>Ga0180431_10007730_pt1 | contig 12461 bp, 9 predicted proteins | sample SS_ome_11_FD_132459 | JGI IMG/M metagenome (GOLD analysis project Ga0180431, IMG submission 132459) | Hypersaline lake sediment archaeal communities from the Salton Sea, California, USA - SS_1_MS_1 metaG | ecosystem: Environmental > Aquatic > Non-marine Saline and Alkaline > Hypersaline >... | reverse complement strand
GCGAATCGGAGAGCTGGTGGTGGACAGCCGGAAGCAGCTGTACATCGAGGACGCGGTGAGTGAAGAGCGCCGGGTTCGCGACAAGCAGCTGAATGTCCTTCTGGATCGGGTCATCCTGCGCTTCGACCGCCACGGAGCGCTGGTGGATTTTATCGGTCAGGAGGGAGTCGGGGGAACGCCCTTTCCCTATATCGACAGCATGTACATCACGGATCTGGACGAGCTGGTGGTGATCTGCAGGACTCCACGCTACTGGCATGTGTACTGGTACTCCGCCGAAGGATTTCTCCTCTATCAGGTCGATATCGATCAAGAACACCTGCCGCAGTACGATGGAGAGTCGGTGGCTACCCTGGGACGGATCGTAGCCGATCGCAATGAACCGCTGATTTATCTGATGATCTACACCTACCGCGGTTCCACGGATGACGAGCAAACGGAAAGCTACGACACCAGGATCTACACCTTGAGCCTGCTCAGTGGAAGGTACGAGGGGTATATCGAGGTTCCTCAGGACGGGGTTCGCGTTGAAAAGATCGGCACCCAGGAGGTCGAGGTGCCGGCACCCTCCTTCGAGCTGCTCGGTGTCGGTTCACAAGATGCCTTTTTTCTGCTGCGCAGAGAGGATGCGAATCTGTTCCAGCTTCTCATCCTGGACCGGGAGGGGGAGGAATTGGCTCGACGTTCCCTGGTGATGGAGGACTCCGAGCTGTTCTACAAGCAGGTGCGGCTCTCGGCAGGCGGGATCATCTATGCCCTGCTGGGGGAAGAGCATCAGGCGCAAATCGTATGGTGGCGCAGCGACAGGCTGCTGCGGGAGGGGGAGCGTGAAGGTAGTTGATTCCAGGCGCATGGCTCAGATCGATCGGGAAGCTCAAGAGAGCTTCGACATTCCCGGGATGGTGCTTATGGAGGATGCCGCGTACGGGATCTTTTCGCTGATGCGGGAGAGGATCTGGGAAGGCGGAGTTGCCCGGGGCCCGGTCGTTTTTCTGGCCGGAGGGGGCAACAATGGCGGGGACGCATTGGTTGTAGCCCGGCATTGCTGTTTCGCGGGGATGGGGGATCTGGCGGTGATTCTCGGAGCAGGGGAGCCCGAAGCTGAAAGCCTGGCCGGGGTGCATTTGAAGACCCTCAGATCCTTAGGGATTGAGGTTGTGGATTACTCATCTGACCGTAGCGGTGCAGCCGTACGTAGGGCGCATCGTCTATTGGGCGATGCCGAGTATCTGGTGGACGGATTGTTGGGCACGGGCCTGCGCGGCGAGGTCCGACCGCCCCTGAAAGATCTGATTCACCGATGCAATGACAGTTCCGCGCTGCGTATTGCCGTGGATATTCCCAGCGGGATCGGGGATGCCTACCGTCCGGGCTACGCCGCCTTCCGGGCCCACTGCACCCTCACCGTGCAGCTGCCCAAGCTCTGTCTGTACCTGCCCCATACCCGCAGCTTCTGCGGAGATATCCATACCGTACCCGGGGTGTTCCCTCCCCAGCTGACCGAGCAGGAGGATATCCACGGCTATCTGATCGACGAGTCGGTCAAACGGCAGCTTCTCAAGCCGCTGGACCCGGACACGCACAAGGGCAAACGGGGCCATCTGGCGGTATTCGCCGGCGCCGAAGGAACCACCGGGGCTGCCTGGCTCTGTTCCAGTGCCGCGGCACGTAGCCGTGCCGGCTTGATTACCCTGTTCATGGACCGGGAGCTGTACGGGGCGAACGTTGCCAAGTACAGCTCAATCATGCTTCGCCCTTGGGAGGGAGAGCTGCCGGAGATGAGAAGGTTCGACACGCTGCTGGTGGGACCCGGCTGGGGGGTAACGGATCAGCGGGAGAGGATTCTGGGGGCTCTGTTCGCCACGGGGCTTCCCGGTGTGCTGGACGCCGACGGCATCAGCCTGCTGGCCCGGATGCCTCAGGCAACCGGTTTGAGTTTAGGGGGCAGATGGATTCTCACCCCCCATCCGGGAGAGTTCGCCCGGTTGCTGGGCCTGGAAACGGCCGATGTGCTTGCCGATCCTCTGCCGCACCTGTTACGCGCCAGTTCAGAGCTGGAAGCCGTTATCGTGCTCAAAGGCCACTGCAGCTTCGTGGTGAGCCCCCGGGGACGATACGGTATCCTCGACGGAATGAATCCGGCCTTGGCTACCGGAGGCAGTGGAGACGTGCTGGCCGGGATCTGCGCCGGCCTGCTCACCTCCGGCTGCGAGCCCGAAGAAGCCGCCGCCCTGGCCGTGCTGTTGCACGGGCAGATCGGAAAACGGCTGTATGGGGAAAGGGGCTACTTCCTTGCCGAGGATATGATCGAAGCGGTATCTTCTGTTTGTATCTGAAAAGAGGCGAGCGGCGCAGCATGAAGCTAGGGAAGGGAAAGAAAGAGCAACGGTCCGATCCCTTCAGGGATGAGCAGCCGGACGGGTATCACTACAACCGGCAGGACAGGCTCTCCATGGCTTCCGCCCCCAGTTTTCAACACAGAGGAGGCGGCATCTTCGGCAGGAATCGGACCCTTCTGATCATTCTGGTGGATCTGGTCATTGTACTGATCCTGGGTGTTTTCCTGGTGCGTTTCCTCTACGCACGGGTCAACCGGGCCGAGTTGGAGGGGTACAGAGTTGTGTTGCGGGGCGTGCAAACCGAAGAAGTGGTGCTCGCTACCCTTACGATCACCGCAACCGCCTCCGCAGAGCAACGGGGCGTCAGGGCCCGCTTCTCTCTGGAGAGAAATCCAGCTGAGGAGGATGCGGTCTACGCTTCGGGGACGGCCGGGGAAGGGGAGAGCATTCTGCGTGTTGTCATACCTGTTTCCGCTTCTGAGCTCTCCTCCGATGTGTTGTACGCGGAGGTTCGCATCGGGGATTCCCGCAGACGCCTGTCCGTCGGCCTGGAGTCCAGAGGCGGATAGGGACAGTGCCGCGGCGCGGGTGATTTGACAGACAATTGGGATTTGGATATTTTACGCTAAGGAGGAAATAGCCATGCTGCAATTTTATTTTTTATCGATCTTCGCCAATATGCTGGCAGGCCTGACCTTGACGTCGGACTACTTTGCCGAAAAGTTCAAGGTTTTTCTTCCATTCAAAGAGCTATTCTCCAAGAAAAACGTCAAGACCACAATCGGGATAGCTGCCTTTGTCGTTGGTTTCTTGAAACTCCTGCTTCCGGTGCAAACTGTTGTAGTCGGTGACCTTCTCCCCGCCCTGGCCGGCTTGACAATGGGTACGGGTCTGATCCTGGGGATCATCAAGGAACGGGCAAAAGTGTCGGCTGAGACTGTGGACAATCTTGAAAAGACGGTGATGACTTACAGGGTTCCCCTGGGAATCGCGGGTCTGGTCGTCAGTGCCCTGCACTTTCTCTTGCCGAGGGCGCTGTTCCTGTAGAAATCAGCCCGTTACCCTCTGTTCTATCCCTCGGACTGTTCCTGCCCGGCTTTGGAGGCGGCCATCACCTGTTCGGCCACCTTGCCGGTGATCGGACTGTAGTGGCTGAACTCGATCTCGAAGCTGGCCGTACCGGAGGTGATCGAACGCAGGTCGATGGAGTAACGTAGCAGCTCGGCCTGGGGCACCTGGGCCTTCACCTCCTGGATACCTCCGCCCACCGGTTCCTGTCCCAGAACCTTTCCCCGCCGGGAGCTCAAGTCGGACAGCACGTCTCCCAAATACTGGTCATCGACAAATACGGTGAGATTCATCACCGGCTCCAACAGTACCGGATCAGCCTTTTCCAGAGACGCCCGCAGGGCTCCTCTCGAGGCGAGTTTGAAGGCCAGTTCGGAGGAGTCGACGGGGTGCATCTTGCCGTCCACTACCTTGGCCTCCAGGTCGACCACGGGATAGCCGGCCAAAATGCCAGATTCCATGCCCTCTAAGACTCCCTTTTCAACCCCCGGGATGTATCCCTTGGAGATCCGCCCACCCACGATGGCGTTCACGAACTTGAACTGTTCTCCCCGGGGCAGAGGATTAATCTCCAGTACCACCTTGGCGTACTGACCGTGACCACCGGTCTGCTTCTTGTGCTGATACTCAGATCCGGAAGCAGCCCGGATGGTTTCCCGATAGGCGACCTTGGGAACCCGGGTCAGCATCTCGATCTTCGCATGGCTCTTGATCTTTCCCATGATGATGTCCAGGTGCAGCTCGCCCATGCCGGAGATGACCGTTTCCTTGGTCTCCGTGTTGTACTTCAGCTGGAAGGTCATATCCTCATCAGCGGAGCGCTGCAGGAATTGATTGAGCTTGTCCTCGTCCTTCTTCGCTTCGGCGTTAATGGCCACCGCATGAACCGGTTGGGGAAGCTGAAGCGGAAGGTAGGTGAGATCCAGGTCGGTTCCGCAGAGGGTATCATTGGTGGCGGCGCTGTCTACCTTGGTCAAAACGCCGATATCCCCTGCCGCAAGGGCGTCCACCTCATCCAGCTTTTTCCCGATGCAGGTGTACACCTTAGAGATTTTTTCCTTCTGCTTTGCCCGGGTGTTCAGCAGCTCCGCATCTCCCCCAACGGTGCCGGTAATGGCCTTGACGTAGGAGAGCTTTCCGCTGAATTGCTCCACGCTGGTCTTGAAGACGAAGCAGGAGGGCGAGCCGTCGGTACTGATCTCCTGAAAAGTCTGCTCCTCCTCGGTGCTGTGAAGAGGCTCCTGTCGACCCAGAGGTGCGGGGCAAAGATTCGCCACCGCATCGAGGAAGGTAAAGATTCCGCTGTTCAGCAGGGCGGCGCCGCAGAACACGGGAACCACCTTACCCTCGGCCAGGGCCTTGGCCAGGCCGGTGGCCATCTCCTCGTCACTCAGGGTTTCGCTTTCGAAGTACTTCTCCATCAGGGTGTCGTCGCCCTCCGCGGCCGCCTCGACGAGGGCCTGTCGGTGCTGTTCCACCTCCGCGGCCAGATCCTGGGGAATCTCCGAAGCCGCCGGTTTCTTTGCTCCCTCCTCGGCCATGTAGGCCTTCTGATCGATCAGATTCACCACTCCTTGAAAAGCGGCGCCTGTACCGATGGGGATGCTGAGGGGTACGAAATTCGCCTGGAAGTTCTCCTTGAGGTCGTTTACGGTCTTGGCGAAATCCGCGTGTTCTTTGTCCAGCTTGTTGATGAATACCACGGTCGGGGTATTCCTCTGCTGCAGACGACGCCAGGTCTGCACCGTTCCGATCTGTACACCCGCGTCCGCGGCCACCAGGACCACAGCCGATTCGCTGACCCGAAGTGCGGAGATCACTTCCCCGACAAAATCTCCCGATCCGGGGGTGTCCAGCAGATTGATTTTCTTATCTTTCCAGGGGATGTTGGCCAATGCGGTATGTATGGAAATCGTTCTGTTAATCTCTTCCTCCGTGTAATCACTGACTGTTTTTCCGCTTTCCACGGTCTCGGGTTTGGGAATCTGTCCCCCCAGGAAGAGGATCTGTTCGAAGAAGGTGGTTTTTCCGGTGCTGCCGTGTCCGGTGATGGCAATATTTCGAATTTTATCGCTGGTCGTGCTCATATCTCGCGCTCCTTATGCGTAATTGTGCGGGAATGCCCCAATATAACGAAAGGCAGCGGGCTTTGTCAACGTCGGCATCGCCGCCTGCCGGGATCGCCGCCCGGCTCCCATCTTGAAATCTCTTATCCTCAATAGAGATTCGAATCGCAAGCGCTGAGCAGCAATACCTATTCAATGTGGTTCTGGCACTGCTGTTGGTTTATGCTCCCCCTCGAGTTCTCAGGGGTGCTTGAAATGCTCGGCGCTTGGGTCCTGGATCGAGAACCTCGGGGCGAGTCTGCCGAATCTGCCCGGCGCGTCCGGCCCGCTACTCGGTGAAACCAGCCCGGGGGGCAAAATGGCTGAACTCCATGGTAAAGGTGGCCCGTCCCTGAGTCGCGCTGCGCAGAGAGGTGGAGTAGCCGAACATCGAGGCCAGGGGAACGTGGGCGTGAATGCTCTCCACTTTGGCTTTGCTGTCGATCTGTACGATTTCCGCCTTGCGGGTGGTCAGGTTTCCCAGCACCTCGCCCAGGTAATCCTTGGGCACCAGGATATCCACCTTCATGATCGGTTCCAACAGCACCGGGTCGGCCTTGCGGCAGGCCTCGTCAAAGCCCAAAGCGCCGGCCGCCTCGAAGGCCAACGGGGTCGAGCTGTTCTGGTTGTACTGCCCGCCGACCAGAGTCACCCCGATGTCGATCACCGGATAACCGTAGACGATCCCAGAAGCGAAGGCTCCCTTTACCCCCCGTCCCACAGCGTCGATCAACTCCCGGGGGAGTGTTTCCGTGGTGACCTCGCTTTCGAATCGATTGCCCGCGCCTCGTTCAAGACGCCGGACCTTGAGGGTGATATCCGCGCTGTTTTCCTTGCCGGCGATCAGCTTGTGATATTTCTCCCGGTGAGTGGTTTCACTTTCTATCGATTCCCTGTACGACACCTGGGGATTGCCCACCTTGGCCTGCACCTTGAAGTCATTGATAACCCGGGTCACGAGAACCTCCAGGTGCAGCTCTCCCATCCCTGAAATGACCAACTGTCCGGTATCCTCATCATCACGAACCGTGAAGGTGGGATCCTCCTTCTCCAGTTGATGCAGCGCCGCCTCCAGCTTGCTGCGCTCCGAAAGGGTCCTGGGCTCCACGGCCACGGATATCACCGGAACCGGAAAGCTCATCGGCTCCAGTATGACGGGAAACTGCTCGTTTCCAATGGTATCCCCGGTTTGGGCCAGCTTCAGTCCGACCACCACGGCCACGTCTCCGGCGCCAACCTCCTGGAGCTGCTCGGAACGGTTGGCGTGCATACGCAGCAGGCGGTTGATGCGTTCCCGCTTGCGTTTATCGATGTTGTAGACCGCCGTGCCGCTGCGTAGATGGCCCGAGTACATGCGTATGTAGCTCAAGTTTCCCGCTTCACGGTCCGTCTGGATCTTATACACCAGGGCCAGCGGGGCCGCGTCCCGCCTGATCTCGACTCTGATCTCATGCTCCCGCTTGGCATGGATTCCCGTCGGAGGAGGGACTTCATCCGGGGCGGGCAGGAAATCCACGATCGCGTTAAGCAGGGGCTGTACCCCGATGTTTTTCAGGGAAGCTCCGCACAGAACCGGCACGAAGGTTCGATCCAGGGTTCCCTTGCGAACCGCACTTCGGATCAGGGATTCCGGAATACCCTTCTCTTCCAGGTACATCTCGGTAAGGGTCGTGGACAGCTGCTCGTCCTCGATGTTGGACAGCTGATCCAGCATCCGTTGCCGCTGCTCTCTGGCTTCGGCCAGACGGGAGGGATCGATCTCGTCTATCAGCATGGTCGCACCTAAGTCGTTCTGATCCCAGCGCAGTTCCTTCATACCGATCAGATCGATGGTGCCCTCCAGCTCCGATTCCCTGCCAATGGGCAGTGAGAGAATCAGTGGTTTGGCCCCGAGTTTCTGCTCCATCTCCCCCACAACCCCGTAGAAATCAGCACCGATGCGGTCCAGCTTGTTGATGTAGGCGATGCGGGGGACCCGGTAGTGGTCGGCCTGGTGCCAGACCGTTTCCGACTGGGGCTCCACCCCGCCAACGGCGCAGAAGATGACTACCGCTCCGTCCAACACACGGATGGAGCGTTCCACCTCGGCTGTAAAGTCCACGTGCCCCGGTGTGTCGATGATGTTGATCTGCTTGTCCTGCCAGAAACAGGTGGTAACTGCAGCGGTGATGGTGATGCCCCGTTCCTGTTCCTGCACCATCCAATCCATGGTAGCTTCCCCGTCATCCACCTCTCCGATTCGGTGGCTCTTGCCCGTGTAGAAGATGATCCGTTCGGTGGTCGTGGTCTTGCCAGCGTCTATATGGGCGATGATTCCGATATTTCGAAGATTCTCGATTTCTGCCATTATGCTCTCCGGTGGGTCTTGGAAGACCCGTAGATCAAAATTTATAATCGATTCAGCGATTTATGAATAGGGTAACCCGGATTTTCCTGTTCCTGTTCGTCCCGACCCTGGCTCTTTTTCTCTCTCCCGTTCCGCAGGCGGCTTTCGGGGAGGACCCGCAAGCCGCCGAGGCGCCGGCGGTAGCGGCCTGGGTAAACCGTCTGCGCCTACAGCGGGGGCTGTCGCAGCTGGCCACGGATCCGCTTCTCGAACGGACAGCCGCCTCGTACGCCGTCGATCTGGCCGAGAGGGGAGTTCTCTCCCACGTGGATGAGCAGGGCCGCAGAGTCCTGCAGCGCTTTAGGGCCCATGGGGGCACCACGGTGCTGGTGGGAGAGATCCTGGGCAGCGCAGCGACTCTGGGGCAAGTAGCCGCGGCCTGGGAGGCGAGTGCCGACCACCTGGTAGTGGTGTTGAACCCGCTCTGGACCCACTGCGGAGCTGCTACCGCACAAAGAGCCGGCTCGAACGCCGTCTGGGTGGTTTTGTTCACCTGCCACCGCATCGATCCATTGGAGATCAGCCGCTGCCCCGAGGGCTTCCTGATCCGCGGCCGACTCGCCGACCACATTGCGGTAGAGCCGATCCTTCTATCCGGAATCGAAATGATCGAACCACTGCACTGGGATTCCCGCGGGCGGGAATTTACCTATCGGATTTCCCCGGATCGGGGGCAGATCTATCACCGCCTGGGCTACCGATCGCGGGATGGAGAGCTGGTCGTGGCCAACGCCTTCTACCCACTCGAGGCCGTCACACCCGAGACGCTCACATCCTGTCGAGAAAGGGAACACCGATAAGCTGCATGCCATTGTACAGCACCTGGCGGACCGCGCTACACAACCTGATTCGGCTGATCACCAGGTCGGCGTCTTCATTATGAAGGAAGGGCGTGTTGTGCCAGTACCGATTGAAGGTCTGGGCCAGCTCGAACAGGGCGGTTGTGAGGATCGACGGATTGAGCTCGGTCGCCGCCTGCGCCAGACTTTCCGGGTAGGAGGCCAGTTGCTTCACCAGGGACCACTCGTCGGCCTGATCCAGGAGCTCGGGCTTGAAGGCGCCTCCTTCGAACTTCCCGGCGCGCTCCCCGTACTTGCGCATCAGGCTGGAGATGCGCACGCCGCTGTACTGCAAGTACACCCCTGTGTTTCCCGTGAACGAGAGGGATTCCTTGGGATCGAAGATCATGTCCCTCAAGGGAGAGGGCTGCAGGAGGTAGTAGTTCAATGCTCCCAAGGCAATCTTCTCCGCAGTGCCCCGTAGATCCTCCACTTCGATTTCCTCGGTTTGCGCCTCCTGCCCTTGCATGATTTCCACAGCTAGATTCTCGAGCTCCTCGATCAGATCGTCCGCATCCACCACCGTGCCTTCCCGGGATTTCATCTTGCCTTCGGGCAGATTGACCATGCCGTAGGCCAGGTGGTAGAGGTTCTTTGCCCATGAGTAGCCGAGCCGTTCAAGCACCTTGAACAGGACCCGGAAGTGGAAGCGCTGCTCATTGCCCACGACATAGATCATTCTGCTGAAGGATCGATCCTCGTAGCGCTGGACCGCCGTACCCAGATCCTGAGTCATATAAACCGAGGTTCCGTCGCTGCGCAGCAGCACCTTCTTGTCCAGCTTTTCCGCGCTGAGGTCTATCCAAACCGAACCATCCTCCTCCCGATAGAAGATCTTTTTCTCCAGACCGAGCTTCACGATCTCACGACCCAGCAGGTAGGTCTCGCTTTCCCGGTAGATCTTGTCGAAGGTAACGCCTGTTTTTTCGTAGGTCTGCTCGATGCCCGCAATCGCCCAGCTGTTCATCCGTTCCCAGAGCTCGCGAACTTCGGGATCCCCCTCTTCCCAGGATTTGAGCATCTGTCGAGCCAGCTCTTCGGCTCGGGGTTCCTCCTTGGCCCACTCGGCAAAGCGAACGTACAGATCCCCTACCAGATGGTCTCCCTTCTGATTCCGCTTCTCAGGGGTGGTTCCCTGGCCGAAACGTTGATAGGCGACCATGGACTTGCAGATATGCACGCCCCGGTCGTTGATCAGGTTGACCTTGTATACGTCAGCTCCCACGGATTCCAGGATTCGGGCGATGCTCATCCCCAACGCATCGTTTCGCAGATGCCCCAGGTGCAGCGGCTTGTTCGTGTTCGGCGCGGAAAACTCCACGATGATTCGCCGGCCGGCGAGATCCTTTCCCCGCCCGTACTGATGGAGGCTCTTCGATACTTCGGCGATCACCTCGGCGATCACCAACGGCCGATCCAGATGGACGTTCAGGTACGGGCCCTGAACCTCGATACGCTCCGTTGCGCCGGCGCCCCGGTCGGACAGATCCGCCTGCTGAGCGCTCAGTCGCCGGGCCACCCGTTCGGCGATTTCGGTGGGCGAGCACTTGAGTATCGGTGCGTAGGGAAACATGGGGAAGGCCAGGTCACCCAGCTCCGCTCGGGGCGGATTCTCGACGATCACTGCACCCGCCTCCACCGGTGCTGCGGCTTCCGCTTCCACGGCCCGGTGGATGATTCGTTTCCATATCTGTTTGTATCTAGTCATCTTCAAGTTCTCCAATACAGGCCAGCATATGAGCGAAAGCCGCTCCTTCCCTCCTGTAGGAGGAAAGTTGGGGCGTGCAGGCGGTACAGTTCCTGCATACCTGAATCCTCTTTACACCCGATTCGCGCAACAGCCCGATGTTGGCCGCAGCCAGGTCCAAAAAGAACGCCCCCTCCCGCTTGCGAACGCTTCCCTCTCCGAATCGTTCTCGAAACTCGCGGTAGCGTTCCTCCTCCACCCGGTAACAGCAGCTGCCGATCCCCGGCCCGATGCTCGTCTCTATCCGTGACGGTCGGCTACCGTATTGCTCCTCCATGCGTCTCAGGGCCTGAACCACGATTCCCGTTCCCCGCCACCCGGAGTGCAGCAGGGCGAAGGCCCGATGTTCCCGGTCGATCAGATAGATCGGCAGGCAGTCGGCCACCGTAATTGCCAGAACCGCATCCCGGCGGTTGGTGATCAGGCCGTCCGCTTCCAGATCCGCCAGTGTTTCGGCGTCCTGGTCGGTCACGACCGCCACCCTCTGTGAGTGGACCTGGCGGCAGGAGTACACCGGCCGGTCTGACCGGATGCCCAAACTCCGCAGGTAGCCGATTCGCCGCGGATTGTTCAGTTGCCAGCTGCCGCCCATGTCCCCGGCTGCTTTCAGGCTGATCCACCCCTGCAGCCCGGAGGCCGCCCGGTCACGCTCCGTATGTTCGTCCACACCGCCAAGCGGTATCCGGGCACCGCAGCGCTGTTCCTCCAGGTTGAGTGCAAACTCCCGCATGATCGCAGATCATTCAATCAGAGCTCTCCGACATAGTCAATCCGCCGGGCCGCGCAGGCCGGGCCGCGCGGCCAATATCTGCTTGACAAAAAACGCGAAGGGTTCATCATGATTGAGGGTACTCCGGTAGAGAATCCGGACAGAGCGTACAGATCGTGAAGAGTGTAGATATAACGGTTCTGGTCGAAGATACCGTCCATAAAGCCAGGATGCGCGCAGAGCACGGACTGTCTCTGTATATCGAAGCAGGAGACTATCGGCTGCTGTTCGACACCGGAGCGTCGGCTCTGTTCCTGGGAAACGCCAAGAATCTCGGACTGCATCTGAATGACCTGGACGCCCTGGTGCTGAGCCACAATCACTACGATCATACCGGTGGGGTTGAGTTTCTCTTCGATCTTTACTCGGGCGTTCCTTCGATCTTCGCTCACCCGAAGGCTTTCAACCAGACCTACGCAAAAGCAGAGACGGACCGGGAATCATCCGCCGATTCGCGGACTGCCAGGAAGATCGGTTTTCCCTACCCCTTGGGACGGGCGGGACTGCAGAAAAGGGGTGTAGAGCTGAAGATGATCCGGGAGCCTTTTGAGCTGCATAGAGACATCTGGCTCAGCGGAGAGGTGCCCAGAAAATGCCCCTTCGAGGATGTGGGCAAGGAATTTTTCCTCGATCCGCAGCTGACCCAGGCGGATGATCTGCTCGATGATCAGGCCCTGATCATCAAAACCGAGAGGGGCCTGATCGTGATCTCGGGTTGCTGCCACAGCGGAATCGTGAACACCCTGGAGGCTGTGGCCTCTGTATTTCCCGGCATACCCGTTTGGGCCGTGGTAGGAGGATTTCATCTGCTCGAGGCCGATGCCAAGCGTATCAAGCGGAGCGTCGACTATTTGAAGAACCTGGATCCCCAACGGATAATCGCGGGACACTGTACCGGTTTCGATGCCCTGTGCAGCCTGCGACGAGCATTCGGCAGGCGCTTTCAGCGTCTTTCAGTTGGAGAGCGTTTCTGTCTTCCCGAAGGCTGAAAGCCCTCAGTCCTTCAATCTCAGGGACTCAGGGGTTTCGTAATTCTCGATAATATCTCTGATACTGATGCTGCCGAGGTGTTTCTCGATGAGTGCGTTGAACTCGTTCCACACCGGTACCAGGGCACAATCATTCTCCCGCGGACAGGGGGGGACGGAACCGTTGGTACAGGGAGTTGGATGGATCGATTCCCCCACCGCATCGAGGATCGTCTTGAT
>Ga0180431_10007727_pt1 | contig 12463 bp, 11 predicted proteins | sample SS_ome_11_FD_132459 | JGI IMG/M metagenome (GOLD analysis project Ga0180431, IMG submission 132459) | Hypersaline lake sediment archaeal communities from the Salton Sea, California, USA - SS_1_MS_1 metaG | ecosystem: Environmental > Aquatic > Non-marine Saline and Alkaline > Hypersaline >... | reverse complement strand
GCTGAGCGACCTGCTGTTGGACAAGGCAATGATTGCCGAGAAGATCGGCAAACAGTTCAGCGTTACGGCCGGCACGGTCCTGCTGATTGCCCCGGTGACCATCTTTGCGAACTCGCTGTTGGAGGAATTCTTCTATCGGGGGTTTGGCTTCGGGCTCCTGGTCCGCCGGCACCGGTGGTTGGGCTACCTGCTGCCCGCAGCCGCATTCACCCTGCAGCACACGCTGTTCATCTACCACTGGGTGACCCCGGTGCCCTTCGCAATGGCGGTGGTCAGCCTGCTGATCTTCGCCCTGGTGTTGGAGAAGACTTACGAGGCGGCCGATTCGCTCGTTGCACCCTGGGTGGTTCATATCCTGGGCGACGTGGCGATGATGGGCATCGCCGTGACGATGCTGTGGTGAGTTTTGGCTTTCGTCGCGCTTCTGGCCTATAATCCACATCACGGCCCGCCTGAGAAGCCCCCGCAAATCACCCACTTCCATCTTGAAAGGAGAACAGCATGAAGGTTGCCCTTGCGTTGACCATCTTGGCTCTCGGCCTTTGCCATATCGGGCTTGTCGTAGCGGCCGATCAACAGCCCACCGTGGCCAAGAAGTTCACGGTCAGCCCCATCGGCTGGGTGCGGAAGGTCGGCGGCCGGACCACTATCGAGTTGGAGAAGCAATATCAGCCGGGATTGCTGGGATTGGACGGGTGGTCGCACGTTTACGTGTTCTGGTGGTTTGATCGCAACGACACACCAGCCCGGCGAGCCACCTTGCAGGTGCATCCCAGGGGCGATCGGCAGAACCCATTGACCGGCGTGTTTGCCACTCGATCGCCGTCCCGACCCAACCTGATCGGCCTGACTCTCTGCAAGATCGTCTCGGTCAAAGACAACCTGCTCGAGGTCGAAAAGATCGACGCCTTTGCCGACACGCCGGTCCTCGACCTGAAGCCCTACATCCCCGGCTACGACACTACTACCGATGCCACGGTGCCACAGTGGCTCCACGAGCGGGTCAAGAAGAAATGACGTGTGACCGAGAACCGCTTCCGAAGCGGTCGGCCGTCCACTTTTTCGCCCGTCATATCGGCTGGCGGGCACTGCCCGATGCGGACACAAGGTGCACGGAAACGCCACTCGGTTGACTTGCTCCGTCGGCCCGACTACGATCAGAGGTCAATAAACTGATTGCCTTTTTCACCGAGGATCACCATGAGCGACAGACTAAATCGCCGGACGTTCACCAAGGCTGGGGCTGCGGTCACCCTCGGTCTGACCGCCTCGCAAACATCCCGCGTGCTGGGGGCCAACGACCGGGTCCGGCTCGGGTTTATCGGGGTGGCCAATCGCGGCGGCCAGTTGATGTCCGCCTTTCTCAGCCATGACGACATTGAAGTGGTTGCACTGTGCGACGTCTGCAAGTCGACGCTCGAGAAGGCCAACCAGCGAGTGGACGGCAAGGCGACTACCTACGGCGACTTCCGCAAGCTGATCGACCGCGACGATATCGACGCCGTAGTGATCGCCACGCCCGACCATTGGCATGCCATCCAAACGATCACCGCTTGCGACGCCGGCAAAGACGTCTACGTAGAGAAGCCGCTCTCGATCACCGTCCGCGAGGGCCGGCGGATGGTCGAGGCCGCCCGGCGAAACGAGCGGGTTGTGCAGGTCGGCACGCATCGCCGCTCCTCGGAGATCTATGCGAAGCTGGCCGAGCTGACCGATGCCGGCAAGGTCGGCAAGATCACGGTTAGTCGGGCGTATCGACTGAGCAACATGTATCCCACCGGCATTGGCCGGGTCAAGCCGAGCACCCCGCCTGCCGATCTCGACTGGGACATGTGGCTCGGCCCGCGAGCCGAACGGCCCTACCAGAGCAACATCGCGCCTTACAAGTTCCGCTGGTGGCAGTTGTACTCTTCGCAGATGGGCAACTGGGGGGTGCACCACCTCGACGCCATCCGCTGGTTGACCGGCGAGCTGGCCCCGGCATCGATCAGCGCCCTGGGCGGCCGGTTCGCCGTCGACGACGACCGCACCGTGCCCGATACCCTGGAGGTGACGTTCCAGTTTGACTCCGGCCGGTTGGCCATCTTCGGCCAGTACGAAGCCAGCGGCAACCCGGCGCTGCGCAGCGGCGAAATCGAGCTCCGCGGCACCCAGGGCACCGTTTACGTCAGCGGCCGGGGGTTTGAGATCGTGCCCGAACGGGGCGGCCAGTTCCAAGACCGCAAACCGCGCATGGAACCCATGAATGTCGACGCCAAAGGCAGCAATCGCAATCTCACCGCCCTGCACGCACGGAACTTCCTCGACTGCATCAAGTCGCGCGAGAAGCCGCACGCCGACGTCGAAATCGGCCACCGCTCCACCAGCATGAGCCTGCTGGCCAACATCTCCCTGGCCACCCGCTCACGCCTGGAGTGGGACGCCCAGCGCGAAACGATCACCAACAATGAGGAGGCCAACAAGCTGCTCCACTACGAGTACCGCAAGCCGTGGGAGCTGAAGTGAATGATGAATGATGAATGATGATTGATGATTGATGATTGATGATTGATGATTGATGATTGATGATTGATGAATGATGATTGATGAATGATGATTGATGATTGATGATTGATGAATGGTCATTGGTCATCGATCATTGATAAATCTCAGCGATACCCACGATTACTGTTTTGAAGAAAAGCGATCGGGTTTGCCTTGTTTGATCCGGTCTGATCCCGCCAACATTTCTTGCCTTTTGGAGCATCGCAATGAGTAAAGAGATTACCCGACGCACATTCACCAAAGCCGGGGCCGCTGCCACGCTGGGACTGAGCGCAGCGCGAGCGTCGCGCGTACTCGGTGCCAACGACAAGGTGCGGCTGGGCGTGATCGGGGTCGCCAACCGTGGCGGCCAGGTGATCAGCGCCTTTCAAAAACACGACGACATGGAGATCGTCGCGCTGTGCGACGTCGACAAGGCTACGTTGGCCAAGCGAAACGAAGCGCTGGGCGGCAACCTGGCCACCTACGGCGACTTCCGCAAAATGATCGACCGCAAAGACGTCGACGCGGTGGTCGTCGCCACGCCCGACCACTGGCACGCCATCCAGACTATCACGGCCTGCGACGCCGGCAAGGACGTCTACGTGGAAAAGCCGCTCTCGATCACGATCCACGAAGGACGCCGGATGGTCGAGGCCGCCCGACGCAACAAGCGGATCGTCCAGGTGGGCATGCAGCGGCGGTCGGGCAACATCTATCAGCAGGCGATGGAGTTGATCCGCTCGGGCGGAATCGGCAAGACGACCGTCTGCCGCGCGTACCATCGGAGCAACCTGACCACCGGCGGGATCGGCCGCGAGACGCCGACCGATCCGCCTCCGGAGCTGGACTGGAACATGTGGCTCGGCCCGCGACCACTCCGCCCGTTCCAGAAAAACATCGCGCCGTACAAGTTCCGCTGGTGGACGAAATACTCTTCGCAAACGGCCAACAACGGCGTGCACTTCCTCGACCTGATCCGCTGGCTCAACGGCGACGTGGCCCCAACGGCGGTCTGCGCCATCGGCGGCAAGTACGCCGTCGACGACGATCGCACGATCCCCGACACGCTGCACGTCACCTACGAGTTCCCCGCCGGTCGGCTGGTGCTGTTCGGCATGTTCGAGACCTGCGGCAACCAGACCATGGCGCGAGGCGGATACGTCGAGATGCGCGGCACCAAGGGCAGCCTTTTCGCCAACGACCGGGGCTTCGAGGTCGTGCCCGAGTCGGGCGGCCAGTTCTCCGACCGCAAGCCCCTGATGGACCCCATCAAGGTCAAGAGCACCGACGGCCACCTGACCGTCCAGCACGCGCGAAACTTCCTCGACTGCGGCCGCTCGCGCAAGACCCCCAACGCCGACGTCGAAGAAGGCCACCGGTCCACCACGTTGAGCCTCCTGGCCAAGATCTCCCACGACGTGGGCGAACGCCTCAACTGGGACGGCGAGAAGGAAATCGTCACCAACCACAAAGAGGCCAACGACCTGTTGCACTACGAGTACCGCAAGCCGTGGATTCTGGGGTAGCTGCGGGTCGGTAAGGGCCACATGTGCCGTTGCAACGTGATGCCGTTGTTATCGGTAGAGTCGATACATCCGGCTTGACTCGTCCATGACCGTGTGGCAAAAAGTCAACATTCTCCATCCACAGAACGTCGGTCGTAAAGCCTGATCAGGCAAGAGGATGTGGCAAGCAATCCCGAACAAGCGTGCAAAAAAACAACACTCGCGTTTGCCTTGCCACGGATTGGGAGCAATGTTTTCTTTGACGCCCGTCGGGTGACCACATCCGAAGGGTACGCATTGCGACGGAACAAGTGTGCGAAAACAGGAAAGGAGTATCCGAATGCGAAACTTCTACGGGACTGCCATCGTGCTGGTCACCTTCGGTTTGGCAGGTTCGGCTGCCGGCTTCGAATGTTCCTCTGCTGGAATACCCATGTACGCGGATTGCGGGATGCAAGGCGCCTATTGCTCTGGGGCTTGTGGCGCACCGGCTTACGGCATCTTGGTACCCGGCTGCTGCGAGCATCCGCCCTCCTGCTGCGATAATGTTTGGGCCGGTTACTGTGCCGAACGTGCCCGCCGTCGTTGCTTCGCCCGCGCGATGATGACCACTGCCTGTCCTCCTATGAACGATTGCATCACAGCAAGCAACTGCCCGGCGAATGTCGCAGGAGAGGTGACGCGGTTGCCGCCTGTCGCTCCCGCAACGCCGACTGCCGATGTCGCGGAAGAACCTGCAACCGAAGAGATTCCCGAGGCGCCCGAGCCGCCTCTGCTGCAATCGAAGACAGGCGTGGAAAAACCACGTCCGGTCAAGCCGGAGCCCGAACCACCTTAAAACGCCAGGATCATAGTCGACACCACACGTACCCTCCCTTTGCGTGTGGAGCGACATTCAGCCCGACGGGATCAACTCGAGTGGAGAGACTGGGGGGTTGATCTGTCGGGCAAGGATTGAGCAGGCGGATTCCCGAGCGAATCCGCCTGCTTCTTTGTTACCGGCTGGTCGCACGTGCCGGGGCACGACTTCGGGGGGAGGTTGGGGTTAGCTCGCATTTCGCACCACAGGGCCATACGAGACCACCCAAAGTGAAAGTGGTTCCGCACAAACTGACCGAGAAGCTGATGACAGTCTGATATAGTCATCCCCCTTCATGGCAACCGAAGTCCCACGCGCGCAGTGGTTTGCTTGAACCAAAATACAAGTTGGTGAGAGATGCAGTTTAGCGGCCGTGTCCCACTAAGCCAGATTGCGAAATCGGCTCCAGGGGTATGGTCCGTTACGCCGATATATTCCATACATACCTGCCGGGAGGGCGGGACATGGCTTGTCCCGTTTCAGGATAGAGATCATGGTATGACGATGGATCGACTTACCATGATCTTTTTTTAGATTCTTGCGACTTCTCTGGGCGGAAGTGCGAGTCGCCGCCTACTTGTTCAACTCCTCCAACAGGGCTTCGGCCTCTTTCCTTTGCGAGAAGGGACGCTTGGTCTCGAGTGCCTGTTCGAGCAATTGCTTGGCTTCGTCCTTGCGACCGCGGTCGGCGGAGATACGGGCGATGTAGTAGGCGGTGTCGGCACTGAGGTTCCCACCGGCGGCGGCCTGACGCAATACCCGCTCCGCCTCGTCGATCCGGTCCAGCTTGTACAAAACCCAACCGAGTGTCGACGCCGCTTCCGCCTGCTTGGGATAGACTCGCGAGTTGATTTGCGCGTATTCCAAGGCACGACGTTTCTTGGCGTCCTCGTCCAGCTCACACAGGGCCAGGGCCAGATTGTTGCTGGCGGCGAAATTGCCCGGCGACTGCAAATGGGCCGACTCAAAGTACGTCTCGGCTGTCGTGTAGTCTTTGAGAAACAGGGCGGTCACCCCGCGCAGAAGCTTCGCTTCCAGCGAAGCGGGATCCAACTTGACCGCTAGCGCGGCCTGTTCGCGGGCCTGATCGAGCTGCTCGGTCTCCAGGGACCACTGGGTTGCCACCAATCGGGTTTTGAGATCCTTGGGTGCTTCGGTCAGCGCGGTGATCATCCATTTGCGAGCATTATCCTGATCGCCTGACTGTTGGTACCATCGAGCCAAAGTGGCCTCGGGAGTGAGTACGGTGTCGTCGATTTGGGTGGCCGCCTTGAGCTTGGCAAGCGCATCGTCCGGCCGGTCTTGTTGGAAGAGGGTCCGGGCAAGCCGCTGCAACGCAACGGCGTTTTTTGGCTCGAGCTTCAGCCAGGCTTCGAGATACTGTTGGGCGGTCTTCCAGTCTTGCCGCGCTTCGGCCGCGGCAGCCAGTCCGGCATTGGCGCGCTGGTCCAGGAGCTTCTTTCGCTTGGCATTTCCCTTGAACGCCGCCGACAAGGCCGCGGCCTTTTCGTATAACAAAGCCGCTTCGGCCACACGACGCTCCCGGAGACTGAAATCACCCAGAATCATGTAGGCCTCCGGATCGGCGGGGTCATCCATGATGGCCTGTTCCAGGCTGGACCGTACCGCGGCCGGTTGTTTGGCGGAAGCAAAAAACTGCGCCATGATCACCTGTGCCGGAGGCAAGCCGGGATTCTTCTTGACCGCGGTTTTCAATAGCGCCAATGCCCCATCAAAATCACGGTTCTTAAACCGGGTTGCCGCGTCGCTGATCTCCTGGATCTTCTGCCCGCCGGCCACACTGGACTGCGTGGTGTCGACTGCAACGGGTTCTGCCAAGAGTTGACCGGCCGCCAACCCAATGCAGATCAATGCAATGCCTAATACAACATGACTCATCGCTAAGCGTGCCATTGAACCGGTACCCTTTCTGTGTGGGGATTGTTCGGGACGTTTCGTCCTCGGGCTGATTCGCGTTCGTTCCAGAGTTCAAGTGTAGACTACGTCGAAATCCCTTGGACCGCAAGAGTTCCACAACGCTTGAGCAATCCCCCAACCCGGGCCGATGCGCACCGGTTGGAACGATTATTCACCGTGGAACGGTAAAACAACCAGGCCCATGCACAACACTGGTCAACGACAAGCCGGCCCAACAACTCGGCAGCAAAGGGTCGGGCGAGCAAAACCCCACAAATCCCATGTACAATATGTCGCTTTATGGCGGGGGGTAATTCCACCCACTTGCTTCCATTGACACAATCCATTTGGTACGATGCTCCCTTGATTATGCTCAGATCACCCCTTACTAACCCTAAACAAAGGAGCAGCATGGCGATGTCGAAATTGCACCTTGGCCTAGCCTTTTTATGGACGATCCTGGCGTCCTTGGCCATCACTCTGGCGGTGGGAGAAACTCCAACTTTTGGGCAGGAAAAGGACGTCCCCAAGAAGACGGCACCCCAAGAGAGAAAAGCAAAGGAATTCCGTGGCCGACTGCCAGCCTACTACGGTAAGGTCGTCGACAAGAAGCAACGTGAGGCAATCTATGCTATCCAGAAAGAGTACTTCACTCAGATCCGCGATCTCCGCGCTCAGCTCGACGCTCTGACCGAAGAGCGAAACGAGAGAATCTCCGCGGTGCTCACGCCTGAACAGCTCAAAGAGGTAGAGGATTTCAAGGCAGCGGCAGCGGCAAAACGGAAGAAATCGTCCAAGACGACCCCGAAAAAACCGAGAAAGCCCCAGCCACAACAGCCGTCAAAAGCCGTACCGGCCAAGTAACGCGACCGGTTCCAGGCTGACAGACAATGCAAAGATCCAGATGTGCGGATCTTTAGTTGCGCGCGCAAGATGCCAGCAAAATGGAACTCGCTAACCCGGATTATTCATATGGGGTGCCATGGGCGGCTTGTCGGCCCTTGGCACTGCAAAACTGGAGGTTCAGGGGCGGACAAGCCGCCCCTGCCACCCTGTCAACAGGTTTTATGGATAATCCGGGCTAAGTGGCGACGCACTGCATTTGGCGCGCGGCCTGACTTCCATTGTGCTAGTGTAAGCGGGGCAACCAAACGGCTTCGCCCGTGGGACTTCGGTTGCCGTGAGAGAGTGCTATGCGATCAGAGTTTAAGCCGCATCTCGGTCCGTTTACACAGACCCGCACCTGATTCAAGCGGCCTCGTCCCACAGTACGGTGAGAAATGAAATGCGGATTACCGGTTTGCCCCGCCTGATCACTCCTCACTCTTGCGCCTAGCGCAACGAAACGACCCGCTTGCGACCTTCGTCTTCAATCCAGATTTTGTCCTCACGAGCAAGCCACCCCAGGGCTTGCATCACGGTGTCGCGCGGTTCCCCAACCGCCTTGACGAGCTTGGCCATGCTCAGTGGGCCCTTCTCGACGAGGACTGTCCACACCGTTCCGGCAGTCTCGCCAATCTGCATGATACACGGGGTGGTGGTTGCCGTTGCCATAGATCATTCCTCCTGGAAGTTCCTCGATCCTTCATATACAAGGACTCAACTTGTTGAAAGTATATCCAAAAGCCTCGCCAGATCTCAAGGGGGAAGACAGCGTGATTATGGATCAATGCGAGCGAACAGTCCTCACGAATCAGCGGATAGGATATCCTGGCAATACAGGAAGTTGACAACGTGTAGGAAAAACCTGGGCAGCTCATCCCACATAGCAATGGGCCCATCGAAAACACTGTCCCCAGCGCCACTGCTTGCCTGCCAACAGTGGCACGGCTGCCATCTCGCCAGAAGAAGCTGCCCGCTCATTTGTCGCGGCTGGCTGCGATCTCTCGGCTAAAGCACTACACCCAGATTTGGCAGGACACCAGGCATTTGGCGGATGAATAGAAAAAGGGCTCGGTGGGCTGTGCGGGCAGCCAACCGAGCCCTTCGACCGTGAAAAACCGGCTTCCCCGTGGTGGGTCTCGGGCCACTGATTTGTGACGACTTACCTTAGATTCACGGTACGTTTACCAACGCAGGGCCATTTGGACCCCGGGCTGCGGGAAAGCCCAGGGTCAGTTGGGTCGACAATGTGTTGTTAACTCTATGCGAATCATTCAGCATGCGGCGTGCCAAAGCCATACCGGCGGCGGCACGCGGCCAGACCACACTCCTTAAGTACTTGATCGGAAAGAAGTTGCGTGAACAGCCCACTCCTCCCGCGCTACGACCGCCGGGTACCTCTGCTTGTAAGTCTTACAAAACGGCAGAACTCGGCTCCCTGCAGTCGTAGTCAATTGAGTTCATTGAGGCTGTTTAGGAGGCTGTTGGTTATGGCAAGAAAGACGGGATGGAGCCGGTCGAACTCGCGGTCTTCGGCCTGATAGAAGACCGTGTATGTTGCCTGATCCGTGCCGACACTCCGTACACATGCGGTGTTGGTCAGGTCGAGACAGTAGAAATGCATGTCGTAGCCCGACATCAGCCGACCCGCAATAGTCTCCTCGATTTCTTCGATATCCAGTTCTTCGTATTCCTCCCGCATTGCCTCGATAGCCACCTTTGAAAAGCTGTGCGGATCCCTCGAACAGGGACTGAGCATAATCGACCAGAAGGCCCCGCCGGGACTATAGACGGTCACCGACTTGCAGTCGGCCAGGCTGTCGGCCTCATCTATTGTCCAGTTATCGGGATACTGGAACGCGATGCCATGTTTTTTGCAGGTGAGAGGCATCAGGGATCTTTTCTGAAGGGCGTGGATTGGATTTGATCCTACCAGAGGTTAGCAGCGACGGGAACCGGTGCCGGATAGGCGAGTCGGGCTGGCAACAGCGAGACGGTTCTGCTACCATCCCGAGCCCATTTCTCCGGATGCTCCCGTCAACCATGCAAACCTACGGTTTTTTGGAAATCGGTGCCGTGGTACTGGCACTGTTTTTACCGGGCTGCCGATTGCCGAATCGGGAGGGTCCCGTGCCGAAGCAATTGGCGACTTGTCGCCGGTTATCACAACTGGGAGTTGCCGCGATCGAACGGGGCAAGTGGGATGAAGCTGAGAAGTTGCTGGCCAGAGCGATTGAAACGTGCCCGGCCGATCCCGAGGCACGCCGGCATTATGCCGAAGCGCTTTGGCGCCGAGGGGCTCGGGGGGAAGCCGTTTCACAATTGGAGGAGGCTGCCCGACTGGCCGACGGGGACGCCGCGTTGCACGTTCGCATTGCCGATATGCGCCTGGCAATGGGTCAGATGGAGCCGGCGCGACGCCAGGCCGAGCAAGCCTTGGATTTGGACCCCAAGCTGTCGGCGGCCTGGGGGATACGGGGCCGCGTGATGCAGACTGCCGGAAACACCCAACAGGCGCTGGCTGACTGCCATAGGGCACTAGCATACGCTCCCAATGACCGGGCCACGCTTTTGGAGATTGCGGAGTTATACCGGGAGTTGGATCGGCCGCAGCGGGCGTTAGCCGTGTTGCACAACCTGGCCGACAGTTACGCGCCCGGCGAGGAGCCGCAACAGGTGCTCTACCTTACGGGTTTGGCTTACATGGCACTTGAGCGCTACGACGACGCAGCGGAGAGTTTTTCCACTGCCGTCGTACGGGGCACGCCCAAGCCGGAAATCTTCTACCGTTTGGCAACGGCGGAGTTTTTTGCCGGGCGGCCGACGAAGGCCGCCACGGCCGCCCAACGTGCCCTGGCACTCGATCCGCAACATCCGGCCAGCCACGAACTGCTCAATCGTCTGGAATTGGTTGGGCAAGTCGAGGCCCCCTCGCGCCGCTAGCTGCGCGCGAGAGTGAGAACATGAGTGTCCCGGACCATCGTAACTTCCTCCGGCATCGGCAGGAAGTGTCTAACCGTTTTGGCAGCTACGACCTGCATGATTGGTTTGACTAACGCCGGTTTGTGCACTAGGTTTGGGAGAGGCCTGTTTCTCACCGGTTTGCCTGACGGCTCTGCATGTAGTGCCGCAAGCTAAGCTTGGTAGGGAATACCACGGGGGCAGGTTAGGACCATTGCATGAGAGGACAGAGAGCATGTCGCAGGGTTTGGAAACATCGAGCGAAGCGTTCGTTGATCGTCGCAACTACGATATAGCAGGCCATGCGCCGGTGAGCGAACGCCGCCAGTTCGCCAACAGCCACGATGGCCTTTCGCCGGAGGCCCGGGACCTGGCCCAAGCGATCGACGAGTACAAACTTCGCCATCGGCGTCGTTTCATCACGTATGAAGAGATGCTCACGGTGGTGAGGACGCTCGGTTACCACAAGTAGCAGCCGCAGCGGTCGCGAACGGCAGACTCGCTGTTTTGCTCAGCGGCCACCGCGGAAAATGGGCTCGCGGAGGTTCTGGGCCGTGAGGATACCCACCGTCCTACCCTGGGTATCGACGACGCGGGCGAGTTCCTGTTTGGCGTTTTGCATTTGCATCAGTGCGGCAACATGCGTTGCGGTCTCGGGGATATCCAGGAAAGGTCGCAGCGGCCCCACTTCGCCGGCCTGCCCCAGGCCCAGGTCGATCACCCGAACGTAGCCAATCAATTCCCGGTCCGGATCAGCCTTTTCTACGGCGACGGCGGGGATCCGATAGCGTCGGGCGAGTCGCAAAATTTCTTCTTTTGTCATTCCGGAGCGGGCTCGGGGTACGTCGCGAAGCGACGTGGCATACTTGATGATCGGGCGGTTGGCTGCGGCAAAGATGCCCTGGGCGAGGCTTCGCTGGGCCCGATGAAGAATGCCCACTTCGTGCCCCTCCTCGAGCACCCGCTGCAACTCCCGCCGGGCCAGGGTCAATTGAACTTCTTCGGGTGATTCGCCGACGAAGCGGGCCAGGATCCTGCTCAACCCCCAGAGAAGCACGCTGACGGGGAAAAACAGCACGAGAAAGCCGAAAAACAGCGGCCCGCCTTTGCGCAACAGCCGGTTGGGAGCCTGCAGAAAGAGATTCTTCGGCAGCAGCTCGCCGTACACAAACAACACGGGAGCCAACATCAGCGGGACAACCAGTTCCATTGCATGACCGCTGCCGCCCGCCACCGCCTGGGTACCCATCACGATGGCCAGCGAGGTCACGTAATTGGCCAGGTTGTTGCCGACCAGGGTCGTAGCTATGAAGAGTGAGGGGTGGTTCGTCAACCAGAGGAGTCCGCGGGCAACGATGTCGCCGCCGAGAGCATCGAGCAGAAGCCGCACGCGCGTTGCCCGGTAGAAACCCGTCTCCGATCCGCTGAAGAACGCGCTTAGGAAAACGCCTACCGCGGCCAATACCAGGGCGGTCCAAATCACCGTGCGTCCCCTTCATCGTCGACCAGGGTGAGCTCGACCAACAGTTGTCCCCTGTCCGGGGCGTCGATCACTTTGAAACGGAAGGCACCCCAACGGCACACGTCACCCAGTTCGGGAAGCCGTTCGAGCAGTTCCTGGACGAGGCCGGCAACCGTCACGCTCTTGCTGGCCGGCCGCTTTACCCGAAAGTGACGTGCCAGCCGCCGTAAGCTGGTCATGCCGGTGACCTGCCAGGTGCCCGGTGAAACTTGACGGATGGGCACCCGCTTCAACAACCGTTGGCTCCGGCTGGGTGTGCGGCTGAAGATCGTATCGACGATGTCTTCCAGG
>Ga0180431_10007725_pt1 | contig 12463 bp, 11 predicted proteins | sample SS_ome_11_FD_132459 | JGI IMG/M metagenome (GOLD analysis project Ga0180431, IMG submission 132459) | Hypersaline lake sediment archaeal communities from the Salton Sea, California, USA - SS_1_MS_1 metaG | ecosystem: Environmental > Aquatic > Non-marine Saline and Alkaline > Hypersaline >... | reverse complement strand
TTGCCACTTCAGTTTGTACAACGGCGGCTGTGCCAGGAAAACGTGGCCACTCTCGATGAGTGGTTTCATGAACCGGAACAGCAGGGTCAGCAGCAGGGTGGTGATGTGCTGGCCGTCGATATCGGCATCGGCCATCAGCACGATCTTGTGGTAGCGCAGTTTAGCGAGGTCGAACTCGTCGTGGATACCGGTACCCAGGGCCGTGATGATCGCCTGCACTTCAGTGTTCTTCAGCACCCGGTCGATACGGGCCTTTTCGACGTTGATGATTTTACCTCGCAGCGGCAGAATCGCCTGGAACATCGAGTCGCGCCCGCTCTTCGCCGAGCCGCCGGCTGAATCACCCTCCACCACATAGAGTTCCGATGCTCTGGGATCGGTTGAGCGGCAGTCCGCCAGCTTCCCCGGAAGACCACCGAGGTCGGTCGCGCTCTTGCGACGGACCAACTCACGGGCCTTTCGGGCGGCCAGGCGGGCCTGAGCGGACGAAACCGCTTTGTTGACAATGGTTTTGGCATCCGCCGGGTTGGACTCGAACCAATGGCTAAGTTGCTCGTTACAGGTCTTCTGAACGAACGACTTCACCTCGGTGTTACCCAGTTTGGTCTTGGTCTGACCCTCGAACTGCGGCTGGGCCACCTTGACCGAGATCACCGCGGCCAGGCCCTCCCGGATATCGTCGCCGGTGAGGTTGGCCTCCTTCTCCTTGAGGAGCTTTTTGTCCTTCGCGTACTTGTTGACCACACTGGTCAGCGCCGCCCGGAAGCCCTCCTCATGTGTACCGCCCTCATGGGTGTTGATGGTGTTGGCGAAAGTGTGCACCGACTCCGAATAGCCGGCATTCCACTGCATGGCGACCTCGACCTCGTGGCCCACCCCCTTACCGGAGAAGTCCACCACGCTGCTGTGAATCGGCTGCTTGGTTCGGTTGATGTGCTTGACGAAATCCACCAGTCCACCGGGGTAGTAGAACGTGCGGTGCTTGACCTTCGGCGGCGAAACGGCTTGTTCGGCGGCCTGTTCCTGGGCCGATTTCGGTGCTGCCGCCTTGTCGCTGACCACCTCGTCGACGACCTCGGCGGGGGTGACCCGCTCATCGGTCAAAGTGATGGTGAGGCCTTTGTTGAGGAAGGCCATCTCCTGCAACCGGCGGGCAACCGTCTCGAAGTCGTAGTTCGTGGTCTCGAAAATCGTCGGGTCGGCCCAGAACCGGATTGTGGTGCCGCTGCTCTTATTTACCTCGCCCTGTTTGAGAGTGCCCGGTATGGAATTGTCGTAGCTCTGGAACCACTCGTAGCCGTCGCGGCGGATATCAGCTTCAAGTCGGGTCGACAGCGCGTTCACCACCGAGACGCCGACCCCGTGAAGACCGCCGGATACCTGGTAGGCGCCCTCTTCGAACTTGCCGCCGGCGTGCAGCACGGTCATCACGACATCAACCGTCGGGACTCCCGATTCGTGCATTTCGACCGGGATACCGCGACCGTTGTCGGTGACCTCGACCCCACTGTCTTGCAGGAGCCGCACGTCGACCTGGGTGGCGTAGCCGGCCATCGCCTCGTCCACCGCATTGTCGACCACCTCCCAGACCAGGTGGTGGAGACCACGTTCACCGGTCGAGCCGATGTACATGCCGGGGCGTTTGCGAACCGCCTCGAGGCCCTCCAGAATCTTGATCGATCCGGCACCGTAGTCATCGGGTTGGTTCTTCTTGGCGGCAGCCACGGTCGGCGGTTCTCCTCAGGATTGTCACACGAGCGAATCTCTTGTCACAGTCTACCGGTGAGGAAGGACAGGACTGATCCTGTGGCCGCGTTTCCACACACCTATTTGCGTCGTGTGTCGCATTTTTCCGATTCGGACGCGTCCTCACGCCGGAAGCGCCCGCCAGTTGGCTTCTCGGGCCTGTGAGGGCACTGCGATGATCGACCGGCGCGCGGCGGCTCTCGCCGGCGTCCGTGAGATACCCTGAGGGGTATGAACCGGTGTTTCAAGAGTCGCGGCCTCGCCGCCTGTGCGGCGGCCTTCGTGGTGTCGGCCACTCTCACGAGCTGTTCATCGGGACCGCCCGAGACCACCGCCAATGCCGAGGTGGGACAGTCGACTCCAATGCGGGTGGGCGTTGGTCAGTTCGCGACGTTGGCCGAATCACCGGACATACAGGTCGTTGATGTTCGTACCCCGGACGAGTTCGCAAGCGGGCACATCGCCGGCGCGGTGAACATCCCCGTTCAGAGCCCGGACTTTGCCGAGCGCGTCGACGACTTGGATCCGAGTGCCACCTATGCGGTCTACTGCCGCAGCGGGAATCGTTCGCAACCTGCGGTAGCCGCGATGCACTCGGCCGGTATCGACAGAATTTACGAACTCAGCAGCGGGACACGGGGGTGGGTCTCCGCCGGCCGGCAGCTGGTCCAGTAGACGGCGCCATACCGGACCGCTCGGAGCAGCGCACGGTGCCGGTCATCCGTAAGTGTCCCGTGGCCCGCGGCCGGAGATATGGCGTGGACCTTTTCTCCAGGACGGGGCGTTCGGACCGGTGATCCGTAATGAGGTCACCACACCGTCGCCGACCGCCGAGGCGATCTTAGCCAGCAATTGGCTCTGAACCATACGCAGCTGAGTCGCCCACGCCGTGGATTCCGCCGCGACCGCCAGAACACCATCCCGTAGAGCCGTCGGCTGAGCATGTTCGGCGATCTGATCGCCGACCACTTCGGACCATTGCGCGAACACCGTGCCCTCGGCGACACGGGGGGACCAGCCCCGGGTCTTAGCCAGATCACGCGCCACCCGGCCCAGTGGTTGTGGATCGCGCTGGTCCGGTCCGGGGCCCGACCAGCGACGACGGGCGCCCGAGGTGCCCGGACGACGAGCCGACGCGCCGCGCCGGCCTTGGCCGATTTCCTTACCCTGTCCACGCGCGGCGGACCGGGCCTCCTCCAGAGCCCGGCGAACCAGGTCCATTCCTGCAAGCCCGGTGAGATGATCCGGGGGAGTGGGGTCACTCGATTCGATCATGGCGTGACCACCGCCGATATCCGCCCGGCATCACCTTCAACCAGAGTGACACCGACACGGGTGGCCTCCAAATCGGCCGGGATGTCCTCACCGACCGCGGCGGTGATCAGGACCTGCTCGGCCCCGGCAGCCACGTCGGCCAGCGCGCGCCGGCGCGACTGGTCGAGCTCGGCGAAGACATCATCGAGGATCAGCACCGGCTCACCGGCCTCGGCGCGGAGCAGCTCATAGGAGGCCAGCCGCAGGGCCAGGGCGAATGACCATGATTCGCCGTGGCTGGCAAACCCTTTCGCCGGCTGATCTCCGAGGCGCAGTTCCAGATCGTCGCGGTGCGGACCGACGAGACTGATCCCACGGTCGAGTTCAGCGGTGCGACGTCGGGCCAGCGCGGCCAGTAACGCGGCCTCAAGGTACTCAAGGTCGCCGTCATGGTAGTCAATACTGCTGCGATAGGCGATACCCGCGGGCCGGGACGCCGGCGCCAGCAGTTGGTAGGCCTTTTCGACCTCCGGGGCAAGTTCGTTAATCAGATCCAGACGAGCCGCCATCAGTTGGGCACCATGTGCTGCCAGGTGGCCGTCCCACACGTCGAGGGTCTCCAGCACGCCTGAGTCCGAAGCGAACCTGGACGCCGACGCGGACTTCAACAAGGCGGTGCGCTGTCTGAGCACCTTGTCGTAGTCGGCCCGCACACCGGCGATTCGGGGTCGCCGAAGAGTCGCAAGATCATCGAGGTAGCGGCGCCGTTCGCCGGGATCACCCCGGACCAGAGCCAGATCCTCCGGAGCAAACAGCACTGCGCGGACCGCGCCCAGAACCTCCCGGGTCGCACGGACCGGCGACCGATTCAATCTCGCCTTATTCGCGCGACCGGCCGCGATCTCGATGTCCACAGCCAGTTCGCGCCCATCATTGACCACAATGGTGGAGACCACGGCGCGGTCTGCGCCGGCACGAATCAGTGGGGCGTCAGTCGCCACCCGGTGGGAACCCAAGGTGGCGCAATACCACAGCGCCTCAACGAGATTGGTCTTGCCGAAACCGTTGGCACCGATGAAGACCGTCCGGCCCGGCGCCAGTTCCAGGTCGATGTGGGACCATGACCGGAAGTCGCGGAGGGCCAGGCGGCGGACATACATCGTTCTAATCGGAGACGTTTTAACCGGACAGCGGAACCCGTTTGACGGCATGACCACCGAACTGGTTCCGCAGCGCTGCAACCGCCTTCATCGTGGGGGACTGCTCCTGCCGGGAGGCGAACCGGGCGAACAGCGAAGCCGCGATCACCGGCGTGGGAACCCGATGGTGGATGGCTTCTTCAACCGTCCAACGGCCCTCGCCGGAGTCCTCGGTGTAATCGGAGATGTCGCCGAAGTTCGGGTCTTCCTTCAGTGCCTTCGCCAAGAGTTGTTGTAGCCAGGAACGAACCACTGTTCCGTTGGTCCACGCCTGGATGACCGCCTGGGTGTCGGCGATCAACGGTTCTGCGGCCAGTAGTTCGTATCCTTCGGCGTAGGCCATCATCAAGCCGTACTCGATACCGTTATGCACCATTTTCGCGTAATGGCCCGCTCCAACCGGTCCAGCATGAACGAACCCGTCGGCCGCGTCCCCGGCCGGCCGGAGGGTGTCGAAAATCGGCATTACCCGGGCGATGTTCTCATCGCTGCCGCCCACCATTAAGCCGTATCCCTCGGTCAGTCCCCAGATTCCCCCGGACACGCCGGCATCCACGAAACCGATACCACGCTCAGCCAGTAATTCGGCATGCGGACCGTCCTCGGTGTAGCGGGAATTGCCGCCGTCGACGACGACGTCACCGGGGCTGAGTACATCGGCCAAGGCCGCGATGGTTTCATGGGTAACAGGTCCGGACGGCACCATCACCCACACCACCCGGGGGGCGCTCAGCGCTTCGGCGAGTCCGGCGAGGCTCGGCACGTCCGATACCTCTGGGCGTGGGTCGTAGCCGATGACTTCATGGCCACCCTCGCGGAGACGCTGGCGCATATTGAAACCCATCTTGCCCAGACCGACCAAACCTAATTGCATGTGCTCTTCTCTCTCGACGGATATTCCCGGTCAGCCCGGCAGCCGGACCGGCATGAGCAGGTAGACATAATCGGTGACGACGGCCGGGAACGGACCCGGCCCGGTCGGCCGCGCATCGTCAGCCGCCGGCCGCAGCACCGCCGGCTTGCTGGGTGTGGTGAATCCGAAAGTGACCCGCTCACAGCGCAGCGAACCCAGACCGTCGGTCAGATAGCTCGGGTTGAACGCGATGGTCAATGGTTCCCCGGCGAAGTCGACGGCAAGCTCCTCCTCGGCCATGCCGACACCGTCCGCACCAGCCGACAGCCGCAGAAACCCGTCGGTCAGCTCCATCCGCACCTGGGCACCCCGATCGGCGACCAGCGCGACGCGTTTGATCGCCTCGGTCAGCTCGGCGACATCGATAGTCGCGACAGCAGTGTGCTCGGCGGGCAGCAGCTGGCGGAACTTCGGGAACTCGGTGTCCAGTAAGCGGGTGGTGCTGCGACGGCCGCCGCTACGCAAACCCAGAAGGCGTTCGTCCCCGACGGCGGCTCCACGGCCGAGTGCAAGATGCACATCGGCACCGGAGGTAACCGATTTGGCCGCTTCGGCCAGCGTCTTCGCCGGCACCAGGACCGCGGCGTCAACGTCGGGCGTCGCGGTGGTCCAGATCAACTCGCGGACCGCCAACCGAAACCGATCGGTGGCCGCGAGAACCACCTTGTCACCGACGATCTCTACCCGAATACCGGTCAACATCGGCAACGTGTCGTCTTTACCGGCCGCGATCGCTACTTGACCGACCGCCTCGGCAAACAGATCCGCGGAAATCACACCGGTCTCATCGGGGAGAGTTGGCAGCGCCGGATAGTCCTCGACCGGCATGGCCGGCAGCGAGAACTTGGCGCTGCCGCAGTTCAGGAGCATCCGGCTACCTTCCACACTGACCTCCACCGGTTTGGCCGGCAGGGCGCGGGTGATATCAGACAGAAGCCGCCCGGAGACCAAAACGGTTCCTTGCGAGGCGATTTCAGCAGGAAGATGGACTTCGGCAGAGACATCGAAGTCAAAACCGGCAACGGTCAGCCCATCCTCGGAACCGGTGATCAACACACCGGCCAGAACCGGATTCGATGGTGGCCTGCTCGGCAGACTTCGAGCGACCCAGGCAACGGCCTCGGCGAAGTCCTCCCGTACCAGGCGAAACTTCAAGTCGGAGCCAACCGTCGTGGTCGCCACGTCCATCTTGTCCCTTCAGTTCCCCAGCCAGCGGACAGCCTGAAACGGCCGTCAGATGATCAACCGTAGAGCTTCTGCCGCCATCTTGAAAGCTAATCGGCACGGGTGACAAGACCGGTGTGAATCAACCGACGCGGGTCGGGCTGTGTGTTTTCCCCAGGGGCGTTCTTCTGAAAAGAGTTCAAGGAAGAGATACCAGTATCAGTAATAGGGGTTGTGCAGATTGTGGATGAACGCCCTGGTTGCCTGTTGGACCGATGTCCGGGGTTGTGCACCGGGTGGGGATGGTGGGAGCGGCCGGGTACGAGGACTGTGGAGTATTTGTCGTTGTTCCCGACGATTCCCGGGTGTGAGGGCTGTCGTCCCACTGTTGTGCACAGCTTATGTACAACCCGTTGGCGCGACGGATGGTACGGAAGTGGCTGAATTTTTTTGAGTCGGATCGCCGTTCGGATGGCCGTAGAGCCGGTCTTAGCGACGGGACCGCTGCCGGATCCGGGTCGTGAGCTCCTTGACATAGTCGAAGACCTCACGCCGGTAGGCGATTTCGTTGGCGATTTTCTTCTGGGCGTACATCACCGTGGTGTGATCACGGTCGAAGGCCTGGCCGATCTTCGGTAGCGAAAGGTCGGTCAGTTCCCGGCACAGATACATCGCGATCTGTCGGGATTGGGCCAGCGCCCTGGTCTTGCCGGGCCCGCGTAATTCCTCCACGGTGGTGTCGAAGTATTCCGCGGTCGCCGCCATGATGGTCGCCGCGCTGATCTGCATGGTTCCGGCGTCGGCGAGTAGGTCACGTAGGACGATTTCAGCCAGCGCGGTATCGATCGGAGTCTTGTTCAGCGAGGCGAATGCAGTGACCCGGATCAGGGCACCCTCGAGTTCGCGGATATTGCGTTCGATGCTGCTGGCGATGAGTTCCAGCACGTCATCGGGAACAGCAAGTCGGTCCATCTGAGCTTTCTTGCGCAGGATGGCGATGCGGGTTTCCAGTTCGGGTGGCTGGACGTCGGTGATCAGGCCCCATTCAAAGCGGGTCCGCAGCCGGTCTTCCAGGGTGGCGAGTTGTTTCGGTGGCCGGTCGGAGGAGATGACGATCTGCTTGTTGGCGTTGTGCAACGTGTTGAAGGTGTGGAAAAACTCCTCCTGGATGCCCTCTTTACCTTCGATGAACTGAATGTCATCGACCAGGAGCACATCGATATCTCGGTAACTGCGTTTGAAGGCAACTCTGCGGTCGTCACGCAGGGAGTTGATGAAGTCGTTGGTGAATTCCTCGGTCGAGACGTACTTGACTCGCATACCGGGAAACAGTCGCAGAGCGTAGTTGCCGGCCGCGTGCAGTAGATGAGTCTTGCCCAGTCCGGACTCACCCCAGATGAACAACGGGTTGTATGCGCGTGCCGGGGCCTCGGCGATGGCCAGTGCCGCGGCGTGGGCGAAACGATTCGAGGAACCGATGATGAAGGTGTCGAACGTATAGCGACGATTCAGGCTCGCCGTCGCCGACTCGGTTACCCGGTCGGCCTTCGGGCGGTCGGTGAAGTAACTCGGCCAATCCACTGACGTCGCGGCCGGTTCGGCCGCAGCATCGGGGTCGTCGTCAAGATCGTCCACACCGTCAGGCACGGGTGTGGTGGGTAGGGTGTCGTGATCCGGGGGTTGTTGCGGGTGATATTCGCTTGTCGGTTCGATCCGGACCCCGAGCTCGACCCGCTGACCCAGGCGCCGACTGAGTGCGTCAGCGATCGGAATGCGTAAGTGTCGCTCGATCTCGTTCTGGACGAAGGGACTCGGAACCGAAAGCAACGCAAAGCCTTCGGCGATCGTCAGCGGGCGGACCAGTTTCAGCCAGGCCCGCTGCTGAGCGGTGAGGGGTGGATCAAGCACGACGCCGTGATGATCGCCGGATGAATCGGGTTCACCGTTGAGTTCGGCGAGAACGGACTTCCAGACCAATGCGAAGTCGGATCCGGGACCATCGGGCACTGCGAGACCCCCGGTTCGGTATCGAACTGCGGTCAGCAGAATCGCTCAGAAGCTGTCCACATAGTTATCCACAGGTGTGAACAGCACCGCCGGCATCCTCAAAACGCAGCATATGGGCATTAAAATGACGTATTTGTATCTCTTCTCCGCCAGAAGCTAACAGTTTTGTGTCGCTGTGCCAACCGCTGGCAGACGTGTGCAGAAGTGGGTCGGTTTCCGTTTCAAAGAGTTTGGTTTGACCTGCCGAAGTGACGTCAGTACCCTCGGAAGGTCGCCCAAACGCGGCGGCACGGCTGCGACCAGCTTTCGGGACCGCGCCGGTTCGAGTGAAGCTGAGCAACGGCAGTAGCAGTGTCCGGTAGCGAGACCTCCGGGCTGGCCTGCCAGATCTGACAGGAGTGTGTTGCCGTGGCCAAGGGCAAGCGGACTTTCCAGCCAAATAACCGGCGTCGGGCCAGGGTGCATGGCTTCCGACTGCGGATGCGGACCCGGGCAGGGCGTGCCATCGTGACGGGTCGCCGGCGTAAGGGCCGGCGGTCCTTGACTGCCTGACCCGCGGGTCAACCGGAGTGCTACCGGCTCATAATCGGATGACGCGGTCCGCCGAGTTCAGCAACACCGTCAAACGCGGGGTACGAGCGGCGCAGCCGAACCTTGTTGTGTACGCCGATTGTCACGGTGAGGATGCCGGCGGTGGCCCCCGGATCGGGTTCATCGTGGCGAAGTCGGTGGGCGGGGCCGTCGACAGGCACCGGGTTTCGCGTCGTTTGCGGCACGCGGCGCGGACGGTGATTGGCGGTCTGGATCCCTCCGACCGTATCGTTGTGCGAGCATTGCCGGGAAGCCGTGATGCAATCTCGGCGCGGCTGTGCGACGAGCTCAGAATCGGCCTGCGACGTACGCACGAACTTTTGGAGCGGCGGCGGTGACGGCGGTTCGAGCCGGTGGTCGGTTGGCACGGTTTATGGTCTCGGCGATCGGGGTGTACCGGCACATGGTCTCCCCGTTTCGGCCGCCTTCCTGCCGGTTCACGCCCACCTGCAGTCAGTACGCGGTGGAGGCGCTTACTGAATTCGGTGCGCTGCGCGGGATATGGCTCAGCGTGGTCCGGCTAGCCAAATGTGGTCCGTGGCACAGCGGTGGATGGGATCCGATTCCGCACCGGCGCCCTGAGGCCGGCGATAGTTCACAATCGGAGGTCGAAAGCGCCCATGTTTAATTGGTTCAGCCTGGACTACATCTACTACCCGGTGTCGGGCATCATGTGGCTTTGGTACAAATTGTTCGCGCTGATCCTGGGGCCGAACAGTTTCTTCGCCTGGGCGTTGACGGTGATGTTCCTGGTGTTCAGCCTGCGAGCATTGCTCTACAAGCCCTTCGTCCGGCAGATTCGCACCACCCGGCAGATGCAGGAACTGCAGCCCCAGATCAAGGCTCTCCAGAAAAAGTACGGTAAGGATCGCCAGCGAATGGCGATGGAGATGCAGAAACTTCAACGCGAGCACGGTTTCAATCCGGTGCTGGGATGTCTACCGATGCTGGCGCAGATCCCGGTGTTCCTCGGGCTCTACCACGTCCTGATGTCGTTCAACCGGACACAGACCGGGTTCGGACGACTGGGGCTCTCGGTGGAGGAGAACCGGTCACTCGGGAACTACTTCTTCAGCTCGGCGGACGTCGGGCACTTCTTGGACGCGAACCTCTTCGGTGCACCGATCGGCGCGGCAATTACTCAGCAACATGGGCTTGCCGCCTACACCGAATTCAGCCGGCCCGCGGTGGCCGTTGTGGCGGTCCCGTTAATGATTTTGGCTGGTATCGCCACCTACTTCAACAGCCGCGCGTCGATCTCCCGGCAGAGCCCCGAGGCCGCGGCCAATCCCCAGACCGCGCTGATGAACAAGCTTGCGCTCTACGTGTTCCCGCTCGGCGTTGTGGTCGGGGGACCGTTCCTGCCTATCGCGATCATCATTTACTGGGTGTCGAACAACATCTGGACGTTCGGCCAGCAGCACATCGTCTTCGGCAAGATCGAGCGAGAAGAAGAGGCGAAGAAGGAAGAGGCCGTCGCGCGCCGATCGGCCAACGCACCGGCGCCCGGCGCCAAGCCGACGAAGGGCCGCAAGGTGGCCCAGGCCGAAGTGGTCGAAGCGGCATCCGTTAACGAACCGGCCGACGAACAGTCCGATGAATCGGCCGGCGAGTCGACAGGAGCGAAGGGCCCGGAGATGCCCGCTTCGAAACCCGCCCCGAACGGCAAGGCCGCACCCAGTGGCCGAGGCGGCGGTCAGCCGAATCGGACCCCACGGCCGGGGTCGCGGCCGAAAAAACGTAAACGTTGACACATGAACGAACAGGAGAGGCGATGACTGAGACCGAAGCCCCGGAAGTCGGGGAAACCGGGACCCAGCCGGGTAGTAAGGCGGCACCCCTGGAAGACCGCTTGGTGACCGAGGGGGAAATCGCCGGGGATTACCTTGAAGAGTTATTGGACCTGCTCGACTTCGACGGAGATATCGATCTCGACGTGGAGGGCGACCGGGCAATCGTCAGCATCGACGGGGGAGCGGATCTGGCGAAGCTGGTGGGGCGGCGCGGTGAGGTGCTCGACGCGCTTCAGGAACTGACTCGGTTAGCGGTTCACCTGAAGACCGGTGAGCGCAGTCGGCTGATGCTCGATATCGCGAACTGGCGCGGTCGGCGCCGTGACGAGCTGACGGCGTTGGGCGATAAGGTTGCACGGCGGGTATTAGACGGAGGGACCCGCGAGGAGCTGGCGCCCATGACGCCATTCGAACGCAAGATCGTCCATGACGCGGTAGCCGCAGTGGATGGGGTGCGCAGCGAAAGCGAGGGCGTCGAGCCGTCCCGCCGCGTCGTGGTGCTCAAAGACTGAGTCGCCGGGTCGCTAGTTACATCCATGTAGTTCGGTCGGCGGGAGAGGTTGTTTCACGTGAAACATGCCGGTGCTCCACCCGCACCGCCAGCCGCGGCGCAGATTTTCGGCGAACGGTTGAGCACAGCCCGCGCCTACGCTGACTTGCTGGCCGGTCCCGGTGTCGAGCGCGGGCTTCTGGGCCCGCGCGAGGTGGAACGGCTGTGGGACAGGCACATCTTGAACAGCGTCGCCGTCGCAGAACTGATCGACTCGGGCCTGCGGGTGGTCGACATCGGTAGTGGTGCCGGGTTGCCGGGGCTACCGCTGGCCATCGCTCGTCCGGATCTCGTGGTGACACTTCTGGAACCAATGCAGCGCCGAACGGACTTTCTGTCCGAGGTCGTTGGTTCACTCGGCGTCGCGGTCGACGTGGTCCGGGGTCGGGCCGAGGAGCCGTCGGTGATGACCGGCCTGGCCGGAGCCGACGTTGTTACCTCGCGAGCCGTGGCGGATCTGGAGAGGTTGACTCGGTGGAGCTTTCCGTTGTTGCGGGTCGGCGGCGCCATGCTGGCAATCAAAGGTGCGCGGGCGGCCGAGGAGGTTACCGAACACAGGCGGGTGATGACGGCACTGGGCGCGACGGACGTGGACGTGGTCGAGTGCGGGTCGGATTATCTCGTCCCACCCGCGACGGTCGTGGTGGCCGTGCGGGGCACTCCGTTACGCGGTTCTCGGCGCAATGCAACGAGTCGGCAGCGGCGCTCGTCAGAGAGGGGACGGTCATGATCGATGCGGCCAACACCGGTAACGATGATGTTTCACGTGAAACATGGCCGAGCCCGGGTGTCACCGATACGCCGATCGGGGCAGCGGCCGAGCGGGCGATGCAAGTTCTGCACACCGTCGCCGGACAGTTACCGCACCCGCAGCGGCGTCGGATCTTTACCGTCGCGAATCAGAAGGGCGGGGTGGGAAAGACCACCACAGCGGTAAACCTCGCCGCGGCTCTCGCGGTGCAGGGTCTCAAGACGCTCGTGATCGACCTCGACCCCCAGGGCAACGCCAGTACCGCGCTGGGCATCTCGGATCGACAGGCGGGGACGCCGTCATCCTACGAAGTCCTGCTGGGAGAGATATCGCTGCGCGCCGCTACCCGTCAAAGCCCACACAGTGAAATGCTGTTCTGTGTGCCGGCTACCATCGACTTGGCCGGCGCGGAAATCGAGCTCGTCAGCATGGTCGCCAGAGAGAACCGGTTGCGCACCGCGCTCGCGGAGTTGGATCAATCGGACTTCGACTACG
>Ga0180431_10007723_pt1 | contig 12464 bp, 8 predicted proteins | sample SS_ome_11_FD_132459 | JGI IMG/M metagenome (GOLD analysis project Ga0180431, IMG submission 132459) | Hypersaline lake sediment archaeal communities from the Salton Sea, California, USA - SS_1_MS_1 metaG | ecosystem: Environmental > Aquatic > Non-marine Saline and Alkaline > Hypersaline >... | reverse complement strand
TATAATAGAAAAATGTTTTATTCGGATCCAGCTCGATGGCCCGCTCTATATCCGCCATCGCCTCGTCATATTGTCCCAGCTCGCGATATATATTCGCCCTGGTATCGAGGGCATATGAATAGTCAGGCTCCAAGTCCAGTGAGATATTGACGTCCTCCAGCCCCTTGTCGTAGTCACCGATGAGGTAGTAGGTCCACGCCAGTGTGTTGTAAGGGTCTGGATTTTCCGGATCCAGCTCGATGATCCGGGTGTAATCCGCAACTGCATCGTCGGAGCGACCCAGCGCCATATACACGTTCCCCCGGGATGTATAGGCCGGGATATAGTCCGGATCCAGCTTGATGGCCCTTGTGAACTCTTCGACGGCATCTTCCAATCTGCCCAGATTATAATATGCGTCTCCAAGATTCACGCGGGCATACAGGTGCCCCGGCTCCAGCTTGACTGACCGGGCAAAATCCGAAAGGGCCTCGTCGAAGCGACCGAGGTCCATATATACGACTCCTCGATTGTTGTAGATATCGGCATCTTTCGGGTATAGCTCGAGAGCCCGGGTATAATCCGCGATCGCCTCATCAAAGCGACCCATATTGTAATAGGCAAGCCCGCGGTTGTAGAACGCGTATGTATATCCCGGGTCCTGCTCGATCAATTTCGTGAATTCAAAGACTGCATCATCGTACCGACCAAGTTCGAAATATGCAGCCCCCCGTCTGAAGTAGGCATCGGAAAATCCCGGCATCATCCAAATGACTTTCCCGAAATCCTCTACGGCGTCCTCATACCGGCCCACGGTATCATACGCGACCCCCCTGTTGTAATACGACACCATGTCTTCCGGGTCCAGCTCGATAGCTCGGGTAAAATCACTGACGGCGTCCTCGGATCGATCCAACTCCATGAGGAGAATTCCCCGGTTGACGTATGCCGCCGTCGACTCCGCATCCAGTTCTATGGCCCGGGCATAATCGGCGAGGGCGTCGTCCGTTCGGCCCACGTCGGCATAGGCGAGCCCCCGGTTGTTATAGATCGAGGCAATCTCCGGATCCAGCTCGACGGCCCGGGTGAAATCTTCAATGGCGTCATCAAATCTACCGATCTTGCGAAAGGCGATGCCCCGATTGTAGTAGGCAAATACCATATCCGGTTCCAGCTCGATGGCCTTCGTATAGTTTTCGATCGCATCTTCATGGAATTCCTCAATGAACAAATCATTCCCCTCATTTACCAGATCCTGTGCGCTTTGGGCCCCGGCGACGGCCGATACGCACATCATAACCGCAACCATACCGACAATGACCGTTCGTCTCATATCATCACTCCATACAACAACTTATTATCATCTATCCCTCTCGTATCACATATCCATGGACCCGTCAATTCATGCTTAAAAAAAAACAATCTGGTGCTGGAACATGTCACCCGCCGGAAGCCTGTATCGTACCAACTCCCCCCTCCGGCCGTTCATAAGAGCAGCACCATCACACCCTCCGGCTATTCGTGGATCCTGGGTTATGTTGTATACATCTGAAAGAGCGACAATTTTTGTTCTCAAAAGAAAGAGTGAAAGGATGAATCGGCTTTGAACACAATATAGGAGAAACTCGAGTGTTCAATCGATCGTTGCGTCGCCCGGTTTCACCAGGGCCGCTCCGATGCCGACCAGCGTAATTACCCCCCCCACAACGACCAGGACGGTCACCGATTCGTGGAGAATGAAGTATGCGAGGATCGTCGAGATTACCGGCTCTCCCAGGATCGTGACAGCCACGACTGTGGCGGTCAAGTATTTCAGGGCCCAGTTGAAGGACGTATGGCCGATGAGCTGCGGGATGACCGCCAGGGCGGCGAATAGGAGATAGACCTGTGAGGAGTATCCCCCCAGGGGGAGACCCATGATCATCGTGATGGGGACCACCACGAGGGCCGCGATGGTATAGACCGGTGTGATGTACTCCAAGAGGCTCACGTCCGCCCGGATCCGGCGTCCCAGGAGGATGTAGCCCGACGCCATAAACGCGCCGCACAGCGCCAGCATGTCTCCCAGAAGCGCCCGGTGCGAAACGGCGAAGTCCCCCCACCCGATAATCACCGCCCCCACCACCGCCAGGGCGATGCCGATCACCTCGTTTTTTCCGGGGCGCTCTTTGAGTATGAAGTGAGACGCCAACCCCACCCATATTGGATTCGTACAAACGATCACCACGGAGCTTGCCACCGACGTAAGACTGAGGGAGGCGATCCAGAAGATGAAGTGGATTCCGAGTAGAACTCCGCCGATGGCCAGGATCGGGCCGTGCTTTTTGATAACCTCCCACAGCCGCCCGCGAAGCGCCACCACCCCCACGGGGACGATGACAATCGAGGTGATAATAAGTCGCCAGGCGGCGATGACGATCGGATGCACCGGTCCCGCCGATCCGATCAGCTTGATAAAAATAGCGGCGAACGACACGGACATCAGGCCGATAGCGAGGATCGGGATGGTGATGGGAGGCTTTTTCATTGCCGCAGTGTGACACCCAAGCGGCGATACTGTCAAGGAAAAACATCCTCCCCGTACCCATCAAACGCGTCGTGTCTGTTGCGAAACCGATCTCGTGGGATTATAATGAACATGCATGACCCTGATGGGGCATACACCTAAAAAGGGGAAATACCATGGATCAGAAATCGATCATTCCCGATGAGCTGCGGACATACTACGATCGCTGGCATTTTTCTCCCGCCATGGATAGCGGAGGCTTTATATTCGTTTCCGGATGCACCGGTATACGACCGGACGGATCGATATCCAACGATATCGAAGAGCAGTTCCGTCAGGCATTTCTGACCGCTGAGAAGATCCTCGGCGAGGCGGGCCTTTCTTTCTTGGATGTCATCGATATGACGACGTACCATGTCGGATTGAGAAGCGGCCTCGATACATTTATGAAGGTCAAGGATGAATTCATCGGAGAGCCGTATCCCTCCTGGACCGCCGTCGGTGTCACCGAGCTCGCCGTACAGGGCGCGGTGATCGAAATTCGTGTGATAGCCAAGACAAAACACGGTTGAAGGATTCGTGCCTGTTTCCATCGTGATCCTGCACCGCCGGGATTTTGCGGCTCTTTTTTTAGTCACCCATTTACACGATCGGCCGTTGATCGATGAAACAAGAAGAATATCTGAAAGAGGCCTTGGCGGAGAAGATCGGCTCCCTGCCCAATAATCCGGGAGTATATCTGATGAAGAACGCCTCGGGGAAGATCATCTATGTGGGTAAGGCCAGAGAGCTGAAGAAGCGGGTTGTCTCCTACTTCACCAACATCGACAAAAAAGATCCCAAGACGAAGATCCTGATATCCCATATCGCCGATTTCGACTACTTAGTCACCGATACCGAAAACGAGGCCCTTCTCACCGAGGGGACGCTCATCAAGGAGTATCGTCCCCGGTACAACGTGGATTTAAAGGACGACAAGAATTACCTCTGCCTCCGCATCGATCCCTCCGAGCACTTTCCGAAGTACACCCTCGTGCGCTCCATGAAGCGGGACGGCGCCCGGTACTTCGGCCCTTACTCCGCCGCCAAGCCTGTTCGGGACAGCCTTAAGTGGCTGTCGGCCACGTTCCTTCTCAGACAGTGCAGCGATCACAAATTCAAAAACCGCAGTCGCCCCTGTCTTTACCACGAAATTCATCTCTGCAGCGCCCCCTGCTGCGACTATATCGACGAGGAATCGTACAACATGCAGGTGGAGCAGTCGCTTTTGTTCCTTGAGGGGAAAAACGATACCCTGATCCGGGAGTTGACCGACGAGATGGAGCGGCTCTCGGAAGAGATGCGCTACGAAGAGGCGGCGGTGATCCGAGACCGTATCAGCGCCGTCAGAACGATGGTGGAGACCCAGAAGGTCGTAGCAATGGACTTCGTCGATCGGGACGTCATCGGCGTCTACCGGGAGGGATTGAGCCTCGGGATCTCCATTCTGTTTATCCGGGGAGGCCGTCTGATGGGAAGCCGTTATACCCTCTTCAAGAACATCCTGGACGAAAACAACCTTGCAGTTCAGAGCTTCGTGGAGCAGTTCTACCGGGGGGATCGCTACATCCCCGAGGAGATTCTCCTGCCCGTTGAGATTCCGGATTCCGACATGATCGAAGCGTGGCTCTCAGAGTACGCGCCTGCTGAGATCAAGACGCCGAAGCGGGGGTTCCTCCGGGACCTGGTGACCATGGCCGATAAAAACGCCGAGAGCAACTTCAGCGAATGGAAGAGAAGCAGGGAAAGCAAGGAGGCGGCCCTCGCCGCACTGGCCCAGCGCCTGGGGCTCCCCGCCCCTCCCGGAAGGATGGAATGCTTCGACATCTCCAACGTCGGCGGGAGCCTGGCGGTCGGCTCCATGGCGGTCTTCATCGATGGAGAGGCGGACACCTCCGAGTATCGCCACTTCCGCATCAAGGGGGTGGACGGAAGCGACGACTACGCCATGATGAAGGAGGTTTTTAGTCGCAGGATGAAAAACCTCACCGACGACAACCGCCCGAACATCATCTTCATCGACGGCGGCCGGGGGCACCTGAACATCGCACGCTCTGTGATGGAGGAACTGGGCATCGACGACATCCCCCTGGCGGCGGTGGCCAAGGAGAAAGACGACAAGAAGGGGGGTCGAACCCCCGACAAGGTGTTCCTCCCCGAGCGGAAAAACCCGATCATCGTCCGGGGGAGCGCATCGGCCCTGTTCCCGGCCCTGGCGCTGAGGGACGAGGCCCACCGGTTCGCCGTCACCTATCACAGAAAGCTCAGGAAGAAGCGGGGTATCAAGTCGTCCCTGGACGACATCCTGGCATCGGCGAAAAACGAAAAAAGGCCCTCATCAGCCACTTCAAGAAGCTGAGCGACATCCAGGAGGCGTCTCTGGAGGAGTTGATGGAGGTCCCGGGGATCACCCCTGCCGTGGCCGCGGCCATCGTGGCCCACTTCGGCATGGACGAGACGACGTCCTGAAAAGACGATCTTCTGATCGTTTTGCCCAGGTCGCCCGGGGAGTATCCCTTTGTCTGTGTACCTTTCCCGTAAAAAGTCGATCGATACTCCACCGTACCCGCCCCACACTTGATGCCCATTCACCTCTGCATCAGGAATGAACCCTGCTTCGACCTGAGCAAAATAACTGCTGAAAACATATTGTCCCATGCCCATTTTACCTATTGCTTTTGCCTCCTTTTTAGGTTATATTTTTTTAATCTTTTTAACGAACCATATACAGGAGTTATTCTATGGAAGGGATGACTTTGAAGGAAATTCTGGCACAGAGCGCCAGTCGATTTCCTGATAAGCCCGCTTTGTTGAAGAAGGTGGGCAAGGAATGGGTCCCCACCACCTACCGCCAGCTCGAGCATCAGGTCAAGGATCTGGGAACGAGCCTGATCAACCTGGGACTGGAAAAAGGCGACAAGGTCGCGCTCCTGACGCATAACTGCCCCGAGTGGGCCGTATCATATTTCGCCATCGCCACCAATAACGGCATCGTCGTCCCGATAGACAAGGAGTTGAAGGCCCAGGAGATCCGCCACATCCTCGAGGACAGCGGGGCCAAGTTTGTGATCACCAGCCAGGAATTCCTGCCGAAGATCGAGGAAGTTTACGCAACCCTCGAGAATCTCGACAAGGTCATCATGATCCCGGACAAGCCCCACGAGGTGGAAATGCCCTCCGAGCTGAAGCGGGAGATGCGCGAGATTGAGTTGGCATGGCTCACCCTGGTGAAAAAGGTAAAGAAGGATTACGCCGAGGACATCGCGAAAATAGAGAAGCTGTGGATGTCATTCGATGAAAAGCTCAAAAGCTTCAAGGTGAAAAAGAACAATTTCGTCATCTCCAAGCAGGACCTGTTTTTCAACTTCGCCCAGGGCATCAATGAAACCAGGGAGGGGATCCCGGACCTTCTCTACTACGACGACTTGTTCGGAAACGAGACGTTCATCGAGCGGGAGATGAGCTTCAAGGACATCGTGGCCATCCTCTATACCTCCGGCACCACCGGAAAATCCAAGGGGGTCATGCTCACCAACGAGAACCTCTTCACCAACTTCAGCGGCGTGCAGGAGCTCATGCAGGTGGACGAGACCATTAGAGTGTTATCTGTTCTGCCTATCAACCACGTATACGAATCCTCCTGCGGCGTCCTGGCCCCCCTCTATTTCGGCGGCACGGTGGCCTTCGCCGAATCGCTGTTAAAGGTAGCCCAGAACCTCAACGAGATCAGGCCCAACTTCTTCCTGGGCGTCCCGGCCCTCTATCAGGCCCTCTATACCAAGATGAGCCAGAAGGTGAACGCTTCCGCCGCCGGGCGAATCATGAACTCAAATCCGATCACGAGAAAAATCATCCAAAAAAAGATCAAGCAGGAGCTGGGGGGGGATGAAATCGCCTTTATCAGCGGAGGGGCGTCCTTCGATCCGGACCTCCAGAAGGGTCTCAGGGACCTGGGCCTGAACATCTACAACGGCTACGGAATCACCGAAACCGCGCCCCTGGTGGCGGTCAACAGCGTCGTGGGCGGAGACCGCCTGGGGTCAGTGGGAAAGGTCATGCCCGGCGTGCAGATCAAGATACACGAGCCGAACGAGGAGGGCATCGGCGAAGTATGGATCAAGGGTCCGAACGTCATGGCCGGCTACTACAACAATCCCGAAGCCACGGCCGAGGCCCTCACCGACGGGTGGTACCACAGCGGAGACCTGGGATACGTCGACAGCGACAACTTCCTCTTCGTCATGGGCCGGGCAAAGAACCTGATCGTCACCGGGAAGGGAAAGAACATCTACCCGGAAGAGGTGGAGGCGGAGCTCCTCAAGAGCCCCTACATCGAGGAGGCGATGGTATACGCCCACAAACCCGGCACCACAGACGAGGAGGTGCGGGCGGTGGTATATACCAGCCAGGAGGCGCTGGATGAATACGCGAAGGAAAAGGGCGTCAAGGAGTTCTCCAAGGAGGAAATCCAGCAGCTCATCCGCTCGGAAAGCCGCTAGAACTGCGCCGTTCTCGCCGACTACAAGCGGGTCAAGGAATTCATGATCCGGGACGAGGAATTCCCGAAGACCTCGACCAGGAAGATCAAGCGATACGCGGTGGACGAAGTGGTCTCCGTGAATCCCTAAATGAAAGGCATATCGGCCCGATACCCGCTGCCGATTCTCGCGGTGATGCTCGCCGCCGGAATCCTGGCTGGGGCCCGGGTCGAGGTGCCGACAACTATACTGCTCATGTCATCGGGGTTGCTCCTGGCGGTGATGTTCTTCGCCGGGGCGCCCCGTCTCTTTTTCATCGCCTCCCTTTCTTCCTTTTTCATCATCGGCATCCTCCTCGTCACCCCGATCATACATCCAGATACTGGTCCGGGGTGTCTCGCGTCGTTTTCATCGTCCGAATCCCTCCCCGTCCGGGGACGGGTGACCGAGGCAACCGACGTCGCCGAGGGGCGTCTCACGGTCGTATTGACCGATGTCTCCATCCGGGAGGATACGGCCTGGACACCCTATCGGGGAAAGCTCCGACTCACCGTCTCCGGAGACTGCCCGGACATTTACCCGGGCGATAACGCCTTCTTCCACGAGCGTATCCGGCATCCGAGAAACTTCAACAATCCCGGCGGATTCGACTACGAGCGATATCTTCTAATGCGGGGCATACACGTTACGTCCTTCCTGGGCCCCGGTGACTCCATCTTCGTCATACCGGCCGACGGCGGAAGCCCCGCCGCCGTGGTCGAGGCCGTCCGACACAAAATGAGAGATGCGATCTTCGCCTCGGTGCCCGCCGACGAGGCGGGAGTGCTCCGGGCCCTCTCCCTGGGAGAGCGGGGCTCCATTCCTCCGGACCTGCTGGAAACCTACTACCACACCGGTATGGGACACATCCTTGCCATCTCGGGCCTGCATGTGGGCATCGTCTTTATGGTCTGCTACCTCCTGGCCTTCTTCATTCTGGTTCGGATCCCCGGGTTTGCCCTGACCCGCTCGGTGCACATCTGGGCCGCCGTCTGCGCCCTGATTCCCGTGGTGCTCTATACCGTCGTCTCCGGTCCCCGGCTCACCGCCGTGCGGGCCGCCGTGATGGTTGCGGCGTTTGTGCTCTCCATCGCCACGGGGCGTGAGCGGGACACCCTGAACACCCTGGGCCTTGCGGCCCTGGCGATACTGGTCGTGCTACCGACTTCCCTCTTCGATGCATCCTTCCAGTTCTCGTTCGTCGCCGTGCTCGCCATCCTTTTGATATTCCCCCTACTGACGGACCCGCTTCGCCGCCGTATCTTCGAGAGAAAGGGGGTATCCCCCCCGCTGTGGAAACGGCTGCTGTTTCGGGGGTACGAGTTTGCGTCGGTCTCCGTGGCGGCCCTCGTCGGCGTGATCCCCCTTTCCGCCTTCTACTTCCACCGCGCTACGCTCCTCTCCATCCCCCTCAATTTCATCGTCGTGCCACTCCTGGGCTTCATCGCGGTGCCCCTGTTGCTGGCATCGATGGTCTTGATATATATCCATCCCGCGTCCGCGGGCGTGCTGCTTCGGATCGCTGGGGGGTGTGTGGGCCTCGCCGACGACGCCGTACTCACCACAGCGGAGAGATTTTCGGATACACTCCCCATACCCCCGCCCACGATTCTGGAGCTCGTACTGGTATACGGGATCATCGCCGCGGCCGTCTGGTGGGTCGTCCGCAAAAAGACCCGACGCACCGCCCTGGTTCTGGGCATGGCGCTGCTGGCGCTCCTGGCTGCGGATGTCGGGTGCCACGCCCGGGCGAGGTTTCACCCCGCGTCTCTCACCGCAACGTTCATCAGCGTGGGCCAGGGCGAGGCGACGCTCCTGACGCTCCCCGGGGGCGAAACCATGCTCATCGACACCGGCGGCTTCTCCGGGGGAGCCTTCGACGTGGGGAAATACGTCGTCGGGCCGTATCTCCTCAGAAAGCGGATTCGCACCGTCGACTACCTGGTGCTGACCCATCCGGAGATCGATCACGTCGGAGGGGCGGAGTACATCATCTCCAACTTTCGGGTGAAGCGTATCCTGACCACCGAGCGGGTCATGACCGACGAGGCCACGGCCCCGCTGATGGAGCTGGCGGCGGCGAGGGATATCCCGGTGGTGTGTCTCAGTGGAGATTCTTCGACCATGTATATCGGAGATGTATTCGTGGAGGTCCTCGCCCCGCCCCCCGACATCCCCTCCGACACACCGGATAACAACACGTCCCTGGTGTTCAGGATAGCATACAAGGACTTCTCGATCCTCATGACCGGGGACATCGAGGCGGACGCTGAGGGGACGATATTGGAATCCGTGATATCCCCCGGGGCGGATGTACTGAAGGTCCCCCACCACGGTGCGGGGGATGCGTGCTCTGGCGTTCTTGTTGGGACCGTCGCACCCCTGGCGGCGGTCATCAGCTGCGGGTACGAAAACCGGTTTTCCATGCCCGCAGGAGCCGTGCTCGACAGGATCGACGACGCGGGAGCGTCACTGTTTCGCACCGATCTCGACGGCGCGGTCATGTTGAAGACCGACGGAGAATCGATGACCATCACCACCATGACCGGGAGAAAAGAAACATGGGACTTCCTGGAGTGATATGTGTCATATGCGTGGTGCTATTTATTGTCGTTCCGGCGGCGGCGGGGGCGCTGCTGTCGTGGTATCTCTCTCACCCGAGGGAGCGCACCTACCAGGATCACTACTTCTTCACCCCGTTTGAGACCGGCGTGCCCTTCGAGCGGGTATCCTTTGTCACTTCAGACGGCGTCACGCTCCGGGGCTGGTGGCTCCCCGGCAACGGCGAGCGTGCGGTGATCGGCCTGAACGGCCGCATGGGATCGAAATCGGACCTCCTGGGCGTGGGGACCTATTTGAACAGGGCCGGGTTTCACGTGCTGCTGTTCGACTACCGGGGCTGCGGCGAGAGCGATCCCGCGGCCATGAGCATGGGGCAGCTGGAAACGGCGGACGCGGCGGCGGCGGTGGAGTACGCCCTGTTCCGCATCCCGGGCGGACGGATCGGCATCATCGGCTTTTCCCTGGGGGCGGGGCTGGGCCTGGTGACGGCGGCGGCGGACCGGCGGGTCCGGGCGGTGGTGTGCGACTCCCCCTTCGCCTCGTCCGAGGGAATCATTTTGAATCGTTTGAAGAGCCTCCTCCCCCTGCCCCTGGTGTTGGTGCGGCTCTGGACTCGGTGGTGGACACAAATATTATACAGATACGACACCCGGGGGCTAGACGTTGTTGGTGCGGCGGGACGCGTCAAGGATACGAAGCTGCTCTTCGTCATCAGCGGGCGGGACAGCGTCATCCCCCCGGACCAGCAGCGCCGGGTGGCCAGGGCCGCGCCGGAGGGCGCGGTAGTGTGGTAGTTTGAAGGGGCGGATCACTGCGGGGCGTACTTCGTGGATCGGGAGGGGTACGTCAAACGGATCATCTCGTTTTTCGACGACGCCCTGTCGTAAACCGAATCATGAATCAGCCACACGATCACATAAAAAAGGCCGACGTGCGCCGGCCATCGCCGCCGCGCATAAAAGGATCGCCAGCACCACGCCGATCAGCACTCGTCTCATATCATCACTCCGTAATGCAATTATCAATCCCCCCTCTTCTACCACACTCCCATGAACGTGTCAATTCATAACTGAAATATGATGGTATCCAGTGTGCTCCACACCAATCCTCACTATCACTCCTCCACGGACCCGCCCAGGGCCTCCTCCGGCGCCAGGGAGAGAATCTCGATGATATCGATAAACGCCGACACCGTGGGCACCAGCTCGTCCTGTCTAATCTTCTCCCGGGTGTCCGCGTCGCTCAAAAGATAGACCGGGCCGCTGATGTACTGGATGATCGGGATCCCCTCGTCGAAGATCGGGCGGACCGCCCCCGGCGGCCTCTCGCTGAACGCGGTCAGGGGGATGACGATGGAGCGGGTCAAATCCCAGGTCTTTATCGCGTCCCGAAGCGCATCGACCACGATATCGCTCTCGGGCGCCATTACCACCCTCGGCTGGGGAAGGCCCGTCGAGACGTATTCTCCGTCCTCCCCCTCCACGAACTCCCCGGCGGCCACCTGCTCCAGGTTGATCGTTATCACCACGTCGGAGAAGAAATCCTCCCGGTGGCGCTCCACCAGGACCTCGATGCCCCGGTCCCCGTAGAAGTGACCGGCGTTGGCCAGGAAGATCAGCGTCCTGGGCCGATCCTCCCGGTTGAGCCCCGAGAAATACTCGGCCAGGGCCAGGACCGTGGCCATGCCGGTGGCGTCCTGGATGTATCCCCTGAACGGTGCGTCATGGTGGCAGGTGATTAATATGGCCTCGTCCGAGACGCCCGGGAGCATCCCGTAGACCTCGTGCATCACGCCCTTCTCGACGACGCCCGTCTGGATCAGGGTGGCGGTGGCGCCGCCTTTCGCGAGCTCCCGGAGACCCTCGCCGTCGTATTTCCCCACGTAGAGGGCGGGGAGGTCCTTCATCACCCCGTCGTGCAGGGCGTAGTTGGTATTGTTGTTGGTGGGCTGATCGGCCAGTATCCAGACCAGTCCCGCGGCGCCCATGTGAAGCGCCCGGCCGTACACGTCTTTGGTGTCATCCGCCTCGATGTAGTTAGTGCGCCAGTTTTCCCGGGACCAGGGGACCACCTGCTTATCCCACCACCCGATGGTCTTCGCCGGGTCGTAGAAGAAGAGCCCCTTGAGCAGGATCACCGGGAGATACGGCATCGATCCGAATTCCATATCCGCCACGACGATGTTGCCGGCGATGTCACGCCTTTTGAAGTCGGACTCTCGCCCCCGGCCCACGTAGACCAGCTCGCCGGTCACCCCCTCCTCGGGCGTGAAGCCGGTATAGACGCAGAAGGACGAGGGGATCTCCACCCACTCCCCCTCCACGTCTACCACCAGGGACCACGAGTCCGCCCGCCACACGTCCATGTAGACCGGCTCCTTCCTGACATCTACAAGTCCGAGCTCCATGAGCCTCTCGTAGAAATAGTCCTCTCCGGCCAGCCCCCCGGGCTCCCCCACCCGGCGGTTGTCGTTTGCGCACAGGTCGTCGACCCACCCCATGATGGTGTCGGTTTCGGGCACGCGGTCCGTGTCCAGTGCCGACCCGGGACACGCCCACATCGCGACGATCACACACAGTAACAGAACAATCGATATCTTTTTATTCATTATTCTTCCATCCTCCGCCGGTCGTCAGGACATGGTACGAAAGAGTATACAGGCGCATATCGCCAGCACGAGGCTCAGCACCGCCCCGGCTCCCCCGGTCGCCATCCCGACGATCTTCATCATCCCGGGCGACATACCGCGCCACAGGCCCACCCACGCCCAGATGATCAGGGCGAGCAGCAGTATCGATACGAGACAGACCCATCCCGCATGGGCGATGCGGGGAAAGACGATCAGCACACCCACGGGAAAC
>Ga0180431_10007722_pt1 | contig 12465 bp, 10 predicted proteins | sample SS_ome_11_FD_132459 | JGI IMG/M metagenome (GOLD analysis project Ga0180431, IMG submission 132459) | Hypersaline lake sediment archaeal communities from the Salton Sea, California, USA - SS_1_MS_1 metaG | ecosystem: Environmental > Aquatic > Non-marine Saline and Alkaline > Hypersaline >... | reverse complement strand
CGGGATATCGAGATTCTTAACATCTCCCGAACGCCCCCGTTTTACATAAATGAAGACATTGAAGTAGACGAAAACCTGCGCCTGAAATACCGTTATCTTGACCTGAGGCGTGCCCGTATGAAAGAAAATATGCTCCTGCGTCACCAGATAACCAGGTTCATGCGTGATTTCCTTGACGCCAGGGGCTTTGTCGAAGTGGAGACGCCGGTATTGATTAAGAGCACCCCGGAGGGAGCTCGCGACTACCTGGTGCCCAGTCGACTTCATCCCGGTAAGTTCTACGCGCTTCCTCAATCGCCGCAGCAGCTCAAACAGCTACTGATGGTGGGCGGGTTGGAGAAGTATTACCAGATAGCCCGCTGCTTCCGCGATGAGGATACCCGCGCTGACCGCCAGCCGGAATTTACCCAGCTTGACCTGGAAATGAGCTTCGTGGATGAGGAAGATATCCTCAATCTAACCGAGGAGCTTTTCACCACAATGGTGTCGACGCTAAAACCTGAGATTAAAATGAATACTCCGTTTCCACGTATCAACTATGCTGATGCGATGGACCGCTACGGTACGGATAAACCCGATTTGCGGTTTGGTATGGAGATTGCTGACCTCTCTGATATTCTGGCTGGCGCTACATTTGAAATATTCCGCTCGGCGATTGCCCGGGGTGGCAGGGTAAAGGGTATCTGTGCCCCCGGCTGTGCCGGCTATACCCGGCACCAGCTCGACGAGCTAAACCGTTTAGCGCAAGGCAGCGGTGCCGGTGGTCTGGTGACCATTTCGCTGGATACTTCGGCAGGCAGCATTGACAATTTATCCGCCGAGACCATACGGTCGACGGCAGCCAAGTTCCTGTCCCTGACCGAGATAAAGGCGATAGCAACAAGCTTGCGGGCAAGTCCCGGTGACTTGTTGCTGATTGTGGCTGGGGAAAATATGGTTGCCAGTACTGCTCTCGGTGAACTGAGGCGAGAGATGGGTCATCGTCTGAAACTGGCTGACCCGAATACACTGGCATTTTCCTTTATTGTTGATTTCCCGCTCCTGGGATGGAACGAGAAGAACGGCTCCTGGGATACCATGCATCATCCCTTTACCGCGCCCAATGAGGCGGATATTCCGCTTCTGGATACGGCTCCGGGAAAGGTGAGAGCAAGAAGCTACGACTTCATCTGTAACGGTGCTGAGCTGTCCAGTGGCAGCATCAGAATTCATAACAGTGAACTGCAACGCAAGATATTCAGGCTGCTGGGATATAGTGACCACGATATTGAGGAACGTTTTGGTCAGTTCCTTGAAGCGTTCGAATATGGCGCTCCGCCTCATGGCGGCATTGCTCCGGGTATAGACCGTATCGTTATGCTGCTGGCTGGCGAAGATAATATCAGGGATGTAGTTGCTTTTCCCAAGAACCAGAGCGCGGCTGATTTGACCTTTGACGCACCTTCGTCAGTCACCGAAGAGCAGCTTGCCGAACTGCATATCAAGGTGAGCGATGAGTAAGATAGAGTAGACATAATGTTTTAGATATCTGGAGGTAGTGTGAAGGTAAACAGGGACAAGACAGAGAACAGCCAGGTGTTTTTAACCGTTGAGCTTGACCCGGCTGAGGTAGAGGAGTCAATGACAACGGCGTACCGGCGTCTGGTTAAGAAAATGAATATTCCCGGTTTCCGGAAGGGGAAGACTCCGCGAGAAGTACTCGAGCGGTACATAGGCAGAGAGGGTATCCTGGAAGAGGCATTGAATCAGCTGGTACCCGAATCGTGTGCCCAGGCTATCAAGGAGCAGGAGATTGAACCGATTGCCCAGCCGAAAATAGAGGTAACCCAGACCGACCCGGTAATTTTTACGGCGATAGTGCCGCTGGCACCGACTGTGGAACTGGGTGATTATCATAGCGTCAGGATGGAGCCAGAGAAGGTAGAAGTAACCGAAGAGCAAGTTAGCGCGATATTGGAGGAAGTGCGCCATCAGCAGGCAACCTGGGAGCCGGTAGAGCGTCCGGCTGAGTTGAAAGATTTAGCGGTTCTGGATATAGATAGCTCGGTTGACGGTACCCCCTTTATCAACCGGCAGGGTGTCCAGTACCAGTTGCTCCCCGAATCGGCGGCGCCTGCGCCCGGCTTTGCCGAGCAGATCGTGGGAATGAGTAAAGGTGAAGAGAAAGAGTTCACCATTCCATTTCCTGAGGACTACCCTCGAAAGGAAATGGCGGGGAAGGAGGCATCCTTTACTGTAAAAGTGGTTGAAATCAAGCAGGAGATGCTTCCCGAATTAAATGACGAACTGGCTAGACAGGTGAACCCTGACTTTGATACTCTGGAATTATTGCGAAAACAGATAGAAGAAAATATAAGGCTGGGGTCGGAGAGAAAGTCACGGGAAGATTTCGAGCAGCGTTTGATGGATGCGGTGGTTGAACAGGCGAAAGTCGAGTTTCCACCGATTATGGTAGATGTAGAAGTTGAACGGCTTTTGGGCGAGCAGATGAACCGGATTCAGATGAGCGAGAAGGGACTGGAGGCATACCTCAAGAGTATTAACAAGACCGAGGAGCAATTAAAGGATGAACTGCGACCTCATGCTTCCAAGAGAATTGCGAACTCTCTGGTACTGGGCAGGATTTACCAGGAAGAAGAAATCGAGGTGAGTGATTCTGACATCGATAACGAAATTGAAACCATAATCAAAGACACCCAGCCGGATAAGAACGAAGAAATGAGTAAAATGCTGGATAATAAGGGAGCCAGGGATTCAATAAAGCAAGCCTTGATGACAAAAAAAACCATAGAGAAACTGACCGAGATAGCTGCCGGTTCAGGCGAGGCTCAGTCGACAGTAAAGGAGGGTGAAAATGACTAACTATCCGATGAATGTAATTCCCATGGTTATTGAGAGCGGCGCCAGGGGAGAAAGGGCTTTCGATATATACTCACTGTTGCTCAGAGAGCGTATCGTTATACTGGGCACTCCGATAAATGACCAGGTAGCTAACGTCATTATTGCCCAGTTGCTCTATCTGGCACGTGAGGACCCGGACAAAGACATAAGCCTTTACGTCAACTGTCCCGGCGGGGTTATTAATTCCGGGCTGGCTATTTATGATACCATGCAGCTTGTCCAGCCGGATGTCTCCACTATTTGCATGGGACTTGCCGCCAGCATGGGAACCGTACTCCTTTGTGCCGGGGCTAAAGGGAAGCGTTACGCGCTGCCCAATGCCACCATTCACATGCACCAGGCTTTCGGTGGTGCTCAGGGACAGGCAGCCGACATTGAGATTGCCGCCCGCGAGATTATGCGCATGCAGGACATTATCCGGAACATCATTGCCAAACACTCCGGACAGACTATGGAGAAGATTGCTCATGATACTGACCGGGACTTTTACCTTAACCCGGAACAGGCGGTGGAATACGGCATTGTCGATGAGATCCTGGGTTTACCATCAGAACAAGATGCCAAGCCGGGAAAAGAGAAAAGCAAATAGCAGTGAGCAAAATTAAATAGACTGACACAAAAGCACTTTAAAGAAGTAAGGGGCGTTATCAGAGTAACGCCCCTTTTACTATTCGGTCGACTTCAGCAGTCAGGTCATAGCCTTTAATAGGGTTGCCATCAGCATTGACCAGCTTTTTATCCGGGGTTACCCTGATTTTCGCCTCGCTAAAGGCCCGGATAGTTTCGATTATCAACGGAAGTTCCCTCGCATAGCCGTGTTTCCTGATGGCTCGAAACAGCTCATTCTGTTGACCCCGGGTCTTTTTAACTTCTTCCACTGAGTGTTTGTCCATGTCCCGCCAGAAGTCATCAAACGGTCCTCCCCTGATAGGGAAGGTGCAATAGGATACCGGCGGTCCTTCATCCAGTTCCGGCGTTACCAGATGCATCATTACCCCGGTCCGTTCCGCTTCGTTCTCAATGAGCTGCCAGATTACCTGCTGGAAGGTCCCTTTGGGTCCGCCCGGAGCCGCCGGGTGAAGGTTAATCATGTCATAGTCCCGGCACATCTCCGGTCCCACAATCAACATGTATCCTGCCAGCACGCACAGGTCAGGCCGGAATCCCCGCAGATGCTTCATTACTTCCCGGTCGTAGTCGATTCGCCATGGCGACAGATTACCCTCGTCATCGGCATCGTGCCGTCCGGATTTGAATTTTCGATAGGATAAACTGACCAGAGGCAGGTGGTAGTCGTTGACCATGTCGAGAAATATATCGGTAGCGTCGGTTTCACCGCGCTCCCGACTGCAAAAGACAAACTCTATCCCGGCGTTAATTTCTCCCGAGCTTATAGCGTCATGTATCGCCCTGAGAAGCCCCCGGGAACCCTCACCCCTTCCCGTGGAAAACCAGCCCAACTTATACATAGCATATCACCCGGTATGATTTTTTATTTTTGCCCAGGTACTGTTAAAGTGGCGGAAAAGACTGCTCTTTCGACCATGAATTGTACCCTGGTTCAATGCACGGAGGAAGCCCTCTTTGTCACTGAATTCCGGCATCTGCACGTAGGCATTGCCGATTTCATGAACGGTATGAGCGTCACTGCCGGCACTCCGGGCAAATCCATGCTTCTCGGCAAACTGCCGGGCTTTTTGAGAACTTCGTTTAAGCGGGCTTCGCGAATTATAAACTTCGATAACATCAATATGGTCGATTATTCCATCTATATGACTGCCAAAGGCGGAGCCGCGGAAGGGGTCAAACGGATGCGGTATGCAGACCAGCCCCCCCTGTGCCCGGATGCGGTCAATCGTCTCTTCAGGTGAAAGGTGGCTGGGTATTGTCTCCTTGAGAAACATGCCCATTATTTCACCATCATGGGTGAGTATTTCCTCGGCGACAATGACCGTAAACGGAGCCATGGTCTGCATTTTCAAGGCGCCCTCGGCAGTACCGTGGTCAGACACGGCGATGCAGTTTATGCCCAGTTCCACGCACCTATCGATAATCATATCCAGTGGGGTTTGACAGTCCATGGAATATTCAGTATGAATATGAAGGTCAGCTTTCAGCACTTTATTCTGTCCTAGCCTGCTCTTTCCAGATAGCTACCGGTGCGAGTGTCAACCTTGATGACATCTCCTTCATTGACAAACAGTGGAACTTGAACGATTAATCCCGTTTCCAGCGTGGCTGGTTTTGTGCCACCGGTAGCGGTATCGCCTTTAAAGCCAGGCTCGGTATCAACCACTTTGAGTTCGACGGTGATGGGCATGTCGACGCCGATAATCTCACCCTTATAGGTAGATACATCGACTGATATTCCTTCCTTTAAATAGTTAAGGGCGTCACTTAGCTGGCTGGCATTAAGCGGAATCTGTTCAAAGTTTTCCTGGTCCATGAAGTAATAGAGGTCTCCGTCCTGGTAAAGGTACTGCATTTGCCGGGTGTCCATACGCGCCCGGACCAGCTTATCGTCAGACTGAAAGGTGCGTTCTACAGTATGGCCGCCACTGATGTCACGCAGCTTGACCCGTGCCAGAGCCGTTCTTTTCATTTTAACATGCTGGTATTCGACCACCTGGTAAAGCTTGCCATCCAGCTCAATAACGACTCCCCTTCTCAGTTCACTGCCGTTTATCATAGTATAATTTCCTCGCTTTTGAAATCAGTTTTACTCTTCCGTTTTCGATGGTTACCAGGTCCTCAATCCTGACACCTCCCCAGTCGGGAAGGTAGATACCCGGTTCAATGGTAAACACCATTCCGGAACGAAGCGGATTCTCTGACCCGGGGCCCAGCCTGGGGCTTTCATGAGGCGCCAGTCCCACCCCATGTCCCAGGGCATGCCCAAAGGACTCTCCGTACCCCGCCTTTTGAATCACCGTTCTAGCGGCACCATCCGCCTGGTCGCCGGTGATTCCTTCTTCTATTATAGACAGAGCGGCTAGCTGGGCGTCAAGCACTACCCTATATATCTTGTTAAAGGTGTCATCGGCACCAATACAGATGGTACGGGAAAGGTCACTGGCATAACCGTCAACCCTGGCTCCGATATCAATCACTATCGGCTCGCCTTCTTTTACCGTACGGGAGGACGGTCTGGCATGAGGCAGGGCGGAATTGGGGCCCGACGCTACAATAATCTCAAACGGGAGTGCCTGGCTGCCCTGCTCGCGCATGAATTTTTCCAGTTCCCAGGCGATTGCCTGCTCACTCAATCCGGTATGGACTACCGACTCGATGTAATCGGAGGCGGCGTCGCTTATTTCGGCGGCTCTGGTAATACGCTCAATCTCCTCCGGTTCCTTTATTGCCCTCAGTGATTCGACCAGTTCAGTGGTGGGAACGAGGCTGATCCCGGATTTACCCTCTTCTAGAATCCTGGTTAGCTCATGGTACGCCGCGACGGTAATATTACCGGATTCAAACCCAAGGGATTTCAGGTGCATTCCGGAAACGAGCGCGGGGAACCACGAGTTAAGGCCATTTTTTATCTGGAAAATGCGAAAGTCCGGTGCCTGTAAACCGGCTTGCTCAAGGTAGCGAAAATCAACGGCCAGGACTGCTTGCGTCTGGCTGACAAGCAGAAAGCCGGCGGAGCCGGTGAAACCGGAAAGGTAATATCTATTCTCCGGCTGGGAGATAAGCACCGCATCGAGTCCATTTTCGGCAAGCTTCTGACGCAGTTTATTGATTCGGTTGCTGTTTTTGCTCATTCTTTCTTTGCCGGCGTGCCAGGGGATGGGCGGCAAGGTATACCTTGCGCGCCTGGCTGCGGGTTACGTGCGTATAAATCTGGGTAGAGGCAAGCTGGGCGTGCCCCAGTAGTTCCTGGACAACCCGTAAATCGGCACCACCATCAAGTAAGTGAGTGGCGAAGGTATGGCGCAGCAGGTGAGGATGTACCTTTTTATCGATATGCCGGGAATATTTCTCCAGTATTTTCTGCACTCTTCGCGCCGGAAGACGACCTCCATATTGATTGAGAAACAGTGCCTGGTTTTGACGATTACCCAGGAGTTTGGGCCGGCCATGCTGGATGTAGTGGTGCAGTGCCTCCGCCGCCGGCTTACCCATAAGGACCACCCGTTCCTTGGCCCCTTTTCCCCAGACTCTTATTTCATTGGTAAAAAAATTGACCCTCTCAAGGTCAAGACTTACCAGTTCGCTCACTCTCAGTCCGGAGGCATAAAGCAATTCGAGGAGAGCCCGGTCTCGCCTACCTACCGGACGGGATAAGTCAGGAGCCTGGAGCAGCTTTACCGTCTCGTCTACGGTGAGAAACCCCGGCAGGCGTCTATCCAGCTTGGGAGAGGGTGCCTTCCTGAGTGGATTGGCGGGCACCAGACTCTCCCGCTCCAGGTAACGGTAGAACGAACGCACCGCCGATTGCTTGCAGTTAATACTTGTTTTGGCGAAACGCTGTGCAGTGAGACGGGACATATAGCGGCGCCAGGTATTCCGGTCAACCTGCGCCGGTGAGGCTATCCTTTTCTCCCTTAGGAAATGAAAAAACTCCTGCAGAGCATAAGCGTAGGTGCCAACGGTATGGATTGAGGCATTACGTTCGGCTCGAAGGTAGTTCATAAACCGGTCAAATAGCTCGTCAAAGGCATCTTGCATAGCCTAGTCCTGTGCCAACCGTCCGGTATAGTCGCATTTGACACACTTGGCACGCTGCCGGCCATACTGGGTAAGCAGCCCGCCACATTTCGGACATGGCTCGGGCAGGGGCTTACGATTAGTGGCAAAGGTGCACTTCGGGTAATTGCTGCAGCCATAGAAAATGCGCTTCTTCTTGCTCTTTCGCTGTACCAGCTCACCGCCGCATTCCGGGCAATTGATGCCGAGCCGGACCTGGTAGGACTTGGTGTATTTGCAATCGGGATAGCCGGTGCAGGCGAGGAATTTGCCGAAACGTCCGGTTTTAATGGCGAGGGGTTTCCCGCATTCAGGGCAGACCTCGTCGGTGATCTCATCGGCTATCTTGATTTTCTCTATCTGTTGTGACGCATGTTGTAAATCTTGGGCAAATGGTGTGTAAAATGCCTGTACAATTTTCAGCCAGCTCGCTTTCTTGTTGGCGATGGTGTCCAGTTTGTTTTCCAGCGAGGCGGTAAATTTCACGTCTACTATTTCCGGAAAATACTGGGTGAGCAGGTCAGTTACCAGAATACCCAGTTCGGTTGGCTGGAAACTGCCTTTTTCCCTGGTGACATATTCCCTTTCCTGAATCGTGGAAAGGATGGGAGCATAGGTGCTGGGGCGGCCAATGCCCCACTGCTCCAGCGCCTTTATGAGCGTAGCTTCGGTAAAACGCGATGGTGGCTGGGTAAACCGCTGCTCCGAAAACAGGTCTACCAGCCTGAGCTGTTCACCCTTTACCAGCTGAGGCAGAGAACCCTTCGCCTCATCAACGGCTTCATCTTTCCCTTCGCTGTAAAGGGTGATAAAGCCAGGGAAGATATTAACCGAGCTTGATGCCTTCAATAAATAAGCGGCGTCGGTGTTTCTGGCTTCAATATCAGCCGAGATATTCTGAAACATAGCCGCCGCCATCTGGCTGGCTACCATCCGTTTCCAGATAAGTTCGTACAGTTTGAACTGGTTGGCATTGAGGTATTTCTTGATCTGATTCGGCTCTCTCCTGGCGCTGGTGGGTCGGATGGCTTCATGAGCCTCCTGCGCTCCCCGCACTTTTCTGCCGAACGTACGAGCCTTGGTAGGGAGGTACTGAGCTCCATATTTTTCTTTTATAAACTCCCGGGCTTCTTCTATTGCCAAACCGGCGACTCTGGTAGAATCGGTACGCATGTAGGTAATCAGACCGACGCTACCTTCGGTTCCCAGCGAGAGACCTTCATACAGTTGCTGGGCAATGACCATGGTGTGTTTGGCGGTAAAGCGCAGCTTGCGCCAGGCTTCCTGCTGCAAGGTGCTGGTAATAAAGGGCGGCGCCGGCTGGCGAGCGGCTTTCCTGGTGCCCACTTTAGCCACGCTATAGCGCGCCTGCTCCAGTTCATGCTTAATCCGGCTGGCTTCCTGTTCATGGTGAAGCTCAAGTTTGGTGCCATCAATCAGGCCGGCCAGCGTTGCTCTAAAGGTAGCCTGTTCCGTCTTTTTGCCCAGCTCCGCTTCAATAGTCCAGTATTCAACCGGAGTAAATTTCTGGATTTCCCGCTCACGGTCGACGAGTATCTTTACCGCTACCGTCTGTACCCGTCCGGCTGATAGACCTCGTCTCACTTTCTGCCATAGCAGCGGGCTTAATTTGTAGCCGACCAGCCTGTCCAGAATACGGCGCGCCTGTTGAGCATTGACTAAATGCATGTCAATGGAACGGGGGTGCTGGAACGCGTCTTTAACGGCGGTTTCGGTTATTTCATGGAAAGTAACCCGGTGGTAGACTGTATGATCATTCCGGGTCACTTCGGTGAGATGCCAGGCAATGGCTTCGCCTTCACGGTCGGGGTCAGTAGCCAGGTAGACAGCCGTAGCATCTTTGACCGCTTTCTTGAGCTCGTTCACCAGTTTGGTCTTTACTTTGGGCACAACGTATTTCGGGCTGAAACTATTGTCAACATCAACCCCTATCCGGCTTCGGGGTAAATCCCTTATATGCCCCAGCGATGCTTTTAACTGGTAGCTTCTGCCCAGGATTTTACCCAGTGTCTTCGCTTTGGCCGGTGATTCCACAATAACCAGTTTTTTACTCATGATAACTAATCCACTCTTACCCGATATTCTTCTCTGGCTTCACGTGCCAGCACGTAGTTCATCGTTCCCACCTGTTTTACCAAGCCTTTCAGTTCCATCATGGCCAGCGTACTGCTCACGGTTGCTGCCGGTAAACCGCTGCTATGACTTATCTCGTCGATATGAAGCGGCTCGGCGCTTAAATGCTTCATCAATTGCGACTCGTTATCAGAAGCAGGCATAATCTCCTTCATTTCAAGCTGGCAGGCAACCGACATCAGGTTCAGTTCCTCCAAAATATCAGTATAACGGTTCACCAGCTTGGCTCCTTCCTTGATGAGGTTATTGGTGCCCCGGCTTACCGGCGAGAGAATACTGCCCGGGATGGCGAAGACCTCCCGGTTCTGCTCCAGCGCCATATTGGCCGTAATAAGGGCGCCACTGGTCTCTCCAGCTTCGGTAACCAGAACACCGAGACTCATTCCGCTCATGATTCGGTTACGCCTGGGGAAGTACTCGGCTCTGGGCTTGGTACCCAGGGGATACTCACTGATAAGGGCTCCCTGCTGAATAATGCGTCGTGCCAGCTCGGTATTTTCCGCAGGATAAACAATATCAAGTCCGCTGGCGAATACGGCAATCGTTCTGCCACCGGCAGCCAAGGCGCTCCGGTGAGCGATGGTGTCTACCCCTTTCGCCAGACCGCTGGCAACAGTAATCCGGTTCGGTATAAGATCGGTCACCATTTCTTCGGTCACCTGGCGACCATAGACCGAAGCCCGGCGGGTGCCGACTACCGCCAGACACCATTCGTCCTCCGGCAACAGTGAACCCCTCACATAAATCAGGGGCGGGTAGTCATATATTTCCCTGAGTCGAGCCGGGTATGCCGGGTCGTGATAGCTGATTGCCTGCACGCCGAATCTCTCCAGCTTTTCCATTTCCGCGTCAAGTGATATCTCCGGGCGTCGGCAGACAATAGTTCGCGCCGAATTACTGTCCAGACCGGCACGTTTCAGATCTACGGCAGGTGCCTGCCAGGCATCCTCAAGTCGATTAAAGTAGTTTTCCATCTGGGTCAGTTTCACCCGCCCGATGCCGTGGATGAGATTAAAACCAACCCGATATTTAATATCGTTATCCGTTTTCAAAGCAATGCTATTCTAGCATAGAGATAACGGGGTTAACAATTGACGGGTTGTTTACATACCTCACCCCGGGCCTGCTTGACAAAAATACCCGGGGTCACTAATATTATCAATTATTGTTTATTCCGTGACTTGTTTCAGGTACATTATTTTATTAAACTGAGTTTAAGAGAAGTCTGAGACAGTGAAATACCAGAGCCGTAGGTGGAGCACTATACAACAGGAGGTAGGCGGATGGGCAAGATAACCACTGTAATCGTTACCCTGATGCTGCTCGCCGGACTGGGTGGTCTGGCGGCAGGCTGTACGGTCGGAACGGTGGTAACCGGCTCGGGAAACGTCTTGACCCGAGAAATGGAGTACCGCGATTTCAACAAGCTTGAGGTAAGCCATGCTTTTGAGGCGGAAATATCCCGCGCGGACTCTTTTTCAGTCACTATTAGTGCTGACGATAATATTATGGAGTTTCTTGATGTTCGACAGCGGGGCGATACCCTGCAAATAGGTCTCAAGCCTGGCTATGCTTATGTTTCGACCACTCAGCGGGCGACCGTAACCATGCCCGAGTTGCGCAGCCTGGAGCTGTCCGGTGCATCCCGGGGAAAGATGAATGGATTCGGTTCGGCACAGCCGCTTTCACTGGACATATCGGGAGCCAGCTCTCTGGAACTGAACGATATCAGTGCCGGTGATAGCGAATTCAATGTATCCGGTGCCAGCAAGGTATCCGGTAGTATCCAAATACAAAACACTGAGCTGGAGGTATCCGGTGCCAGCGGTGTAGACCTCAACGGTTCGGCTGAGGACATCATTGCAGAAGCATCCGGCGCCAGTACCATGGAATTGTCTGATTTCGGGGTGAATAACGCCGAAGTTGAGCTAAGCGGGGCGAGTCGAGCCACGGTCAATGTGAGCGGGCAACTTGATATTGATCTGAGCGGCGCTTCCAAGCTCAGCTATTCGGGCAGTCCAACCCTTGGCAAGGTTACTGTTTCCGGTGGCTCGACACTGAGCCAGAAATAGACTGGCGGAGAGGGTGGGATTCGAACCCACGGTAGCCAAAGGCTACACGCGCTCTCCAGGCGCGCCTGATAGTCCACTCCAGCACCTCTCCGCAATGCGCTGCGGTTAATCAGTCCGATATACTATAGTATATATAAAAGAAAGATTACCAGTCGGTATCTTTACATAACATACGGAGAGGGTGGGATTCGAACCCACGCTCCGCTAAACACGGAGACCGCTTTTCGAGAGCGGCACCATAAACCACTCGGACACCTCTCCCAGCTTCAGATTTTACCCCAGAACCTGCTTCTAAGGCAAGTCTGTCGACATTTTCGATGGCGACCTCGTCTGCAACCTTGCAAGCCTTCCTTAAATCGTCGAGCTAATGCCTCACCCGGCCCGGGCGGCCGGTATTGTCCAGTAGTATCTGGATCACGTCGACTTCAATACCAGAGCCAGATATTGAAAGGTTGCCGGAGAAGAGCACGGCAAGTGGCATGAAAGTTTGTGGAGTCGACCAGGCTTAGAAGCTACGCTTTCTTCTAACTAACAAAATCATCAGTCCAAGTACTATCACGCCCCCGATTATCCCGGCAATCAGTATCCATTGAATTGGACGAACTACATTGAAGGTCACGTTATTTCCATTAATTTCCACAGCATAGCT
>Ga0180431_10007719_pt1 | contig 12468 bp, 19 predicted proteins | sample SS_ome_11_FD_132459 | JGI IMG/M metagenome (GOLD analysis project Ga0180431, IMG submission 132459) | Hypersaline lake sediment archaeal communities from the Salton Sea, California, USA - SS_1_MS_1 metaG | ecosystem: Environmental > Aquatic > Non-marine Saline and Alkaline > Hypersaline >... | reverse complement strand
TTTAATTTAATATTATATTATGTTTTAATTTAATATTATATTATGTTTTAATTTAATATTATATTATGTTTTAATTTAATATTATATTATGTTTTAAATCAAACATAATATAAAAAGGAAAAGGAACTGAATAGCGCAGGAAGACCGAGAAAATATAAAAAGACCCGTACAGTATCATGCTTGTTACCTAACTACATATCCGATATAATAGACGAGTATTCCGACCAGCAGGAAAAGAACCGGTCAGAGATATTCACGGATTTACTAAGCCATGGTATTAATTTTGTGGAGAACTTTAATGGAGGAGAAGTGGGAGGCTTTGTTAGCGCCCGGGGGACGGGCAAAAGGCAGTGTTGTTTTACTACTGATAGTGCGTTCATGGACATAGCTAGAGAATATGGTGGTAGTAGTATAACTAGTATTATTACTACACTACTAGTGCATGGTATCAACTTCACTGAGAACTTTGAGTAAATTTCGTGGGTTTAAATGCCTCTCCGGTTCCGTAGAAACAAAAACCCGCTTGCCCCGCCAAAAAAGGTCTGTATTAACCTATCTCTGCCCAATGAAGAAAAATTCTCGGTCGTATGAACAACAACTATGTCCTGATACAGCATATTCACCTCTACCAGCCAAAAAACATCTGTCATCATGACCACCAGTAAAAAAAGTTCGGTAAATAAAGAAAAAGAATTGGGGGACAGGCTCCTCAAGCCCATCCCCCACTCTCAAATCACATCAATGGATCAGTAGTTTCCTGCCGGCACCGACTGGCTGTAGCCGATGGTCCCCGTGGCGGTAGCCGGCTGGGTCTGCGGGGCCGGCGCCCCGCCCCATCCCTGCCCGTTGGCCGGGGCACTCCCGTTCGCCACCGTGGTGGTACCGGGCACGTTGTTGGCCGGCTGGGCGGTCGTTGCCATCGGAGCCGGCTGGTTGTTCTGCGGAATGGTCACGTTGGTGGCCGGGGCCGGGTTCGTGAATTGGTTGCCCGGGGCTTGCGCGGCCGGCTGGACCTGCCCGCCCATCTGTTGGACCGACGGCATGGCGTAGATGACCTGCTGATACCGTTCGGTGAGGGTGCGATGGAGCTTCTGATAGTAATCCGTGTCGATTTGGGCACCCTGGGGAAGCGCGATGCGGGCGAAGCCGAAGGTGTTGGACCGGCCATCCCACATCAGGCCACGACGCAGGCGGAGCATCTGGCGCCACAGTTCGTAGTCGGGGTGATTGGGAACCGACCAGTTCATGGGTCGCAGGCCGCTTTGAATTTGGGCACCGATCCATTTGTCGGCTTCGGGGCCGAAATGGTAGGAGGACACCTTGTCGGCCTGCTTGGCCGTGGTGAGGGGCTGGCCGTCGGGGCCGTTGAGGGGCTGTCCCGGACCGCCGTAGATGAGGCCCTGATACGAGTGGCGGGTGGTGATGAGGCTGATTTCGCGACCGGGGCTCAGCCAGCGACACAGGCTTTCGGCCTGACCGGAATACGCCCAGATGCGGAAGCGCTCGCCCTGGTCCTCCCGGCCCTGGCGACGTGCCCACCCGTCGTTGTGGAACACGGTGAATTCGGCCCTGGCGGCGTAGCGTTTGCCGTTTTCGTAGCGTGCCGGACGGTAGATGATGGGCAAACCCAGGCTGACGCCCTGCTGGTTGGTTTCGCCGGAACCGCAACGGACGCCGATGAACTGCGAATTGGTGACGCTCTGGTTCGAACCTGCCATGATGAAGCTCCTTTCAAGAATGATGCTTGTGGCACGTTATTGTGCCGTTGTTTGGGCAACCACGTCGGCTACCCATCAGAAAACGGTATCGAGAGCTCCAGTACCCCAGTACATCCAGAATACCAGTAACCCCAATACCCATCAGAAAACGGTCAGGAGAGCATCAGTACAACCAGTAACCAGGAATGTCGTATTCCTCGTCGTCAAAATCATACTCATCCAGATCGTCTCCGTCTATGGGTTCATCTTCGATGTCGTCGTCCTCTTCCTCTGGATCATACCACAATGACAGCTGTTCGTCATCATCGCTATCATCCGACAACATCCCTTCTATCTCTTCTTCCGATAGGCACTCTCCTTCTTTCATGTCTCCGTCGCCCACCGTCTCGCATGGGTCGTGATAGAACAAATCCCCATACTCCCCGGTGGAGTAATTCAGCATAATCCACACATGTTCGCCTAGCCCAATCCTCCTATCTGTTGAGGTGCGTTGCACAGTGCGACCAGTCTCCAACTTGATAGTCAGAGACTGGCCACGTTTCTCCGACACGAAACCTTTGATGGGCCTCATGTCGTTTGCTCCTAGCGCCGGGGCAGGACGATGGCACCGTCCACGACTTTGAGTTTGAACCGATTCGGCCCGTTGTCATTACCGTCTATGATGTGCATGATGCGCTGGCCCTGGCGTGCGCAGGCGGCCGTGCGGGTGTAGTTTCCCTGCCCGTCGCGCTTGTTGGGGTTCTGGGGCACCAGTATGCGCTGAATCCCCACCCCGTTGATGTTCAGTTCCAGGCGGTACATGGGCAGGCCCTTTTCTTTGGACGCCCACCCCGCCAAGGTGCCGGATGCCGTCGAGATACGGGGCGTCCACCGACCGTTGCTGTGGGATGCGAACGAGGGAATGATTTTCATCTCATCCGCGGTCAGCTGGATGGGGCGGCTGGCCACCTGGCCCGGGTCGGTGAAGCACGCGTAGTCGTAGTTGGCGCCGTTGGCCTTCACGAATCCGCAAAACTGGAAGATCGTGTTGTAGGCCTTCAGGTAAAGGCCGTGCATGATCTTCTCGACTTCCTCCTCCGACAAGCCGTGATCCGGGACCGCGGGCGCTTCGTTTTCGTAGGTCACCGGAAGGCTTGTGGCCGGTGTGAACTCCGACACCGGGGCCGGGGTACCCCATCCGACCTGTCCTTGAGCCGGGGGTGGGGTAGCATGTTGTTGGGCGGGCGCCTGGGGCGGGGGCATGTCATCGAAACCGTCGTCGAAGCCTCCCCCGTCGTACATGTCGCCGTCGTAGTCCTCATAGGGCATGTCGTCGGTGGGCGGGTTCATCGGAGCCGGGCTGATGGGTGCCGGCTGGGTTTCCATGGCCTGGGCGGGCTGATGGATGAGTTCGCGCACCAGTGTATCCTCCCGGCTCGGCTCATTGACCACATCCTCCCCCTTCACGTCCTTGCCGGACTGAATCATGCACAGCTTGCGGAAGGTAAAGATGCTTTCGGCCTTCACATCCGGCTCCTCCGGAATCTGCATCATGATGTGGTCTTCCAGCATCTTCTGCTGGATTTCGGACAGCTCGGCCTTCTCTTCTTCACGGAGTTTGGTCAGCCACTTTTCCACCTGCTCGGAGAAGAAGGGGCTTTCGGCCGCCAGCGGGGGCTCGATGTTCTCCTTCGTCGCCAGCTCCCACAGCGTTTCCTGCGCCCAGTCCTCGCAGGCCTGCTCCACTTCCTCGTCGCTGTCCAGCTTGTTGAGGTGGCAGACCTCGTGAAGCACGGAAGAGCCCAGCAACATGTGCCAGGCGGCCTGAACGCTGGTGATTTCATCGGCCATGGCCACGGCCCTGGTGAAGTGGTGCTTCAGGTTCAGTGCAATGACACCGGTGATGGGCGATACCGTGGCGAGGATGGGCTTGCCATCCGCGTTGGTCAGTCCGTCTTTCAGGAAGACGACCATGCGGATGGGCACCGCGACTTCGGTGACGGTCAGACAGTGGGCCACCAGCGCCAATTCCTTCTTGGACAGATGCTCGTGTCCGTAGGCGGAGATGGAGCCGGTGTCGGTGTAGATGATGGCCGGATAGTTCATTTCCTGCTTGGTTGCCTGTGTTTCCATTGGCTACTGCTCCTTTCGTGTGCCACGTTTGTGGCGGTTGGGTCCCAGAATCCAGTACTCCAGGACCAGTAATCACTACAACTGTTTTCTTTTCACATCGACCGGGGCCCTCCACGAACGGTCCGGAGAGCCCCAGTACGACCAGTACCCAGTACTAGAGACTACGAGATGACGGAGAGGTGGGAACTCGGTACGATGCTCCGCCGGCCGTTGCGACGTTTGACGATGATGAGCCGATCCTGGAGGTTGGGTGCCAGACCACACACTCCCTGAGTGCGTCCCACACGCACGGTACCGTGCTTGTTTTTCCAACGCACTTTGGAACTGGAGACGCGCAGAGGCAAGTACTGCGCCTGGGGTTTGGTTTTGTTCGGCCGGCGGTTGGCAAAACGCTTGAGAATCTGATGCATGATGTGCTCCTTTCGGGGTGTGTTTCGGCGGGCCGATATGACCCGCCTCTTGGTTGATGCACTCAGGGAAGAGAACGGAAACCCAGCACCAGTTTGGACCTGTTGGGCTGGGTGTAGCCCTTATCCACCACCAGGGCCCACGAAGGCTCCGGGCTCAAGACGTCGATGCTGGTGATGAGCTTGCGCTCCAGAAGGAATTCGGCAAAGAGAAACCCCTCCTCCGGTGGCAGGGACATGTGACGTTCCATGTACCCTCCCCACGCCTGCTTCCATTCATCAATTCCGTCGGGGCCGTTGTCCATACTCATGAAGAACTTGGCCAGTGCTCCCAACAGCACTGGCTGGGTCATCAGTGCTCGGAGCATATGTCCTTTGTGTTCCAGCTCTTCCACCTTGGCCTTGGTGGCCTCCTCATCGACCCAGTCGCACTCGGTGAGGCGTTCCGCGATGTCGACGGCCGCAACTGCCTTGGCCAAGTCTCCACGCAGGCGGTCGCGCTCTTCGGTGAGCTCCTTAATCCGCGCCTCAAGTTCGGCGTGGGGCCCCTGGTCTGCTTCCGTGATGACGTTCATTTCGTACATCTCCTCCAGCTGTATGAGTTTCTCGATTAGTTCCCTACGCTCCTTGTAGAGGGCTTCCACCCGCTCCTGTAGCACCCGAACCCCGTCCCTGGTACTGTCCAGGGTTTCTTGCAACAGATCCCGCTGGTGTACCAACAGATTAATGACCTTGTTATCTGAAACTATTTCCGGAACGCTGGCGGAATCCGTCTGCTTCTCGATGGTGTCTTGGAGAGAACCTTCCTTCTCAGCCGTTACCACCTTTTCCTGAGCCAGCATCTTCTTCAGGTGGTCTATTTCCTGGTGGAGCACCTTATTCTCGTCGCTGTAGATGTTCGGCTGAGGCGTGTCCCTGATGTAGTACGTCACCTTGTAGTCGTTGAGGAAGTGGCGGATGGTGCCGATCAGCCCCCCGTGCTGGGATATCACCTCCTCGTACCAGTTGGGGGCGTCCCAGTTTTCGGATTTCTCCCCGTAGTGGTGCATCACGCGGTGTTCGAAGATGTCCAGGGCCTCCACGCACACCCTGGCAATCTGTCCATGTATCCAGATGTTCTTGTCGTCATCGTAGATGGTGTAGATTGAGGTCTCGCTTTTTCGGGCGACCGTCACGATGGTGGACTGGTAGCGCAACTTCAACCTGTAGTTCTTGGCCAGCATTTTCAGGTGAAGATTCAGCCGATTACGGGTGATGTGTTCCATGTCGGTGATGGAGTCGGAAGCATACTGCGTCAGGATGGTAGCCATGGTGTTAGTCCTTTCCTAAGTAGGTGTGGTTGGAACTGGTAACTGGACTGCAATTAGGCGCCGGGGCCGAAATTGACCCCGACGCTATGGTCGAATTAAGCAACGCGATTTATGAACCACGCCTCCTCAACCGCCTTGTAGAAGTCGCGATCTTCCTCGGCCTGTTTGAGCTTGGCCTTGGTCTCTGCCAACTCCTTCTCCAGCCGTTTGTTCTCGTACCACAACGGCAGGATGAGTTTGATACGTTTGAGCCAGGTGAGTACCCCACGACGATCGACGTTTTTGATGCACACGCCGGTGTCATGAGTGTAGAGGTTGAATCTACCCTGGACGATTCCCTTCTTGCACTCCGGGGTGGAGTTGCAGATGATCTCCAGGTCGGGATGGTCATCCTGGAACTGCTTGACGGCCTGCAACATGGTGCTGTGGTCGGTACGGTTGTCGGTGTGTTCTACGTTCCGGATGACTGGGCGCATGGTCTTGCTCCTTTCCTAATGAGGGGTGGAGTACTACTTCGGCGGGCGGTCTGGAGAGCACCAGTACATCAGTATCCAGTACTCAGTATTCAGGAAACCAGTAGATCAGTATTCCAGAATCCAGACCAGTAGAGTGACTGCTCATAATTCTGTTACTGAGAGCTTCCGGACCGAAGGTCCGGTCACTGGTTATCCGGTCCTGGGAGCCCAAAACAAATTAAACATTAATGTGTATGTTTGCTATCGGGCCTCACCTCCTTTCTCCACCGTAAGCCAGTCTGGTGTCCATATTCATCAGCCACAGGACGAGGAGCGTTCTATGGCAGAAGAAAACGTCGCTACAGAAACAGACCAGCGTTACGGGATTGGTTATCGCATGGTTGATGAGATGCGTAGTGCAGATTCGTATATGCTCAAGGCCGTGGTCCCACCGATACTGCAACAAGGCTCGATATTGGGTTATGTACTGATCCCAGGTTATCTGACCTCGTTTGTGGCCCATCACCATGTCCCAGGTTGGTGCAAAGCACTTACCCGACGGTGGGGCCTGTTTCACCGTTATATCCAACCTGTCGGGTCCCATATAGTGTTGCTGGCCGGTGTAAAGCACTTGCACCCCCTTCTTCGATAATGAACGGGTTAATGTAGCCAATGGCCTCAGCCACCTTCAACAGCGTGGCGAGGTCGTGAATGTTCTTGTTGAAGTGATCCCGAATCTGCCTTTTCAGGCGTACCTCTGGACTGGTGACTGGTACCAATTCCCTCGGTAGGGCCACCACGACAGCCTTATTCTCGGTCGGCTTTTCTGAGTGCATGGTTTCTCCTTATCTCCTGGATGACTTGGCCAGGGTATTGGTCGATCAGTCTCTCCCATTCTGGAATAAGAGCCGCATCGACGTAGAACGTATACTGGTAATTACCACTATCATTTTCTATGTAAAGCTTCAATCGGCCGGTACAATCATGCCCGATAATGCTGGCTTTGAGGAAGCGGTCTTTGGTAGCACCGCTTCCTCTTTTGCCTAATACACTACCGGGCGTTTTTGAGAAGGGCGACATTCCAGACAGAACTTTTTGCGGCCCTTCGGAATGGGGTTCTTTCCGCATGAAGCGCACATCTTGGCCCCGGCCTCCGGCAAAGCCTCCTTTTTCGGAGGCTCAGGAGTCGGGACCGAGATCCCCTTCAGGAGCTTCTCGTCGAAGTTAATACCCCAGCGATCCTTCCCGCCCTCGAAGCGGTAGTGGCCGCATACCGGGCACACCAGAAGGCGTTTGTCCTCCTTGATCGCCTGGATGGCGTTGTGGGACGCCTTCTTGACGAGCTTGAGGTTGTTGTTGGGGTTCAAGGCCGCCCGTGCCATCTGCACGAGCTTGCACTCGATGCAGGTGTAACGGGTGGGGTCCTTTTCCTTACCAACAATGACATACCCCTTGGCGCGGAGCATACGCACCAGGTTGTACAGGGACTGCGGCGGGATGATAGAACGGGTGATGTTAGCCATGGTAGGCTCCTTTCATTGCCGGAAGACCGGCGTTGAGTGAATAATCCCGGTATTCTTTTACGACTCGCCGGGCCGAATGTCGTCGCTTTTTGAATGGAAGGCATAACCGTATATTATATTACATCACGGACCTGTCATACACCGTGTCGAAGTAATCTTCCGACACATAACAGGCGGCCATATACTCCTCGACAAACATGTCGATGTCGTGGTCCTGCCCCGAATCGGGGGCCTCAATGGAGAGAAAATCGTCCCCTCTCCATCCATCCCTGGCATCCTCGTAGTCTTCTGCAGCCATCCAGCTACAGTCCGGCCAAACGTAGATTTCCATGTGTCTTCCCCCTTTGATTTGTGAGCGGTGAGGTTGTAGGTATGAACGCGCGGAGCCGTCTGCGCACCCCAAAAAGCCGCTACTGAGACTGGATAGCGTCATGCCATACCCAGCTAACAAGATACGGCCGTGAACTTACCCACGGACAGCGGGCATTCAGTAATAGAGATGCAGGCGATTGCCAACTAGATGACTGGCTGGTCACCCGGCACCTCCGCATAGACGGAAAGGTAATTCCCAAGGCCTGCCTCGGCCACCTTGAGACAGCCCCTCTTAACATCCTCTTCTGGGCCCACCATCACCATGGCCTTTCCGAAGGGGCCTGGGAACTTCTCCTTCTCCCTGATGGTTCTGGGAAGGAGGCTGAGCACCTCCTCGGAATTCGTCCACAGAATGAATTCTACGGGATTTTTCATTCGGCTCCAAAAGGGAATTTCTTCCATGTTCTTACACATACTTTTTCCTCCTTTGCCTGGTGTTCCGGCGTTGAAATTGTGACCTAGTTTATCTCTTCCCCTTACGGGCGTCTCCCAGGTCTTCGGACGTATAGAAGTCTATAAAGGCGTTGAAATTGCCCCACCTATCACCTTTATACGCGGACTTTAGACCGCCGCTGGTAGGGTTAATGGGGTGGGCCCCGAAGGGCCCTAGGAATTACTACTCCCACACATCCCTGGAATAGACCATCCCCTTGTAGACGACGATTTCCTCGGAGGCGATCAGGCATCCCAAGGAGTCGGGGCGGAGATAGGCGGCCGACCAACCACCGTAGAGCGCAATCAACCGAATCTGCTGCGCCATGACTCGGCCGACCCGAATGCCCTGGATTTTCATGGAATCCAGGATTCTGGTAAGCGCCCTGGAGGCACCGACCACGTCGCCCATCGAGATGCACATGGCATCCCGATCTTCCTCTATCATTTCCCACAACAACTTGTCCATCACAATCTCCTTTCCCTTAAAGGGGGTTGGTGAACGTGCCTCCCCATGAGACACTGTTAAGCCCATCTACTGTAGCAGATGGACTTAACAGAGTGCCCCTCCTAAGAGGGGCGGGGATGTTAGAAGCCCATTCCTGGTGGAAGTTTGCCGCGAAATGAGAATGAGCCGTCCATGTTTGTAACGACCTTCAGCCCCGGCCTCACCTCATCCTCTGTTACCCATACCGGGCCACAGTTGGCAAACTGATTGGCCCAAAGCTCGTGGATGACCCCGGCGTCCATCTTGGGATCTTCCAGGCGGACCACCCAGGGCATTTCTTCCCTGCGATAAATTGCATCCACGGCCCCCGATTCAGCACAGAGGTGGGCCAACGTAGCTCCGGGCCGAGCGGTCAGATACGCCGCCAAAACTGTGTTGGGAATAAACCATACGAACTCCATTCTTTCCTCCTTTGCCCCGAAGGGCGTTGTGTGTGTGGCCAAAGCCACAGGTATGAACGCGCAGAGCCGTCTGCGCGCCCCCAAAAGTCGCTACTGAGACTCCGTGGCGTCGTGCGCCAGGAGCCGATTCCGATACCCCTCCCTCAACTGACACAGTGAAAGGCCCTTCTTTCTGACTATCCTGTGGGCCTCCTTGAGGGTTATCTGTCTCGCCCTGGTACCTGTGGTGCCAAATACTGAGCCTACCTGAGCCAGGGTGTAGCCCCTAATCACCGCCCGCATGATCTTGCGGTTGCGGGTCATCCTTACCTCCTTTCTGGTTTGCCCCTCCGAAGAGGGGCGTTTCCATTACAAGCTGAACACCAGCACGCACAACACGTACGTGACGATGCCCAGCACCAACGCCCCAAGGAATTCCTTGAGGCCCTTGCGAATGGAGGCCCTCCGGCGCTGGCGAGCCTCCATCCTCATTATCTGCCACATCATACTGCACTTCCTTTCAATTCCATGGCGACCCCCAGACTGAGGGCTACCTCCATTACCTCCACCTCGTCCTTCCTGAGGCGGTCCTCCAGCCGGCGCCTGGTCTTGGCTGTATCTACTATCCCGACCAAATCCCCTTCCGGCCAGTAGTGGTTGGGCCCTCGATCCGGCGGGCAGGGGATGTCCTTCATATAGATTTGATTGTCCGTTTCCAGGAGGAGGCGCAACAGCCCCCTCGGAGTGACGTCCCCCGGAATGGTCAGGCCCGGAACAGCCTTCCTGCATTCAGTCAGCCATTCCTGCCATTCCGCAGGGCACTCTCTGCGGTGCTCCTCCATGGCTTGCTCGACGGCCATATCGTAGCCCGTCGGGCAGTCATGCACGTATTCCTCGTCCCACTCACCCACCACCTCACCACAGTGGGGGCACTTGACCTCGATGTCCTGCCCGCACGGGCACTCATGAGAGCGATGGTACCGAGAGGCCTGTTCCCTGGCCAAGTCGCTCCCGTTGGGATACTCGGATACGTAATCCTGCTCCCCCTGCCACATGGCCACCCCACAATCGGGGCAGAAATCGATTACCACCTCATCTATCACGTCCTGGGAGATGTCTCCCAACTTCTCCCCGTGGAGACGGTGGCCCGGATCGTGCCGGTAGGCACGCCACATTGCCGCCGCTTCCGGCACCGCCGGGAAATGCTGGAGTGCCACCTGGGCTACGCCTGGGAAGTTCTCGCCATAAGGCGAATTCTCGGCGATGAGGTTGAGGGCCTTGTGGGCGTGCAGATGGTCGAGGAGGGCGCGTCCAATAATGATGTTAGCCATGATGGGCTCCTTTCTGTGCCAGCATGTCGCCGGCCATGAGTTGAGCAATTCGACCCAGTTTATCTAATCCCACCGAAGTGGCGCCATCCAGGTCTTCAGGCGTAAGGAAAAATTCCACACCATATAAACCCACCTACTGTAGCAGATGAGTTTATATGGTGCCCCCTCCGAAGAGGGGGCAGGAAGTTTATGGTGCCCTACTTATTGCGCCGGGCACCTTGGCGCTTTAGATGTACTCCAACTTCGACGAGGTGGCGGGGTTGTCGTCCCCCTCAAAGACCGCCAACCCCAGCAACGCCAGGGTGTCCTCGTTACCGTAGAGGAGTTCTTCTCCGACGGGGGAGGCGTCCTCGAACTCCTCATCCACGATGATCTCATGGCCCCGGGGGGTTTGGACTTTGCCCGGCGTCGGGCTGAAGTCCGTGTGCAGCACAAACCCGGCCAGCGAGATGGTAGGCTGATTTGTAGCGGAGGCCAGGCCCAGCCCCAAGGCGCGCAAAGATGCTCGCCACTGGATGTGTCCTTCCGTTTCCGGAAGGTACACTCGGCAATCAGCCGGCTCCTGGCCGGTTGTCTGCCTGTAGTGGCCCTGAGAGTTTCTGAACTCCCGCAGGACTGCCCTGCGGAGTTCTGCTTCGATCCAGGGGCAAAGCCCCCTGGCCCTGAACCAGGCCCACGTCAAGTGGGCCATGCCGTCCTCGCCCGACCACCCCACCCATATCCCTTCCATGTCGGGGGCGGCGATGATGTGCTGGTCTTTCGGGCAGAGCCTCCCGATAGCCTGCAAGGCTGCAGACTTGTAGGCCTCCCCGTCCGTGGCGTGCCACCGGCCCGACCCCAGTCCCCTTGCCCAGGGCATGCGCGCAGACGCACCCCCGAGGCCCATCTCACCTCCTACCCCTCGTACGTCTAGGGTCAGGAGGAAAGCCGCCGTCAGACGGCAGCGGTTGCCGGCCGCCGCCAGGGCCGTTTCCAGGGTGGCCTCCACCCGGAGGTTGTTCCTCCAGGAGGCTCCCGCCTCCACGCACAGCTGGAGGGCCGGTCCGTCATCGAGCCCGGCCCAGTACCCGAGCTCCCGGTAATCCCCGGTGGTCACCACCCGCCCGTAGATGGAGGTGGCCGGCGCGCTGAAGCCAATGCCCTGGGGGTTGTGGTTGTTGGTGGCGGCGGTGGCGGTGTTGATGGACAGAGTCATGATGACTCCTTTCCTTGCCCGATACTACCTGGGCGGTGAGCCCCGTTTAACGTCCAGGGGTGTAGACGGCGCTTTTTGGTATCGCGGAAGACATAACCGCAAAACTGACGTTTCGGCCCTCCATGGGCCTCATCAGGGGCGCGGAACAGCGCCCGACGTCAGTGAGCAGTTTAACGTCATGCTCAGGACGGCGCGTGTTACGAGTTCGGCTCAGCTCCTTCCTCCACCCAGACCGGATATACCTGGGAGAAGGAATTTGCCCATTTCTTCTCAATGGTGGGCACGTCCACCTTGGGGTCGACGAGCCTCACGTGACAGTATTTCTTACCCTTACCCACCCCCTCCCCGGGCCGAAGGTAGGTGGCTTCTTTGGCGCCGGCCTCCTCCCGGAGGTAGTTGAGGATTTTCGACGGCGAAACGTTGAGATGTGCGGACAAGACTGAATTAGGAATAAAACATACGATGACCATAATAGGCCCCTTTCTTTGCCGAAAGCTCCGGCGTTGAATGGGCGTTATTGCCCGCGTCACAAGTTTAACCTCCCCAGTGACAGTCGGAGGGTAGGCCAGGGGTATAAAAATATATTTGCCGTATACCCCATGATGGTATATAATGGGTCCCACCCACACAATTTTTTTGAGATTTCAAAGTTTCAGGTTTTACATGGTGTCCAGTATATATATTTTTGGTTGTTCTAAATCTTTCAACCACTATAAACTAACCCT
>Ga0180431_10007716_pt1 | contig 12471 bp, 7 predicted proteins | sample SS_ome_11_FD_132459 | JGI IMG/M metagenome (GOLD analysis project Ga0180431, IMG submission 132459) | Hypersaline lake sediment archaeal communities from the Salton Sea, California, USA - SS_1_MS_1 metaG | ecosystem: Environmental > Aquatic > Non-marine Saline and Alkaline > Hypersaline >... | reverse complement strand
TCGTGCTGGTCGCGCATGATGTGGCAGTTGACGCAGACCTGGGGGTCGTCCGACATGTAGGACAACCCCTCGGCGTAATAGAAGGTATAGAGGCCCATGCCTGTGGCGGCTCCCGCCAGCGCGCAGAGAATCATCGGTGCGGTGTGTTTCCACGTGACAAAAGAGAAGCTCTCGCGACTCAAGATCTGTTCTCCTAAGGTCTTATCCCAAGAGGAACAACGTGGCCTATACGGCCCTAATCCCTAGCAATCACACTTGTATAGTATCATTTTGACGTCAAGTCAACTTGCAGGTTCGGCACTACAGCATTTTTCTAGCGGCGGCCCAGGAAGATCTGATGGACCAAGGCACCGGCGATCCAGACGGCGGCGCTGAGGGCTAAGACGGTGGCGAAGTGCAGTCCCCGTCGAAACCCCAGGTGGGCGGCGACGAAGAAGAGCAGGGCGGGCACGCCGCCCCACATGACGCCCAGGGTGTAACGTTTCATGACGGCCAGGTCGCCGCTGCAGGCGTCGTAGACCCAGAAGAGGGCAAGCAGGCCGGTGAGGGGCATTACGGAGATGAGGCCGCCCAGACTGGGACGCCATTGGGCGATGGCTGCCACTGCAAGAATAATGCCTATCGACAATGCCAATTTGACGGCGAAATGTGCATAGTTCATTGGTCGCTCCCTTTTTGCTTTTCTGAATGGGTCCTTGTTGAGAGTATGCATTTGGTTTGTAAGGCTACGGAGCCGGCACGAGGGCGCAGCTGAGCGTGCCTCCGATTGGATGATACGGCCGTGAAGCGGACAAGCCCAGGACAATCCGGGCGAAGTTGTGATGGAGTGTTTGCGTGCAGGAAGGCAGCGGAGGGTCAGGAGAGGCCGGCGGAAGCGGCAGCGACGGGTTCGTCCGGTGCGGATTCATTTGTCTCGAGCACGGGGGAGGTGGTCTGGTCCGTTGGGGGCTGTTGCGAGGCGTCTGCGAGAGCACCCGGCACGGGGGGTTTGGGCTGGTCGGTCTTGGTTTCGGCTGCTTCGGGCGTGGCCGGTTTGGGTTGCACCTCCGCATCAGCCAAGTAGAGGTTTAGTTCGAGGCTTTCGAGAAGGGTTCGCATGTCGTCCGGGCCCGGGGGCATGTGCAGGAACATCGTGGCGCCCTGGACCATGGCCTGGTGCCCTTTGGTGAGATCCTGGCAGAAAGCGACGACGGGTACCTGGCGGAAATGGCCCGCCAAGAGTTTGAAGGGTTCGGTCTCGAGTTCTTCGAAGGCGACCAGGACCATATCGACCTGTTCGCTGTTCAAGGCCATGGCCTCGTCGGCGGTGGCCAGCGTGTGCGAGCCGTAGCCACACTCCTGCAACTGGTACTTGATCATGGTGGTGGCGGCTTGATCCTGGCAGACGAGCAGGGCCTGTGCGGTGGGTACGTGACGGACATGGTGACTGATCGTTTTGACGGCCAGGGCGCGTTCGACGGCGCTGAAGAGCAACTGGTCGCTGGCCTGTTCCTTGAGGGTGACGCACTCGTCGATGCCCGCCTGCAACAAAACCAGCCGCTCGCTATCGTCTTCGAGCAGGCTCAGGGTTGCCAAGGCGGATGTCTGTCTGATTTCGGAGAGGAGTCCCGGGTCATCGCGTAGCTTGGCGCCGCGGCAGAAGATGGCAAGATGGTATGGTCCCTTTAAGGCGTTGACCACGGACTGCCGTTCCAGTTTGACGCGTTCAACGGTGTAACCGGCCCCGGTGAGGCGTTCCATCAACTGGGACGCTTCGCCTTGCTCGGGTCCGACGAGCAGGATTCGCAGTCGTTGTCGGTTGTGCAAGTGTTTACGGACTTTGCAGACCAGCTCTTCCTTTAGTTTCATCTGCTGGACCAGTTCCATTTCGACGCGGCGGCAGCCAAGTTCGACCCACTGGCCTTCTTCATTGGAGCGTTTTTTGATACTGAGCACTTCCATGAAGGTCCGTTTGATTTTTCCGCCCGGCCCGGCAAAGGTCAGCTCGACCAGTCGCGACGGAATAAACTCCTGGTCGACGCGTACGCGCATGCCGCCGCGTGAGATATCGGTGATGGTGGCGACGAATTCTTTACGTTGGCCGGAGTGGACATCGGTGACGCGGGTAAGTGTGCCGAGCAGGTGGGTTTCGAAACGAGGGTCGCGGCGCAGGCTGCGTTGCTCCTGCTCGCCGAGCTTATTGTCGCGTTTGAGTCGCCAGAGTCTTTCCATGACGGCCCGTTCGGCGGTGAGCAGCTCCTTGAGTTCACAGGCATCGAGCAAGGTCTCGATTTGTTTGATTTTTTCGGACATAATGACGCCCACTCCTTCCCTGTAGAGCGGATCTGGTGCCGACTTTACGCATCCCTTCCCGATAGGGCGCATCCGTGCAGACCCAGCTATTGTCCATAGTCGGCACAAGGGCGGACCATCTTAACCTGGGGTTTGTTGGCGTCAGGGCGGGGCGTATCGAGACGGTCCTATAATTGCGTGGGAGGGATTGGGAACACCTCGGGAACTGGCTTGCGAGGCCTGAGGGGGCGTCTTGGGGCATGTCTCAAGAGCGGCCTTGCCCCCGGGGGCGATAGGGGAGTATAATTTGATCGTTGTAGTCTGGTCCTGTAACTACCGCTGATGGAGACCCATTCCGTGGCCCGGCAGAGTCTAATGAAGAACCCGCAACCTGAGAAACACGTCTGGAAGAGCACGGCGCACGCCCATTTTGAGCGTTGGTCGGATCATTATGACCGCGATATCATCAACATTCTGCTGTTTCGGCCCTCGTATCGGCGGGTATTGGCTCATTTGCGTCAGGGGCAGCGTCGGGGTCGAGGTCCGCTGCGGATTCTGGACATTGGCTGTGGGACCGGCTCGCTATTGATAGAATGCTGCCGGCTCAAGGGGGTGATGGAGACCGGGGTGGGGCTGGATTTGACGGACGGCATGTTGCGTCAGGCCCAGGAGAAGGCTCACCGGCTGGGCTACTCGGAGAAGCTCTCGTTTACGCTGGGCGATGCGGAGCAGCTGCCGTTTGCGGACAAGAGCTTTGATCTGGTGACGTGCTGCAATTCTTTTCATCACTATCCCCACCAAGACCGGGCGGTGTCAGAGATGCACCGGGTGCTGGACGACGCTGGCCAGGCCATTATCATCGACGGCAATCGGGACGATCCGTGGGGGTATTTTATTTTTGAGGTGTGCGTGGTCCGCGCCGAGGGTCTGGTGCACCACTGCACGGCGGAGCGGTTTCGCGAGCTTTTCCGTCAGGCGGGTTTTAGCGAGCCGCGTCAGCACGTTTTTGGGGTGTGCCCTCCGGCCCTGTTCAATCTGGCCGCTGTGCAGAAGTGACGGCTCGGGGTCAAGCGGCTGCGGCGGCGTGGTGGGTATGGGAGACATGGCGGGGGAGTTTCTGCTTGGCGTGGGCGTAATTTGCCCTATAATCACTCCCTGCGGTTAGACAAACAATGATAATGGATGCTTAGGACTGGAGAGCACAGACAATGGCGGCGCCCCGGGAAATCGAGATCGGCAAGAACTTTCAACCGAAATTCAACAGCGACGGCCTGATCACGGCGATCGCACAGGACGGGGGCACGGGGCAGGTCCTGATGGTGGCGTACATGAACGCGGAGGCGTTGGCCAAGACGATTGCGAGCGGCAAGGCCACGTACTACTCGCGGTCGCGTCAGAAGCTCTGGACCAAGGGCGAGGAGTCCGGTCACACGCAGAACGTGCAGGAGATCCTGACGGATTGCGACCAGGACTGTCTGATTCTCAAGGTGGAAGTGGACGCGGGCCAGTGTCACGTGGGCTATCAATCGTGCTTCTACCGCCGGCTGGAGGCGGGCTCGGATAGCCAACTGGAGTTTGTAGCGGAGCCGGTCTACGACCCGAACGAGGCGTACAAGAAGTAGCCGCAATGGTGGAGGGGGGAAACGAAACGAGGCGAGGCGTCGGCATTTCTTGGCGCGGATCGTCTGCGGATGTTTCTTTTGAGCAGTCTTTGCGGTTTGCTGCTGCGCGCCCGGCGTGCCGCTCTGGCAGCACGCGCGGACGGCTCGTCCTGCGTGGAGTATCGCACGCTTTCGCCAAAGCGTCGGAACGCAGCTCACAGTCTGTCTCCGTTTGCCCAGAGGTCAATCGGCCATGGGTTTTTCCAGGAGATCTGTCTCGCAGTGTTTTCCAGTTGTCGGATTGATGCGTAACGTCTTGAGTTCGAAAGCACCGAAGGTCAGCTTGAGGCGTTTTTTGAGCAGCGGCAGATTCAAGGTGGTGGTACGGCGGCGGCCGGTGGGCTCGAAAAGACGGATGACGTAGTCGGGGCCTTTCTCGGCAGGCTTAATCGCGGCAATCTGAATAACACCATCGCTCAGAGTGGCAAAGGGCTTGGCGGGCCTGCCCTGGCCGCTGGGGAAGAATGACAGCGCCTCGGGTTTTTCGTTGCGTACCAGAGCTTCGCGATCCACCGCGTTGAGCCGCGTGTTGACCTTGCCCGCGTTAAACCACAGGCGGAAGGTGCGTCGGCCCTGATCCTGGCGGGGCACGTAACGTTGGCGTGCCTCCTGCGGCAGGTCTTCGGCGGCGTAGGCCGGAGAGCGCAACAGCGTCAGGCGCCACCCCTTGTCGGAGAAGTCGGACCCATAGATGCCGTCGTTAATGACGGTCAGCGCCAGGTTGTTCTTACGTGAGACAAGTCCTGTCCACTTTTGAGCAACGGCCTCGGTGCCGTCGGCGGGCAGATCGGCCACACCATAGGCCACCTGTCCGATGTACGTTTCGTCCTCGGCGCCTGGCGAGGGCACCCGCAGTTTTAGCATACGGTCTTTTTCGTTCCACTGGACGGTGATTTCGAGCTCGATCTCCGTTCCGACCTTGGGCAGCTTGTAACGCTGGCAGATAAAGGAAGAACCGTAGTGGAAGAGCGCTTCGACGACGGTACGTGCGGGGCCGTCCTCAATCACGTGCAAGGGCTCCAGTGCCGGCAGGTCGGCACCGGTGAAATGTCCGGTCAGCCTGTGTGGAGCGAGCTTGAAGGCGCCCACCTGTTTGTTGAAGCGTGTGCCGCCCGTGGTCCAGGAGTCGGCGTCATCGCGCATGACCACCGGCCTGAATGCCTGCGGGGCCAGACAATCGCGTCCGTCGACCCGATAACGATCGATCAGTCCTGAGCGGCCGTTGATGACGACCTCGAGATCGTCGGTCTTGAAACGGTAGTGTCCGGCTTTGTTCTTCTTGAGCGCGGGTTCGGGTTTTGCGGGCAGCACGGTGGTGGTGCAATCGAAGCGGTTCATCTGGCCGGGCTCTAGCCGTGCGCGAAAGACGACACGTTTACGCCAATCGCAAGGCAGACTGGTGTGTTCTTTTTCCACCTGAGCGGGCAAGGGGGTCTTACCCTGGTGGACGTGCACGTCCGTCCAGGTGTCCAGGGGTCGGGCCATGGGCAGGTTGAATTCGCACTCGACGATTTGGTCGACCGCAAACGGATGCGGGTTGTAGACCAGGACGGGAATGGTTCCGGCTGGGGCGGCCTTTTGGCCCTGGGCCAAGGCGAGAAACGCCCGCGTTCGCAGTCGGGAGAGGATTTCCAGCCCGTGCCCCAGCGTGTGCAGGCTATCCTGTTCCACCGGGGCGATGGCGGAGCCGGGCAGAATGTCGTGGAACTGGGCGACAAGCAAGTCGCGTTGGGCCTGCTGGACGTCCTGGAGGGGATAGGCCAACCGCTCTTGCACGGCAGCGGTGGAAAGCATTTTCTCTGTGAGATATAGATCGTTTTCCAGCTGGCGATGCTTTTGCTTGACCAGAGCCATGGAGGTGTAGCAGCCTGGCCCCCAGGGATTGAGGTCCTGGCGATATTTGGGCAGACGATCGGCATGCCGGCCCAGGTCGGCAAAATAGGCCTCTGGGGTAGAATGCTTGATGGTCCGGTCGCTCTGCTGTTCGATGAGCTTACGAAGTTGCTCTATGTCGTGCCGCGAGGGGCCCCCGCCGTGATTGCCCACGCCCCAGAGGATAGGCAGGACCTCTACGTCGGCGTGCTTTTCGATACGCTGCTCGATATTTTCCCGCGCCCGGCCAAGCTCGGAGTTGTAGGGGAAGGGGAAACGAGTGGCCAAGACCTCGGAACCATCGTAGCCGACCCAGACAAACGCGTTACTGGCCAGGGTCAGGAAGTTCTCGTCGGGCCGGCCAAAGAGGTACGAATCGAAGCCCGCCTTGGCGAGGATCTGAACGAGCCCGCGTGTGTGGCCGAAGGGGTCCAGGTTGATGGCGGTGCGTGGCACACTGTTGAAGTGCTTCTTGAAGTAAGCACGACCGGTCAGGATCTGGCGCACAAAGGACTCGCCGGCGGGCATGTTGCAATCGGGCTGCAGGTACCAGCCGCCCATGATGTGCCAGCGGCCCTGCTTGACCAGTTTCTGGATGCGTTTGAAGAGCGCCGGCTCGTACTCCTGGATCCATTCGTAAAGGATGACCTCGTTATGGTTGAAGATGAAGGTGTCGTGCTCTTCGCAGAGGTCGGCGGCCACACGGAAGGTGGCCAGGGCCTCGGCGGCGCCTTCGGGCCACTGCCAGAGCCAGACGGGGTCGAGGTGGGCATTACAGATAAGATGAACGGTCTGTCGGGGCGTCTTCACGCAGTTATCCTTTCGATCTCAGCAACGGCCATCAATTCACCAAACGCGCAAGAGTAAATAACAGGTTCGTTCAGCTGTTTCAATGGCTAAATCCCCCGCTGGACGGACTCGCACCCGGGGCCCATGGACCAGGGGCAGTCTTGGCGTTGGCATTTCGACTCGGGCGGCAGATAGCCTGCGATGCCGGTCACTTTGCGCCGTCATCAAATCGAAGCGTGATTACGTCGTAGCAGCCCAGATCAAGCGAACCATCAAATTGTCGCACTCGCGTCTCGAGCGGATCGCTGAACCAGCCTTGGACAGGACCACGCAGCCACTGGAGCGTCGCACGGGTGGGCTTGTCGGTCGTATTGAAAACGCGTACGATATGACCGCGACCGTCGCGCGTCGGACGCACCATGCTGATCACCGCGGCCTCACCAGAGACTTTCAGCAGCGGCGCCGGCACCGGTTTGCCCGCTTCGCCCGCAAAAACCAGCAACGGCTGATGCGCACTGCGACCGACACGCTGGCAAGCAGGAGCATCATACCCACCCGCATGAGGCCAAATCACGTAGCGGAACGTCACCGCCCCTTCCTGATCGGCTGCGTAATTGGTTTCCCAGTGGTTGTTCATCACCCAGGAGTGAATGGTTTGATTGGGCTGCAGCTCCTTACGGAAACGCTCCTTGTTCCAAGCATCCGCAAAGAGTATCGGGTCCCACTGCACCAGCGGTGCGTCCAAGGACACCCACGTCACGCCCCGCTGGGCATTCGAGATGTCCACCCAGCGCTGCACGCAGAAGAAGTTGCGGTTAGCCCCGGCGAGCTGGCCCTTCTCGGGCTGCCAGATAGCCCAGGGCGTGTCAATCTTCATGACGCCATCGGGAACGTCGAAAGCAAAGGCAAACGAGACGCTTTCAGGCCGGCGTTGCTTGGCCTTGTCCACCACGTTGACCAGTTCCACACGGTTTTGGCCACTTACCAGTCGAACACGCCGCATCAGCTTGCGTGTCCCGGCGGCGTCACACTCGATCCGCAGGGTGCCCACCAGAGGCCCCGCGTCTTCCACACGGACCGTGACCGCTCCGTTGACCCGATGACGCCCTTGCGTCGCGTCGCGTCCGAGGATATAGAGGTAATTGTTGAGCCCATCGTCCGGCCCCTCTTTCACCAGATTCACGTCCTCGCCAGGTCGCCTCAGAGACGTGACGGCTCCCGTGGCGGGATCGACACCCACGATAATCTGATCGTTCTCAAGCGTGTGTTTGCTGACGCGCACGGTGCCGCGTGAGAGGGCCTCGCCCGCAACTACCCTGAAACGACGGGCGCCAAACGCGGGCACCGCCTGAGCCAGAAACGCCAGCTTAGCACAGGCCAGACGCTGGCTCGGCACGGCGTGGCCTGCCTCGTCCACCACACGGTCGCCCACCGCCGACTGTTCGGGCGAGAGCTCCACCAGCTCGCTTCGGTCCCAGTAGAGCGTGTTGTACACGTCGATCACCCCGGAGGACGCATCCGCTGCCCCCGCGGCCTGTGAGAGCAGCTCATCGGTAAGCCGTTTGCCCTCCAGGGCGTACTGCTGCTTGAACTGGGCCTGCTGTTTGACAAAATCGTTGTCCGGATCGCTGATACTGTTCCATGCGCCCCACGTGTGCTCGTCGTACATGATCAGGTTGTTCCACGCCTGGTCAAAGCGCTTGGACGGGAAGCCTGCCGAGCCCCTCATGGCCCACAACGTCTGGGTCTGCACCAGGCGCTCGGCCGCCTGACGCACCACGGCCGTATCCGCCGCCGTGGATGCCGCTCCGTCCTCCCAGTAGCCCGTAAAGTCGCCGCTCAAGCGCGGAATCTCCTGGCCGTAACGTTGCTCGAAGGTCTTGAGAAAATTGCTGTTCGTATCGATCACAAACCGGGGAGAGGCCCAGCGCCGGTTCCAGTCGGCAACGGCGGCAGAGAGCGTCGGGTCGGGCGGGCCGTTGTCGGAACCGATCGAGTACCGCAGCATCACCATGTCGTACGGATAGTCGCTACGTTCCAGCTCGCGCAGATACCTCAGGACATCGTCCATGTACTTGAGAAGCTGGTTGTCTTCCAAACCGCTATACTTGGCCACGCCGGCCCGCTGGAACATGCTGTAACCACGCCCGGCCATCCAGAAGAGCACCTTGTCCTTACCATTGGGCGCCACCCAGTAGAAAGGTTTGTCGGCCCAGTGAAACGTATGGCCCACCCGGTGGCCGAAGTTGGGCCCCACCGAAATATAACGCACCCCGTGCACCGCCAACACGCTGACCAGCCCCCAGGTGTAGCCCGGCACATCCGTTTGCATCGCCGAGTCGATCACCACACCATGCGTCCGCTCAAACTGCTTGGCACAGGCCATCAGCTCAAACAACTCTTCCTCCGAGTAGAGCCCCGTCATGGCCTGGGCGTAGAGAGCGTCCAGGTGAATCTCACGGGCCCGCGCTTGCTCGATAAAACGGTCCTTCTCCTTGGCCCCCGCCCTGTGCATGAACTCCTCCACCGCCCACATGCCTTCCGGATGCCAGCGGAATCTCGCCTCCGGCTCCAGCGACCGTGAAGCATCCACATAATCCATCGCGTCTCGTAATTGCCGAACCTGTCGCTTGAGCACTTCCTGCTGCGTGTGCGTATAGCCGATGTCCAGATGTGTCTGCGGGATAATATGAGCCACCCACCGACGCACCGGCTCACGAGCCACCACCACCTTGGCCTGCGTCCGCCCCTTCACCCGCAGCGCCACCGTCTGCGTTGCCACCTCATCCACTGCGGGCATCTGCAGCCCACACGTATTCACCCCTTGGCGCAGCCGTAACGACGTCAGCACCTTCGTGTCAACCAGAACGTCGGCCTCCATTTCCGGGCCCAAATGAATCGCGGTCAGTGTCGCCGGTTGAAATTCCTTACCGTCCTCGCCGCGGCCCAGACAGGGCTCGCACTGCACATCGCCAATAGCCGACGCTGGGGACGGCTCTGTCACATCAAGCATTTCCGAGCCCTGCAAGCGAACGCTGTCGAAAATGGCCCAAAAGCCCGCCTTGTTTGTAATAGTGACAAAATTGGTCCCCTTACGAATGTGTGTGGCAGGCACCTCAACAACTGTCGCCTGCGCCTTGCCCTTGACGTAATCTCCTCTGAGGCTATCATCAGACCCGCCGATGGGCAGTGGTCTCTCCGACACGTGCCCATTGACGCTCACCGACAACACCGGCGGATTGACGGGGCGCGTGTCGACAAAATCGAGACATAACTTGCCCGGCCCGCGCGGCGCCTGGGCGAGACCAAAGACAATGACGAATCGGTGCGTGCGCCCCTGAGCCCATGCGTCTGACGGCCCGGGCAACACGTAAGACCAGTCCTTATCTGGACTCGATTGGCCCACGATATAAAAACAATCACGGGGAAATGTCGACGGAAATTGCGTCCACGCCCCCGCCAAGGCAAACTCCGCCGCCGAACCGTCTCTTGCTCCGATCTGCCAGATCAGATTCTCTCCGCTCGCGACCGACGCCCACGCACACATCAAGACAAACCCTTTGTACACATTTCGCACTGTCACATCCTCTCATCTTATTCTATGCCTGTGCAAGCTCTTCGGCTCTAAGACACTGGGCGGCCTCCACCATGGCCAGGTACCCCTCCACCGGCACATAATCCGGTATCGAATTGCCCGACCCCAAAGCGTACCCCCTCGCGTGCTGCCGGAATCGCCGACCGTCCTCCACGACCTTCCGCTTGACCTCGCCAGGCTGCTCGACACACAACACGTTCACGTCGACGCCCCCCACCAGGCCAATCCTCTCGCCGTAGAGCTCGATCCATCGGTCGAACACGGCAATCTGATCTTCGTTGGAGTGCTTGGCGTCGATCCCGAGCGTAATCATTTCGTCCATAATCTCGAAGATGCACCCGCAACTGTGCCAGAGGAACGGCTTGCCGTACGAATGAATCAACTCGATAATCCGCTGGTACTGGGGCATGATGTGCTCACGAATCGTCTGGGGCGCAATGAGAAAACCGCTCTTGAATCCCAGGTCATCCCCGATGCGACAGACCGCATAGGCGTCGCCGTAGCACTGGAGAAACTTCTCCCACAGCGCATACATGGTGTCGCCTATCTTGCGGTAGAGTCGGCCGTGCAACTCGGGATCGTCTACCTGCATATAGGCCAGGTATTCCAGACCCACCAGATCCTCGCTGATCTCGAAGACGCCGTTGCCCACGCCCCCCACCGCCTTCATCCCTTGCGGCATCGCCGCCTTGAGGGCCCCAAAGTATCTATCCGCCGTGCGCCAATAGACCTCGGCCAAATCGTCCCACGGATAGTGCTCAAAGTCATTGCCGTTCTGAATCGGCCCGCACTTGCCCCCGAAAATCGCTCCATGGCCCGGCAACTGGTCCGTAATCGTCACCTCGAAGGACACCGTGTCGTACGTCATCGTGCGAAAAAAATCGCAGTAGTGCCGGAAATAGGCCCCTACGTCAGCATCATTGCCTGCCAAAAGATCGGCAAACTTGCCCCCCAGGACCGTCTCCATGATACGCGCGTCAATGATGTGCTCATACAACGGCAGACGCCGCGGTCTTCGGTTGGCCACCACGTCGCTCATCATCCTGTAATCAGGCTCAAATTGCATCCGTTATCCTGCCTGTGTTGCCCCTTTGACGCCGTTGCCGCGACCCTGGGCCCGCCACACCAGCCCCCCTCGCCGGCGATGCCCTCACGGCTTGACTGCAAAGCGGTAAATTGTCTTGTGAACGTACTCTTGTCCCGGCCGGAGAATCGTCGAGGGAAATTCGGACTGATTGGGCGAATCAGGGTAATGTTGCGTTTCCAGGCACAGGGCATAACGGTGTTTGTATACCTTGCCTGCCTTGCCTTTGTGCGTGCCGTCCAGAAAGTTGCCCGAGTAGAACTGCACACCAGGCTCGGTGGTGTGGACGGTCATCACCCTGCCACTTTGCGGATCATGCAATGTCGCCGCCAGGGTCAGTGAGGCGTCTTGCTTATTGAGAATCCAATTGTGGTCATAACCCTTGCCGTAGACAAGCTGTTGATACGCGTCATCGATCCTCGCGCCGATTGCGATTGGCTTGGTGAAGTCCATTGGAGTGCCCGCCACCGGCCTTAACTCGCCCGTGGGAATCAGACCTTTGTCGACAACGTTGAATCGATCGGCATGGAGTGTGAGTTCATGGTCCTCAATATCGCCGCTGCCGTGCCCGCCCAGATTAAAATAGCCATGATGCGTTACGTTGACCGGCGTGGCTTTATCGGTTTGGGCATGGTACTCGATAGACAGTTCATTCTTCATGGTCAGCCAATAAAACACCGTTACCGACAGATTGCCCGGGTAGCCTTCTTCGCCGTCTTTGCTCAGATATGTGAGCTTGACCCCCGCGGCATCGTTGCGCGTCACCGGCTCGCTCTCCCAGACGACTTTGTCAAAGCCTTTGAGACCGCCATGCAGGTGGTTTTCGTTGTTGTTCTTCGCCAGGCTGTATTTTGCGCCATCCAGCGAGAATTGGCCCTTGGCGATGCGATTGCCGTACCGGCCGACCACGTTGCCGAAATAGGAATCATTGTGGTTGATATATTCTTCCAGCGAATCGAAGCCCTGCACAACATCAGCGAGGCGTCCGTCGCGGTCCGGCACCCACAATGACACCACCGTGGCGCCGTAATTCATGACGCTCATTTTCATACCGCCGCGGTTAACAAGCGTGTACAGAAAGACGGGCTCGCCATCGACTTCGCCGATGCGTTCTCTGGCAATCGCCTGTTGACCTGCATTGCCAGCCCCATGCATCTGACAACCCGCACACACACTCAAACACACGCCCGCCGCCCACG
>Ga0180431_10007711_pt1 | contig 12473 bp, 13 predicted proteins | sample SS_ome_11_FD_132459 | JGI IMG/M metagenome (GOLD analysis project Ga0180431, IMG submission 132459) | Hypersaline lake sediment archaeal communities from the Salton Sea, California, USA - SS_1_MS_1 metaG | ecosystem: Environmental > Aquatic > Non-marine Saline and Alkaline > Hypersaline >... | reverse complement strand
TAGAAGGACCAGTTCAGGCTTTTAAGGCAATAAAAAATACAATTCAATATGCCCCCCAACACTTTGGAGCTTCAGATTTACTGAAGCAAGTGCGAGAAGGAACTATTATTTTTGATCAAACTAATTTTTATAGCGGTAGAGTTTCCTATTCTTCAGACCTTAGCTTTAATTTTGAATCAATTGATTTCTTAGCTAGAGGAGTAGGGTTTTGGGGCGGAAATGTCTGGGGAGAGAGTACTTGGGGCGGAGAAGGCAATGAGGTGCCATTCCGCACCCTAATTCCAAGACAAAAGCAAAGATGTCGCCATCTGAAGGTCAAATTTGAGCACTCTAACGCCCGTGAGATCTTCCGAGTGCTAGGCATTAGCCTAGAGCCTAGACCGATTAGTAAACGCGCCTATCGCTAAATATGGAGCTTACAGATGCCTTTTATAGACAGTGTTAAAAGAATTAAAGTAGACGAGTTCAAGGATGAAGACAAAGAAGTTGCTGAACGCATAGGTAATATTTACAATTTTTTTGCTGAACAGGTCACAAATGTCCTAAATGGCAACCTGGACGAGTTAAATCTGGGCAGACCCATTATAACGCTTAACATCACTACGGACTCTACAGGTGCTCCTATTCGACAAACTCGCTTTAGTGCAAGTACTGGTCTTAGAGGCACAAAAGTAATAAGAGCTGTAAATACTACAAATCGCATAAATTACCTACAAAGTAGCCCGTTTATCAGCTTTACCTCCCAAGGAACTGGAGTTTATACAGTTGATAATGTGACAGGTCTTAACGTAGGTGAGGAATATCAGTTAACATTAGAATTAGTTTTCTAATATTAACAACTATATATAGAGATAGCTGGAGAAAAAATGGCATTTATACCTGAAGATGAGCAAGATTCCCAAGAATCCGGGATGAATGTACTTGCTAACCAATCCCAAATGCAGATGCAGCAGCCTGGTCAACAACAACCAGAGCAGCAAAATCAACAAACCCAACAAATAAGTTCGGGCTCTCCTACCACAATTGGTGGCGGGCAAGCCCCCATTGGCGGTGGTCAACAAGCTCCTCAGTCTAGAGGTACACGTAAAAAACAAGGTTCGGGCATGTTTACTAATGTCCGTAAATACATACAAGCGAATAAGCCTGCTGCTCAAAGAATGACGCAAGCAGTCACTGGTGATGTTCAACAAGAAACTCAAGGTATCAGAGATCAAGTACAAAAACAACAACAACAATTCCAACAAAGCTTGGCGCAAAACCAGGCAAATCTCCAGCAATCTCAGCAATTTGCTCAAGAGGCTGTCCAGAAAGCAGGTTCTGGTCAGCTCTCTGAGCAAGACTTTAGTAGGTTCTACAATTTAGCTAGTGGTAGACAACAGATTGAAGCACCTGAAGCAATGAATGTGATGCAACAAGATGCGAAAGCTAGGGCGTTACAGGGTATTGCCAAAAGGGCAGGAACAGAAACAGGAAGACAGGATTTACTTAGGAGAACCTTCGGAGACAACCAACGATATACCAGAGGTCAAAGAGCATTGGACGCTCTTATCTTAGGTGGAGATCCTAATAGAGCCAAAACTCTACAAGAAGAGTTAAGAAGTACTACAGGTGGACTTGCTGATGAGGTTAGTCAAGCTCGTAGAAATGCTCTGCAGCAAGCGGCAAGAGCACAGATGGATGCGAGAGAACTACCACAAAACCTTATGGGTATGGTTGGCGAAGCTCAAACTGGTATGCAGCAAAATATCGAAAAGAGTTTAGAACAAAGAAGACAAGACTTAGTCCAACAACAAGAGACTTTTAAACAAGCACTTGCTTCTGGTCAAGTAACAGAAGAACAGTTAAAACAATTTGTTAACCAAGAGGCGTTAGATAGATCCGCACAACAAAGGCGAGATCAGTTAAATAAAGCTGCTGCTGAAGCTAGAGCACAGATGGGTCCAGGAGGCCGAAGTTACGGACCAAGCCCCGTGGGTTCAGGCCTAGAGTTAGATGCGTTTCTAGGGGGTTTTGGACAAAACGTACAATCGGGGGGATACGGTCAAAACATTATGAGAGCGTTCCAAGCAGTTGAAGATAGAGATGATAGCATAAGAAAACATACTAATGACTTGGCAAGATTGTTAGACTATGAAAGAGGATTCGGTGCTGCCGATGTTTATAGAGCAACTAAACAGTTAAGAGATTTAGGATATGATAATAATCAAATTGCCGATTTAATAAATGAACCCCTGTTAGCGTCAGGGAGTACTAGAGCTAAACAACTTGCTCAAGAAGGATTTTATGATATTGCAGGAAGAGCGGCTTTAGGTCGGTGGGAAAAAAAACTAAATCCTGGAGGGTATATTGGGCCAAGTAAATCTAATATTCTCGGGCGTAGTATGCAGAAGCAAATTCAAGACAGATTAGCTAGAGAAATAGAAGCTGCTGCAAAGAGAGTTGATCCTAACAAACAAATGCAAGAGTTTTTAGAGGCCGCCAATCAGCAGAGAAGAAGAGATCTCGATCAATTTGTGTCTGGGTATGATCCTCAGAATATTCGCCAACAGGATGTTATTACGGAAGAAATGGTTGCTCGTCAACAAGCTTTAGCTAGACTTGCAGGACAAGAGATCGAAAATCCCCTACAACCAAGTGGTAGAGAAATTGCTCCAGGTGAGTTTGATCTCTACGGAGCTTTGAGACGACTCGGAGTTTATAGATAATGAGTCTTTATGGTCTTTATGTCCAAGAAAGAGAGGGTAAGAAGATCTTTGAGAATGAGAAAGGATTTATTACTTACTTAGAAATGGACCGAGTAAAGACAGTTCTAGTTTCCGACTTTTACATAAAAAAAGAGTACAGAGGAACTGGCGTAGCTAAAGAGCTTTGTGATAAAGTTGAAGAAATTGTTAGAGAAAAAAAATATAGATACGCGATGGCCACAGTGGATGTTAGCACAAATAATTGGCAACATTCACAGAGTATATTAGAACATTACGGGTTTAAGCCTAGCGGAAAAGAAGAATACGTTATATATTTTATTAAGGAATTTAATTATGGGTAAAAAAAGCGACGGTGGACAAGCAGCAGCAATGGCCCAAGCGGCTAATCTTGCCAGACAAGCATCTGCTCAATATGAGGATCTAGAGCAATACTTAACGCCTGAAGAAGAACTCCAGTACAAGGATCTCTTTGCTCCCGATTTAGTACTTTCTAGTGAAGCTGAAAAAATAAGAAGATCAGCACTTGAAGATCTAACTTTAGATCCAACTTTAGATAGAGCCCAAGAAGATCTATTGGCTGATTTGAGCCTTCAAGCTAGAGAGGGTCTAACTGATGAGGACAGAGCAAGATTTGAACAATTACAACAAGAAGTTGCCGCTGATGAAAGAGCTAGACAAGAATCTATTATGTCTCAAATGGCTCAGAGAGGTAATCTCGATTCAGGTAGACAACTTGCTGCACAATTAAGTTCATCTCAAGCTGCTACTCAAAGGGCATCCAATGAAGCGATGAATATGGCTGCTCAAACTAGTCAAGCGAAAAGAGACGCAGCTTCTAGAGCTGCTGATGTTGCACGTAATATGCAAGCTGCGAGATATGGACAACAAAGCGATGTTGCTTCCGCTAGAGATAAAATACAACAATTTAATGCCGCCGCAGCAACAAGAGACACTGCTGCAAGACAACAACAACAAAGAGACCTTGCAAATTTACAGTTAACAAAAGAACAACAAAGAATTGCTGCTGCTCAACAACCTTTTCAACAACGTATGCAATTAGCTGGAGCAAGAGCTGGCGCTCTATCTGGTCAGTCTAATGTAGCTATGAACCAAGCAAGTATGGCTCAACCAAAAGCTAGTGGTTTTTCTAGAGCTTTAGGTGGTGCTGCTTCTGGAGCTGCAGCGGGCACTGCCCTCGGTGGACCTGGATGGGGGACTGCTATTGGTGCTGGTGTCGGAGCTTTAGGTGGTTTAATTGGAGCCGATGGTGGTGTAAAACGTTTTGAAGACGGTGGAGTAAAGGACACTTACGAACTGCCTGAGTCGATAAAAATAGCTCAACATCAACTTGAAAATCGAGCCAATTTAATTGGTAAAATGAACAACGCCGGATTCGCTGGTATGCCAGTAGATGTTGAAAAAGATAGGCTACAGAGGCAGGCTGATATAAGAGACGATCTTCTTGAAGAAAAAAAACAAAAAGTCATGGAAAGTGAGCAGATAAAAAAACAAGAAGCTGCTCTAAATAAAGATTTAGACGATGAATTTGGGCCTTCTAAAACCGATAAAGATCCTAAAAAAGCTGACAAACTAGGTGGTTTATTGAAAGGATTATCAGGTCTCGCTGGAGGACTTGCTCAACAGGAGGCTCCAGTTAGGAGACCCTCTATCACACCTACTAGATTGTCACTACCTCAGATACGACAAATAGCCATGCCAAAACCACAGATGTTTAACGAGGGTGGTATCGGAGAAATGATGGATTTGGAAGAACTTCTCTACGAGCTTGGAGAAACTGAAAGAGGTATGAACTACGAAGCTGATGGTATGGGGACTATCATCGAATCTGGCGATGACAGCTACGCGGGTGACTACTTAGAAGATAGAATTAATGATGGTGAGATGGTACTTAATCTTGATCAACAAGATCATATTGAAGACCTCCTTAAAGAACTTGCCGAAAGACGTAGAGCCGATGAGATGGTAGATAATGGTCAGGCCTCTATTAACGAAGATCAACAAGATACACTTATGGCAATTGCTAGAGGGGAAGCTCAACCAGAGGATTTAGATCCTAGTTCTGAAATTGTTATGAGAGACGAACTAGAGGCACTAATGGAAGATTTTCAAGGAAGGCGTTTTCAAGATGGCGGCATAGAGCCCGTTGACCCTACTCAACAAACTAGGGATGCTATAATGGATCTCATTACTGATGACGGGAAAAAACCTTTGATTCTTGACGAACCTAGACCGCTTCTAGCTGAAAGAAGTCCCGCCTCTCTTAATCCCATGCAAGAAAGTAGACAGCCCTATGAGCTTCCACAGAAACCCGAAAGCGAAGAAAGAAGCGAAAACTTAAATAGAGCAGCTATTGCCACCGAAAAAGTTCTTAAAAATCTTGATACAATGAAAGCTAAAGCTGTAGGACCAATGATGCCAGATGAAATGGCTAAACTTCCTGGCAGAGCTACCGAAGAAATTAAAGAAAAACAAGAAGAAACACAACAAGAAGAAAAACCGCGAACTAGACAACCTGCTACAACTCAGCCTTCAGAAGCAGCTCCTAAGAAAAAAGAAGAAAAAAAGAAATCTGCAGAAACAGTAGGAATTACTGCCGATGAACTTTTTGAGCAACAATTGAGAGAAATAGATGATCAGTCAACTGCTGCTGCTATTGTAGATGCCTTATCTACATTTTCTAATATCGTAAATCGTAATCAACCACCTGGGACTAGAATACAACTTCCAGTTAATGCGCTAATGAGACTTGAACAAAGACGAGATAATATTACAAAAGCTAAAACCGATCTTGAAAGACAAAGAGCTTTAGAGGAATATAGAAAAGAAACTCTTAGACTCCAAGAATTAGGAATAGCCGAAAGAACAAAAGATAGACAGTTAGCTCGTGAAGAAAGACGTGAAGAAAGAAGCCTTGCTCGCCAACAAAGACAAAAAAAAGAAGATAGACTTTTTCAAAAAGACAAGCTTAATGCTGCTAGAGGTCTTATAAAAGATGATCCTAGGTATAAAAAAGCTATTGAGCAGTCTATGGAATTTGATAAAGTTGACGATCTTTTAGCAAGTGCTGCTGAAGGCAATCAAGCCTCACTTGCAGCCCTAGGGACAAAACTTGCTAGAGCTATGGGAGAAGTTGGAGTTCTTACTGATACTGACGTTGTGAGGTATGTTGGTGACACAAGCTGGGGACGCAAGCTAGAAACTTGGTATAAAAAAGGCATGCAGGGTGAGCTAGGTGAAGATACCTTAAATGACCTTAGAAAAAATATTAAACAAATAAAAGGCAACCTTAAAAAAGACGTTAAGAAGGTTTATAGTCTTGCTGACAGCAGATTAAAAGCCGCCTATCCAGGTATGACTGATGAAGAAAGGCGAGGTCTTTTGGGATTTAGACAGGATGTAACGGGGTCTAAAGAAAAAAAATCAATGTCAAAAGAAAAAATGAGCCAAGCAGAAAAGTGGGCAAGAGAAAATCCTGATGACCCTAGATCTGCAAAAATTCTTGAAAGAATAGGAAAATAATATGTCAGAAGAATTTGATCCTGATAAATTTTTAGCTGAAACAGAAGATCTAGCCCCAGAAGCTAGTACTTTTGATCCTGATGCTTTTCTTGCAGAGACAGAACCTGTCGAAGTTAGTCCTGAATCTGCAGAAACAGGAGCTTTAGAGGCTGGTGTTCTTGGATTTGGAGAAGGCGCTTCTTTTGGCTTAACTCCTGTTTTAGGCGGTATAGCTTCTGCTGCTGGGGAAGCCATCTCTGATGTTGGGGATGTTCTTGGTTTAACCGCAGAAGGTCAGCTTGAAAAAGAAGGCTTTGATGTAGACGATAAAAAAGGTCTCCAGGGTCTTTTAGATGCATATTATGAAGGTCGTGAGAGACAGTCATCGGCTCAAGAAAAAGCTTTTGAAGATAGCCCTTATGCATATGGTGCAGGACTTATTGGGGGCTCCATAGCAGGTGGTGGTGCAGCTACAGCGGGCGCTAAAGCTCTTGCTGGTGGAGGCAAACTAGCTCAAGCAACATCCAAAGCTTTACCTGCTTTTACGGATGCAGAAAAGTTTAGAAAAGCTGGAGTGGCAGGTAAAATGGGACTAAGCGCCATTGAAGGAGCAAAAGCTGGAGCTATAGCAGGATTTGGTACTGGAGAAGGTAGACTACTTGAAGGTGAACTTGAGAAAACTTTAGAAGAAACTGCTGCTGGCGGAGTAGGTGGAGCAGCTATAGGTGGCGCTCTAACAGGTCTAGGACAGGCTGCTGGTAAAGGTGTTAGTGCTTTAAAAGATAGCAAATTAGGTTCAGCATATAGATATGGCCAAAAAGGCAGAGCGATAACAGAAGAACAAGTAAACAAAGATATAAATGTTTTAGCCAAAAGACTATCAAGCAGACTCCAAAGTAAATTAAAGGCTGCTGGAGCACAAAAAGCGGATATCCTAGAAGCCAGTGAAATGACTGCCAGACAAGTTGCAGATGGTACTCCGGTAACTGAAGCTATTGACAACACTATAGAACAAGTAAGACAAATTAGGGATATAAACGACACTGAAGTTGCTCAATTTAAAAAAGCAGCGATTGATTATTTTGATGAATTAAAAGGTAATCCTAAAGAGCTTAAAAAACTTAAAGAATCAGTTGATACTGTTAGAAGACAGAAGATGCTCAAAGATGTCCAGGATGAAGCTCAAATTAAACTTCAGAAAGCATCAGATAAAGAAAGCATTGTAACTGGAAGATCTGCTGAAGAAGTCGATGAGTTTATCGAAGGTTCGTTAGATCCCAATCGTCAACAACTTCAATATCAAGTTAGAGAAGAAAAGTATCTTCCTAAAGAACTTCCTGAAGGTAAGACGGTAGATGACCTTACAGATGATGATCTTTTAAGAAGGCTCAGAGTTACTGATGCCACAGAGTTTCAACCTACAAAAGTTACTTCTGGTATCGACGAAACTACAGGTAGACCTTACGCAGCTTACAAAGATGTGGGTACTGGGAGGATGTACGGGAAAGTAGGTAAGCCTTTGGATATGACGTTTAAAAATCCCGATGATTACACAGCAAGAGATCTTGATGATCTAATTAGAAGATTGAATGAAAAAACTAAGGTTGCAGAAGGTCAAGCTTCAGGCGAACTTTCTAAAGATCCAAGAATTAAAAACTTAACTAAAGTTTTGACTAAAGATCTAAGAAAGCTTCAAGAAAATATGCTTGATATGGAAGCCAGTTTAAAAGGCGAAAAACTTAATTTAAAAGACGCTAATCAAAGTTATGGTAATATCATGAAGTCACTAAAGACTTTAGGTATTGATCCTAGAAAAACCAAATACACAGAATCTGAACTTAATATGGATCAGTTAATAAGAAAAGTCGAAAATCTTATTACATCAAGTTCAAGTCCAAATAAGAGACTAAAAAGAGACTTTTTTAAGTATGCTATGAGGAATGATCCGTCTTATGCACAAAAATATGAAAATTTGATGAGTGAATTGTCAAATTTATCGGATCTTGCTAAACCTATTTTTGGAGAAAGAGGACTATCAAAAACTGGAATTATAACTACTGCTTTGGGTGGGGTCGAACAAGCCGCTGGTAAAACTGCTAACATTGCAGGAAGGGTATCAAGAGCGGGTAAACAAGCAATTCAGATTCCACAAGAAACCTTTAGAAGGTTATCTCCTGCAGCTTACGAGACAATTGCAGAAACTTTTGAAGCTGTTGGAAGAAGCGATTTTGGTAATCTTGTTAGATCCATGAAAGGAGAATCAGAGCAGAGGAGAACTGCTTTATTATATGCGCTGTATCAGCAGCCGCAATTTAGAGAAATGATACAAAGTATGGGAGAAGGGTTGCTAAATACGTTTACGCCAGTTGACACAGAGGAGTAGAGATGGATGATCAGAGATTTGCGAGGCTAGAAGTTAGAGTTGATGAAATTAAAGACGATGTTGCAGAAATTAAAGCAGAGCAGAAAATCAATGCTTACACAATGTCTGAACTAAGAGAATACATAAAAGAACAATCAGAAACTGTAAAAGCCCACGTTAGCGGTGATGATAAAATTATTCAAGAAATTGGACCGATAATTGAAGAGTTTCGTTATCAACAAGAATCTCGTCGCCGTCGTATACAGAAAATGTAGGATCTCGGTCTGAAGCTGGGCTTGGTGGCCACTGTAGTTGGTATAGGCGCGGGCTTAGTTAAGATTTTTGGTCTTTAAAATGATCTTTGATTTCCTCTAGTATATCTCGACATCTCTCTTCGAGACTCTCATCGTACTCCTCTTCGGGAACATATTCACAATCGTATTCGTCTCCATGGGATGAAAGAAACGCCTCATACTCCTCGATATTCAAGTCACTAAGTTTTCCAGTTATTCTCTTTTTATTGAAAATACAGCTATTTCTTGAGTTGTTTTCGTTGTAAAAAAGTTTATGATCTTCAGTGTCGGGATATAGTAAAAGCTCCTCTCGAAGTTCTTGGATGTCTTTTTCAAGATTTGCTAGTTTGTCGGAAAAAGTTTCTTCATTCTGTTTCTTAGTAATTCGGATAACTTCTTTGAGTTCTCTAATTCTTTTTCGGTTAGCTTCTTTATTCTCTTCTAATCTCTTTACTTCCGATTTAATTTCTTGAACAGTAGAATCTTCAATGATCTCTCGTTTCTTCTTTTGAAGACGCTTTAGTTCAGGGTCATGGTAGAAGTTGGTCACTATGGTTTCTTCATAAAACTGGTTTAAAAACTCAATTTCTTTTGGAGTAAGTTCGCGGATTACTTTCTGACCATTCTTATCAAATACACCATTGATGTAATTAGGTTCGATGTAATCCTTACGAGAGCTTAGGTTCATTCCCTTGTTTAGTGCCGGGTACTTTACCTTTGTTCTTCGACTTTCCTCTTTTTTGCCAACCTTTTTCGTATTTTTTTGCTTTTTCATAGGCTCTTTCAGATAGATCCAAACCGTCATTGATCATGTAGAATCTCTGGTTGCCCGATCTTTTTTGTTCAAAATGTTGTTTAAATGTTCTAAAAAATTCTTCTTTTCCCCAAGGTTTTTTCCAGGTAGTCCTCTGCCATTCCTTGTAATGATAGTATATCAGATATGTTGGAACTCGGTTTTCTCCTGGAGCAATCTGAAACTTACGAATGAATCGAAGAACGTCCTTGTTCTCGCGATCCTTTCGAGGAGCTTCGGAGACAACTTTTTTTTCCTGCTCCCTTTCGATTAACTTGAATAGTTCATCTATATCTTTATCTGACATTACTGCTCGAATCTATAGTATTTTGAGTTTGCAAAGTCAAGCTTATTCTTGATATAGTTCTTAGCAAATTCATTATCGGTATCTACGCTCAGTGGTCCTCTAATAAGGGGACATTTAGAAAATTCAACTTTAAAAGCGCCAAATATAGTTCTTACAGTCTTAAAGGTAGTACCTTTCAGGCTTTTATCACATTTAACTTTTGCCATAGCGTCAGCATGGTTGTATTTGACTGCCTGCTTGCCTGTAAGCCATAATTCGTCATACACAAGTCGCATATACTTTCTGTATGATACACCAACTCGCTTCGCTGTGCTACTAAACAATTCTTTAACAATGCTAGAAATATGCCTAAGCCTCGATACAGCTTCACCAGGAACCTGACCAGCTAAACCGCCAATTCGGGCTCTGTGTGACATCATTCTAGCAGAAGGTACGACGTAACGATTATCTAGGTGTTGAGCAGTAAGATAAGCCATGCTGGCTCCAAATAGCGTAATTGTATGGACTTTATTTGGTAGAGAGTTAGCAAAGTCAATTAAGCTCTGACCAGCAGTAATAGAGCCTCCAGGAGAGTCCAAAACTAGATATAGATCTCTTCTCTCATTTGCGCTACTCAAATCGGAAAGTTTTTGTTGAACTTCCGCTACGCTTGAAGCATCAAACGCTTGGTTTAGAACGACAGTGTTTTTGTCCGTTAGAACAATTTCAACTTCTTTAGCCGATACTGTCGAGTAACCCAAGGCTAGAGCAAGTGCGATGATTAGTTTCATAAATTCTCCTTAAAAACTATCCATATAAGATATCTCACTTATTTTTGTCTGTCAACTTATTTTTCCGATATTGCTTTCTTTTTTCGTCTTCATCCCCAGTCTTTAGCTCATGACACGATGAGCAAAGAGCTTGAAATCCCGTTTCTTCACAGAACATCCTATTGATAAACTCGTCCCAATCCCAGGAACCTCTAGAAAAGCCTGTAAGAGGGACAACGCTCTCTTTATGATCCATGTTGACCTTACCCTTAATAAGTCCCACAGGAGGCTCCAGATCAAGAATTTCGAGCTGTGTGTCGATGTCACGAGAGCCTTCATAGATCCATACACCGCAATGCTCACATTCAAAGGTAGCTGGTCCTATTTGTTGGCGCTTTCTCACCTTATTTCTAGGAGGATAAGTAAACGAAAGTTTACGTATAGCGTTTATAATTTTTCCTTTAAACTTTTTGTCCATTATTTAATTCTTAGAAACTTGAGGATTCGAGTGAGTAGGGACGCTTTTGGTCTATCAAAAGTGAGAGCCACCATATTTTCAGGTTTAACCCACTTAACGTGCCTATTGAGGATAGTACTGATGTCTCTATCGGCCTTACCAATATCTCTCAGATCTGCTACGGCATAACTATCATCGTGGGGATCTCTGTCTATGATCTGACCAACAGTCCCGTCTTTAAAAGTCGGAGTATCTTTATACACAAGAACAACGTCTTCTACACTAAATTTATTTTTCTTTGTCATACTTTCTATCATCCATTTCGGGGTATTCAGTTTCGTAATACCAGCACATCATAAGATTAACTGCGGCGTGGAACAAGTGGTGACTCTTGCTTTCTTGGTCAATAGAGTCGCCTGTTTGCCATTTCAGTATATGTCTCATTGCTGAGTCGTAAGGAACAGAGGTATAGTTACCTTTCTTCCAGTTATGCTTTCCATACTTTTTCTCACCTTCGGTCATGATGTGAGCCATACCTAAGAGAAATTCTGGGAGTACGTTCGACATGGCAGGTTTGCCGGAGTTCTTTCTTTTTGAACCAGTTGGAGATACTTGTTCCATTTCTTCACTAATCTCTTGCATAAGTGTATATCTGTCCATTTATTCTCCACGTTTTGTGAGTCTATCAGCTAGACCGAAATCAACTGCTTCTTGTCCTCGAAAGATCATATCATCTTTCATCCTACGTTTCAAGTCCTGCTTTCTAAACTTAGGGTGCTTCATACGTATTTTTTCTAAATAAAGGTTATAACAAAATTCATTAATAGATTTTAGCCATTTTTGCCAAGCTTCTATGCTTTCAAAAGAAGTTTTATCATATTCGACAGTGCCATCGTGAATCATTATAGTCGAATTAGGAGAGATTAACCTCTCGTCACATGCTTGGTAAATAATACTACCCATAGAGGATGCTTCACCTCTTACTATACCTCTAACGTAGTTTCTACAATCATGGATGGCATCATATATAGCAAAACCAGATTGAACACAACCGCCTTCATCGTCAATAAAAACGGTAATAGTTGACTCGTCAGCTCTGTCCAAGATGTGAAGATTTTTTATTGCTCGTTCGGTAGACTCTTTTGTAGTCTCGGGACCAATCCAGATAGTTCTTGTGGGAAGGTATAGATTATCGTCGTGAAATTGAGATGCGCTCTCTCTAATGCTTTCTTCCTTAGTTTTTGACATTTAGTAAACTCCCTATATAAGAGATGGTTACAGCCGCACT
>Ga0180431_10007710_pt1 | contig 12473 bp, 16 predicted proteins | sample SS_ome_11_FD_132459 | JGI IMG/M metagenome (GOLD analysis project Ga0180431, IMG submission 132459) | Hypersaline lake sediment archaeal communities from the Salton Sea, California, USA - SS_1_MS_1 metaG | ecosystem: Environmental > Aquatic > Non-marine Saline and Alkaline > Hypersaline >... | reverse complement strand
GACTTTCCACCTCTGTTGCTCCGCGATATTCCATGCCTCTTTTTTTCTGCGATCGCCAAACAACCCGCGATCGTTTTGCATGAACTGGGCGCGTTTGCGTTCCATGGCCTGCTGACTCGCCAGCTCACGCTTGGAGAGTCCCGCTGTATTGCTTTGGGCAGTTCTTGCGAATGCCAGAGCAAAGTCTCGTGATCCCCGCACTGTCGACTGTGCAACACTTCGACGCTCAAACTGTTGTTTCATTCGTCTTTCGTCGTCCGTGTTTTTGCGCGCGTTGTCCTTAACGCGTTGTTGATTTTGAATTGCAGCATCGGCGGCTTCTCGGTCTTTTTGGATCTGCTCGTCAACGGCGGCGATCTGTTCTTGATTGGCCTGCACGACTTCACGGCGGACAATGGCATTGTGCCTCTGTGCAATCATCGCCGCTTCTTGTTCTTTTTGTGCTCGCTCTTCAATCAGCTTTTGACGACGGTTTTCCAACTCTTCAACCTTGGCCGCCTGCTCCTTGGCTGCGTCGTAGGCCGCTTTGGCAGCCACGCCAGCAGAAGACATGGGATTGTCCTTGGCGGCCTGCTCGAAAGATTGCCCCCGCTTTTGCAATTCCGCCTGACGTTCTTGAGCTGCTTTCTTTTGCTTTTCGAAGGCGGCGATCTGTGCGTCAATGGAGGCGATGTCGTCCTGCACCTGCTGCTTAAGACCACCTGTCTCGCTACTGCTTTCCGCCCGTCCCAACTGCCTGCGAAGACGCGTCAACCTGTCGATCCGGCCCGCCTGTTCGTCCAGGGCGTCTTTGTATTCATCCACTTTGTCTCTGGCGTTTTTGGCTCCTTCGGCATCTTTGTTGAAAGCCAGGTACAGCTGCAGAGCTGCGGTGGTCGCCACACCCGCCGCCATCACCCAACCACCGAGTGGTGCCAGCATCATCGTGAGGTTGTTTGACCCCGCCCGAATAGCTCCGGCCAGTCCAGATGTTCCATACACGCTGGACATGTCTTCAGCCATAAATATTGCGTTCGACATTGCGCTTTGGTTGATCCGAAACGCATTAGAGGATTGATGCAGAGTCTGCTCGAAATGCTCTTGAGTCCTCTGTGACAAGCCGAGTTGCTTGTTGTAGATCACCAAGGCGCCCTTGGACGCGGACATCCCCTGCATGTATTTCTGGTTATTCAAATACATGCTGACAGCAATGTCATTCGCCATGATTCATCTCCTTGCTGTCAAAAACGTCCATTCCAGACGGTCACCTGTTGTCCACAGGCCATCTGTAATTGCGATGGTGTCACATACGCTTCATCTGCAGAGTCCAAATCGTTCCGCTCCACGTCAAGCATCGTCCATGCCATCCAATCCAGGTATTTGTCGTAAGGGATCTCGCTTGGCAAATTCCAATAGTCCAACCGATTGACCTTTAGGCCGAGATCCATCCACCACTGCTTCAGGTAATCGGTTCTGAGTTTTTTAGGACATCCTCCAGGTTCACGCTAAGACCGCAGTGGTCCTGAATCGCAACCCGCAACGGAACAGACACTGCCCCATCAAGCTCATTCAGTGAAGCGATGTCCTCTTCGGAATAAACTCGATGTTTAGTGTCTGCATGAACGATGGCCAGCTGGAACAACTTGCCATCGCAGTTGTTCGCGTAAAACTCCTCAATCTCACTCGCCATCAGGCTCTGAATCGGAATCGTCAGATCTTGGATCGTGACCAGTCGGTATCGTCGCTGGTTCCTCTTCAGCAACTCCTGCGGATTGAATTGATTCATTAGCGTTGTCTTTCAGTTTCTGAGTCAGCTTCAAGCCAGCCTGTAAAATGTGAACGGGTTGCTCTGATTCTGGCTTCACACCGTGCTTCTTGAGTCGTTCGCGGATTCGTGCAAACGCCTCTGGATCGATCACGATCGACTGATCATGCTTGGGGTTGCCCGTTGTGTGGCCGCTCAACAGTTGATCGCGACGTGCCTCCAGGAATTCCTGAGAAACACTGTTAAACTCGGGAACAACCGCCTTGGCCTCGTCGTCCGCTGGCTCGCCTTGACCGGCATGCACCAGTAATTGCAGGTTCTGTGCGGAATCAATGTCCAGAACAGTTCCTGCTGGGACTTCGATGAACTGCGGCTCTGTGTAGGGCTGCTTTTGCAGACGTGCTTGAGTACGCTTGTTTTTGTCAAAGGCGGGATTGAGAACTTCCGTGGGGATGGTGACGCGAAGTTGCATGGTGATTCCTTAGTTTTAGTGAAGAAGTGGAATGAATGACGCGCGTTAGCTTGTCGGCAGTTCCACCAATGACTCAGGCTTAATCACAAACGCCTGAACAACGCCATCTTCCATTGTGAATGTCGTTTCCCCTGGAGCGATCGCGGCTGCACTGAATGGAATTACCGTGGTGCCAGAGTCTGCCATGGTCACTGCCCCCGCGACTTCATTGCCAATCGTGAGTGGTGTCTGGGCACATGCGGCAATAAACTGGTGAGTCGCGTTATTCGGGTCGTAAAAATAGTTGCCCGTGATGTCGGCCTGATCCACATAGCCCGTGGCACTCTGGGCGAACGGATCGCCACCCAGCACACGTGAGGCAAATACCAGCGGGTCCTGACCTCCAATCGTGAGGTTGCGCAGCTGTGCGATCGCTGTTAAAACTGCCGAAATGGTCAGCTTCAGCACGGTTGCTTTACTCGGGACAATAGCCATGATGGTTTACCTCGATTTCAGTTTCTCTTTGAGTCTGGTTCGCATTGCTTCAATGGCCTTAGGGATCGCCGAACTGACAGCTGCTCCCACACCTGGGCGGGCTGGCATGCGACCGCGATTTTGGCCCGTTTTCGTTGTTCTCACGGATGTCCCGAGCAGAACGAGGTGGGCGTGTGGGGCGCGTTTCCGGCCACGCTTGTTCACGTTGAAACCGACCTTGAACTGAGGTCCGCGACGCTTACCAGAACCACGCCGGACACGTGTACCCACAGCCTGCTTCATGGGAGTCCGATCGAGTGCGATTCCATCCTGACGAAACGCAGCACGGTTGCGACGTGTCGCCCTGGAGACAGGAGCGTGCTGACGGTAGACCTTGGCAAGTGTCGTGGCACCCGCGCGAGCTGCCGCCATACCAGCGGCCTTATTCGGCTCGTTTGCCAAACGGTCGAACTCCGACATCAGCTCATTGATTCCCTGCACCTTCATGCTCATGACACATCCTCCGCATGAGCCCGGAAATGCACATCATTGATGAACCAGGCATCCTCTTCTGATCCATCATCGTCGGTTTCGTGCAGAAAGTTCGTCATCTGATGCTCGAAGTATTGGAACTTCCAGTCACCCTCTGTTCCGGCATAGGCCAGCAAGCGAGCTTTCACAGCCTTTTCAATGGTGTCGGCTGAGCTGCGGTCCAATGCACAGCACAGGATATGCACGCTGGCCATCCCCGTATCGTCACATGAGGAATCGAAGGTGTTGAACGGCTCGAAGGATTCCAGAGCAACGATGATGGCTGGCAGTGCATCATTTTCGTCCAGCTCGTCAGGACGAACGCGTTGACCAACCAGATCTGTGATGGTCGATGCAGCGAGTAGAATGGTGGTGATCGACGCGTTCATAGCTCGACCTTCCTTTCAGCTTCGATCACGAACTCCTCGCGCATTCCATCACGGTCGACCGCGGATGTCACATTGTACGTGTTGCCGTCATACACCACCTGCCAGGAAGGTTTGACTGCCGTGACAGAACTGCTCCAAATACAGCGGATTTCAATACGCTCAAAACCTTTCTTTTGGCGATGACTTTGATTCTCTCCATAGCCGATCACTTCCACAGCTGCTCGCACCGTGAACTGTGTGGCGAAAGTGTAAGTGACCTGGTTGTCGCTGTTAGCAGAGCGTGTTGGTGACTGACAGGCCACCGAGTGCCGATATCCCAACGCCTTACATGGTTTGCGTGTGGTGACCATGCTTGATCCTTTCGGCGTTAAGGGAGTAATCCCAGCGAAGCTTATTGAGCAGGGGCTCCATGTCCCCACATCCGCAATCGTGGAACTTTTCACGGACCTTCATACGAATGATGCCTTTGGCGATGGCTGGCACATCACTGGCTGTTCCATACCCCGCCACAAAGGTCACAATCGCGGCATCTGGTCTCAGTTCTGTGGATGGCCAGGCGATCCCATCACCAGCTGTGCTGATCCGTTTGGGGAAGTCCCCGTCACTCACGTCATAGTTGCTGCTGGCCCAAGTCTGAAGATCACCAGCCGTGTCGTAATACTGGATGGACGAAACAGACTGAACCGGCGCCAGTGGAATCTCCAAGACATCTTCCGCATTGCACGGAAAGCGGTCGAGCAGCAACTTCCAAGTTGCTGTGAGGAGCTGGAGTCGACAGTCCGCTTCCAGTTCCTCAACAGCAATATCCTGGTACAAATCCAGGTCGTTGTTGAAGTCCATGATGTCGCCCAAGCGAAGCTCTCTACGCAGCTCCGCTGTGGTCACAACATCTCCCGAAGGAGCACTGGACAACTCCAGACGCATGGATCAATCTCGACTAACTGTCTGCGGTGTAGATTGCGGCCCAAGTGGAACCGTCCACTGCAATAAACCGGGAATGGGTTTTGCCTTCGATGGTCACCGCTGCATTGGCAGAACCATCGTTGATGTCGTCGCCAGTAGCCGGATAGACCTTAAGGCCGTTTGTGGCCGTGCTGCTGTAAACATCAATGACCAGTCCGGCCTGTGCCGCAGGAAGCACGACACCTTTTGTTCCATCGGCTCCAGTCACGACGTTGATCGGATTTGTAAGTGCTGCTGCATCACCTTGAGATGATCCAGCCGCGGCTACAGTCGCGACGATTTCGTGGCCGATCTCGAATGGAGCCACTTTGATGATGTCGCCATCTGTCGTCGCTGCTTCAAGCGCTTTGCCTTCAATAATAAAACCGATGTCATCGACTTTGCCATCATCGGCACCAAAGACAATATCACCCACGGAAACCGCACTGGCGGCCACCATGTCCCTGGCACCCGCTGCGGACTTGAATCGAAGGGAGGCTGGGGCACCACTGGCAGCAGCGTTCGTGACCGTTGCGTCCGAAACGTCGGTTGCATCGGCGTATGTGCACTTTCCATCGGCATCGACCTTCACGCGACGATGAACCGCAAGCGATTCGTCGGCGGTAATGGTCAGGTATCCATCGGCAGCCTGAACAGGTTGTGAGATCGACAGCCCGGCCATCACAACCAGGCTCAACAGCAGTGGAATGAGAAAGTGTTTCATGGTATCGCCTTCGGCTAATTGCTCCACGGCTGGGAACAGCTTCGCGAGTCCCCGCCACTTCGCTGAGGTTTACTTGGTCGATTTTTCAGAGTTGGCAGCTTTCGAGTCGGTTGCCTTCTCGGTGCTTTGCTTCTTGGATTCCTTGACGAACCCTTCTTTGGCTGAGCCATCAAGGATCACACCACCACGGCCCGACTGGATGCGATTTGCAATCTCGTCAGAAACCTCAATGACATCACCCGGCTTACCATGTGTTTTGCCAGCGTGATAGAACGATTTAAGTTGAATCTTTGCCATAATGGTGCATCCTTGAATGAAGTAGTCCCGATCGAGCCACGCAGTCAACAGGCAGCTCCGCTGCCGAAATTACTGTTGCTGCAGGTACTTGATTGGTCCGGTTCCTGCATCGATCACACGTGAATCTGTACGCATGAACGCCATGAATCCAGTCTGGTCGCGGTCACGGTAACGCTCTTCCAGGCGGTAAATGCGGATGCTGCGCACGTCACGAATGACGAACTTCTCGAAGGCGCCAAACAGCATGGTTTTGTTGGTGGTCGCCATTGTGGAAGACATGTGCTGATTGATCGTGTACGGCTTGCCGAGCAAGCGGTCAGGAGCATCAGCAGAAAGACCCTCACGCCAGAGGTACTGGTTCTGATCATCCTTAAGTGTGCGGACATGCAGCAGAATGTTGTCATGGAACATCCAGCCGGCACTCGGCAAGTCACGGTAGGCCGGATCCACGGAGTGCTGCAGCTCGAACAGTTCGTCCGCTGCGATTGTGGTGGCGGAATCGGCTGTCACACCGAGGCTCGCACCCGTCACGATTCCCTGCTGCTGACCTACTCCAGATCCTGTGGTGTAACGGGCTGCTGTGAAGCGTCCGAGACGTTCACCCAGCATGTCCGGGATAATCATGGACAGATTAAAGGCTGAGTCTTCCAGGAGTTCCTGAGAGACCAGCACAGCCTTGGATTCCGCCTTGTAGGCTTTCAAGGTCACGGAACCAAAGACCAGGTCTTCCTCATCCACACCAGCATTTTCGGCGATGTCGGCACCAGTGTTGCCAGTGTCATCCACAGTTGGCCAGGGGATATCATTTCCCATGTCCGTCCGCATAATACGGGCCACCTGACGAGGTCCACCGAATTGCAGCAGTGCCCGTTCCAGGTTGTTCATGAACCCCTCGGGAACGAGATACCCACCTTCGGTGGTGGTTCCCACGGATTGAGCACGCGACTCAAACCGGCGATCCACGGCATTAGAGCCACGGAACGACCAGGCGGGCTGAGATCGCTCAAATCCTGATCGCATGGTGATATCAAAGCCACCGCAGTTGGGATTGAACCGCAACTGTCGACAGGCTTCAACGTGACGATCTTCGAGACCCAGAGCGGATTCTGAGCGGAACCACGCCTGAAGAGCCAGCGCACTGGCTTCCTCTTCGCTCAGCCCACCGCCACGGCGTTCACCATGGCGCTGTTCCCCACGATCGCTGTTGCGACCTTCGCCACGATCAAACGGTCCAGGCTCACGGCGTTCGTCATGCTCGTTGAGCAAAGACAGGCGGGCTTCTGTCTGCTCAGCATCGTGTTGCCGTTCAATGGCTGCGACCGTTTCGTCGTAGTCGCTGTTGAGCTTTTCCCAGTTGGTGCGGGCTTCCTGGTCTTTCCAGGAATTCGACTCACTGTCGAAATTGTCTTTGTGGAACGAGCGGATCTGCTCGGCCTGTTTGCGCCGTTGCTCTTGCAACTCTTTGAGTGTCATTTTCGGCATCTCCTTGAGCTGGTGATGCCAAAGCAAAACGGCAGGTCACCAGCAACCATACTTGATGATTGGTGGCGAACTGCCGTGGGTACTGCTCGGTTCGCAAACTTGTGATTGAGATTGAATTATGTCGATGGATGTTGATTTGTCAAGATGAATGATCAGGACATGCTGTGATGCTTGGCCCAACGGTCTTCATTGTCCTCACGGCAAGGGCAGCGGCAACGAATCGTTTGGAAGTTTGCCAGGACGTATCCTCGTTGTATCCATTGGATGTAATTAGTCGTCCACACATGGAATCCATGTAGACCCCATTTCTGGTTGTCCCATTTTTGTATGAATCAAAGAACACAGGACTATTGGCTACAATCTGAAAAAACGTCATTCGCTCCGCTTCTGTTGGAATGGATTCTAATACTCCCGCCACATGTCCAACAAAAAGCAGGTGACCTCGATGCCGCTCATTAAAATCTACGTTGGCTACCAGTTTTAACATACTGTCGACTACATTGTGCGGAAGTGATTGAATGTTATTGCAACTCTGAGAATACCGTTCTCTCCCACGCTGCATGTTGATGTACAGAACAGTCAATCCATCCGTACCCTCTGAACACGAAGCCGCCACTCGTAGTTGTAAAGCGCCGAAATCCAAGCTGGAACAGGTGTCGGCGTGAACAGCATCAATTCGTGTATGCTTAGGCCAAGATGCCAATACTTCATGAAGCTGTGCACAGATCGCAATTCCACCATGGTTCCGAACGTTCTTGACATTGTCAGGATCGACATCAACTGCGATGAGATTGTGATCTAGGAACCCCATGCGCCGGGCAACTTTACGATCTGCGTCGTGTGGTCCCGGAAGGTACAGCACCAACGCTTGCGAAGCGGCAATCTGCCTGCACTTCCTGCATGATCGTCCACGATGTTCAAACAGCATGCAATCGATAATTCGATTCCATGACTTTTCGCGGGCACGGACCTTGTTGCCGTGCGAGTATTCTTTCAAGCCTTTCAATAGAGCACCTCATCGACTTTCAGCATTTTCAAACGAGCTGCAACGCCATCGGCATCATTCACTTTACTGGCTCGCCACTCATGCAATTCCTGCTCAATGGTGGAATGGCCATCGCGGGCGTTGGTGGTGGTTCCTTCGTAGGCGGGATAGGTGACCGGGCCCACGTCGAATAGTCGCACCTCTTCAATCTGGCGGATGTCCCGGTTCTCTTCCTCGATCCAGACTGTACGGGTTGGGATGAAGGCGAACGAAGAACCAGTGATGTCTTTGCGTTCAATCGAGACCAGCGTATCGCGTCCACACTGAGTGTCCGGTGCATCAATCTCGTAGTGCAGACCAGTCTGGTCGACTTTCAATCGGCAGGTGCCTGCTGACACTCGACCCAGAATCAATGAGGAATCGTGATTGAACAGCCCCCGCGCGTCATCCATCTCTTTTATGGCCCGGTCAAAAGCTCCCGGCATGATCCGCTCATAGACATCAGACCAGAGTTCATATTCCGTCTCTGGCTGACCTTCACGGAAGAACACCGCGGCATAACCCTCAATGGTGCGTTTGTCGCCATCGGCACGCACCTGAACGCGTGCGCGGGACTGTTGAGTGTGGCGTCGTTCGAGTTGCTGAGACATCAGTATTGCCTTTCAAAGTTGGTACAGATGGAATCGACGACTGTGGGCAGCTCGTCGGCAGTGGCTGTTTCTGCGGTGCGAATGGACATCATGAACTCGTTGACGAATTCGTCTGTTTCGCACAGGGTGATAGCCTTATCTCGAAAACCGGCTTGGTCGCCATCGATCCATTCCAGGAATGCGTTCGGAGATTTTGTGGCCTTGCGACGAGCGATGGACGTAAGCTCAAACACCAGCCTGCGAATCGATAGCGCACGATCCTCATCGACCTCGCTACTGTCGTCAGCAGGGCCGCGTGGTTGATTGTTCTCGCCCTTGTCATTGCCACCGTCTGATTTTGGCTGCGCTGGCGTTCCCTGCAGGCTGGGGAACTCGTCACCACCCTCAATCGGCTTCATGTTGAGTTTTTTGCGAATCTCGTTGGGGACCATGATTCGGTTGCGGGAGTAGATGGCGAACATCTGCCCCTGTTTCAATCGATCCATCTGAGTGAGGGCATCACGGTTGTACTCGAAGTAATGGGAATCCGCCTGCTGCTGCACACCGCTGAGCAGCTTCGTATTCGCCTCGGATTCAATCGAGCAGAGCCAAGGATCGAGCGTGGTGTCCAGATAACTCTGGTTATCCTCCGAACGGCTGTTGTAGCTCACAGAGTCTGAGATACCGAGACGAGAAGGAGCCATGTTGTAATAACGGGCGACTTCACGCACCGAATCGGCACTAACCTCATTCATTTGCGAGTCAACGGGAGTTGCCTGATTGATCATGAAGTCCACACCATCGCGGGCAATCAGCGTTTTGAACTGGGCGTCTTTCCGCTCGTAAGTCTTGCGAAAACCCTCTTCGACGTTGTCTCCATACGCTTTTGACGACCCCAGAGGCAACTTCAGGACACCTCCCATCCGCCCGCCATGCTTGAAGAACCTGGACGCAAACCCCTGACGAGCCAAGGCTAACCCCCAAGCGTGCCGGGCATGTTCCACCAATCTCTCGCCATCCGTCCCGGTCACGGTAATACCGCGTACATGAAACATGTTCTCCGGGTTGATGCGGTGAACTTCGCCAGCCACTTCGGTGATGTACCAGAATCGTCCGGTTTTGTGATCCATGTTGCAGTAGGTGCGATCAGGCAACAAATGCATCATTTCAAGTGGTTCGCCTCGACCACTACGGGCAATCCACGCATAACCGTTATTCCAGATGAGGGCATGCACCAACAGCGTCCGCCAAAAGTGAAAAGCAGAATAGAATTCACTCGATTGTCGTCGCACAATCTTGAACGCGGGATGTCGTTTGTCCTTTTCCCGCTCATCGTTCTCCAGTCGCTTGAAAATATCGAGCGGGAGCTTCGCCACGTCACCGCTGATCATGTTGACACACTGCCAGACCGCAGCAAGATCCAGTGCCCGCTTTTCACTGACGTACTCACCCGACTCCGTGCGCATGGTATCGCCGAAGATGTCGTACCAGACATCGGCATCTTTCAGGGAGATGTTCGGATTCTCCAGCGCTGATCGCTCTTCCGCGATGCCACCCATTCCAGCAATCCCGGCAAAGGTTCCCAACTCCATTAGACAATCTCCATTTCGTGACTTTCGTAGTATGTCGGAGTTGGCGATTCCTCCGCTGCAATAGCACGGCCCAGAGCCATGATTGCTGCCACAATACCGTCAATCTTTTCAGACGATTTCTGTTTGTCGGGTCGCATGTTTCCCGCAGCATCTTCCTTGATGGTCATGTTCGAGGCCATCCACCTGAGTACAGGGTTCTGGCCATGCACCACCTTCCCTGACAGCACCAGACGCTCAAACTGCTTGCAGGGTGACGCGAAGTTGGCTGTGCTTTGGCGAAACTCGGTCCAGACTTCAAAGGGAACACCTTTGGAAGTCAGCTTCTGCACCAAGGCGGGCGCTGGCCCCCACGGGTCAAAGGCAATATCGACAACGTTGAACCGGTTACAAATATCTGCGATTTCATCGGGAATCATCCCATCAACATCGGCCACATTGCCGGGAGTCAGCGTGATGTGCCCTTGCTCAGCCCAGTGCTTCACCTGCCTCCGATCCTGTGCTGCCCGGTCATCGTGCGGATCTTCTGGCGACCAGAAGAACGGCAGGAATGCATAATTCCCACCATCAAGAGGGAAGCACAGCACAAAAGCGTTGACGTCCCTAGTGGAGGCCAGATCGAGCCCGGCGTAACACTTGCGATGCTGCAGCTCTTCCAGTTCGATTGGCTGGTTGCAGGCATCCCAGGCTGACATGGGAATCCAGCGCACGGACTGCTCTGTCCACTGATTGAGATAGAGTCTACGAAAGGTGTTTTCGTAGCTGGGAGAACGCTGAGCCTTGCGTGCTTCGGTTGCCAGAAAGTCCTCCTGGACACTGACCCCAAGATTCGGATTGGCCTTGTGCCAGATGACTGGCTCGAATGGGTCATCATCGGGATCTGCCGCAGCCAGAAAGGCAAAATACGTCGGCTCATCAAAGTGACCTTCCAGGATCTGGCGAGCAAATTCGTGTTGCTCCCAGCAAATGGTTGAGCGGTCATGGCCTGCTGTTGTGATTGCGAAGAGAAGTGGGTTAGGGCGTGCACCCATGCCGGATAACAGTGCGTCCCAGACTTCACGTGTTTTGTGCGCGTGCAGCTCATCAATCAACACGCGTGAAGGGTTCTTTCCCTGCAGAAAGTTGTAATCTGAGGTCAGTGGTTGCAGGACACCGTTGTTTTGTGGGCATGTTGACGAGTTACGCCAATGCTCCACATATCCACTCAACTGAGGAGAGGGCCGGACAGACTTTTGCGCATCCCGGAACACCAAGGAAGCCTGCTCTCGTTGGGTCGCTGCTGAATAAACCTCGGGCGCGTTTTCACCATCGGCCAGCAAGCCTTGATTGGCAAACCCCGAAGCCAGAAACGTCTTGCCGTTTTTTCGAGGAATCTCGCAATACCCAACACTGAACCGTCGTTTTAGGCCGCCCTTGCAGTCACGCTGCCAACCGAAAATGGGAGCTATTATCAACTGCTCCTGGAAGGGTTCCGGATCGAACCGCGTTCCCGCCATGTCACCTTTCCAGTGGTACAGCAGCTTGAAGAACGCCACGCACCGCTGGGCTTCATCCTCATCCCAATGGAGCCCGTTTTTGCCTTCATTCTCCAGGTCGTGAATCTGCCTGTGGATGCATAGCATCTCTAGTTTCGACTTCGGACGTTTGGAATTCCGTAGCCGTTCGAGAGCTTTCAGTCGGGGCGCGACTCCCTTTGTCCGCCGTTTGCGTTTGGGCATTATCCGAACTTCAGGATCTTGGCGACCTGTGTCTCCTCGTCGTTGGGGTCATCGACGTGGGTGGTGAGGCTTGTGCGTGCTGCCGGAGATAGACCGAACTTTGTTAGCACGCTCGTGATTTCCTTCCAAGCCGCAGACCGCACATCCCAAGCAGGATTACGCTTACGGACTGTGTACTGGTTGTTGTTTGTGCCGCGGATCTCATCGATGACGATTCCGTTCTCGCGCAGATCTTCCTCTGCATCCAGATAGTGCTCCCACGAATCAGCAGCAATCCGCAGCTGCTGGCCATCAATCTTGGAAATGAGTCCCGCATATTTCAGGTTGGCAACAATCACTTTCCAGAAAGCCTGAGCCTTGGGACGCAGATCCGCTGGCATTGGAGGTTCCGACACCGGAAGCGTGTCGTCCCCGTGTCGGCTCGCCTTGTAGGTGCCGTTTTTCTTGTGCTCGCTGACTGGCTTCCTAGGTCGGGCCATAAAAAACGCTTAAAAGTTTCGCACCAAAACGTGCGCGGG
>Ga0180431_10007708_pt1 | contig 12475 bp, 9 predicted proteins | sample SS_ome_11_FD_132459 | JGI IMG/M metagenome (GOLD analysis project Ga0180431, IMG submission 132459) | Hypersaline lake sediment archaeal communities from the Salton Sea, California, USA - SS_1_MS_1 metaG | ecosystem: Environmental > Aquatic > Non-marine Saline and Alkaline > Hypersaline >... | reverse complement strand
TGTTCTGTGTGCCGGCTACCATCGACTTGGCCGGCGCGGAAATCGAGCTCGTCAGCATGGTCGCCAGAGAGAACCGGTTGCGCACCGCGCTCGCGGAGTTGGATCAATCGGACTTCGACTACGTATTCATCGACTGCCCCCCGTCGCTGGGACTGTTGACCATCAACGCGTTAGTGGCCGCACCGGAAGTTCTGATCCCGATTCAGTGTGAGTACTACGCGCTGGAAGGCGTGTCGCAGTTGATGAGGAATATCGAGATGGTCAAGGCGCATCTCAACCCCCAGTTGAGCGTCACCACCGTGATTCTGACGATGTACGACGGCCGTACCAAGCTCGCCGATCAGGTCGCCTCCGAAGTCCGGAGATTTTTCGGCGATACGGTCCTGCGTACTGTTATACCGCGCAGCGTTAAAGTGTCGGAGGCGCCCGGATACAGTATGACCATCATCGATTACGACCCCGGCTCACGGGGCGCCATGAGCTACCTGGACGCCAGTCGTGAATTGGCGCACCGCTCGCTAGGGAGGCAGGAGTAATGGCACAGCGTCGCAAGGGAGGCCTGGGTCGCGGGTTGGCTTCGCTGATCCCAACCAATCCGGCTGAGGGCGGGCATCGGTTGGGCGACGCCGCGGCGGATGTCGTCATCGGTGGCGGCGAAGTGGTGCTGGCGGACCTAGGGGATATTGGCGCGGTCTACCGCGAGATCCCCCCTTCGGATATCGAACCCAATCCCCGTCAACCGCGACAGGTGTTCGACGAGGAGGCCCTCGCGGAGTTAATGCACTCCATCCGCGAATTGGGAGTGATGCAGCCGATTGTTGTCCGGGAATCCGGCGACCGATCGGGTACCGCACCCTACCAACTGGTGATGGGGGAGCGGCGTTGGCGAGCTGCTCAGCAGCTCGAGTTGGCTACCATCCCGGCGATCGTTCGGCAGACCAGCGATGACAATCTGCTCCGCGAAGCCCTGCTGGAGAACATCCATCGCGCCCAACTGAACCCGTTGGAAGAGGCAGCGGCCTATCAGCAACTGCTCGATGAATTTGAGGTCACCCACGAGGAACTGGCGGACCGTATCGGGCGATCGCGACCGGTGATCTCCAATATGATTCGACTTCTGCGGCTGCCGGTCGCTGTGCAGCGCCGAGTTGCCGCGGGTGTGCTCTCTGCCGGTCACGCCCGGGCGCTGCTGGCTCTAGAGGCCGGGCCCGAAGCACAAGAGGAACTGGCCGCGCGGATTGTGGCCGAGGGATTGTCGGTGCGGGCGACCGAGGAGGCCGTCACCTTGGCCAACCGGGGGGATACCCAGCCGGCCGGTCCGCAGCGGCGGAAACCCATTCAGATGCCGGGACTGCAGGATGTCGCTGAACGCCTCTCGGGCACCTATGACACCCGGGTCACCGTCAGTCTGGGAAAGCGGAAAGGCAAGATCGTTGTCGAGTTCGGTTCCGTCGAGGATCTGCAGCGGATCGTCGGCCTGATGGACCCCGCTGCCGCGAAATAGCCCGTACAACCACACCAGCTCGTTACGTCACAGTGACACTATGCGGAGGCGGCAGAGGCCTGGAGCGATGTTCTGGGTGAAAACGGCACGGGTGCAACGGAATTCAGCGGATGAACAGGCGGTGGATGGTACGACACCGGATTTCGGGCGGAGATCACTCGGTTCTCCTATTCTGGGAGGGCCACACGCGTCCGCACCGCGGGAAAGCCGGGGAGATTAGTGTCCGTTCGCATCAGGCCGCTGCGGCTTGCCGGGTTCGAGCAGCTGCCCAAGCACGCCCGGCGATGTGTGTTCTGGGAGGTCGATCCGCAGACCCTGCGCGGCGACAGCTTGCCTGATCCGGAATTCGAGAAAGAGGCCTGGCTGTCGATGGTCATGCTCGAATGGGGATCTTGTGGCCAGCTCGCCAGTGCCGAGAGTGGGGAACAGTCCGACGAATTCGATGGCCCCTGTCTGGGCTACGTTCTCTACGCTCCGCCGGGTGCCGTGCCGCGCGCCCAGCGGTTTCCCACCGGGCCGGTCAGCCCGGACGCGGTGCTGCTCACCTCGATGGGGATCGAACCGGGTCAGCCGGATAGTCTTTCGATACAGCTGATCGGACAGGTCGTCAATGAGTTGGTCAAACGTGGCGTGCGGGCGCTGGAGGCGTTCGGCCGCACATCTGAGGCCGGCAGCCTGTTGGAGGGCGCCACTGTCGGCCCAGAACTCAGGCCGGCGATCGAAGCACTGGGAGACTGCTCCTTCGAGGTCTGCATGATCGATGCGGACTTCCTGCTAGAGGCCGGCTTCACGGTTGTCGCACCGCACCGATACTTCCCGCGGCTGCGTTTGGAACTCGATAAAGGGCTGGGCTGGAAAGCTGAAGTCGAGGCCGCCCTGGAACGGTTGCTTGAGAGAGCCGAGTTACAGCAACCGGTCGGTAGCGCCGCCCGTTGACGATCAGCCAAACCGGTGCGTGCCGCGAGATCAGGCCGGGTGGCCCTGCTCGACGGTTTGTTCGTGGGCGAGCAACTCAGCGAAGGTGAACGTTCCGGTAGGTCGGTCGTTCTTGCCCAGCAGGTAGAGCCGTTTGACGGCTGCAAGGATCCCCTCGGCGACCGCGTCGCGACACTCGCGGGTTGCAAGCATAGCCCGGTCGCTCTGACTGGAGATATAGCCGACATCCACCTGGACTGTCGGCATTCGGGTTAGTCGCAACAGGTCCCAGGTCCGTCCGTGGGCACGGCAGTCGCGTAATCCGGTGCGCGCAACCACTTCCCGCTGAAGGAAATCCGCGAGATTACGCCCGATGGTGGACACCGATCCGTGCGGGCTGCCGAAATAGAACGAGGCGACGCCGCTGGCCGACTCGCTGGGCTGTTGCTCGAAACGCAGGCTGATCATCAGATCGGCGCCAACGGTGTTGGCCGTCGCGGCCCGTTCGGCGTCGCCCGGGCTGTGGTTGATCGGGCGGGACAGGAATGTTTCCATTCCGATGGCCGTCATCCGGCCTTCCAGTCGGCTCCCGAGATCCCACAGGATGTCGGCTTCGCTGATCGGACCCTGCGGGCCATTGACGATCCGGCCGGGGTCGTCGCCGCCGCGGCCCGGGTCGATGATGATGCGTTTACCGGAGAGCCTGGGCCCGGACCGGCGAACATGCTCTTCTTCCCGGATCGCGTGCAGCGATCCGCCGGTCACGCGGGAGCCGAGAAAGTACAAGGAGCGCAAGGTATCCGGTCCGCAGATACCGTCTGGGGCAAGCCCGTACTCCCGCTGATAGGACATCAGACCGTTATGGGTCTGCAGGCCGAAGTAGCCGTCCACCAGCGCCGTGTAGAAACCGAGATCCTGCAGCCGCGACTGGAGTGTCGCCACGTCATCGCCGTACATCGGGGCGCCGAACTGGTGTGCCAGGGTTCGTGCGCCCAGACGGTAGGACGCCTCCCGCAGCGCACGGTAAGTCGCTTCTCCGACGATTCCGTCGACCAGTAGTCCGCGGCGCTGCTGAAAAGCCCGCACCCCGTGGTCGAGGTCGTCATCGAAGAAATCCAATGCGACCTGCCTGCCGGTGGTCAGATTCTCATCGGGGTTGTCCAGCAATCCCAGGGCGCTGAGCGAGGTCCGGATCTCGACCACCGAAGGCCCACGGTCACCTCGGCGCAGAACATCGCCGGGTGTGACATCACGGCCCCGGGCAGAGTTGCCGTATGCGGGGCCGGAAATCGACATGACAAGGATTGTCTCAGAAGACCCGCATTTTCAGGAAACCGATCTGCCGACGCCCGCGGTAACGAATTTGGCTCTGCAGGATTTCGGGCGGGCAACTCCCGGGTCGTTACAGGAAGTCGGTGAGTTCCCGCAGCAACGCGGGTTTGCTCTTGGCCCCGACGATCCGCTTCACCGGTTGACCACCCTTGAACAGGATCAGGGTGGGGATCGACACCACCTGAAAGTCGCGTGCGACCCCCGGGTTCGCGTCGACGTCGACCTTCGCGACAGTCAGCGAGCCGGCCTTCTCTTTGGCGATCTCTTCCAGGACGGGGGCCACCATGCGGCACGGGCCGCACCATTCGGCCCAGAAGTCCACCAGGACCGGTGTCGGGCTGGCCAGCACCGCGTCAGCGAAGCTGGCATCGGAAACGGCGACGGTACTCACTGGTGGGCTCCAATCATCGTGGCGGGCTCTGCCTCATAGGCTTCGGTCAGCCACCGCTCGGCGTCGATAGCGGCGGCACATCCGCTGCCGGCTGCGGTGATGGCCTGTCGGTAGGTGTGGTCCACCAGGTCACCGGCAGCGAACACGCCGGGCAGGGAGGTGGCGGTGCTGCCGTTCTGCACCAGCACGTAGCCCTCCGCGTCCACGTCGACCGCGTCCCGAACCAGCTCGGAACGCGGGTCGTGGCCGATGGCGATGAACACCCCGGTCACGGGCAGCGCTGACTCTTCACCGGTAACGGTGTCGCGGACCCGCAGCCCGGTGACGGTGCCCTCACCCTCCACCGCCAGTACCGCGGTATTGGTCAGGAAGGTGATTTTGTCGTTGCCGCGGGCACGTTCCAGCATGATCTTGGAGGCCCGGAATTCGTCGCGGCGGTGGACGAGGGTGACGCTTCGGGCGAACCGGGTCAGGAAGGTGGCCTCCTCCATCGCCGAGTCGCCGCCGCCGATGACGGCGATGTCCTGCCCTTTGAAGAAGAACCCGTCACAGGTGGCGCAGGAGCTCACACCGCGGCCCAGGAGTTCCTGCTCCCCGGGCACGCCGAGATAGCGCGGCGCTGCGCCCATGGCCAGGATCACCGCCTTGGACCGGTGGATCTCCCCGCCGGCGGTGACGACCTCTTTGACAGGCCCGGCCAACGACATCGACTCGACATCCTCCATCTGCAGGTCGGCACCGAAGCGCAGAGCCTGCTCGCGCATCTCATCCATCAGTTCCGGCCCGGTGATTCCGGCGCGGAAGCCGGGATAGTTCTCCACCTCGGTGGTGGTCATCAGCGCGCCACCGAATGAGGTCCCCTCGAAGACGAGCGGTTGAAGTTCCGCGCGCGCGGTGTAAATGGCGGCGGTGTAGCCAGCCGGCCCGGATCCGACGACGATCACATCGTTCAACGAGCTCAGGGACGTCGGGGAAGTTTCGCTAGCCATATCGGCCTTTCTGGACAGGTCACTCAACCACATCGAACACCAGGGTAGGCGGGTATGTTCCCGGGTGTGCGCCAAGGGCTGGCGGCCAGTCCGGCTTAGCGTGTCGGCGTGACCGTGATCGACTCGGCGCTGGGGGGAGTATTGGTCGAGGGGCCTAGCGTGGCCAGGCAGGCGGCAGCTCCCAGTCCGACGGCGCTCAGCACCACGGCCGCGCCCAGAACGCCCGCCAGCACGCGCCCCGGTGCGAGGGCCGTGCGGTCGGCATGGGCCGGCCGACGGAGCTTCGCCGAGCCGGTCACCGTGTGCCCGGATGGTTGCTGATCCACCCGACCAGTGTGCAGGTTCATCCTGAGACGGGACAGCTCAGTAGGACGGCCAGCCGCGCTCGGGCGCGTGCACAACGACTCTTGACGGTTCCCTCGGCGACCTTGAGTAAGGCGGCGGTGTCAGCGACCGAATAGCCGTGCATATCGACCGCCACGACCGCGGATCGTTGCGTGGGGGGCAACTGCAGTAAGGCCTGGCGGACCACGATCGCGGTCTCCACCTCGCTGGTGCGGTCACAGACCGAGACGACAGTATCGTCGGTCAGCGGTATGGTCGGGCGGATCGCGTTGCGGCGCAGACGGTCCCGGCAGGTATTCACGACGATCCGATACAGCCAGCTACTTACCGCCGCGTCGTTCCGGAACGAGCCGGCGCCACGGTGTGCCGCGAGCATCGCCTCCTGGACGGCATCATCGGCGTCCTCGGCACTCTGGCTGCGATGCCGGGCCAGTCTGTACAACTGGATTCGATGGCGCCCGAAGAGCTCCGCGAAGGCGAGGCTGTCCCCGGCTAGATGGGCGCTGAGAAGGTCGGCGTCGCTGCGGACCGACGTGGAGGAGGCACCAGAGCGTGTCACACCGCGGACGTTAGCCAGCGGAACGCCGACCGGCACTTCACCCGCAGGATCAGGAAGCCGCCCGGACGCTGATCTCCGAGACGTCGGTGCGGCTCTCGCCCGCGGTCTGTCCCATGGTGGAAATCCACACCAGCAAGTAGGAGGTCGGTTCCGAGCGGGGGACCTCAATGGTGTTGTCACCAGGCTTGAGTTCGGTGGGCCCGGTGAGCAAAGTGGTGTCGTCGAGGCTGCCCGGGTTGGACGATGCGGCCGAGCGGATCTCGACCTCGGTGCCGGTGCTGGACACTGCGATCGTCACGTTGCCCACCTCGGTGTCCGAGGGCAACTCGAGCATGAGCCCGACCCCGTTCTTGAAATCCGGGAACGGGGTGGCGTCGGTGTAGGTGTCCGTCGGCCACACCGTCGTCGGGTCACCGTCGATGGCCAGATCCGCCAGATCCGGTGCGTCCGCGCCGCCGTCGGGTGAAAACACCGTCGCGGCAACAGGTTTCACCAAATCACCACTGGCCCCGGCGCTGGCTGAAGTGCTGGGGTTAAGGCCCAGCTTGTCGCCTTTGAGTCCGCCGCCGCTGTCGCCGAGCATGCGCCCGAGGAATGAGGCGAGCACGATCAGAGCGATCACCAGGATCACGGCGGCGACGCCACCGCCGATGAACAAGTTGCGCCGCCGAAGGGCCTGAGCCTGGGCATCCTGTCCGCGGGGGAGCGGTGGCTGCGCCGGGGCGGCCGAACCGCTGACCGGTTCGATGAGGTCGGTTCGGTCGGCGGCCGCCGTTGCCTGCTGCAGCAGATGCAGCAGCGTGGGTGCGGTACTGATTCCGCCGCCTGGTTCGACCGCCCGCACCGCCGCCGCGGAGATCTGGAAGGGGATTGCGCTGTCGATGGCCTGCGGTTCGACCGGCCGCCCGGATGTGTCGGTGTCCGCGGGCCGCAGGCCGCTCGGGGTGCCGGACTCCGGCAGCGGCCAGCGATCGACGAGCAGGGCGTAGAGGGCGGCCCCGATACCGCGGATATCGTCGGCAGGCGTCGCGTCGGTGAGCGTGGCGGGGAAGGCGAGTGTCACGTCGCCGTCGATGCTGACCCGGATCCGGCTGGGATGATCGACCGACAGTGCCACCCCGGCCCGGTGGGCCCGGTCGGCCACATCGGCCAGCGAATGGATCGCCCTTGCTCCGCCCAGGGCCGACGGGGAGGTATCGGCAACTTCCCGCAGCGACCCGCCGCGAATCCACTCCGCGACGATCAGGCCGCTGCCGTTGCTGATGGTCGTGGCGTCGAGCACCCTGGCCAGGCCGGGCCGTTCGACCTGGCTGAGTTGCTGGGTGCGGGCCAGGATCTCCTCGACCTGGGCGTCGGAGAGCTTTCGCTCGGGGTCGACGAAGGTCACGGCGACCTGGCGATCCAGCGAGGTGTCGAGTGCCTGCCAGAACTGCAGACCGGCCGGGCCGCCGTGGGATACCAACAGCCGGTAGCGACCGTCGGCGATGGTGGCGCCTGGCCCGAGGGAAAGCCCGGCGCGGTTGGTGCGAGGGCGGGCCCGGCCGGAGCGGCGGACCGGCGCTGTGCCGGGGACATCGGGCTGGAACTCATCGGCGAACTGGTGCGGGATTTTTGCCGCGGGGTCGTTGGGGGGCCCGGCGGGCGGGGTACCCGGGGTGTGATCGCTCAGGTCCGGTCCTTTCCCCGTGGATTTCTCGACGCGTCGCGCCGGTTTGCCAGCCTCAGGGTACGTGACAGAACGAGGCTCGTGGGGCAGTTGTGAGTCCGTCACCGGGGCCGCGTCGGCTATCGGAGCCAGCCGACGCCGCAACGGAGCCCACACCCTCGTCTTTGCTGCTGTCTGCGCCGCCGCCCTTGCCGCGATGGCGTCCGGAACCCGAGCGGCCAGCATCACCGCCGCCATGACGGGGACCATGATCCCGGCGAGAATCACCAGCCGCACCAGGGAGCCGGCCCCGCCTCCACGATCGGTGAGCGACTGCGACAGCCCCAGCAGGCTGTCGACGAGAGCGGCGGCCAGCGCCGCCAGCAGTGCGGCAGCCGCCGTGCCGGTGATGGTGCGGCTGACGCTGCTGTCGAGCAGTCGGCCGCCCGGTGGTCGTAATGACCTGCGCAGCAGGAGATGACCCAGCACCGCTCCGGCTACGAAGCCGATACCGTTGGCGGCGCCGAGGTACCCGGCGACCAGTTCGGGGTTATCGGTTACTCGCGGTGCCAGCAGTGATGCCAGGATCTTCACCCCGGTGATGACGACGATGATGAGGATCGGTGTCCAGGGTTCGTCCCGCGCGTAGAACACCCGAAGCTGAAGCAGCACCAGTGCATAGGGGATCAGGGTGAACGCCGACAGCGAGATGGCGATGCCGAGGTAGTTGGCGTCGACCTCGCCGAACTTTCCGTAGGCGAACAACGCGCTGCCGATGGCCGGCCCGCCGACGGTCATGACGGCAACTACCGGAATCAGCGTCACCAGGGTCAGGCGCGTCGCCAGTGACACATCGGCCAGTACTGCCGGATTGTCGTTGGCGGCTGCGTTGCGGCTCAGCCGTGGCATGACCACCGTCAGGATCGTCACACCGATCATGCCGAACGGGAGTTGCAGCACCAGCCACGCATAGGCGTAGATCGCCGGCCCGGATGCCGCTGCGGTACTGGCGATCTGGTTGCCCACCACCAGCCCCACCTGGCTGATCAACACATAGAGCACCATGGCCGCGGCCATCGTCCCGAACCGCTTGAGCCGGTCGTCGATACCCCACAGCGGTTTGAGGCTGATCCGCCGTGCCCGGATGGCGACCAGCAGCACCGCGGCCTGAGCGACCACCCCGAGCGTGGTGCCGATCCCGAGCACCAGCAGTTTGGCGTTGCCCATCCGGACCGGGTCGACCGAAAGCTCTCCGGGCACAATCAGATACAGCCCGAGGGTGGCGATGGCGACGACATTGTTGACCACCGGCGCCCAGGCCGGCGGCCCGAAGATGTTGCGGTTGGTCAGGATCGCCATGAACACCGATGTGAGGCCGTAGAAAATCACCTGGGGCAGCAGTAGGTAGGCGAACGCCGTGGTCAACGGCTGGTTGACCTTCGGGTCGCCGCCCAGCATCAACCGGACCAGCAGCGGGGCCGCGGCGACCGACAGCAGAGTCGCCAGCACGAGCAGCGTGGTGGCCAGCGTGACCAGCCGTCGTACGAACGCAGCGCCCCCGTCGCGGTCATCGCGCTCCGCGCGGGCCAGCACCGGTACGAAGATGGCGGTGAAGGTGGCCTCGAGGACCAGAGCGGCGATCATGTTGGGCAACTGATTGGCTACCGTGAAGGCGCTGGAGAGGGCCGCGCCCAGGATGGCGGCCAGCAGCACGATTCGGACGAAGCCGGTGATCCGGCTGACTAGGGTAGCCAGAGCCATTCCCCAGGATCGGGACACCACGGCGGCGTCGGACAGCTCCTCGCGGACCGGCCGGGTTTGCGGCTCCGGCCCGGACGGTGCCGTCATCGCTTTTCCCGCCGCGCGATCGGGGGCAGGTCGAGGTCGGCCCGGTCGGGCTGGCCGCGAAATCGGTGGTAGAGCCGGCGACCGACCAGCAACACAAGGACCGCCCCGCCGATCAGGGTGATGGTGAACAGCAGTTTGCCGTAGGCATTGGAGTGCACCGACAGCCGTACCTGCTCACCGAGTTGCAGTCCGTCGGGGGTCCGCAACGTGACGTCCACCGCGACGCGTTGGGTGAGGTGGACCTCGACCGGCACCCGCAGCGGAAGGTAGCCCGGTGGCAGGACCTGTTCGCCGAGATCGGTGACGCTCATCCCCGGTGGCGCATCGACCTGCAGCCGCACCCGAATCGGTACGGCGAGGTCATTACGCAGCGCCAGGGGTAACGCGCTGCGCTCGGTGGCCAATGTGTACGAATCGCCCGGGTTGACGATGGTCACCGCCTTGAACAGGTCCTCGACGGTCGCACCGACCACGGCCAACCGCTGAAGCGCGAGGTCGTTGCGGCGGTCCGGTGGTTCGGTCCGGCTCAGTGCCCGCAGCATGTCCTCGCGCAGCGGTGCGGTGTACTGCAGACCCGTCAGTCCGGTGCGGGTATCGGTGGCCAGCGCGACGTCCAGCCCGGACAGCCGGGTAGCCGAGTCCCGGATGCTGTTCACGACGTCGTCGTCGAAGCGGCCGCGGGGATCGGTGGCCAGGTCGACGGCAGCCTGGTCGAGGGGCGGTGCCGTTGCCGATTCGGCGATCACAGTTGCCAGCGGCCGGGGCGTGGCGAGGCCGGCGCGGATCAGGTTGGCCAGGGCGGTCAGCAGCGCGCGGGCATCGTCGGGCTGCGGACCCCACTTCAGCGGCGGTAGCAGAATCTGGGTGCGTGGTTCGATCTCGGGTTGCAGGGTCCGCCACACCATCGCGGCCACGGCGTCCTGCCGGCGTGCGACCGGCGAATCCTGTTCCACCGCAACGCTGAGACGGTCGTCGACATAATCGGGTATCGCGGGATCGGTTCCCACCCCGGCCAGCGCCGCTCCGATCGCCGGGTCGAACGGTGCCATCACGACCTGCGGGGAGATCCGTCGGACCGTCAGGTCGGCGGTGGCCAGATCGCCGGACCGGGCCGCCGCGATCGCGACGGTCGGTGCCTGGCTGTCGAGCAGTCCGGCGGCCCCCGGCGTCAACGGACCGTCCCCCAGCAGCGTCGCTCCCCGGGTGGAGACGATCCCGAGAATCCGGTCGACGATATCGGCGGCGTTGGCGACCGCTGCCGTGTTGAGCCCGGGATTGCCGACACGGTAGAGGGCACCGAGATCGGCTTGGGCGTAGGGAGTCGCCGCCACACACATCCGGCGGCCCAGCGCGCGCAACCGGTCCAGCCACTCGGTGGCCGCGGCCTGGCCGGTACCGGGGTGGGCCGCGGGGCCGAGTCCGTCGGGCGCGTCGGCGACGACGTAGCCGGCCGTCATGGCGTTGACGGTGACCAGCAGGTCGGGATCGATGGCCAGACACAGGGCCCGGTCGATGCCGGAACCCGTGTCGATAGCCCCCGGGCTGGTGGCGAATTCCGCCGCGCCCAGCAGCGTGTCGAGTCGCCCCCCGGCGGCCAGCGATACCGCAAGGTCGTCATTCATCAATCGGACCGGGGTCGTGCCGCCAGGTACCCCCGGTGCCAGCCGGGGCTTGTCCGCCAGCGGCCACAGCAGCGTCATCGCGACGGGGCTGGTGGTGTCGGGCGCCACCACGTCGGTGACCGGGTTAGCCCCGGTGCCGTCCGTGTTGTCCGCGCCGTCGGTCTCGTTCGAGTCGGCCGGCAGGGCCGGAACACCGGTCACCGGCAGCAGGAAGCGAGTCTGGTCGAGGGAGGCGACGACGCCGTCGGCCGGGGTGCCGTTGATATTGATCAGCACCGGGTAGACGCCGGGCGCGTCGATCCCCAGGGCCGGTTGCGGGCCGGTGCGGATCGGTATCGAAAACTCGAATCCGGCGGTCTGGCCGCGGTCGAGATCGGATGCCACCCGGATGAAGTCGCCGACCCCTTCGAACCCGCCGCCGACGGCGAGGCTGGTCCGCAATGCCGCGGATGTCGTCAGGGCTGGCCCCTGCTCCAGGCGGGCCAGTACATCCCGGACCGGACGGTCGCCGGTGTTGGTCACCGTGCCGGTCACGGTGAGCGCGGCATCGCTGGAGGTGGTGACCACATCCGGGGTGACGCTGTCGAGCCGGACCATCAGCGGCGAGTCCGGCTCGGGTGCCGCTCCCGCCCCCGGGATGACCCCGGGGAGCGTCAGCGGAAGGGTCAGGGTGAGGACGAGCACTCCCAGGGCCGCGACGAGCCGCGACAGCCGACGCGGTGACACGCCGTGAGCCTCAGCCGTTCGTCCGGCGGTTGCCGGACTTGCCGTCCGCGGCGGGACGGGTGCGGGAGTGGGTCTGGGCACGCCGTTGCGGTGCGGACGGCGGCAGCGGCGGCAGGGCGGCGGGGCCGTCGGACTGCAGCAGTTCGAGAAGTTCGTGGGCCACCCCGGCGAGTCGGCGTTCGTCGGCGTAGGCCAGTCGCTGCGGTAGCTCGACCACCGGCACCCAGGCCACCTCGGTGACCTCGACGTCCTCGTCGCACAGTTCGCCACCGGAGAACCGCAGCAGATAGTGATGCACGGTCTTGTGCACGCGCCGACCCTCGGTGACGAACCAATAGTCGATGCTGCCCAGCGCGGCCAGCACATGTCCGCGGATCCCGGTCTCCTCGGCCACCTCCCGGATGGCGGTCTGCTCGGCGGTTTCGCCCTGTTCGATATGGCCTTTCGGCAGTGACCAGAGCATCCGGCCGCGCCGGTCGACACGGCCGATCAAAGCGGCCAGCTGCTCCTCGCGGGGCCGGTCGACGTCGTCGATGACCAGCCCGCCGGCGGAGGTCTCATGTACGGTCCGCAGCCGGGGAGCCGGCTGTCGGCGCGGG
>Ga0180431_10007704_pt1 | contig 12479 bp, 13 predicted proteins | sample SS_ome_11_FD_132459 | JGI IMG/M metagenome (GOLD analysis project Ga0180431, IMG submission 132459) | Hypersaline lake sediment archaeal communities from the Salton Sea, California, USA - SS_1_MS_1 metaG | ecosystem: Environmental > Aquatic > Non-marine Saline and Alkaline > Hypersaline >... | reverse complement strand
GGGACCGATGTAAAGCTCTTTGAGGCATTCGTGTACCGGCTGATAGCCAAGCGGCACGATCGTGACCGAGCAGCCGGGGGTCCGGCTCGTCAAGTACTCGGCAGTCGGCCCCCCTTTCTCCAGGTACCGCTCGGGACCGCGCTGGGCCAGCACGCCGATTTTCACGGGCGTGTCCGGGGCTTTCTCGAACGCCGGCGCGCGGGCCGCAACTGCAAGCGCAAGCAGAACGAGCAAACTGGTTCTCAACCGTTGCATCACATCCTCCATTCGTGCCGCGACCGTCCTCACTCTCCACGCCTTCTCGAAGCGAGCAAGGCCCGCCACTTGGTCTCGGCTACTATCACACCGAAAATATAGGTTGCGTAAACCACTACGGGAAGTACGACCGAGGCGATTATGGGTGGGTGGTAACGGATGCGCGGGTCGGAGAGGCTGAATCACCGACTGCGAAAAGCAAATCAACGAGGCTTAGAGAATCTCCCCAAACAACTCCACCAGCGTGGCCTCGTCGATCTTCCGCGGGTTGAGCTTCAGCGGCATCGGCGTGCTTTCGATGGCGTTTCTGGCCAGTCGGGCGGCCAGGTCGGCCGGGGCGTCGGCGGGAACTTCGACGCGGTTGGGCAATCCGACCGATTGCAGCAAGTCGACGATGCAGTCGACAAATCGGTCTGCCCGCTCGGCCGGTGTATCTGCAGTGATGCCGCAGTGGTGGGCAAGCCGCGAATAGACCTCCTCGCACACGTCGGCGTTGTAGCGCAAATTCAGCGGAGTGCCGATGGCCACGCCCAGTCCGTGCGGTACGTGCAGCAGGCCCCCTAGCGCCTGGGCGATCGAGTGCGTCATCGTCACGCCGGCCGAGCCAAACGCGGCCCCGGCCAAGGTGGCTGCCAGGGCGAGCGGCTCGCGGGGCGCCGGATCGTCGGGCAATGCCACCGCCCGCGGCAAATGCTTCACAACCAACGCAACCGCCCGGCCGGCAAGCACGAACGACATCGGGTTGGCTCGACGGCTCATGCACGACTCGATGGCGTGTCCCAGCGCGTCGGCACCACAAGCGGCCGTAAGGGCCGCGGGACTGCCCACGGCAAGATCAGGATCGACCAGGGCCACCCGCGGACGAACCGCGGGCCCGGAGACGGATGCCTTGATCGGCGCGTCGGGGATGCTGCCGACGCCGTGATGGGTAAACACTGCCACGGACGAGACCTCGGTGCCCGTGCCCGCCGTGGTTGGTACGGCGATCAGCGGCAGGGCGTCGGTGGCCGCTCGCGAGTCGGGGTTGGCGCCGGTGTAGTCCCACAATCGGCCGCCCATCTTGCACAGCACGGCAATGCCCTTGGCCGCGTCGATGGTACTGCCGCCGCCGAGCCCGACCATCACGTCAACGCCGGCATCGGCCGCCTTCCGCGCACCTTCGACCCCCAAGTCAGCGTCCGGATCGGGTGGCACTTCGAGAAACTCGGCGACAGTCATGCCTGCGTCGGCCAGCGCCCGGATGGCTCGGGCGTAGGTTTCTTCCAGGCCGGTGCGGTCGCGGTATCCGACCAGCATGGCCGATTGGCCGAACTGTTTGGCGTTTTCACCGAGTTTTCTCAGCCCGCCGCGGCCGAATTGGACGCGGGTCGGCAACTGAAACTCCCAACGGTCCAGCATGATGTGTCTCCTGTTAGTCGTTTTCGCTTCGAGGTTGTGAATCAACGTGTACGATGGGCCTCCGAGCCCGTCGGAATGTTAGAAATGTTCTGGATTCGACGGGCTCAGAGGCCCATCGTACAAGCTGTTTCCGAATGATTCACGATCTTTCCACGAACAACTACTATGGTACCATGACACTACGAGCACGGATGGGAACGAGCATAGTCGCGCATCGCTCGAACGTTCTCTTCCGGCGTATCTCGAGTGACTTCACAACCGGCGGCGACGATGTATTGGCGGCCGGCTTGACGGTGACATTCGGCAATTGCGGCGGTGATTGATTCGGGCGTACCGCTGCGCAACACGGCCAACGGGTCGATGTTGCCCGCCAGCACCTGGCCGTCGCTCATCTGGCGCCGCGCATCTGCCAGCGGGACCATCCAATCGAGGTCGACCATATCGCATCCGAGGGAGCCTACGCCTTTCAGGATGCGGCTTATGTTGCCGCAGATGTGCATTCGCACCTTGGTGCCCAACTGGTGCAGGCCGTCGATCATCCGCTTCTCGTACGGCAGGACGAACTCCTCGTAGATCTTCGGCCCGACCAGCGAAGCGGCCGCGTCTCCGACGCCGATGATGTCCGCGCCGGCCTCGACTTGTGCCTTTGCGAAGCCGAGTTCCATCTCCAGCACGAAGTCGAACATGTCGCGTACAAACGGCGGGTCGTCGAAGAAATCGACCATCAGCCTGTTGATGCCTCTGAGATCGGCCGCTTCCGCACAAGGGCCTTCGATCCAGCCCTCAATGAGCTTTTCTTCGCCGACGCGCTCTTTGAACAGTGCGGCGGCGCGAACGCGGTCGTGCATGCGGCCGCCAAGCGGATCGGGGATCTTCAGCGCGGCCAGCGCTTGCTTGTCGGCCAGCAGGGCGGCAATCTCGTCGACCGCCGGTGGTTGGTTGTCGAAGTACTGGATCGTGGCGCCGCAATCGGCCGCCTCGCGGGTGGGGTCGGAGATGCACGACACGTAGTCGAAATCGAATTTCTCGGCCACGTGGATCTGGGCGTCGACCAGCACGCGATAGTCGGCTGCATACTTGCCGTACTCCGCGCCGATCTGGTCGCCGGCGAACATCATCGTAATCGGCATCAGCGGCAACCGATCGACGGGCCGGCCTTCCAACATGGCGAGGGTGCGTTGTCGTCCGTTCATTTTGCACGTGGGGTGTTAATGGTTTCCGTTGCGGCGCGCCTACTGCCGGTTCTTGGCGGCCTTGATGATCCGTTCGTCGAAGCTCGCGGATACTTGACTGCCCGGCTGCACCACGAGGAACCGCTCATCGTCCCAGTGAGCGTCGAGCAGGTCCTGAATCAGGCTCATGTCGCCGGTTAGCCGCTCGTAGTCCCAGCCTAGTTCGGCCGCTTCTTCTCTTGCGTATCGCTCGAAACGGTCGTCGGGTTCGATGCCCATTTCGATGTAGGTCAGCCGCCCGTAGTTGTGGGTCATCTCCGACAATTGCTCGTAGAGGAACCTGGCGTTGTCTTCGCCGTACTTTGCCGCCAGTTCTTCGTAGGTCTGGTTCATGCTGTTGCGTTTTTGCACGGAGTCGCCGGTGAACTGCTCGGGCCCTTCACCGCGTTCGATCCACCCGCTGGTCTTGAAGTAAACGCCCGGGTGGCTCTGAAAGTATTCGAGATACTGTTCCTTGCTGCCGAGGAAGAGGGAAATGCAATCGTGTGCCCGGGGTACGACCAAGGGAATATCTCCGGCGGCCAGCCCGACGATTCCGTTGCTGCACAGCGCGTAGCCCAGCAGCACGGCGTCGTACTGCGATTGGTCGACTTCTTCGACGACCCCCTTCAGGCGAGCGAACATACCGGCCTGGCCGAGATCGTGCAGCCTCTTGGGCAGGAACTCGACATCGACCCGATTGACCGATCGGGCGGCGGCGGCGCAGAACTCGCGGAAGAGGATCTCGCAGGCGATGAGCTTCAGGCGCAAGGGCATTTTCTCCTATTGTGTTTCTTCCGGCTCGGAAACAAATCGATACCCGGCATCGCGAATAGTGAGAAAGTGCCGTGGTTCGGCCGGTTTCGGCTCGAACGTCTTTCGCAACCGGCGAATGAACTGGTCGGGTGCGCGGGTATTCAGGTTGCCCGGCAGCCCCCAGACGTTCTCCAGCAATTCGCGTCGCGGGATCACGCGGCCCTCGTTGGTCACGAAATACCGTAACAGAGTCATCTCCAACTGGGTCATCCGAACCGGTTCGCCGGCAATGTGGACTTGGTAGGTCTCGAAGTCGACCTTCGCGCCGGCGAACTCGAACGACGTGATCTCGCCCGAGAGATCCGACGCATGTTCCGCATGGCGGCTCTGAAACGTCAAGAGGTTTTTCACCCGGCTGAGAAACTCGTCGAGATCGAACGGTTTGGTCAGGTACTGGTTGGCACCGACGTCGAATCCCCGGACACGGTCCTCGCTGAGCGTGCGGGCGCTGAGGATCAGCACGGGCAGGTTCTCGTCTTTGGCTCGCAGCGCTTCGCAGACGGCATAGCCGCTCATGCCCGGCAGCATCAGGTCCAGTATCACCAAGTCGATCTGGCCGGGGTTCTCATCGAGCACGCTCAGCGCCCGCGGCCCATCGCCCACCGTGGTTACCCGGTATCCCTCCGCGTTGAGGTTATAGCTGATCCCCTTGGCCAGATGCTCTTCATCCTCGACGATCAGGATGTGTTCTCGGTCGGCCATGGGAGAGGTTGGTAGATAGTGGATAGTTGTTGGCGGTCAATGGTTGGTACTTGAGAGCGATTCATCAGTGCCGTTTAGCGGGCGAGCATCGCTCGCCGCGTTGAATCGTGAAAGACGTTCACAGTCCTCGCAGTGTTCGTTCTCTTGCTGTGCGGCCGGAGCGCCGGGCAGTTGTACTTCGAAAACGGTGCCGGAGCCGTTCTCGCGATCGCGTACTTTGATTTGGCCGCGGAGCCGTCGGACCAGTGTGCGCACGATATAGAGCCCCAGTCCGGTGCCGGGTTTTTCGCGTTCCAGTTCGAGCCCCAGGCGGACGAAACGGCCGAATATCTTCCGCCGCAGCTTGTGTGGAATCCCCCGGCCGTTGTCGCTGATTATCGTGACCGTGTAATCACCGTCCGCGGCCCGCAGCGCGACCTCGACTTCCGGCTGCGAACCGGCATACTTGACGGCATTGTCGATCAAGTTGCGAAAGACCATCTCCAGGTCGGCTCGCCGCGCCGGCACGACGCACGGCTGCAGGTCCAGTCGGACGGTCGACACGGGAACCCGATAGCTGAGGCATACCGACTCGGTACATTCGCGCAGCAGGTCGGCCATGGGTACGTCGGTCACTTCTCCGTCGACGCGGCCGGTTTCCATTTGCCCGGCGTCGAGCATCTGGTTGATCAAGTGGTCGAGCCGTTCGATGTCTTCAAGCATGAAGCGGTAGAACCCCACTTGCTCCTGTTGGCTGACGTGGCGTCGATTGAGTGTTTGCAGGTAGAGTTTCATTGAGGCGATGGGTGACTTCAGTTCATGGGTAACGCTGTCGATGAAGTTCGATTGTCGGCGTCCCAGGTTGATTGCCTTGATCGAGAGCACCAGGTATATGACCACCCCCACCAACAGCAGCGCGATAAACGTGGTTCCCACCGGCAGGAGCGTCCAATACAGCCCGGCGTTGGCCGCGTTGCCCCCGGTGCCGAACACGGCCATCAGCACCCAACCGACGGTCAGTACCACCAGCAGCACGATCATCACGATCGCCAGGGTGATCGGCAGTCTCAGGGAACGGCGTAGGGCCATGGTGAGTCGGCAACCGGACGGGACACGAAAAAGTGGCGAGTTTCAACCCAACGCATCAAGCATAGCAAATCGGTGGGCCGACCGTCAAGCGACGGGGGGCCGTCCACCCGAGCGTGCCGGCAGTGCTGGCGCATTGGTGTGCTCTTATGTCGGAGATCTTTCTCTCGATCCACTAACACCGACCCGCGCGCAAGTTTTACGCAGCTATTACAGAACTAATACCTATACGGGCTGGGATCGCCGGCCACTTGACGAATATACTATTGTCTGTGCTTCACATCGTTTCAATAGGTACGGTTGCTTTCGGAGATTGCCCACCATGAAAAGAGACCTGACTGAAATTCATACTTCCAACCAAGCTCCACGGACTACCCACCCGGCCGGCTCTCGTGCCCGCGTGTTGCTGAGCAGCGTGTTCGGTCCCTACGCGCAGGACGATGAGTACGGTAGCCGGGCGCTCAATCCCATGGAGCTTTATCACAATCAGGTCACGCGGACCCAGGGTCCGTTTTCGCTGCGGATGTTTCATCGCAGTTGGGGGCTGATGCTCATCCAAGCGAACATCAGCACCCCATGCACGGTGTTGGACTTTCCCGTGCTCGAGCGGTTCATCGAGGAGATCCGCAACAACCAGTACGACGTCATCGGCATTACCGGCATAACGCCCAACCTGCTGAAGGTGAAGCACATGTGCGAACTGATACGCAAGTATCAGCCGGGAGCAACGATCGTCATCGGCGGCCACGTGGCCAACATTCCCGACCTGAACGTGCGGATCGACGCCGACCACATCGTCAAGGGCGAAGGGGTGCGCTGGTTCCGGGGATTCCTCGGCGAGGACGTCGACCAGCCCATCCGCCATCCGGAAATCACCTCGGGTATCGGCACGCGAAATCTCGGCATTACGGTCTACAGCAAGCCGGGTGACGTCGCCGCTTCGCTGATACCTTCGGTCGGTTGCCCGCTGGGGTGCAACTTCTGCTCCACCTCGGCCATGTTCGGCGGAAAGGGAAAGTGTATCCACTTCTACAAGTCGGGCGACGAACTGTTCGACATCATGTGCCAACTCGAACGAGAGATGAACATCCAATCGTTCTTCATCATGGACGAGAACTTCCTCCTGCATCGCAAGCGGGCACTGCGGCTGCTGGAGTTGATCGAGCAGAACGACAAGGCCTGGGCACTGTACGTCTTCAGTTCGGCCAACGTGCTGCGATCTTACACGATCGACCAACTCGTCCGGCTGGGGATATCCTGGGTCTGGATGGGAATCGAAGGCTGCCAGAGCCAATACACCAAGCTCGACGGTATCGACACCTTCGAACTGGTCGGCGAGTTGCAGTCGCACGGCATCCGCGTGCTCGGATCCACAATCATCGGGCTGGAAAACCACACGCCCGAGAACATCGACGAGGCCATCGACTACGCCGCCCGGCACGATACCGACTTCCACCAGTTCATGCTCTATACTCCCATCCCCGGCACACCGCTGCACGCCGAACTCACGGCCAAGGGGGTAATGAAGGACGAGAGCGAGTACGAGCACGGCGACGTCCATGGGCAATTGATCTTCAACTACCACCACGCACACATCAAGGACGGCCTGGAAGGCGAACTGATAATCCGGGCGTTCGACCGCGACTTTGAAGTGAACGGGCCCAGCGTGACGCGGATCGTGCGGACCACGTTGGCCGGTTGGCGGCAATATAAGAACCATCCCGATCCGCGGATTCGTCGCCGCTACGAGTGGGAGGCCCGGGAACTGGCCACAACCTTTGCCGTCGCCACCAAGGCGGCCCAACTCTACTACCGCCGCAAGCCGGCCATGTACGCCAAGCTCACGGCGATTCTCAAAGATCTATACCGGGAGTTCGGCTGGAAAGCGCGTTTCTTCGGCGAGGTCGGCGGGCGCTGGGTGTTGCGGAAGATTCGCCGGGAGGAGCAACGACTCGATGCCGGATGGACCTATGAACCGCCCACCTTCTACGAACGCAACGCGGCCGTAACCGACAATCCCGAGGCGGAACTGTGCCGCTTTGCCACGCCGCACGGCGTGCCGCTGCCCCACCTCGCGGAAAAGCCGTCGGAAACCCGTGATGTCATCTCGTCAGCTTCTCTCTGACGGCACGGATCGTCTCGGGCGAAGTTCCGCAACAACCGCCGATGAAAGTCGCGCCGGCCTCCACCAATTGCGGGACGTACTCGGCGAACTCGGCAGGCGTTTGTCGGTAGATCGTCCGGCCGTCGACCAACTCGGGCAGTCCGGCGTTGGCCTTTATCCAGATCGGCCGATCGGTGGCGGCGTGCAGGCGGCGGCAGATGCCGATGAATCCGGCGATACCCTGGCCGCAATTCGAGCCGATCACCTCGGCCCCGGCGGCAGCCATTTGTTCGGCGGCCTGCTCCGGCGTGGTGCCCATCATCGTACGGTCCTGCTCGGGGCCCGAATCGAAAGTCATACAGGCGACTACCGGCAGGCCGGTATCGCGGGCGGCGGCAACGGCCAGACGGGCCTCGGCCGGATCGGTCATGGTCTCGATGACGATTGCGTCGGCTCCGCCTTCGGCCATTGCGGCGGCCTGAACGGAAAAGGCGGCCCGTAGCTCGTCTTCAGTCGTCTCGCCCATCATCAGCATCACGCCGCTGGGACCGATTGACGCGAACACGAGGGCGTCATCGCCGGCAGCCCTTTTCGAGATCTCCACGCCCGCGCGATTGATCTGGGCCACGTTGTCATCGAGCTTGTGCCGGGCGAGGATGAATCGATTGGCCCCGAACGTATTGGTGAGAATGACCTGGCTTCCGGCCTCGACGTAGGCGCGGGCAACCGCTTCGACCGGGTCGGGTTGGGCCAGATTCCAGGCATCGGGGCATGCCCCCTGTGGAAGCCCCCGCTGCTGCATTTGCGTTCCCCAGGCCCCGTCGGTAACCACCGGTCCGGCGGAAACGAGCTTTTCCAGCGTCTCGTGCATGATGGTTCTCCTCCTTGATTGTTGACACAAGGCATTCAACGGGGTTCACGAAACGAAGCGTTTTGAGCGCTAGGAATAGAACTCCCGCACCCTCATCAGCACGTCGAAGCCGTCGAGTTTCAGGCAGTCTTCCAGACAGGTCATCGCCGGATGGTCGGGCTCGAGCAGTTGATACTTCCGTTTGACCGAGCCGATGACCATATCGAGCCCCAGCGGCATGGCCTTGGTGATAAAGGCGCTTTCCAACGGGCTCTTCACCGGCGAGCCGTCGGCCCGCTTCGGCGGAAGCATGACGGTGAAATTGCTCAGGCCGACCGAGGCGTGCACGCCGGCCAACTCGGCGTCGCAATGGATCAAATCCATGGCAGCGATCAGCCGGTGGATGTTGCCTTCCGTATCGCTGCCGATCGGCGCGATGCCGGGATCGATGATGCAGTCGTCGTTGCTTGTGCCATCGCATTGTCGGCGGAATGTTCCGACCAGATGCTTTGCGGCCTGGTAGGTCTCCTCGGCGGTGTGACAGGGCTTAGAGTGCCCGTCGACCTCGTGTTCGGAGACGAGCAAGATCGGTTTGAAGGGCTGCAGCGCGTGCAGATCGAACATCTCGTCCCGCAACGACGTGATCGAATTGAGGATCGGTTTCGCGCCGCCGGCCCGTTGCCGGTCGTAGGCTTCCAGCCCCGCCCGGGCGATCTCGGGATCGGGCGTATCAATGGCCAGCGGCTTGGCCGTGATACTCTGGATCTTCTCAACCAGCTCGGCCATGAACTCCGGCCGACGGGGCCCGACGTTGACGTCGATGTAGCCGGCCCCGCGCTGGTCCTGTACTCGGGCGAGTTCCAGCAGCCCGTCGACGTCGTTCGCCTCCAACAGTTCGTGGGTCGAGGGGACCGAATCGTTGATCGCCTCGGCGATGATCGTCAAGCCATCGATTGCCATGGGGGTGTCACTCGACCAGCTTTCTGGCCAGGGCCACGGCGGCGCTGGCATTGTCGCTGTAGCCATCGGCGCCGATCTCGTCGGCATATTGTTGCGTGATGGGTGCCCCGCCGATCATCACTTTGGTCGTGTCGCGGATGCCGGCCTCTTGAAGCCTCTCGACGACCGTTTTCATCATGGTCATGGTGGTGGTCAGCAGTGCGGAGAGGGCAACGATGCTGTTGCCTTCCTCCTCTTGAACGGCCTCGACGAACTTTTCGGGAGAGACGTCCACGCCCAGATCCACGACGTTGAATCCACCGCCTTCGAGCATCGAGGCGACGAGGTTCTTGCCGATGTCGTGCAGATCGCCCTGGATGGTGCCGATTACCACGCGACCTTTGGGTTGCGTTCCGGACTCGACCAGGTGCGGCGTGAGCAGTTTTAGGGCGGTTTTCATGGCCCGGGCGGCAATCAGCAACTCGGGAACGAAATACTCGTTGCACTCGAAGCGGCTTCCGACCTCGTCCATGGCCGGGATCATGTACTTCTGGACCAACTCGTTAGGGTCGACCTTGGCTTCAATCGCCGCCGCGGTCACCTCTTCCGCCTTCTTGGCGTTTCCGGTCAGGATTGCATCGTAAAGTTCTGCAGGATCAGACATGGACCCCTCCAAAGAAACTGGTTGCTGAAGTTCAAGAACACCCCATATTACCGATTTCCCGCCGGGGTTGCTAGCCCCAGTAGGAGATCTTCACCGCGAGTCGGATGCGAATCTCAGCGCGTGTCTTCTCACATTTCCCTATTGATTTTCCACCCGACGAAAAGCGTCAAATCGTCAGAAGTCGTGCGGAGAAAACAACTTGCGCAACGCCGCGTCCCCAGTTCCGCCCTCAGCCGCGACAGGTCCAGGCTCAATTCGTTATCGCAAAGCCTTTCCGCCAAAGGGTTTAGCGCTATTCCACTTGCAGAATCACGCCACACTTCGGGGGGGAGGCACATCAGATTGACGCATTTGTCCATCTTTGCTAGGCTTGCGTTCGGTTGGGTGGTCCGACTTCGCACGGAGACTGCGACATGATGGATGGATTGCAGTACGATCGGTATCAGGAATACATGAGACGATTCGAGGACGACCTCGGGCTGACCTCGACTCGGTCTCTCGAAGACGCAAGTGCCGGCTGGACTATGCGTCGTCTTTCGAGTTCAGAGTTCGACGATTTGGTCATTGCCATGGAGGCCGACCCCGCTCTTCGCGATCGATGGCTAAACCGTCTGCAACTGGGTTATGATCGAGATAGGGCGAGACTGGTGGACGAAATCGAAGAGATCTTCACTCAGCCCACTGTCGACGATCTAACGTCAGAGGCGTTCGAAGACGCCGCGTAGAGTGTGGCAGTAGGGTATCGCCACAAAGCAGCCGGGCTACTCGACAGCTTGACGCTTGAGCCACCATAGCACCTCGTCATCCTGGCGAAACTTGGCCTCTACCGACAGCTTGTAGAGAGACTCCTTTCCTTCGTCACCCCAGTTGATCCGAAGTCCACGAAGGTTCATTATGCGCTCACAAACTCGAATAACGAGCGCTTGAGCCGCCTTGCCCTCCTCGAATCGGCCAGCCAACGCGACGGCAACGAGCGCAGTTGCCTGTTAATCACGTCCTGAGCATCAATCCCGATGTCTGAATACGCGTGCGTTTCCCATTTCACCAACTCGAGACGCAGGCGGTACTGACGGCTCCAGATATAGTTCAGTTCATCTACGACCTTTTCTAGACGCTTTCGGGCATCGGCAACATCCCCGGGAGATGCAAGAAACACGCTCAACACCGTTTCGGCTCTTGCCATGGCTGGTCCTCTGGGGCGTGCTTTATCCGGAACACCCGCTATGCCCGACCGGCGGCCGTCTACGCCAGCAGATCCTTCAGAAACTTCAGACTCCGCTCCGCCTGATCGACCGTGCCGCACTCGACGCACAGCACACCGTCGTAGTTGTGTTTCTTGAGGATGTCGATCACCCCGGGCCAATCGACCACCCCTTCACCGCAGGCGCAGCCGACCGCCGTCCCGGTCACCTCGCCCCGGTCCGACTCGCTTTGCTGGATGCTGATGTCTTTGGCGTGGAAGTGGCAAAGCCGGTCGGCCACGGCGGCGAGCGATTCGTACGGGTCGTCCTGGCCGCCAAGGTAGAAGTTGCCCGTGTCCCAGTTTACCTTCCAACAGGGGCTGTCCGACAGCTCCAACATGCGAATGAACGTCTCCTTGCGGACGGAGTAATCTCGATGCGGTTCCAATCCAACGACGATCCCGTAGCGCTCGGCCGTCCGCATCACCTGGTGGATGCTGTACCGCATGATATCGAAGGCCTGGTTTTCGGACATCCAATCGGGTTTGACCCCTTCGTCCGTGGTAACCACCGGGGCACCGACGTCGCTGGCGTAGCGGATCGCCCGCGTCAGATACGGGACCGAAACCTCGGGCCGCATCAAGGGTGAATGGGCACTAATGGCCGACGGCTTCAGCCCCAGTTCGTCGAGCCACTCTCTGACCTCCAGCGGGTCGTCATCCATAGAAACCGTATGGTAGTATCCGCCCAGGGCGATCAAGTCGTAGCCGAGACCGACGCATGGCTCGACGTACTTGTATCCGAGACGGGCCGCCGCCGCGATGCCTACGCGAAACGACTTGTCGCTGCTGCGGATGAACTCCAGGTTCAAACCGATTTCCATTGCCATTGATTTCGACCTCTGCTGGTGGATTGTGGATGAATGCGATTAAACAGTGCCATACGCAAGCCGGCTGCGGGCAATTCTAGCAGGTGATCCGTCGCCTGGGCACCCTACCCGCAGGTTCCTACTGTCGGGCGCGCCCAAATTCCTGGCCCCTCTCACGGATGGATTGGATTGCGTGAAAACCCCCTAACAGGCCGGATTGCGAGGAATCAATGATTACTCCCGGTAAAATCGTTGACTTGGGTAGGATACCCACGGTACAGTAATGCATAGTGAATAAATTGGGAAGGTTCTGTGTTTTTGCACTATGAGTTTTCAACTTCTGCCCGGGAGAAAAGACAGATGAAACGGTCAATGATTTGCTTCGCATCGGTGATCTGTGTTCTCGTGTGTGTTACTAGTGCGGCG
>Ga0180431_10007702_pt1 | contig 12480 bp, 9 predicted proteins | sample SS_ome_11_FD_132459 | JGI IMG/M metagenome (GOLD analysis project Ga0180431, IMG submission 132459) | Hypersaline lake sediment archaeal communities from the Salton Sea, California, USA - SS_1_MS_1 metaG | ecosystem: Environmental > Aquatic > Non-marine Saline and Alkaline > Hypersaline >... | reverse complement strand
TTTTGAAGCTTGAGACGTTTGCCCAGAAACGGGCTGAAATCGGCGCGGAAATCGACCTTATGCCCTTTCTCCGAATGGGTTAAGGCAACGCCATAGGCAATGGCGATATCAAGCGGATTGCCGTCGATATCCATCTCCTTCAAACTGGCGCCGTCGGTACAGCATAGATCGATCATCTCGACGTCCATGCCAAGTTTCTCACGGAGCCGATAGGCTTCAACTGTTCCTTTCGAATCAAAGACTCTCAGAATCTCTGACGGTTGAGTATCGTCGGCTAATGCTCTCGTCACGAGGATTTCTCTGGCGAGTAACGCAGCCCGGTCTTGTTTATCCCCGATGAGAAATGTTCTGAAAATCGGCGCTTTTCGGGATCCCTCATTGGATGAATCCGTCGGAACGATCACATAGCCGCAGTGCCGGGAAGGCAAGGCAAAAAGGGCCTGTTGTTGCGATTCCGAGGGTAATTCTCTCTGGATGAACCGAGCCAGACAATGGATGTCCGGCTCGATCGTTACCGGATCGAGATGGTGGTGCTGGAGCGAGGAAAGGACGTCCGACAATATCGTCCGTTTCGACGTAAAGACCGTTACGTCCGAGCCGGTCTCGTTACTCGAAGCAATTTCAAACGCCAGCGCCACGTTGCCGATGTCCGTCGCGAGTGTTTCTTCCGTATCGAATTTCACGGTCGCGCCGATTTGTTTCAGACCGCGGAACTCGCTGTGAACGCTATGCTGCATGAACATCGTGCAATCCAGCGCCACGGACGTTTCGGTGAACTTCCATTTCCTTTCGGCGCAGCCCTGGGCGATACGCTCGGCCAGGAGTTGCATATTCGTCTTCTCCTGCTCCTGGTCCTCTTGAACGGAAACGCTAAAACACTCCACCTTCTTTGCGTCTTTTGCCCGCGTGTTGAGATAAACCGCCGTCGCAGCGTCTTTACTGATATAGATGCCCAAACTGTTCTGAGATTCCACTCTCGTCACACTCCTAAATCATCGTTATTCAACCGTTGATTGCCGCGATTCGTTCGACCTTGTTCCCCTCTTTCTTTACGGCGATAATCGTCGATGCCTTGGCCGCCCCGCTTGTCGCGGTGATTCTAATGCTGAAAACCTTGCTCTCGGTCGTCATAAACTTATTGCATTTATCGATCGAATCGGCGTACCGGGGCAGCGCCGTCTTGAGATCATCAATATTTCCAAAAGGTTCTTCGCGCCTGAGCAAGATGATTTCTTCGGCGATCGTGACTTCATCACCGCCAAAGATCAGGGCCGCTTCAAGGACGTGTCGAGGCGCCGTATTAATATTGACGTTCCCCGACCCCCAAAGACCGATATATTTCAAAGCAGATTCCCGTCTGCCCTCCCCGACCGTGGTCGCCACAGCGAGCGCGTCGGTATCGAGAAGCGAACTATGAAAGAGCTGCGCGAAGTGTTCCGTTTGCTCGGTAGCCTGCTCCGCGGCGGGAATGACCTTTCGTTTGGTCGTCGTTCGCGGCGCTCTTGACGTCCGGCTCTTACTGCTGCTCGTGGGTGTTGGGACCGTGCTTTTCACCGTTTTCGTGATGGGTTTGAACTCCGTTTTGAATGTTTTCAAAGCGCCGATTTCGATGAGCTGTTGCCTGAGTAATTCGATTTGCTGAGCGTCGAGCCCGGCCATTTCACAAAACGTCACAAATCCGGCTTCCGCTTCTCTCTGGACGTCCATATCCTCCAACAGCGCCCAGCCGAGTGGATATTTTGCATTTTCATCCTCAATTTCAATTCGGACTTTCGCGGGACCAACCTCAAATTCCACCGGCTCGGTAACATACGGCCAGGCCGGACCGTAAGGCCCCCGAATGATCGGGGTATTGCCAAAGAGTCCGTTTTTAGTGTTGAAATTACCCATAAGGCTCATATCGTCAAGAGAAACACCCTTGTTTAATCCGTTCGGCTGATCTTCGAGGCTCCATTCCGCCAGGAGTTCCTGATATCCGGCTTCGTCAAGGGCGAATAAATCGGAAAAGTCCGGCTCGTTCGGACGCTCGATGATTTCCGGATTCAATTCTTCCATGGTCGCCAGAGCGTACTTCACCGCCGAATCGCAAGCATAACGAGCCTGACTATAGTCGATCATGTATTGATTTCGGTGGCGCCGCCCCGTCACCCGGCTGGTCAAAGTATATCCCAGCGTGACCATCACGACCAACAGCATCAGCGTCATCAGTAATATCACGCCCGGTCGGTTTCGAGAGAGGTTTCGATTGTCCCGGCCCTTATCCGTCATTCCCGTTTCCCTCTTGTGTTGGTCGTTTTAGATGGTTCTTTTTCACCGCTATTGGAAGCATCCGCCTCTTTGCTTTGACTTTGTACTTTCGCCCCGGCCTGAGCGCCGGGAATATCGAACTGAATTTTCCGCGTTCGGTCGATGGCAATGGTTCGTGTAAATTTCTCCTCTTCCGGTACATCGTACGAGCCGTCCACATTTTTAAATGGTTCGGCGAACGAGAGGGTCACGACAATGCCGGTCGGCGGCGTTCCGTCCCATCGTTCCACAAAGTTGTCGCCGGAGGGGACGCTGATGTTGAAATAGGTCACGCCGCTGCAAATCGGCACAAAAAGCTCTCTCTCCCAGTCGTATTTGTTCTCCTGGAGCACTTTGTCTTCCAGGTTGATTCCGCTCCGGCTGCGGTAGAGTACCAGACCCTCGGCAAGGCTCTCGATATTATAGCTGCTTTGCCAGATGACTTCCTCGAAGATATGTTCTTTGCCGCGGGAATCGGTGATCGTTCGCGTAAAGGACAGGCGGGCGGCGGGGATCAACTTGCCGCCGGCGGTGCTTTCGACTTTATTCTGGATGGTGACTTTCGCATCCGAACCCGATGAAATCATATTGTCGAGGTCTTCGACAATGTATTGGAGAACCTCGCGGGGCAGTTGAGACTCGTCAATCTTGGAAAGGACCGCGTTGGCCGACTGTTCGGCCCGATTGTAAATCGCCAGAACCGCCACGACGACCATCGCACCGATCGTCATGGCCGCAAGGACTTCCGCCAATGAAAAACCTAACCTCATTGAGGATAAGCCGGAAGCCTTATTTATATTGCGATGTACCGTTATAGACGTCATCGAGCCTAAAAACTCCTCTGGTTATCGGTTTTGCATAAGGTTCCAAATTTCGGAGAAATCCATTTGTTGAAGTTCTTCATACGTCAAGCCCGTCTGAGGATCGACTTCACCTTTTCCTCCGGATTGACCGCCGGTTTCCTGTTCTGATTGAGTTAAGCGTTCCCTTAATTCCGCTTTGGACTTTATTTGTTTGCTCTTGTCCTCGTCGGTCGGTTCCCCATTGTTCTGCTTATACAGATCGAGGTTGCTCTTGATAAATGAGCCGTCTTCGGCCGTGAGCAAGCCGTTTTCAATCCATTGCTCGATCGTCTCGACATCGACGCCGGCGTATTCGGCGGCTTCTTCCACACTTTCGATCAGCTCACCGGCAATATCGTCTTGCCCTTCGTCGTCCTGCTTCATCATTTGCAGCAATTGCTCCTTCGATATGTCCGCCAGCCAATGAATCAGTTCGACGGTTTGCTCGTTGCCGTTCGGATCGCTATACTGGGCCGAGCAGACGCCCCGGAGCCACATTCTCGCCGTGATTGACTCGTAGAACGTCTCGACGGAGGTCTGCCACGAAATGGCCGGGTATCTATCGCTCTCGCCATAATAAACGCTCTCCTGGACCGAAGGCGAAGCCAGCAGCGCTTCCATATTTTCGCGGGCGACCTCGAATGCCTGCATTCTCAGCGCCGACGTCGCCGCCGAGCTCGCACAACGGTCGATCACGAGCAATACGCTCGAGCTGATCAGTGCGAGAATGGCCAATGCCGTCATGACCTCTACGAGGCTAAAGGCCTTTTCTCTCAAGTTGCATGGCTTAGAATCGAAGTTCATCTTTTAATTTCGGCTCCAGTAGCTGGATGTCGCCTTCTTCTAACGTTGCGATCCGATTGAGTGCATTGACAACAATCGAATAGGGCTGTTCCTTCTCGTCGTGCAGGACGATTTTGCCGCCGTTTTGCCAGCCGGCCGGCCCGACGCGGAACCAGGCCTTCGTATTCGTATCGACGCCGTCGTCAAACCACACATACACCAGCCTGCAATTATTCGTCAGATTGTTTTGTACGATCACTTCGCCGGGTGTTTCTTCCGGGCGATCCACATAAATTTCAGAGCCGAGAATATGCTTCAGCTCGTAACTTTGTTGTATAATATCAATGCTAATTTCGTATCGTTCACCGGTCTCGGCAGCGGACCGGGCCGCCATTTGGATCGTCGAGACCAACTCTTGCGTTTGTGCTTTGAACGTGTTTTTTCTAAGCAATCCGAACAGGTGGACCTGGATCAACATCACAAAAAGGGAGATGACGACCAGCACGACCAGCAATTCGGTCATGGTGAAGGCGCATCGCGTCGCGCGTCGTGCGTCGTGCGTATCGTTTCTTTTACGCATGACGCCATACGCATCACGCAGGACGCCTTTAGCTTGCATCCGTGCTGAGCATGTCATCCTCGGTGCCCTCTTCGCCGTCCGGGCCGGCACTTCGAATCGCGAATTGTTTACCACTCTCCGGATAGGCTTCATAGATAAATGGATTATTCCATCCGTCCGGCGGTATGTCCGTGGTCTCCAAATACCCTCCGTCCGGCCAATTCATGACATCCGGCGGCAGTTCGACCAGTTCCAGGAGCCCGACATCTTCGTTCAGAAAACGACCCGTGTCCATCCTGAATTGACTGACGGCCGAATGAAGCATTTTCAAATTCGCCCTGGTGGTCAATCTACGCGCCTGCTCGACCTTACTCGCGACTTTGGTGACGACCAACGTAGCCAGTAAACCGATGATAATCAGCATCGCCATCAGCTCGACCATCGTAAAACCGTATTGGGCACGTCTGTTTTTCTTTTTGTCCTTCATATGCATCTCCTGAGTGGGCTAAAAATTTCCCGCCGAGACTTCCAGAATCGGCAGGATGGTTGCATAAGCAATAACACCGATCACGCCGGCCATCACGATGATAATGACCGGTTCGACCGCTGCACTGAGTCTTTCGATCACAACATCCGTCGAGGCCTCGAGATTGTCGCTGATACTTTTGAGCATGGTTTCGAGCTCGCCGCTTTTTTCACCGACGGCGACCATGTGGGCGATCGCCGGATCGATGACGCCGCTGTCTCGTAATGGCGTCGCGATATCAGCGCCCGCCAGAATCCTCTCGCGCGACTGCTGAACGGCTCGTTTCATCAGGACGTTGCCGGTGACTTCGGCGACGACCCTCAAGGACTCGGCCATCGCCAGCCCGGAACCAAGAAGCGTCGAGAGCGTGGACGCAAAACGCGCGACGACTCGCTGTTTAATGAGCGGGCCGAACATCGGTAGAGACAGCATGAGTCTATCACGTAGATACGCCCCTCGATGGGTCCTCAAAAACCACTTGACACCCCAGATGAGCGCAACCCCTCCCGCAATCACGACGAGCAGCCACCAACTGGTCATCACATACCCGATGTCCATCAATCGCTTGGTAATCCAGGGCAGTTCCTGGCCCGATCTTTCGATCTGTTCACCGATTTTGGGAATGACCTTGATGGTCAGCACCAGGATAGCCGCGATGCAGAAAACGACCAAAACGATCGGATAGATCATCGCCGTCATAACCTTCGATTCGACGCGCCGTCGTTTTTCCATAAAGTTGGCGATGGTCGAGAGACACTCGCCCAGCGAACCGGTGACCTCGCCGACGCGAACCATACTGACATAAATCACATCGAAATAATCGCTGTAATCCTTCATCGCATCGGTAAACGACTCGCCCGTCACGACACGTTCGCGAATATCGACGAGGGCGTGGCGGAATCGCGGGTCGGACGTCTGGAGCGTCAGGACCGAAAGAGCTTCGGTCAGCTTGATCCCTGATGACAATAATGTAGCCATCTGCTTGGTGAAGTCGATAATCTGGGTTTTACTGCGTCTGGCAAAGAAGGAGGCGAGTGTGGATCCGCTTTCGGTTCGGGAACGAACCTCCGTGATCGAAGACGGGTGAATATTCCGCACTCTGAGCTGTTTTCGGGCGGCATAAGGGCTTTCCGCCGTAACGCCGCCTTTGACCTTCTTGCCGTTTGTTGCTATCGCTATGTAGTTATATCTGGGCATTTTTTAGATTGACTATTGATTATTGACAATTGACTATTGTTTTGGTCGATTCATTACTCCCTCTTCGGTGACATGTTTGCTTCTTAAATAGTCATTTGTCAATAGTAAATTACAGCACATCTGCCTGGGTTACTCGTAAGACCTCGGAAACGGTCGTTATCCCGGCCAACACTTTCTTGGCGCCGTCCATTCGCAGCGTCTGAAGACCCGCGTTGAGGGCGGCCCGCTTTATTGTACCGGCACTTTCCCTATTGTATATCAGGTTTTGGACTTCTTCATCGACCATCATCATTTCATAGATACCCGTCCGGCCGCGATACCCGGTCTGAAAACATTTCTCACAGCCGGCGCCGACGTAAAAATTACCGACGTGCTCGGCTTCCTCACCCAGCCCGAGTTCTCGAAGCTCGTTGAGCGAGGGTTGAACGTGCGTTCTGCAATCCGGACACACTCTTCGCACGAGGCGCTGCGCGATGATGGCGATCAGCGAGGAACTGACCAGATAGGGCTCGACGCCCAGGTCCAGCAACCTGCTGACGGCGCCCGCCGAGTCGTTTGTGTGTAACGTGCTGAAGACCAGGTGGCCGGTCAGTGAAGATTGAATTGCCATGCGGGCCGTTTCGATATCCCGGACCTCGCCGACCATGATCACATCCGGGTCCTGTCGAAGAACGTGCCTCAGCGACGTGGCAAAGGTCATACCCTTCTTGCTGGCGACCTGAATCTGGCTGATCCCTCCGAGCTGATACTCGATCGGGTCTTCTATTGTGATGACATTCTTTTCGGCGGAATCGATTCGATTGAGACAGGCATAAAGGGTTGTGCTTTTTCCACTGCCTGTCGGACCGGTTACGAAAATCACGCCGTGAGAGCGATTGAGCAATGAATCGAATTTGTGCAAGTCGTCCTTACTCAAACCCAGTTCATCCAGGCCGTACATCGCGGTGCTTTTATCCAGCACACGCAGAACGCTGCGCTCCCCGAAGCTGGTCGGTACGGTGCTGATACGCAGATCGACCTCCCGCTGGCCCAGCCGGACGCTGCATCGGCCGTCCTGGGGAAGCCGGCGTTCGGCGATGTCCATGCCCGCCATGACTTTAATACGAGAAACGATCAGCGGAAGGACGTTCCTGTTCAAGCTCAGCGCATCGTACAGGATACCGTCGATACGATACCGAATTTGAATCTTGGACTCGTACGGATGAACGTGAATATCGCTGGCGCGTAGTTGCAGCGCGCGAAAGAGAACGTCATTGACGAGCCGGATAACCGGCGGTCGATTGACGACGTCCAGCAGGTCGTCCGAGGTGGAGACCTCATCGACGAGCTGGTCGAGATTTTGCGAATCGAGCTCCTCCGCCACTTCTTCGATGACCGTCGATCTCTGCTCGTACGCCACGTCGATCACGCCCGTCACAGCCGCTCGTGTGGATACCGCCGCTTTCACGGGCATGCCCGTCATCTTCGAGACGTTGTCCAAAGCGTTGGCGTCCAGCGGCTTGGAGAGGACCACGGTCAGCTCGCCGTTATCGGCTTCGGATTTGATCCCGATGAGATAGTGGTGCTGAGCGTACAAGGCCGGGACGGCTTCAACGAATTCCGGCGGCACCGCCTTGGCGGAGATTTCCGGAAGGAATTCCATACCGAGCGCCTCGGCAAAAAGCTTCAACACCACATCTTCCGTAAAGTACGGACAACTGAGCAGCGCATCGTCCACTCGCCCATGTCCGGGATTTTCTTCGAGGAATCTGGCCAACTGCTCGGCATCGACCAGCCCCGTTTGCTTGGCTGTCTGAATAAGAAGTTCTTTCATAGCTATTGCGCGTCAAGGACGTTGATCGGTTTCATCGATTTCGGTTTGATGCCGGGCCAGTCGTGGTATTCCTGGAATTCTTTCTCGTGTTCTTCAAAAGCGTCTCGGTTTCTATCGGAAATTCTCTGCAAATGCGATTCCGCCTGGGCCATGTCTGCGTCTATAGGCCGGATGATCTCCGCCTTGACGAACACGTACAGGTTACGCTGGATATCATTGTTGCTCGTGCTTCTGAACAATCCGCCGATGAGAGGAAGATCGCCGAGAATCGGGATTTTCGATCCGCCCTTGCTCTGGTTGAGCTTGATCAGACCACCGAGAATGATCGTACTGCCGTCCGGGACGGTCACCGTCGTCTCAAGATTACTGCCGGATGTGTCCGGCGGTTTCTCTCCCGTGATTGTTCCGAAATCATCTCTGGTCATAAGGATATCCAGGCGAAGGAAATCCCCCCGGCTGATATGAGGCCGGATCGTCAGCTCGATGCCCGCGTCGTAAGGATCGTACTGTTTTCCCGTTTGGACGGCATTCGAGACACCTTCAATCACCGTGCCGGTTGTTGTCTCGACATATGTGACATCCGTGGTGCTGATTTTACCTTCCTCGTTGTCATTGACCAGAATCTTGGGCTTGGCCAGGACCCGCCCGTAATTTTTCTGCTGTATGGCGGTCAGGAGCACGTTAATGTGGTTATCACCGTAAAATGCCGTCCCGGCGCCGCCACTGGACTGAAAATCAAGAAATCGGTCCCGGCCGCTACCTGTCAGTCCCGAAACGGGATTGTTATTGTTATAGGTGACACTGCCATCTTGGTTGAGGGTGCCCATAATCGCGGAGGTCAGACCCGACGTGCTGGTCAGATCCGGGAAACTGGAGATCAGATCCAGATCGTAGTTAAACGAATCCGTCTTCTCGACCTGCACCAACGTGACATCGATCAGAACCTGGGATCGCCTCTGGTCCAAATCTTTTATCAGTTTGCCGACCCATTGCTGGTTCTTCTTGCTGGCATAAACAATCAGTGAAAACGTATTCGGATCGGCGACGATTTCTATTTCATCGTCTTCCTGCTTCTTTCTGACCTCCTGAACCGCCTTGCCTTCCTTATCCATAATCGTTTGTTCGATAAGGGGGCTCAGAACCTCCACCAAATGACTTGGCGATTGATTTTCGAGAGGATAGATCACGACGGGCATTTCGTCTTCGTCCGTTTCCCTGTCCACGTATTCCTTGATTTTCAGAATCTTGGCGTGCTGCTCTTCGGTGGCGTTCACCAGCAGCGAGTTGATTTGCGAAATGACGACGACTTGTGGTTCGTCCAAAGGCTGCTCCATCATCTCATCCTGTCGCATCCTCATGGATGAGGGCGTCCGGGTTGTGGTCGTCCGGGCCGCTGTCGTGGACGGACTCGTGGGAGACTTGACATCGCCGGTCAATCGCGATCCGTAACCATACGGACTCGTCATGGTGGGGGTAATGATGCCAAGCTCTTCAAGTTTCATTTTGACCTCTTCCGCGTCAACGTGCTCGATCTTGTATAATTCCAGGCTCCGCAGGTCCTGTTGGGCCACGTCAAGCGTGTTGATCAGCTCCTCAACCTCATCCAACTGGCCTTTAAGCCCGATCATCAGAATACGATTCGTTCTCTCGTCGGCGTCCAAAAATACGGTAGGAGTGGTTGTCTCGGCCGGCTGGGTCGTCGTAGAGGTTCTGGCGGACGTTGTTCTGGCTCTCTGTGCGTTTGTCCACTGGCGAAGGCGTGCGGTGTAGGCGGTTGACGACTCCCCCGGATTGCGTGTCGGACGCGGGGTGGCCTTCGGCGTCGCAGCTTCCGTCGCGATCGTAATGGAGATCGTCCCTAATTGCTCGGCAAGGGCCTGAATCTTCGGGGCGAGCGTCTCAGCCATGGTGTATTGCAACGGCCTGAACCTGAATTTTTTCGGCTCTCCCGGCCTATCGACGATTTTCAAAAGCGAGTCGATCCGCTTCATACGGTAGGCATAGGCTGTAATAATAAGTGTTTTCGTTTCCGGAACTTCCGTTAGGTTCGTCGTCAGCTTCATACCCTCCAGAAACGCTTTAGCGGTGCCTGTTTCTATATGTTCAAGCCGGAAAATGCGCTGGATGATCCCGTCACCAAGCTCGATTTTGCCTTTTTTGTCATCGATCAATGTAGGATCGATATCCAAAGCGTTCGCGACGGGTGCTATTGTGACAAGATTGCCTCCACTTCGCGTCATGACAAGGTTTTGTTTTTTTAACACAGCCTCGAGCAGAGGATATAAGTCCTTCACTTTTATCGGTCCCGCGTACTTGCCGTGCGGATTGATGGTGATTTCCTGGTCGATATCTTTTTCGGTATATAAAAAGTCCAGTTTCAAATACGGCCCGACCAGACCCAGCAGTTCGACAATGGTGAGTTTCTGGCGATCGCCTAAAGCCAGATTCACAACCTGCTCTCCGTTAGCGAGTGTCGGCAGTTCATAAGACGCACTGCCGGTGGAAGCCTCATTGGCCTGATTCTCCAGGGTATCTGATATGGCGTTTGGATCGGTTTCCACCCCGCCATTGGCCGATAAGAGAAATTTCGCTTCATTAAACAATTCATTGAACTGAGAAACCTTTCGACCTGCTGGAACCGCCGGTCGGTCGTGTATTGCTGGTTTCATTGGCCCTTTGAAATCCTGAAAACCCGGCGATTGCCTCAATACAGAGACAATTTGGTCCATGAGGCTCGGAGGCGCAATAGCGACGACCGCATCGTTATGGATGTCGATAATGGCCCTGATTTTAGCGTCCTGAGAGGGCGGATTGGAAAAGCTCCCAATGGATACGCCTCGGGTCAAGCTGGGACTGAGTTTGGCCGCAATCTCTTCGTTCGAGGGAAGGGTTCTCACCGCGGAAGCCGGTAGAATCGATTTGATGACGAATTGGCCCGGCTCGTCGACAAGATCGAGAAGATTCTTGGCCTTGGTGAGCTCACTCGGCCGGGCGGTAACCAGCAACGCAGACGAACCGGGAAAATGGGTGACGGTCCCCCTGACGACCTCGGCGAGGTATTTCTTGCCCTGATCGACGGAGATGTGTCTCAGGGAAAAAATCTCAAATTTCGCTTCCTCCGGCGGGCCGGCGTGTTGATTCGCCAAGACACGATCACCGGTGAACAAGAAAGTCAAAACCAAAGCAAGAATCCCGATGTGTCCCCCACCAAGAAAACGTTTTTTTTCCTTCATAAAAACACCCCTTCATCCGATAAACGACTCAATATCTACATCACCCTCAACTCTGACTGGACCTGGTTTTACGGCTGCCATTGACATAACTCTTTTCATTTCATGCCCTTACATATACACCCTCTTCTTTTCACACTGTCAGCAGTCAAGTACCAGACACTTAATCAGACATCGAAAACGGGGAAAAGTTCCCGTTATCAGTTAAAAAACCGCCAATTTTCCCGGTCTGAAACACGATGTATCTCTCTCCTTTTTTTTGCATTCTTCCGGGGATTGGGGAGGCAGAATCATGTAAAAAAGGATAAAATATATCAACCTTTTATCACGATGGACCGTACTATTAGCCTAAACGGTGTGAAACGCTGAATGGCACCCACGAGAACAATGACCGAAAGGGGCACAATGCAGAACAAAACTCTTGTTTCATTGGTTTTAGGAACAGTCTTATTAGCATTCGTCATACTGGGTGTGTACCGATCCCAAACATCCCGCGAAGAGCAAGAACCGGATCCCATCGTTCCGAAACCCATTGTTATTGAGAACGTGTCCAGTGGAACGATACTTCTGCCTGAAACGATCACCCAGTTTGCAGCCGACGGCCCGGACGGGCTTGTGACGGTCGATATCGATCAAGGTGTCGGACAATTACCGGCCGGCAAGTACCAAATAGGTTCATGGCGGGCCGAACGCAAGGATGAGCAGAACAATACATGGACGTTGACGGGCCAACAATACGATCCCGAAGGCCCCTTTGAGGTCACCGAAGGCGGCCGGGTTAATCTAGACGTCGGCGAGCCGATCATCGCGGTTGTTCATGGCCGTCGAATTGGCCCGAAATACCATGCCTTCACTCAATCGCTTCAAGGCCGGCTCGACGAAAGTATCACACTCACGCGCAACGGATCTCGACCGGGCGCACCTAAGCTGCGGATCAAGAATAAAGACGGTACGTATGACCGGACATTTGCATTTCAATATGGCTGAGGCGGCACCTGTTCGCTCTCGTGGCGAGAGCCTGAAAACGTTGACGGACCGTTCACCGCGACGCTCGTCGTCCCCGGCCCATTCCAAACCGAAGATGAACCCTATACCATCGGCATGTAAACAAAAGGAAAGGCCCCTGCTTGCCGAGGTGAGGGAATACCCAGTGACGGCAGGGGCCCAACTCATTTACTATTGAACTTTGTGCTATCATACCAAGAAAAATAGGCGTTCCGCTATTGTGATGACTACGTATTTTT
>Ga0180431_10007701_pt1 | contig 12482 bp, 8 predicted proteins | sample SS_ome_11_FD_132459 | JGI IMG/M metagenome (GOLD analysis project Ga0180431, IMG submission 132459) | Hypersaline lake sediment archaeal communities from the Salton Sea, California, USA - SS_1_MS_1 metaG | ecosystem: Environmental > Aquatic > Non-marine Saline and Alkaline > Hypersaline >... | reverse complement strand
GTTATGGCGGAGGGGAATTCAAATTTTTCTATTGCATAGGAGTTCCGTAGTCGTATTTTTTGATTAAGAAGCGGAATTCAGCATTCTGAGAAGGAGCGTTTAAGATTAGTGGTTATGAATTTTTAAAATTACCCCTTTGAGCCATCTTTTGAAAGGAGGTGAGAAAAAACAAAGATAGCAAAAAAAGTCGCGTACGTAGTAGAAGTAGCATATAGGTTGTATGTTACCAGGAGGAAGTGTTAACAACACTTATTTTAAGGAGAAGTATTGTGTGCAAAAGATTAATTCTTTTGATTTCAATTCTGATTTTTGCAAGTCTTGCCGCAGTTCCTGCAATTGCCGAGCCTAATCTGGTTGCGTGTTGGAATTTTGACGATAGCACGGCTGACGACAGCAGCGGCAACAATCACGATGGGACATTCGTAGGCGGTGCAGGTACTGTCTATGATTCGGACAGGGACAGCAACGTGCTGGAGCTGAGCAGTACTGCCGAACCCAACGAGTATGTAAACTGCGGCGGCGGTAAAGATGTCAATGACCCTAATACGTGGGCCGACATAAGAGATGCCATTACAGTTATGGCCTGGGTGAAGATAGATGCGTTTACCGAAAATTATCAGTATATCGCCTGCAAGGAGGACACCTGGAGATTGTCGAGGTATTCTGATTCGAACCATGTCAGGATGTACAATTCCGGTATGAGCCCAAGTAGTCTTTACGGTGACAATAACATCCAGGACAACCAATGGCACCATGTGGCCGGGGTTTATGACGGTTCGACAAGAAGCTTTTATATTGACGGTGAGCTGGATGCGTTCGATACTTCTGAGACGGGCAGTCTTACTAACACTACCTATGACATTTTTATTGGCTCAAACCCGCCGAATGCGCATCGAGTCTGGAACGGCCGAATCGATGACGTCAAAATTTATGACCGCGGGATGTCGTGGGAGGAGATACGCGAAATTGCCGGAGCGCATACTGCATATGACCCTGAACCTTTTGACGGCGCCAGAAACGAGCCCACAGCGAGCGTGACCTTATCCTGGAAGCCGGGAGATTTGGTGGCGGATACAAACGGACACGAAGTTTATTTCGGGACCAGTTTCGACGATGTGAACGACGGCAATAGCGCTGTTTATATGGGCGCTCAGGACGGCAACAGCTATACTGTCACCGGCTTGACGACGTTAACCACATATTACTGGGTGGTTGACGAGGTCAATGGCGGCAATACGTGGTATGGCAAAGTCTGGAGTTTTAAGACGCGAGGAGATGACTATATCAGCGACGAAGGTTTCTACAAGGACCTGTTTATGGACGGCGGTGCCAAACTCACCAACAGAACAAGTCTTCCGGCAGCAGACTTATTAGGTCTTTCTATGGAATATCTTGCCACGAGCGATGTCAACCTGACACTAAAAATAATGGTCGAGACCGACGATGGAAGCTGGGACGATGATAATGGAGCGCTTCTTTATCCGGACGGTGAGCCGAGATTCCGCTGCATATATACCAATGGCGGGCTTGCTGCAAGCCATGGCGAGGCTCTTGGTGAGACCGGCCGGCAAAGGATAAGGGATTTTTATGCCAATGGAAGCGGCTATACCGGCTCGTGTGCCGGTGCCTTTATCGCTTCGACGGGTACATCTTCGGAGAAGCCGGAATATTATCATATCTGGCCAGCCCGAACCAACAGCACAAGTCTAAGCGATTCTCGCACAGGAATGGATGTTCCGCCGGGTTCACCCCTGCTGGACTATTATGATTTTGGCGGTGATAATTACATTGCCAGTCTATATCACAATGGTGGTTGTTATGTTATTGAGGGCGATAGCACATATTGGGCTTCTGGCACTGAGGTTCTCGCGACGTTTGCCGAACCTATTGAAGGCGATGATACCAGCTGGGATGAGGATATGTTTGGTAATGCAAGCGCGTGGGCGTATAAGGACGATGGCGAATCGGGCAGGCTCTGTCCCTGCGGCAGCCATCCTGAAGGTGTAACCAGCGGCGAACGACGAGATTTTATGGCAGCCCTTCTTTTGTACGCAATGGATGGAATTGGCTCTCCAACCGTCAAAGCTGCTCTGACCGATGGAGTTACCCGCAGTATGAATGACAACAGCACGGCCGGTCATGAGAAGATTGGTGACCTGCAGTATCATCACTTTACGATTGATGTACCAGCGGACACCGGTAGTTTGGCGGTTACGCTCGACGGAGATGACAGTTATAACCTCGACCTTTTCGCCATGAAAGGCGGTTTTGCTTTTAATGATGACCCTAATGTAACCAAGGCCACCAACGGTTCGGGTGCAGATGAGACGATTACGATAGACAGCCCTGAAGCCGGGACGTGGTATATAGGCGTTAAATGTACAACAGTTGTTACCGGAAGCCAGGGCGGCACTCATTTTGCCTGTACGGGCAATCTCGGTGTCCTTAACGGTGTCTCTTACACCATTACAGCCGACAGTGAAGAAATTAGTGCGGCTGACCCCAATTTGGTTGCCTGGTACACGTTTGATAACGACGATGCCAGCGACAGCAGCGGTTACGACAATGATGGCACGCTCGTCGGCAACGATGTGAGCATAGTTACCGATTCCGACAGGGGCAAAGTGCTGAATCTGGACAACGAAGGGGACGCTATCAACAGTTACCTTAATGCCGGAGGCGCCGGTGACTGGGCCGACATAAGAGATAAATTGACCGTCGCAGCGTGGATTAAGATTGATAATCTTCACACCACTAACATGTATATGCTCACCAAGGGCAACACCTACCAGATAACCAGTAACGGCACGGCAGACGGATTGCGGGCCTATATGACCGGTTTGAGTGATACCACCCTTACCACAGGGACAACAACAGATGACGCCAAGTGGCACCACTTTGTGGTGACCTATGACTCTGTTGCGCAGGAAAGAGAAATGTATATTGACGGTGCACAGGTTGCAACTGATACGCCATCCGGGCTGCTTAACGTCCATACAGAACCACTTGTGATTGGTGGAAGAAGTAATACGAGCTACGATCACAGGGGCTTCGACGGCCGGATGGATGACGTGCGCGTTTATAACCGGATACTTTCCGAGCGAGAAATCCTGAACCTCAGCCGGCTTGTTGCCCGCTACACGTTTGACGATGAAGATGCTACTGACAGCAGCGGCAACGCTCATGACGGCACAGTCATAGGTGATGTGAATTTCTACGATGACGCCGAAAGAGATGTGGTAGGTAACTTCCCGGGCGGTACCGGCAACTATATTAACTGCGGCGGCGGCGGTGGCGGCACCTGGGCCGACATCACGGATGAAATCACAGTTATGGCCTGGGTAAAGACCGACGGCTACACGATTGCATATCAGTATGTCGGCGCCAAGGAGAGTTCCTGGAGGATATCGAGGTACAGTACAACCGACCACCTCAGATGGTACAACACGGGGATGGTCCCAAGCAGCCTTTACGGGACCAACGATATCCAGGATGGCGAATGGCATCACGTAGCCGGAGTTTATAACGGTTCTAACAGGTATCTGTATATTGACGGCGATGCGGACGCTTCCGATGCAGAGACGGGCAGTCTTGGAACCAATACGTTCGCAGTTACAATCGGCGGCACTTTGCGAGCTGATTCTTTGGCCCGTACTTGGGTTGGTCAGATAGACGATTTCCGCATCTATGATAAAGGACTGACTGAAACTCAGATTGAGGCCATCATTAATGCGACGGATTAGTTGATTTGAGCATATATTGTTCGAGTCTTTTTTGTAGTATCCCGGCCGGCGAGTATAACCGGCCGGGATACTTTTTGTGGATTCTGCCGGAGGCCGCAGAAGCAAATCAAAAGTTAAAAGTCAAAATTGCGAAGTGGTGCCGGAGGGTGGAATGAGGAACATACAGTATTACGCAGGGGTCGAGCGATTTTGACGATAAAAAAGAACGAGGCTGGACGCGGAGGGAGAGGGGAAAAACCAGCCCCGTTCATAATTCTCTTTTTTGGGGCTAACCTCTCTTTTTCATTGCTATTACCACAATCAAAATAACAATACCGATTCCGCCAACTATCCAAGTCCAAGCGCTCATTAAAAGAATGTTTTACTCCCTTTCAAATTTATCCCAAAATTCATTCCCTAAAATTCTAATATGCACATATCGAATAATCAAAGAGAAAAAAATTATTTATAGCGTTTTTTTCTTACCATCACAGCAACCAGGCCGAGCAGTAAGAGCGAAGCAAAGGAAACAGGTCGTCATTAACGAGTCTGCATTCAAAACTTGCTGAGAGTTTTCTCTGTAAGGCGGCGTCAGGCCAACTTTTTGACTGCTTCGTTGACCAGTTTGCCTATTGGCAGATGCTGCGGGCAGCGAGCTTCTGCAAGGCTGTAATCGGCAGTGAGTAGTTTGTTTCTTACTCTACCTGGGATTTCAGCAAACAGTTTCCTTGCTTTATCATGCTCGCCGTAGCTATTGTAGTACATCAAATAACGCATAATATCACTGACGTAAGGTACATTTGGCAGAGTCGAGTTACAGATGTATGAACAGCCAAGACAATAACCGCTGCAACTCGCCTGGGCATATGCATCGAGAACTTCGATATCGGTCTGCGAGAGTTTGGTTTTATCAAGCACTGCTGCAACATTTGAAGTCAGCAAGGCAACATTCTTCATCGCAACACACGCTGAGCTTATCCTCTTGTCTTCGAGCACAGCTTTTATTTTTGCCTGTCCCTCGGTAAAACCTTTTTTAAGAAAATGCTCGGTCAGTTTTTTATCATCGTCAGTGTTAATCTTTTTGGCCTGTGTTTTCATAGCAATAAGGCCGATACCCGCTTTATGACACGCCTCGATAGCGGCCTGCATTTTATCGTCTTTCGTTAATCGGAAATTATAAGAGGTTTGTATCGCATCAACCCAACCACATTTTGCTGCGGCTGAGAGACACTGGGACATATTCTTGTGAGTGCTGAAACCGAAAAAGCGAATCAGTTTTCTTCTCTTTGCATCTTCAGCCCACTTCTTCACCTCATCGGTTAACTGGCCTGGGTCATTCATTCGGTAAATCCCAAAGTACAGGTCAATATATTTGGTATGCATACGTTTCAGGGACTTTTGCAGACATTTTTCCAAGTCTGCCGCCGTTTTTGAATCGGATTCCTTGGTGACAATAAACAATTCTTTTCGTACTTTGGGGTTCTTAGAAATGTATTTACCTATACTTAACTCGCTGTTTCCACCTCCAGCGACGAGGGACGTATCTAAATGGTTGACTCCCCATTCGAGGGCCTTGCTCAAAACTACCAGTTCTCCAACAGCACCGAGAGCCAGGCACGGAATTTCAACTCCTGTTTTGCCTAACTTTCGTCTTGGCACTTGCGGTAATTTGGGCTTTTGTATTTTTTCTTTGGTATTAGGGTCAGTGACGTTTGGGTCGTTTGGGCCAGCCATCCCCTTAGCACAAACCAAGGCCGAACCTAAACCCGCAGCTCCTATCGTCTTAAAAAAATTCCTTCTATCGATTTTGTCTTGTTTTACTTTCATCGAATTAACCTCCAAAAAAAATTAGCTTTTTCTTCTCATAATCACCTCACCTCTCCGAGCCGCAAGGTCAAAAAGAACAAATGAAGTGAGTGGTTTGGTTTTATAAAGAGATACTAAAGCAAATCAGAAATCTTGGTTTTCTGGAAAACAGCTTTGGCCTGATTAAGAGCCTTTTCATAGGCTTGTTCGGCCTTGATGCTGAACTTTCCCTTTGCACTTTCACTTAAGCCAAATCCACCAACCATAGGCCCCTCAACAGCTTCAACAACCTGGAGCATTGTAATTTTCTTTGGCGGTACAGCCAGACAGAAGCCGCCACGAGGCCCTCTTTTGCTGCGTAATACATTTGCTCTGACCAGCTACAAGAGCAACTTTAGCAGATACTCCAGCGGAATACCACATTCTTTAGCTATTGTTTGTGAGATAATAATCTTTTGGTCCTTGTGCTGGGCCATGTAGCCAACCGCCAGCAGTGCGTAACCTGTTGCTCTGTTAATATTCATTTTAACCTTTCTTAAATCTTAACTGGTAATTTCAACTTTTGTTATCAACATAACAGATTTATCGAACATTTCAACATCTTATTGAGTTGAGCAGCGTTTTCTTCTTAGCATCACCTCACCAAGGCTGAGAAGTTTGGCCTTGTGACCCAACTCTTCTTTGGCGAAATCTTCAAAGGCTTTAGCCATCGCCGGATTTTTCATTTTGCCAGCCAACTCCATATAAAACCAGCTCTCTACTACTTCTCCGGCAATTGCAAATTCCAAAATGTCGTCAACAGATTCAAATTTATCAATTTCAAGCATCCTTTCAAAGTTTCCCCAAAATTGACTTGGTTAAATTGTATGCCATCAATCTGTGTTAAGCAAGTAAAAAAAACATTCTACGGTCGTAAAGTGCCTGTCATGGCCACTCTACGAGCAAATCTAAGCGGGTTCGACGATAGAGAAGGCCGGAATTGAGGAAGTTGGTGCGAAACTACCGCAGCATATCAAGGCACTGATAGAATTTTCTGGACAAAGATAAAAGCTTTCGGATAATTGCAGCAAACGATTTTACTGCAATGGGAGGTTTGGATTGTGAAGGCAAGGAAAAAAACCTGGGTTCGCTGGTCGGATGAAGAGGTCAGGTTACTGAAGAGGCTTTTCCCAAAAAGAAAAGCAAGAGAGGTAGTTGAACGAACAGGACGACCTTTGACAGCAGTGAGAGAGAAAGCATACAACATAGGGCTAAAGACAAGGGAATTTCGCAAGTGGTCAGCCGAAGAGCTCACACTACTGAAGAAACTCCACACAAGCGAGACCTTTCAGAGTATCGCTGATAAGGTTGGGCGGTCTAAGGAGGCAGTATGCCAAAAAGCAAATAAAATCGGCATTAGAAAGCTTAAACCACAAGTCTATTGGTCAGCAGAGGATGAAAGCCTAATCAAAAAACTGTACGCAAATCACAGCGCAAGGGATATAGCAAATCGACTTGGGAGGACTGTCATTGAAGTACAAAGAAAGGTAGAAAAATTGCATCTTAGAAAGCCGAACCGATGGCCTCTTTGGACGAAGAAAGAGCTGAACGTGTTGAAGAAACTATATCCGACCCAGACGGCACAGAAAATAGCTGATAAGATTGGCAGGCCGGTACAGGCGGTAAGATTGAGAATTTTCAAATTGGGACTTAAGAAGAGTAGACGTTAAAGGTGCTATCGAACGGCGATTATACGTGCAGGAGCCGGCTTCGCTGGGACAGGCGGGGTTGGTGGATTTTTGGGCATTGCGAAGTGGTGCTGGAGGCCGCGGCAGGCAATTTATTTTGTTAGATGCTCTTTAGATATAGACTTTGTCCATCATTCTGGGGAAAGCGATGCATTGGCGGATGTGCTTTTGGCCTGTGAGCCAGGCGACGGTGCGTTCTACTCCGAGACCGAAGCCGCCGTGCGGCACTGAGCCGTATTTTCGCAAATCGAGGTACCAGTTGTAATTTTCGATGTCCAGGTCCTGGGCTTTGATTTTTTCGGCGAGCAGGTCGTGGTTGTCTTCCCTGGCGGAGCCGCCGATGATTTCTCCGAAGCCGGCAGGGGCGAGTAAATCGAAGTTCAAAACGACCTTGTCGTTGTCCGGGTCGGTCTTCATATAAAATGCCTTTGCGCCGGCCGGATAGTGGGTTACAAAGATGGGCTTGTCGTGCATTTGCGAGATGATGGTTTCGTCGGAGCCGCCGAGGTCCTTGCCCCATCGGAATTGGGCGGCCAGTTCGGCGTGCTTCGGGTTGTTTTCGATTTTGGTGTTTAGCTCGGTAAGTTCGCTGCGAAGCTCAATAAGCTGAGCGGCGATTTTATCCATCTTCCATTGTTTTAGTTGGCCTTTCTGCTGGCTTTCAAGGTCGGCTATCTGTGTTTCGATTTGCTGCTTATCGTTTTGCAGTTGGTTTAGCTGGTTGGAGAGAAATTTTCGAGTTTTGTCGCCGGTGAGGATGTCAACCGCATCGGTGTAGGTCAATCTGTAAAAGGGCGGTTCGATTTTTTGCAGCGAATCGATATCGGCACCTAAAGTTTCAAGCTCACTTTTGTTCTTCTGCAGGGTTTGGGCGACTATAAATGAGACGAAATTTTCGGCCAATTCGAGCAGGCCATCCAAATCGATGAAAGCGACCTCGGGCTCTACCATCCAGAACTCTGTGAGGTGTCTTCTTGTTTTGCTTTTTTCTGCCCTGAAGGTTGGTCCGAAACAATAGACTTTTCCGAAACTGGCTGCGGCCGCTTCGACGTGCAGCTGGCCGGTCTGGGTTAGGTGGAGGGGGTCTCCGAAATAATCGACCTGGAAAAGGGACTGTTGGTCTTCACCGACCATTGCGGTGAAAATCGGGGTGTCGATTAGTACGAAGCCGTTATCGTTGAAGAATCTGCGGATGGAATCGACGACAGTGTGGCGGATTTTGCCGATGCACCACTGCCTTTGCGAGCGAAGGTGGAGATGGCGATGTTTGAGGAGGAAATCGACGCCGTGGGATTTCGGGGTTATGGGATAATCTTTGCTTTGTGAAACTATTTCGGAGGCGGTGGCGGCCAGCTCGTAACCGCCGACGCTCCGTGGTTCGGCCCTGACGAGGCCTGTTATTGTAAGGGCAGATTCAGCGCCGAGGTGTTTTAGCTTGTCGAAAAGGTCATCGGAGAGCTTTCCTTTTTCGGCGATGCACTGGCAGAGGCCCGTGCCGTCACGGATGATTAGAAACTGTACTTTGCCGCTGGAACGTGACTGATAGAGCCAGCCGGCGAGAGTAACTTGCTGGCCTACATTGTCTTTTAGTTGGGCTATACTTGTTTTGTTGCTGTTTGGCATTGTTATTTTCCTATTTAGTTTTTCGTTATGTCGGTTGGGATTCTTAGAGCTGAAGTTTTTCGCGCAGGTGATTTAACAGCCGGTTGGTTGATACTCTTATCTGCTCCATCGAGTCGCGGTCGCGGACGGTTACGGTACTATCCTCTAATGTCTGGCCATCAACCGTGATGCAGAAAGGTGTGCCAGCTTCATCCTGTCGGCGGTAGCGGCGTCCAATGGCACCTTTTTGGTCGTAGGAGCAGTTGAAGTACTTTTTGAGGTCGTTGTAAATGTTTTGTGCTACTTCAGGCAAACCATCCCTTTTGACCAGTGGAAAGACGGCAACTTTTACGGGAGCAAGGGCGGGGTGAAATCTCAAGAGGTTTCTTGTTTCGCCGCGGACCTGCTCTTCATCGTAGGCATCGACGAGAAAGGCCAAAGCACTTCTGTCGATGCCTGCACTCGGCTCGATTACGTAGGGGATGTAGCGTTTCTTTGCCTGTTCGTCGAAAAAGGAAAGGGGGCCTTTATGGAAACCTTCGGATTCCTCGGATAATTGGAATTTCATTATGTCCCTGTCGTTTTCGTACCACTTGTTAAGGGTTCTGATGCCTCGCTGGTGCTGCCTGAGGTCGAAATCGGTCCGGTTTGCGATGCCTTCAAGCTCCTGCCAATCGCCGCCTCCGAATGGGAATTTGTATTCGACGTCGACGCAGCTCTTTGCGTAATGGGCAAGCTCGTCGGAGTCGTGGTCGCGAAGGCGGAGGTTTTGTTTTTTGATGCCCAGGTTAGTGTACCAGTCGAACCTAATCTCTTTCCAGCGATCGAACCAGTTGTCATCGGTTCCCGGTTCGCAGAAGAACTCGAGCTCGGCCTGCTCAAATTCGCGCGTTCTGAAAATGAAGGCCTTGGTGGTTACTTCGTTACGGAAACTCTTGCCTATCTGGGCGATTCCGAAAGGGACCTTTATTCTTGCGGTGTCGAGAATGTTTCTGAAATTGACGAAGATTCCCTGGGCGGTTTCGGGGCGAAGATAGAGGGTCATTGAGTCGTCGATGTTTGCGCCCATTTGGGTTTCGAACATCAGCTTAAAGGGCATCGGGTCGGTAAATTTTCCCACGGCGTGGCAGTTCGGGCATACCTTGGTGCTTAAATCGTGTTTTTCGGCCATTACGGTGTCGATGGCGATGTGCTCGGTATGCTCTTCGGAGTGTTCTTTTGTGCTATCGGTAAGGTGGTCGACCCTGGTTCTCGTGTTGCACTTTTTGCATTCAGCGATAAGGTCGGCGAATTTGTCGGTGTGCCCGGAGGCCTTCCAGACCATCGGGTGCATTAGGATGCTGCAGTCGAGGCCGACAACATCATCGCGCATCTGTACGGTGCTTTTCCACCAAGCCTTTTTGACGTTGTTCTTTAGCTCTACGCCGAGCGGGCCGTAGTCGTAACAGCTTGCGAGGCCGCCGTAGATGTCGCTGGACTGAAATATAAAGCCCCTTCGCCTGCAAAGTGAGACTATGTCATCAAGCTTTGTAATATTGGCCATAGTAAGGTTCCTTAAAGTATTAAATTGACCGGCTCATTATATTCAAAAAGTGATGGATTACAAGGATTGAAAATCAGGAAGCAAAGCAGTTACGGTTTTGCGGAAGCCGGGAGGTAAGATTATCGGCTAATGACAGTTTGGATTATAAAAGGATTACTTTCCCTGTGGTTTACCGGATTTTCCTTGATTTTTTTCAGATAATCGGGTAAAATGCAGTAGAAGTTGTATTTAATGTTGAAAGAAGGAGTTGAGGTAAAAATTAAAACTTTTGCAGCAGATAAAAATCAGTTCTTTGCGGTAATAATTTCAGTTTTTGTTGGAGTGATGTGCTTTTCGAGCCCATCCTTGGCCGTAATCGAAGGCTATTACCATGACCTTTTCATCGATGGCGGAGCCGGCGTAACCGGCTACAACGACCAGGACATACCTGCTGTGGGTATGTTGGGCTACTCAAGTGAATTTATTGACACAGGCGATGTCAATGAAACGTTGAAAATAATGGTTCAGACCGACGATGGCTCCTGGCAGGATGATAATGGAGTACTGCTTTACCCAGATGGTCAACCAAGATTTCGCCTGATATATGTCAACGGCGGTGGGGCTACTACTCATGGCACCAACCTTGGTGAAGAAGGTCGCCAGCGGGTGCGGGATTTTTATTATAATGGCGGCAGCTATACCGGTTCCTGCGCCGGTGCCTGGATATGTTCATCCAATAAAACCGCATATTTCAGGATATGGCCAGCTAGTGTGGCTGGTTGTGGAATCTCCGGTACCTACACCGACCATACTATTCCTGACGGCGTTACTCCTTACTTTGATGATAGTTCACCTTTGCCAATATCACCACTGCTTGATTATTATGATTTTGGCGGTGATTACAAGATTCACGGCATATTCCACAATGGCGGCTGCCGCACTAATCCTAAAAATGCTCCCGGATACTGGCACACCGATGCTGAAGCACTTTTATTATATGATTTGACATGGACGCTTAAAGACGAACCCGGTGCCGAGCCGCAGGACCGCTCTGATGAGAGTACACATAACCTGGCAAGTGCCTGGGCATATAAACGGGATGCTCAGTCCGGCCGACTTTGTCCATGTGGAAGCCATCCGGAACACAGACAGGTTTACGGAGAAGAAATTTATCTTCAGGCAGCTTTGTTCCAATATGCAATAGCAGGTAACGGTGACCCAAACGTGAAAGATGTCCTGGAAAATGGTGTTACCCGCCAGATGAATGACAACAGTACTGCCGGCCACGAGAAAATAGGTGATTTGCAGTATCATCATTTCACTGTGGATTTGCCGGCTGGAATGAGTTGGCTGACCATTACCCTTGATGGTGCAGCTTATGACCTTAATCTGTTCGCCAGGCAGGGAGATTTTGCTTTTGAAGGGTATTCTGGCGTTGTAGATGCAGCTAATGGTTCAGGTGCGGATGAAACAATTACTATAGTCAATCCTTCAGGCGGAACGTGGTATATAGGGGTCAAATGTGCTACTACTGTTACAAGAACCAGGGAGAGCAATTATTGGAGATATACAGGTAACTTTGGCGTTCTAAATGGCGTTGCTTATTCGATAACCGCTGAGTGGACATCTCTTCAGGGAGACTTAACCTATGACGGTAAGGTCGATAACAACGATGTGAAGAAACTTTCGCTCCATTGGCTCGAGAGTAATCGTCATTACCAAGATGGAAATGGGCTTATCGGCTGGTGGGATTTTGATGAGGGCGACGGCAATACCGCTGCTGATTCTTCCGGCTATGACAATACAGGTACTTTGATAAGCGGTTGGAGCGGGGGCGAAATTATAGCGCCGAACTGGGTCGATGGAGCATTGGAGTTTAGCGACGGTAATGATTACGTCCAAACTGCCTACAACGCAAACAAACTCCAACTCACCGGCAACTATACGTGGGCAGTCTGGTTAAAGGCGGATTCTAATCAGGCCGAGTGGGCGGCTATTTTTGACAAGTACGACCCCAACACGGCTGGGCCAGGCAATAATCACTGGTCGCTCCAGTTCGGTGTCGAACACTATATTGACACAAGCGGCAAAATCGTCGTCTGG
>Ga0180431_10007696_pt1 | contig 12488 bp, 12 predicted proteins | sample SS_ome_11_FD_132459 | JGI IMG/M metagenome (GOLD analysis project Ga0180431, IMG submission 132459) | Hypersaline lake sediment archaeal communities from the Salton Sea, California, USA - SS_1_MS_1 metaG | ecosystem: Environmental > Aquatic > Non-marine Saline and Alkaline > Hypersaline >... | reverse complement strand
GTCAACTTTGACGACACCCGGGCCCGGGCCGCAGCCCGTACGCTGGTGGCATTCATGGCTGATCAGGCCGGCGACCGGCAGATGCTGGTGCTCACCTGCCACGCTCATGTGGCGGCACTGTTCGAAGAAGCCAAGGCAACCGTGCGGTATCTCGGCCCCACGCCGCCACGACTCACCGCCCCGGTCGGCCCCGCCGCCCCGCCGGCTGTGACCACGACGCCAGCCAGCAAGCCCTGGCCGGCGGAGGAATATTTTTTCGGATTGGGCAGGGGCGGTAGACCAGGCCGCCGCTGACTTTCCCGGCACAGAACGCTTCGGCGGCTCGGCTCGCGCGGGCAGGCACTGCCGACGTGGGGTCTGACTTCTGCCAACGTGCCGGCACCGGAACAGGAAGGAACTTCCTGACGGAGCAGGCGGAGAACGACAGGTAGTTGCAGATGCTCGCAATGCTCGACCGGGGCACCGGTGAGCGGTTGCCGAGACCAACGCGCGGGGATTTATCTCGACAGTCCCGGTTTTGGTTGCCGGCTGCTAATGCTTTGCCCTCGCCCGGCAATACTCGTAGAGGATTTTTCTATGGGGAATACCGCTCCTTTCAATCAAGACCAGCAGAGCCGGGAACGGGTCCAACGGCTGTTTCTTGAGCATGTGGACCGCATCCGCGGGTATGTGCGGGTGATCCTCCCCGATGCCGACCTGGCCGGGGATGTCGTACAGGATTTCTTTCTGGCGGTGTGTTTCCCATCGATGTCAGTACCAATGATGCCGACAGGCGAGGAGTCGTGATCTCCGGCCTTACCGCGGGATTTACGACGCCTGTGACGCCAAGCTCAGGCATCAACATCACGTACGGCCTCAGTGGCTGTGACAGCGCCCACGATCCTGTGAACCTTCTCTGTACCAGCTCTGGTGGCAATCTCACCTGAAGCCACGGCGTTCGCAGCCGTCATCCCGGCGGCGTCAACGTGTCGATGTGCGACGGCACGGTGCGGTTCATTCTGATGATCGCCGCCCTCCGCACCATCTCGACGCGGGTGATCAGCTCCCGCCAGCCCCACCGGAACCTGATGAAGGGGCTCGATATCGACTGCCACCCGCACGACGTGAGCCACCATTCGCCGGGCAGCCGCATCGAGGCCTCGCGGAGCCGAAATCTTGAAATGAGCGGGCTGCTCGCGGAGTTCATCGCCAAACTGGCGGCGGTCAAGGAACCCGACGGCTCAACGCTCCTCGACAACATGTCGCTCTCGTGCGGCTCGATGACCTGCCGCTGGAGATCACCTTGACCGAGGGAGCCGATCGCTGGCAGAAGGTGATGAACGTGCTCAACTCTGGTGAGATGCCACCGGCAGAAGAGCCGCAGCCGGGCTGGCGGCTGCCAGAATAGTCGCGGTGGCTGACAATGGACATCACGACAGCCCCGGCAGCCGTTCGCGGATGAGGCCGAGGTAGCGGGTCCGCATCGAGCCAAGCAGCATGCCGAGATAGGCATTGCCGCCGAGCGAAATGAAAAGCGCTACCAGCGTGCCGATCAACAGCGACCAGGGTCGCTGCTCAGCCTCCTCACCGGCAGGGGAGTTGTCGGCTGTCGCTGCCGTCTCCCCGGGGGCCGGGCGGGGCCGGGCAGCCGCCTCGATCACACTGCGTTCAACCGTCGCCGGCCAGCGGTCGGCAACGTAGATGCGAACCCGGCGGACGTCGCGACTGTCGGCTGGCACGTCGCTGGTGAAGCTGTAGGGACTTCGGCCGGTGACCAGATCGGGCTCAACCCGCACGAGATAGTCTCCGCCCCCCGACTCCGTCGGCACATAGGCCGTTTCGATCCCCGCCGCCAGCATGGCAGCCGTCAGGCAGAAAAATTTCAGCAGCATGGAGATGCCTTTTCGCGATGGTACCAATCGGGTAGCGGCCTGCTCCCGAAGTTCCTATTTCACCCTCGGCCGGGCTCTTCGTGCAACTCGGCCGTTGTCCCGACACCCGGCTGCCGATCGTGGGCCAGCGTATCGAGTTCGGTCTGGAGCATCGTCAGGGCCGCCTGGAGGAAGGCGACGGCGATCGGGCCGACAAAGATGCCGATCGGGCCAAGGGCGCCGACGCCGCCGAGCACGCTGAGCAGGGCCAGCAGCGGATGGAGCTTCGATTGCCCGTGCAGGACGATCGGCTTGATGACATTGTCGATGGTCGAGACGACTGAGACTCCCCAAAGGGCGAGCCCGGCGGCGGTCCAGGTGTCTTTGATGAAAAACAGCAGGTAAAGGCTGGCTCCACCCCAGACCGCAGCTGCCCCGACAAAGGGAATCATGGCCGCGAAGAAGGTCAGCAGCGTCAGCAGGAAGACCGTCTCGAGACCGGCGACGTAGAAACCGAAGCCGGCCAGCACGGCCTGGACAATTGCCGCCAACAACGTCGAGCTGACAACCGCCCGGCTGATCTCCTCGAACTCCTCAAGCAACTGCCACTGATACCGCTGGTCGAGCGGGATCAGCCGGGTCACCGCAGAGAACATCCGCGGCCCATCGGCCAGAAAATAGAACAGCGATACCGTCATGACGATCACGCCGATGATCAGCTTGACGATGACGATCGGTGCCCCCGTCGCAATTGGGCCGAACAGATCCTCCGCCAGCCGGCGAAGTTCGGCGTTGACGTCGGCGGCGGTGAGGTGGAGCCCGGTGGCCTCGTTCACCGAGATGATCAGGCCATCGAGGGTCGCCGGGTCGAGGCGGATGCCGGCGGGACTCTTGAGCATCGCCACTGCATCACCGCCGGCCCGGATCACAAGCAGCACCAGTGGCACCAGTACGATCAGCAGCACGAACGCCGTGGTCAGTCCGGCGGCAACCCAGTCAGGGCTGCGGAGCAGTTGCCGAAGCCAGCGGTAGAGTGGCCCGAAAATCACCACCAGCATCGCTGCCAGCAGCAAGGGCAACAAAAAGCTCGACATCACCCGGAGCGACAGCAGGCCGAAGACGACGACCAGGCCAAGAATGACACCGAGGGAAATCAGGCGGGTCATGGGGCGGGCGTCACTTGCCGGTCATGGGAGCGGGGCTGGGAAAGCCCCGATTGTAGGCAGGCCCCGACCGAATCGGGAACCAGGGCTGAATTCGGGTCGAACCTGACCGCCGCTCCGTGCCATACTCCTCGCCCGAGCGGTTTTTTGGCCGCATCCCCGCCTCCCTGCCCATCTCCTCTCTGCCTGCATGCTGACTTCTCCTCCCGATACCCCACAGGTCACCCTCGTCATTCCGGTTCGGAACGAAGAGGGCAACATCGGCCCGCTGCTCGGTGAGATCGCCACTGAACTCGATGCCGCCGGCTTCGGCTGGGAGGTGCTGGTCATCGATGATGGATCGACAGACGGCTCAGCGGCGGAGGTCGCCGCCGCCGCCGCCGCCGACGGCCGGATCACCTGCCTGCCACTGACCGCTGACCGCGGCAAATCGGCCGCCCTTGCCCTCGGCTTCTCCGTGGCCCGGGGGGAGGCGGTGGTGATGCTCGATGGCGACGGCCAGGACGACCCTGCGGAAATTCCCGGCATGCTGTCCCGGCTGGGCCTGGTCTCGACGGACCAGCCAGCGACCACGACGGCAGCCGACCTGGTCAACGGTTGGAAAACACCCCGGCTCGACCCCTGGCATAAAACGCTGCCCTCGCGGGTCTTCAACCTGCTGGTCAGTTGGCTGACCGGGCTCCGACTCCACGATCACAACTGTGGCCTGAAGGCGATGCGACGCGGAATCGCCCGGCAACTCCCCTTGCACACCGGTATGCACCGGTTCATTCCGGTGCTGGCAGCGGCAGCCGGCGGTCGGATTGTCGAGCAGCCGGTGCACCACCGGCCTCGCACCCGCGGCGTTTCAAAATATGGTTTCACCCGATTCTTTCATGGGCTCTTCGATCTGATGCAGGTCTGGCTGGCACTTCAGACCGGCCGACTGGTGACCGCGACGGTGGACCGCCCCCTGGCAGACCCCACTGCCGGCCTCCGCTGGACGGTCTATGGCCTGCTTGCTGCGGTGGCCCTCGGCGGCGTGCTGGGCCGGATCGGCACCGTGGCAAGCGTCGACCGGCTGGCCCTGGAAAAACGGCTGATCGACGAGGCAGTCAAACGCCGACTGGCCAGAGCGGCAGAAGGCGGTTCTCCGGCCGACGCCGCAGCGGTGCGGCGGGAATTGACTGAGACGATCAAGACCGAGAAGCGACTTCTGCGGCCGTTCCTGTCGGGGAACGATCGCAGCCGCTGGCTGACGATTCGGAGCATCGTTGAACGGGGGAGCTTTGCCATCGAAGAACTGGTGATCGAGCCGGGCTGGGACACGATCGACGCCGTCGTTCACCCCGGCGCCGACGGGCAGTTGCACCTCTACTCGAGCAAGCCACCGCTGCTCCCAGTGCTGCTGGCCGGCCCGTACTGGCTGGTCCATCGGCTGACCGGCTGGACGCTGGGAGACCACCCCTTCGAACTCGGCCGGCCGTTGCTGGTGCTCTACGGGTTGCTGCCGCTGGCCATCACCATCCTGGCGGGGTTTGGCTGCATCGACCGGGTGGGGCGAACAGACGGTGGCCGGCTGTGGGCAGCGGCTGTAATTGCCTGCGGCACCCTCCTGAACACCTTTGCCGTCGTGCTGAACAACCATCTCTTCGCCGCGGCCTGCACTGCGGTCAGTCTCTGGGCAGTGCTGGCGGTTCTATTGGACGGCCGTCGCGGCTGGGGCTGGTTTGTCACCGCTGGCCTGACGGCAGGGCTGGCGGCCGCCTTTGAACTGCCGGCGCTCGCCTGGACGGCCGCAGTGGTCGGGATGCTGGCTGCCTGCGACTGGCGACGGACCGTACTGGCGGCGGTGCCGGCCCTCGCCCTGGTGGCCGTCGCCGCCATCGGCACCAACATCCTGGCCCACGGCACACCGCTGCCAGCCTACGCCTTCCGCGGGCCCGCTCCGGCCACCACCACGGTGGCCCCCACCCACGATCAGCCATCGAGCCATTCCCACGAGTGGAACCCTGACAACTGGTACGACTATCGGTTCACGCTGCCCAACGGCAAAGTCATGGAAAGCTATTGGAGAAATCCACAGGGCATCGATCGGGGAGAGCCGTCGCTTGGCGTCTATGCGCTGCATGTGCTGCTCGGGCATCACGGTATCTTTTCACTCACCCCGGCCTGGCTCTTGCTGATCCCCGGCCTCATGTTGCTTCGGCAACGCGCCGGTCCCGGCTGGCAACTCCTCGCAATCGCGATCGGGCTGGTCACGCTGGTGGTGATTGTCTTTTACCTGACCCGGCAGCCGCTCGACCGGAACTACGGCGGCACGGCGAGTGGCTTTCGCTGGGTCTTCTGGCTGGCACCACTGTGGGCCTTTGCCGTCACGCTGGCAGCTGACCGGCTGCAGGCTGGCCGGCTGGGCGGTGGCCTGCTGCTGGTTTTGCTCGCCCTGTCGGTGGTCTCGGTGGCGGCCCCCAGCTGGAGCCCTTGGACGCTACCCTGGCTGCAGCAAGGACTCACCCACCTGGGCTGGCTTTGAGACAGCTGATGGGCAGCAGCGGGAGAACTCGCCCTTCGTGCGGGAATTCGGCATTATGGAGCGTCGTTTCCGGGAGAACGCCGCCTCCGCACCGGCAAGCGAACGGCTTCTAGTGGGGGGGTGGGGTGTTAGTGGGAGTGGTTTCGCCTTAATATCAGGGGCGGTTGTCGGGGAGTTATCCCCCGCATGCCCTTTTCAAGAAAGCTCGCTGAAAAAGGATGCCTTACAAATGCCTGAGCACGCGCCCATCAGGCTGGTCATTGTGGACGACCATGAGGTTGTCTGTGCAGGTCTGAAGACCCTGTTCGACCAAACTGGAATCGAGGTTGTCGGGACAGCAACTTGTGGCACCGAGGCGAAAGACCTCTGCCATCGGCTCAAACCTGATGCCTTGCTGCTTGATATCCGCCTGCGGGACGGTGAAGACGGCCTTTCTCTGATCAAGCCGCTGCGACAGACCTCGGATAATCTCCACGTGATTGTCTTCACGGCGTTTGACAATCCCACGTATGTCGCCCGGGCTGCATCCGCCGGAGCGACCGACGTGCTGCTGAAGAGTGTCGGCCGGTCATCACTGATCGCCGCGATCGAGGGTGCCGTTCGGGGCGGTTCTCCTCACAAACAGGGTGAACTGCGGCTGATGACCAACCGGCTCGCCGACCGTACGCTGCCGGCCGGTATCGATGTGCCGCTGACCCCACGGGAGACGCAAGTGCTGCGGGTGATCGCCATGGGGCTGTCGAATCAGGAGATCGCCGACGCCCTGACCATCAGCGTCGAGACCGTCAAGGAACACGTTCAGAACCTGCTTCGCAAACTTGCGGTGAACGACCGCACCCAGGCGGCAGTCTGGGCGGTCCGCCAGGGCATCGGGTGACAGCCCGGCGGCGCGGGCGGCCCCGAACCGATCATGGCGGGTCAACGCCGCCGGGGTGCCACGGGTGGCAGCGGCAGATGCGGCCGACGCCCTTGATCGTGCCTCGGACAGCACCATATTTTCGCACTGCATCGGCAAAGTATTGGCTGCAGGTCGGTTGGAACCGGCAGTGCCGGCCCAACAGAGGGCTGAGGAGCAGACGATAGGCGGCAACAAAGCCCAGGAGTAGAGAGACCGCCAGCCGATCGACAGCGGTGGGAAGCCCCCGTACGAGTTGCCAGAAACGACTGGCCATCTCAGCGTTCCTGTTCGTCCGGTAACGATTTCGCGGGGTCCGGTGGCTGTACTTTGCCTGACCGGCGAGGTCCTACCCGCCTGTCGAATTGCTTGACCAAGCGGCCAACCAGGTCGAGCAGCAGCCGCTCAATCGCCGCCACCCCGGCTGCACCGGGCCGCGGCGGGCCGACCGCCCGCACCACCACCACCAGATCGAGCCCGGCCGGCAACTGGGGCCGCAGCCGCCGAAAGACATCCCGCAGCCGCCGCTTCCAGCAGTTGCGGACAACCGCATTGCCGACCCGGCGGGAAACCGACAGGCCCAGTCGTGTTGCCGTCTTTGCATCGGGCTGCCGCAGTCCATAAAGCACCAACGGTCCAGCCGCCGACGACGTCCGCCCGGCGTAGACCGCCTTGAACTCCAGTGATCGCCGCAGCCGGGAGGTGCGCGGAAACCGGTGCGTCTCCTCGGCCGCACTCACCAGACCAGCCCCGCCCGCGGCGGCTGGGTCGCCGTCACCTCGGCCGCTCGGGCAGCTTCGAGCAGGGCTTCGCTCGTGGCAGCATCGCCGCCATCCGGCAACACAATCTGGACATCGGCGATCAGATCGCCCTTGGCCCCGTTGGCATGCCTCACCCCCATGCCGGCCGCCCGGAGCTTTTTGCCCGAGGAGGTGACTGGCGGAATCCGCAGGCTAATCGTGCCCCAGGGCGTTGGCAGATCGACCTTGGCCCCGGCAATCGCCTCGGAGAGCGTGATCGGCAGCCCGACCTTGAGCGTGTCGCCCTCGCGTCGGAAAACGGGGTGCTGCTCAACTCTTACCTGCAGCAGCAAATCTCCCGCGGGCCCACCGCCACTGCCGGGCCGCCCTTGGCCTCGCAGCCGCATCCGGGCTCCATCGGGCAGCCCTTGGGGGATGGTAACGCTGATTGTCTCGCCACGGCCATCCCGTTCGATTCGCACCTCGGTCTTGCCACCGTCGATTGCCAGTTTGAAAGGCACAGTGATCGTCGCCGAGAGATCCTCGCCCGGCATGGCCGCCGCCCGCCGACCCCGCCCGGTCCGCTTGCCGCGGCCACCGCCACCAAAGAGATCAGCAAAGCCACCGCCGAAGAGGCTTTCCAGGTCGATCTCGGCCCCGGCCTGCGGGCCTCCCGGAAACGGACCAGCCTGCGCCTGGGGGCTCCAGCCGCCCCCACCCCCGCCAACACCCTCGAAGGAACTACCGTAGCGGTCGTACATCTCCCGCTTGCTGGGGTCATTGAGGACGTCGAAGGCCGTCTGCACCTTCTTGAATTGCTCCTTGGCCGCATTGTCGTCGGGATGGAGGTCAGGGTGATACTTCCGGGCCATCTCCCGGTAGGCCTTCCGGATATCCTCCGCTGTCGCCGTCCGCGGCACCCCGAGCACCTGGTAATGATCGTCGGCCATAGAGTCCGTCTGCACCCGTGCCACTACCCCGATTCAAACAGATCACGGACCTTCCCGGGCTGCCGAACGGAGACCCATGAGTTTACGAGCGCGCCTTCCGCCCCTTCAACCCAGCCTGACGCTGCCGCGGGCTGGCGGCCTGGGGCTTGCCGCTGGCCGTCGCCTGCCGGGCGGTTGGCCCCTCGTCGCGGCTCGGGAGTTTGGTCACGGTGGTGGGCGTTCTGGCCGACTCTTCCATGAACCGCACCTGGCAGCGGACCGACTCTTCACCGGCGGCCGGATGGAGGAGTTTGAAGCTCCCGTCGGGCTGCATGATCCGGGTGCGGGTGTTGTCGGCCAGATAGGTCGGAATGATCGATTCGAGCATCCGCCGACGCAGTGGCTCGGCCAGCACCGGAAACATCACCTCAACCCGCCGGAAGAAGTTTCGGGGCATCCAGTCTGCGCTCGAGAGATAGACCTCGGCTTCGTCCCCCTCACCAAAGATGTAGATCCGGCTGTGCTCGAGGAACCGGTCGACGATGCTGCGAACCTTGATGTTCTCGCTCAGCCCCGGCACACCGGGCCGCAGGGAACAGATCCCCCGTGAGAGAATGTCGATTGGCACTCCGGCCTGGCTGGCCCGGTAAAGGGCCTCGACCACCTGGTGGTCGACCAGTGAATTGACCTTGGCGAAGATCCGGGCTGGCTTGCCGGCTACCGCCAGGACAGTCTGGCCGTCGATCAACTCCAGGGTCCGCCGGTGCAGGTCGTTCGGGGCGACGATCAGTTGCTGCCAGACATGGCCCTGTGAGTAGCCGGTCAGCAGATTGAACAGGGCCGTGGCATCCTCCGCAATCGCCTCATCAGCCGTGAACAGCCCGAGATCGGTGTAGGTTGTCGCGGTAGCCGGGTTGTAGTTCCCGGTCCCGAGATGGACATACCGCTTCAACCCGTCGCGTTCATTCCGCACCACCAGCGAGACCTTGCAATGGGTCTTCAGGTCGAGGAAGCCGAAGACAACATGCACACCGGCCCGCTCGAGTTGGCGGGCCCAGCTCACGTTGTTCGCCTCGTCGAACCGGGCCTTGAGTTCGACCAGGGCCGTCACATGCTTGCCCGCCTCGGCCGCCTCCATCAGCGCCCGGGTGATCGGGGAATTGCCGCTGGTGCGGTAGAGTGTCTGCTTGATGGCCAAGACCCGTGGATCCTTGGCCGCCGACGTGACGAACTCGACCACCGGATCGAACGACTCATAGGGATGGTGGACGAGGATGTCCTCACGGGCGATCGCCGCAAAGATATCCCGCCGCTGCCGAAAGGCGGGGGGCATCCGAGGCGTGAAGGGGGCATCGTGAAACTGCTCGAAGCCCGGCAGTTTGTAGAGCTCCCAAAGCCCGGTCAGGTCGAGCGGGCCGTCGATGCGGTAAACCTCGTCGTAACCGGCATCGCCGGGGTCATCACTGCCGCTGTGCAGGTCCTCGTCATCGATGATCCGCCGGGCAATCGCCTCGTCGGCTTTGGCGGCGATTTCGATCCGTACCGCCTGCCCTCGCTGCCGCGCCTTGAGCCGCTCCTCGATGAGCCGGAGCATATCGTCAGACTCCTGCTCGAGCAGTTCCAGGTCACAGTCGCGAGTGATCCGGAAGGTCGTCCACGACTTCACCGAGAACCCCCCAAAGAGCTCCGGAAGCCTGGCGGCGACCAGCTCCTCCAGCAGGACGAAGGCCGCTTTTCCACTGCCACTCCCCGGCAGGACAACAATCCGGGGCAGTACTTGCGGCACCTGCACGACGGCAAAGAGCTGCTTCGGGCCAAGGCCCGCCTCGTGCTCAAGCATCGCGCCGAGGTAGAGCCCCCGATTGTGATAGCGCGGCGAGGGATGAGCTGGATCGCAGGCCATCGGGGTCAGGATCGGCAGGGCCCGCTCCCGGAAGAACGCGTCGACATACTCCCGCTGCTCAGCATCGAGGTCGACATACTTCATCACGCTGAAGCCAGCCTCCACCATGGCCGGCCCGATGCTCTCCCGCAGACAACGGTACTGCCGGGCGACCAGTTCCTGGGTCCGGGCCCCGATCGCTCGCAGCTGTTGGATGGCCGTCATCCCGTCAGCGGCAAAATCCTGCGGCGCGCCGTCCCCAAAGGCCTGCTCCCGCACCCCCGCCACCCGGACCATGAAAAACTCATCCAGGTTCGAGCTGAAGATCGCCAGGAACTTCATCCGTTCCAGCAGCGGGTTTTCCGGGTTTTCTGCCTCTTCGAGCACCCGCAGGTTGAACTCCAGCCAGCTCAGTTCGCGGTTGATAAAGGCATCGGTTCCGATCGGCGTGCTGGGCTTCTGTGGCATGATGGTGTTCCTTCCCGATAGCAGTGCGGTAGCACAGGCGGACGGTGCGGCAGCCGTCCGGCAGCCACCGCCACTGGCACGAGTCGACCGGCCTACCGCCTGAACCAAAATTCTCGCATACCATGCCTGCAGATGTGATGCCCGACATCGAGAACTCACATTTCCCGCCGGGCGACTGGTCGCTTTGCGAGGCAGCCGACGCACTGACTTGCGGGCGGACGGAGGGTTCCGCCCCAAAAAGGCCGGGCTGGACCGCCACCGCTGCCAGCCTGCTCGAAGCCACGGCCCGCAAACCGGGCAACGTCCACCCGGGGGCGGCCTTCACTGACCTCTGCTACGCCGACTTCCACGCCGCCGCCCGGGCCATCGGCCCGCCACTCGATTTGGCCGGCCAGCAGCCGCTCGGTCAGGTAATCAACATGGCCGTCACCGCAGCGCGAGCTGTCAGTGAGTCCAACGCCAACCTTGGTATCGTGCTGGCCCTCGGCCCGCTGGCGGCAACCGCCGCCGAAACCGTCCTTTCACCGGCTGCAGTGCGACAGGTACTGGCCACGCTCAATGAGGCCGATGCAGCGGCGATCTACGCAGCAATTCGGGCCGCTGGTGCCGGTGGGCTCGGGCGGCGGTCCCGGCATGATGTTACCGGACCGGCTCCGGCATCCATTCAAATGGCCATGCGGGAAGCGGCTGATGCGATTCCTGCCGACAGCATTGCGGCCCTGTGGGCCCACGGCTACGAATCACTCTGGGAGGGGCCAGTCACCGACCTGACAAGGCTGGAAGCCGCCGGCTGTGGCTGGGAGGAGACTATCGTGCGAACAGCGGTGAGGCAGTTGGCCCGCACGCCCGACTCGCTCATCGCCCGCCGCCACGGCCACCGGGTAGCCGCAGGCGTTTCGCGTCAGGCCGCCGAAATCGACGCCCTCACCGGCCCGGCCTGGACGGCAGCCGTCGCCTCCTTCGACCGCAGCCTCCGCGAACCCCGCCGGCTCAACCCCGGCACCACCGCCGACCTGATTGCCGCCGCCCTCTTCATCTTTCTCTGGCAGGCCAATCATCCGGTTCCGCAAAGCTGTTAGAAAATGGTGTGGCGGGAGGATGATCCAACAACGCGAAGCCCCTCCCGTTACTCGCTGTTTTGCAAGTACGACTCCCGCGGAGCCATCTCAATGACAGAACGTTACCGGGTGACGATGCGAAAGGCCGTTCACGTCTTTTCCGCCGGCCACTTCATCACGCTCAACGACGAACTCTGTGAGCCGATTCATGGACACAACTGGACCGTCGCCTGTGAGGTTCTCGGTTCCCCTGATACACACGGCATGGTGGTCGATTTCATCCGGCTTCGTGACACCCTGGCAACCATTGTCGCGCGGCTCGACCATGCCCTGCTGCTACCGACCGAAAATCGGCTGCTCACTGTCAGCCAGCAGACCGTTGGCGGCCAGCCCGAGGTGGAGGTCCGCTACGGGAGTCGCCGTTGGGTGTTCCCGGCGGACGAATGCCGCCTGCTCCCCCTGGCCAACACCACGGCCGAGTGGCTCGGCCGCTGGATTGGCCGGGAACTGCTCGCTGCCTTCGCCCAAGCCGGTCAGCCCCTCGTCGCCGGCCTGCGAGTGGAAGTCGATGAATGCCTCGGCCAGGCGGCGATCTGGGAGCAGTTGCCCGATTCCGCTACGGGAGCGGAGTGACAATCAGGCTGGCCGCGGCCGCGTGCGGCAGGGCAACCGATCCCCCGCCAATCCGCACCCGAACCACACCGGCATCGTCGACGCCACGCTCGACGCGTCCGACGGCATCGAGCACCAGCCCGCTGTCAGCCAGATAGCGAAGAAACGGCGGTGACTGATCGAGCACGCGAGTCACCCGGAACCGCTCGCCAGCAGCGGTTGCCGACAGTGGGCGGCCACTATCGGCAACCTCCGCGATCCGGTCGGAGTCGCCCCGGGGAATCGGATCACCGTGCGGATCGACATCGGGCCGTCCCAGGTAGGCATCGATGCGATCAACCAGCCGGTCACTGACCGCATGCTCCATGTGCTCAGCCTC
>Ga0180431_10007695_pt1 | contig 12488 bp, 12 predicted proteins | sample SS_ome_11_FD_132459 | JGI IMG/M metagenome (GOLD analysis project Ga0180431, IMG submission 132459) | Hypersaline lake sediment archaeal communities from the Salton Sea, California, USA - SS_1_MS_1 metaG | ecosystem: Environmental > Aquatic > Non-marine Saline and Alkaline > Hypersaline >... | reverse complement strand
GAAAAAACGTATGCAGATAATGATTTCAGAAGAGCTTAAAAAGCAGATGGACGATGCGAAGGATTTCTACGGAGGCTACTCGGGACTCATTGAAAAAGCGCTTTCTGAATTCCTCTCACGGCCCGTGGAGCCGTATGATGATGATGTTCAGGATATTATGGAGGCCAGGAAAGCAAAAGAATGGATCGATCTTGATGTATTGAAGAAAAAGCTGAAGCTTCAATGAAATTCCTCTTCTCGAAAAAGGCGGAAAAGTATCTGTCATCACTCCCGCCGAGAATCGCTCTCCATATTATGGACCGTATTCAAAAGATCCCCGAAGGCGATATAAAACCTTTGTCAGGAAGAAAGGGGGAGTATCGCCTCCGGGCAGGCAAATACCGGGTCATTTTCTTTATAGAGAATGAGAACATTTATATCGTTAAGGTGGACACGAGGGGCGATATTTACAAACGGTGATGTCGTATATTCAACGGTGGGAAAGACCCTGTATATACCTTTTATGATGTAAGAATTCCGTTTTTTGATATAAATGGATCGATACAAGTGTGATAAAACCGTGTGCCTGGGCATGTAACTTCTCGCCGTCCGGCCGTTACTCATTCCCTGATGACGAGTACGGCAGAAATAGAAACGATTGCGGAAAGACATTGATACCGGCACTGCTGTTCCGCATACGGGCCGGTAACGAGAGGCGAAGAAAACGCAGCGGACCCGATTATTGGAATGCATTGAAGATCGCTGTCGGAAGCAGTGCGGCCTTGACGGTATCGTTATCTCCCTGTAACGTTTCATACAATGGGATAATGAACCGGGGTTTTATGGAGATAAATATGAAAAAGACCTTAACCTCGATGGTCCTGATCATACTGCTCGCACCGTCTGTGATTTTCGGACAGGAGGCCGTATCACCGGAGGTAAGTCTCCACATGGCCGTTCTCACGGGGGATACGGACGCGGTTGGGCGCCACATCGAGGCCGGGTCGGACCTGAATGAAAGGGACGCGTACGGGTCCACTCCCCTGATCGTGGCGATCACGTTCGGGAGGACCGGGATCGCGAGGGACCTTCTTCAGGCCGGGGCCGACCCCGGCATAAGGGACTCTTACGGTTCCACGCCCCTCCATCTGGCCGCCCTGTTCTGCCGCACGGAGATCGTCGCGGCCCTGCTGGCATACGGCGCGGACCGGTACGCGAGAAGCAACGACGGGTCAACCCCGTACGATATCGTGGCGGTTCCGTTCGACGTGGACAGGGACCTCTACGATGAACTGTCCCGGGGCCTGGGACGGCTCGGATTGAAACTGGACTACGACCGGATAGCAAAAACCCGCCCCGTGATCGCCGGGATGCTGCGGACGCGCCCGGAGGAGCTGGACTCGGTCGGGTATATGCCGATGTCCGGGAACGGGTGGGAGGTGTCGACTCCCGGGGAGCAGGGACTGGACCCCGCGCTCGTGGCCGAGCTCTATTTCGAAGCGGAACGCGTGGAGAAACTGTTCGCGCTCCTGGTCGTGAAGAACGGTTGCCTGATCGCCGAAGAATACTTCAACGGCATGTCCGTGGAAAGGCGGTTCAGGATACAGTCCGTGACCAAGAGCGTCACCTCCGCCCTGGTGGGGATCGCGCTGGATCAGGGAAGCCTTTCGAGCCTAAACCAAAGGATGATGGATTTCTTTCCCGAAATCGCCGGAACCGTAACCGATCCCCGGAAGATGGAAATCACGGTCCGGCACCTGCTGCAGATGCGCGCCGGATATCCCTGGGAGGAGACCGATCCCGCGCTCTGGAAGGGGCTTCTTTCCGGCATCTACCCGCCGCTCATAGAGGACTTCCCCCTCATAGCCGATCCCGGGGCAGCGTTCAATTACAGCAACCTCTCCTCCAACTGGCTCGGCATCATTCTGTCGCGTGCGTGCTCCACGAATCTCAAGCCGTACGCTGAGGAGCATCTCTTCTCGAAGATCGGCGTCAGTGCCGGGGAGTGGGGCACGGACGCCGAAGGCCACAACAACGGGTGCGGGGACCTTCACCTCACGGCCCGCGATATGGCGAGGTTCGGCCTGCTGTACCTGAACGGGGGCGAATACGGGGGGAAAAGGGTCCTGCCTGAAGCGTGGGTGCGCGATTCCCTGAAGTCCTATTCGGACGACGCCTGGGTTACGAAGGAAAAGCCGGGCCGGGCGGGCCGGTATTTTTACGATCTCGGGTACGGCTACCAGTGGTGGTCAGCGCGGGTGGGCGGCCGCGGTTTCGACTTCGCGTGGGGCCACGGCGGTCAGCTCATCGTGCTGCTGGACGATATGGACATGATCGTTGTCGCAGTTTCCGAACCCTTCTATCTCCAGCACGACGAGGAGTCGTGGAGACATGAACAGGCGACCATCAACCTGGTGGGAAAGTTCATACGGTCCCTGCCGGGCGGGTGACGGTTCGGCCGTTTAATCAAGGGTCGTTTTCTTTACACGGGATATAAACATATATAATATATCGTTCAGGCGGACACGCGAGGCGACAGTCACAAACAGCGGGGCGGCGACAGGGGAATTTTGGTGGTTGAACCCTTGCCCGGAATGTGGTAGAGTCGAATGGAGAAAATCAAGGAGGAATCGTATGCCCGCATATATAATCGTGCAGGAGACGATAAAGGACCGGGATGAGCTCCAGAAATACCGGGACGGCGTTCATGATATTTTAGCCAGTTACGACGGCGAAGTCATAGTGAGCAGTGAGAATCCCGAGGTCCTGGAAGGAGAGTGGCCCTGTACAAAAACGGTCGTGGTTCGTTTTCCCTCGGTTATGGAAGCGAAACGCTGGTACAAATCACCGGAATATCAGGAACTCGTACAGTATCGTTTTCGCGCCGCCGATTGCAACCTCATACTGGTTGAAGGCAGGTCTTGAAATATCGGGTCCCGGGTTAGTTACCCGCAAGGTATTTTCCGGCGTTTGAAAATTTTATTTCAATGCTGCGATGGGGATACCGTTTGTTTTCATACTCGGAGCGAAAGGTATAGTCGTCCATTGCATATTGACTTCCACGGCTTGCTCCGTCCGTGACGTACTCAATTACCGTAAGGCGGTGCTTGCCGCCTCTTCCGCCGAGCTGGTCGAACAATTCCCTTTCATCGAGCTTGAAACGCATGTAGAGCCTGCCGTCCCTGTGCAGTTCATCTTCTCCTTCCTTGTAACCGTCCAGAGTGGAGACCGCATAGCGCGTATCATCATCATAATCCTTGTTAAGACGAGGCTCTTCAGTGACATAGCCGTGAGTGGTTTCAAGGGTTATGCCTTTATACCTCCCCCTCTCTCTTGTGAGAAGAGCCGACCGGGTACCTTCGCGGGGCAGGATGAGAAAAACCAGGCTGCCGGCCTCTTTTGTAATTATTACCTCATTGGAATCAAAATCCTGGGAAAAGAGAGAAATCGCCGGCAAGGTGAAAAGGGCCGCTATCAAGAAAAGCTTTATTGAAATCCGGGCAGCGGAAGAATTTCTCCTGTATACCTTTCTTGGGCTCATCGGTTTGCCTCCTCGAAATGAATAGTTCCGTTCAATTACCGTCATCCCTGCTGTACATACCCTATCATGCTGATAAATTATGTCAAGTAAGATCAAAATAGAATAATCTTATTCTTCATATCCTGTCTCCGCAACGGTCATCAATCAAATGTGCAAATTTGGAATGTATGATTCGGAGCATAATAAATTTGAAATACCCCGGAAAAGTATCTTAGAATTGAAGAAAGTTCCGTCCTGACGGATCGGACGGTTTCTAAAAGCCGAAGCGCGCCTCCCGGCTGACAGAAAGCGGGAGGGCGGAGGGAAAGGGTGTTATGCAGGGGTCTCATATACTTGTGGTGGAGGACAGCCCGACTCAGGCCCAGCTCCTCAGGTATTCGCTGGAAGAGCATGACTATGAGGTCTCCGTATCCACGAACGGTAAGGAGGCGCTCAAATACGTTTCACGGAACAGGCCCAATCTCATCATCAGCGACATAGTTATGCCGGGCATGAACGGATTCGAGCTGTGCAGGCGCATCAAGGAGGAGATCAATCTGCCCGTCATACTCGTTTCCACCCTCTCCGATTCCGGAGATATTGTCGAGGGCCTTCAATGCGGTGCGGATAACTTTCTCGTCAAGCCCTTCAACAAGGACCTGTTGTTTTCCTGTATAGAGAAAGCGCTCGGAAATAAAGATGCATCTATAGACGGCGAAGGATGCGAGGATGGATACCGGCCGCAGGCGAACTCGGAACGTATAGTCGATTTTCTGGTGTCCACGTACGAGAACGCGCTCTATCACAATAACAAACTCGTGGAGACGCAGCAGCACCTGCAGACAGCGAACGAGCAGCTCGAAAAGAAGATCATGGAGCTGAGCGCGTCGGAGGAAAGGTTCCTCACCGTTATGCAGACCGTTCCGGATATCGTTTACTGGGCAGACAGGGACGGCCGTTTCGTATTCGTGAACGACGCGGTACGGCTGCTCGGATACACCCCGAGCGAGCTTATGGGCAAGCATTTCAGTACCATCGTGCTTCCCGAGGACTGTGATGGTATCATGTGGGAAAGTATTCGGAAGGAGCGAAAGGGGAGCGGTACGGGCGACGGGGAGGCCCCGAAGCTCTTTAACGAGAGGAGGACCGGTAAGCGGAAAACGTCCGGTCTCGAGGTGCGGCTGGTGATCGATCACAAGGGAGCGGTGAAGCCGGGGCTCGATTTATCCCAAAAATCAAATACTATAATTGTAGAGATAAACTCGTCCGGACTCTATCATTCGAATTCCTCCGAGGGCGAAAAGGTATTCGCGGGTACGGTGGGAATCATCAGGGACATAAGCGATCGCAAGGCGATCGAGGACGAGCTGCGGCATCATCGCTTCCATCTCGAAAAGCTCGTTCAGGAGCGTACCGCCGCTCTGGAGGAGGTCAACACCAGGCTGCGGAGCTCCCAGGCGCAGCTTATACAGGCTGAGAAGATGAGCGCACTCGGTCTTCTCACCGCGGGTGTGGCCCACGAACTGAACAACCCGCTCATGGGAATACTCAACTTCTCCCAGTACTGCCTCAAGCACACGGATGAAGAAGACCGGCGTTACGATATACTGCGGGACATGGAGCGCGAGACGAAGCGATGCGTGCAGATCGTCCGCAACCTGCTTACCTTCTCACGATTTAACAACGGGGTCGAGGAGCCGTTTATCCGGGAGCGACTCGGGGTGGTGCTTGAGCGGGTACTGAACCTCCTCAGTTACCGGATTGAGAAGAACAAAGCCACGATCAAATGGGACAGGGATGAACTTCCCGAGGTTGAGGTGAAGATAAACGGCATACAGCAGGTTTTTCTCAATCTGCTGGGGAACGCGATCGACGCGATCGCGGACACCGATTGCAGGGAGATATCAATAGACTGCAGCAGGAAAAACGGTTTCATCCGGATACGTATAAACGATACGGGCTGCGGTATTACCGAGCAGAATCTGGGTAAACTTTTCGATCCGTTCTTTACCACCAAACCGCCCGGAAAAGGAACGGGACTCGGGTTGTCGGTGTGCCAGGGAATCGTAGCGGACCACGGGGGGGATATCCGTTTTATAAGCAGTTTTGGAAAGGGAACGACTGTCATCATCAAGCTCCCGGTGAGCCAGAGTGATCAAGGAGAAGATAATGAGCAAGAAGATACTTGTTATTGACGACGAAACCTCTGTACGCAGGTCCTTTCAGCTCGCACTTGAGGATACGGAGTACGAGGTGGATACCGCGGGGACCGGTGAGGACGGTGTGGAAATGGCGAGGGAGGTCCGGTATGACCTGGTCTTTCTGGACCTCAAGATGCCGGGAATGAGCGGAGTGGAAACACTGCGTGCGCTCCGGTCTCTCGATATCTATTCGGACATTCCCATTTATATCGTTACCGCCTTCTACCAGGAGTACTTCGAGGACTTGAAGACGGCCAGCAACGAGGGCATGGCTTTTGAGGTGCTGCGCAAGCCCTGCGGATCAGAGGAAATACTCAAAACGGTACAGTCGAACCTAGAAGGCCCGATCAGCGTTTGACTCGGGAGGAGATGCAATGGTTGAGCTCAAATTATTGATTATGGGCGGTGACGATAAGAGTCACCGTAATCTCACGAACCTGCGGGAAGCATACAAACAAAGAGGTGTCTCGGAGTGCAGCTTCGATATCGTCGACCTTCTCGACAATCCTGAAGCAGCCGACAAGTATAAAATATTTGCGACACCGACCCTTCTCAAGATTAAGCCTTTACCGGTCGTGAGGGTGATTGGCGACCTCACTGACCATGACAGGGTTATCGATGCACTGGGGGAGGAATGATCACAACCCCCGGTTGCAGTAATCTATCTTACGGTCATCGCACGTAACTCGATTGGATTCGCATAGATGGAGAATACTCTTCAATGATACTTTCGTTTTCCGCCTCGAAAAAACCGGCGCCTTCATCCACCTTTATTATGGGCTGTCTCCGAGTTGATTCTTAATAATTAATCGAGCGAAGCGAATTTTAATCTCTTAAATTCAAATACCGGACTATTCTAATGGATATTATAGGCTTACCCGGTATAAGATTACGGGTATCAAACTCTCACAGGGGGTGGCGATATGGCTGGTCCCGGTTCTTATCTTTTCGGGGAGGAAGAAAAAAAGGCGCTGATTGAGGTTATTGAATCAGGCCGGTTGTTCCGCTATGGAGAAACGTCCGATCCGGCTTTTCTTGCCCGGGTCTGGAAATTGGAACGGGAGGTGGGGAAATACGTCGGAGTGCCCTACTCGGTGGCCTGCAATTCTGGAACATCCGCGCTCTGGATAGCGCTCGGGGCCCTCGGCATAGGACCCGGAGACGAGGTTATCGTTCCCGGGTATACTTTCATTGCATCTATTACATCCATAATATACGCGCGCGCCATTCCGGTACTTGCCGAGATCGACGATTCCCTTACGCTCGATCCGGAGGACGTATCGCAAAAGATCACGGACAGAACAAAGGCGATCATGCTCGTGCACATGCTCGGCAATCCCGGGCACATCGATGAAATAACCGCCATTGCGGCCGAGCGTGATATCCCCGTTATAGAAGACTGCGCCCAGGCTTTCGGCGCCATGCACCGGGGAAGGTATGTGGGGAGTTACGGAAGCATCGGCACCTACAGTTTTAATTTCTATAAGACGATTACGGCGGGCGACGGGGGTATGGTCGTTATGAAGGACGATGAGCTCTATAAGCGCGCTTTCGCCCTACACGACCAGGGCCATCTCCCGCTGCGGCAGGGTGTAGAGCAGGGTTCCAGAACGGTTATCGGCCTGGATTTTCGTATGACCGAACTGGCGGCCGCGGTTCTTCTTGTACAGCTCGGCCGTACCGAGGGGATCAAGAAGCTCCTGCGCGAAAAGAAGAACAGATTAAAGGAAATGATCGGTGATATTCAGGGGATTTCATTTCGGGCCCTTCCCGATCCGGAGGGTGAGCTCGGCACTCTGCTCACGGTCATATTCCCCGATAAGAAGATCGCGAGGAACGTGGGCGATACACTCGGATGCGGCGTTGTGGCGGATTCGGGCTGGCATGTCTATACGAACATGGAACACGTTCTGGAAAAGAAAGTGGTTTCTGAAGAGGGGTGCCCCTTTACCTGTCCCTTCTATACCCAAAGGGGCGGTCATATGGAGTATTCAAAGGGAATGCTTCCGAAGACGGATTCACTGCTCGATCGGGCCGTCAATATCAGTATCGGCGTCGTGGATGCCGGGCTCGGCTCCGCTTTCGGGATCAACATAAACAGCACGGATGAGGAGATGGAGGAAAAGGCCCGCTTGTTCAGTGATGCGGTCCGGAAACACTCCTGAGCCGCCATGCCTGCGGGGAAACCGCTTGGCAGTTTGTCAGGGATACTGACGGGTTTGTTTTGTGTGCACTGTTCTTCGCTGCGTCGAACGCGTGCGAAGACAGGACCCGGACCGTGCCGTCCCCGTATTTGCTTGAATACAGCCTTCCGACTCCCTATATTTAAATTAGATACGGGGTGACGGGATTTTTCGATGATCCCATATGCGTCAACTCGAGGTTAGCCCTCTTTATTTACAAGGAGCAGTAATGGGCATTCCCATCTGGATTTGGATAATTCTCGGTATGTCGGTACTGAGCTGGATTATTCCGGACGGCATACCGGGTGAGGAGTTCATACTTCCCGCCATCGCGGTGATAAGCCTTTTCCTCCGCAGGCGGCTCATGAAGAATTACTACCAGCAGCAGTACCAGCAGTACAAGAGCGGGGCGGGCGCGTCCTCCGCTTCAGGGAGCGGTGCAAAGCCGGGTTCCGCGGGTTCGACCGGATACTCAGGTCAGAGCAGGAGCCAGTTCTACAGCAGGTTCGCTAACTGGGGAACCGGGGGATTTGCGCAGCAGCCGGGCGGCGCTCCCTCGGGCAAGGACCCCTACGACATTCTCGGGATTCAGCGGGGGTCCTCGATGGACGCTATCAAAAAGGCGTACCGTGATAAGCTGAAAAAATTTCATCCCGATAAGGTTGCAAACCTCAACCTCGGCGATGAGTACAAGGAAATGTTCGAGGAAAAAACACGGGAGATTCACAAGGCCTATCAGCAGCTGGGGGGCAAGTAGTTCCATTATACGGGTCCTTCTTTTCCCTTGCATTCACTATAATTGATGGTTATACTTGTGCCATATGGCATAAGCAGGGTTCCCGGAAAGTGCACTATGCCGTTAAAACCGGGGCCTTTACAAGCGGCCGTCGTATAGTGGTAATACCTCAGCCTTCCAAGCTGATGCCGTGGGTTCGATTCCCATCGGCCGCTCATTTTTTAGTACCGGCAGTGCGGATCGGGGCCGTGGCATTATCCGCCGCGGCGTGAACGTTCGTACTTCACGCATCTGTCGGGATCGATGGTTTCGTAGAATGCACGGGCGAGGGTCAGCAGAGACTTTCGCTCGTTTTTTTCAGGATCGTCGAGAATCACCTCCAGCAGGTGCTCCAGTATCCGTCCTATGCAGGGACCGGGATTCAGGTCGAACGCGTTCATAATATCGTGGCCGTTCACCGCGAGGTCCTTCACCGTTATGGCGTTCTGCGCCTCTATCACTTTTTCGATGCGCACTTTCAGGTTTTCAACCGACCGCGACTCCCCCCGCTTGAGTCCGTTGCCGATCCTGTCCGCCTTGCGCAGCTCGAACAGTGAATTCAGGTTGTCGACCCCCACCTTGCGCATGAAACGCCGTACTGCGCCGTCCGTCCACTGCGACGTGTAATGAAACATGTGGTTCCTGATGAGGTGGGTCACGCGTTTCACCTCGTCGTTGCTGAACTTCATCCTGCGCATGATCTTGCGCGTCACCGCCGCACCGATAATTTCGTGATTGTAGAAAACCGATTTACTGCCCTCGGAGCCGCTTTCAATATCCCGCTTTGCGTAGTACTTTCCTATGTCATGAAAGAGGGCGGAAAGCCTCAGGGTGAGATCTCCGGCAGGCGCGGCGTCGCACGAGTAGAGGTTGTGGAAGTAAATGTCGTAGCGATGGAAACGGTTCTGGTTTATCCCGTACCCCTTGAGAAGCTCCGGAATGAACAGTTCCAGCAGACCGCTCGTACGGAGAAGCTCGATGCCGACCGACGGCTTCGGCGACTGGAGAATCTTTACGAACTCGTCCCGAATCCGCTCTTCGCTCACACCCGCGGATATTTCGAGGCACCGTCCGACGGCGTCCATTGTCTTCTTATCAACGGTAAAACCGAGCTGGGAAGCCAGCCGGCACGCCCGAAAGGGCCTGAGACCGTCCTCGGAGAAACGGGCCTCGGGATCTCCGATGGTTCGGATGACCTTCTTTTCGATATCGGCCCTGCCTCCGAAGGGATCGATGAGACGATCGTTCGCGGGGTCGTAGGCCATGCCGTTCATGGTGAAATCCCGTCGGGACAGGTCCTCGAGAATGGTGGAGGCGTAGGTGACCTCGTCGGGTCTTCGGCCGTCCGAGTACTTGCCGTCCTTCCTGAAGGTCGTTACCTCGACCGATTCCAGGGTGGAGAGTACGGTGACCGTACCGTGCTTTATGCCCGTGGGTACGGTCCGCCTGAAGACCTTCCGCACTTCCTCCGGCTTGGCGTTCGTTGCAACGTCGTGATCGTACGCGGGCCTTCCGATGAGCATGTCGCGAATGGACCCGCCCACGATCCACGCCTCATACCCGTTTTTGTTGAGTTTTTCCACGATCTTGAGAACGTAGCCGGGGATATTTTCTTTGATGTTTATATCAAGGGTCATCATCGCGAGTTGCAGCTTTCAATGCGGCATGTGTTGTCCGGTAAACACATGCTGAACGCGGAGTATTCGTATTTGAGATCAAAGCTAAGGTAAATATCCTCCTGTGTCAATCCAAATAGGCGGCGTCACGGTTCCCAGGATATCCATGTTTAAGGTAAAAAAAAAGCAGTCCCCATTCGGGGACCGCTTCACCAGGGAGTGGGGATAATTATCTGAGAAGCTGGAGTACTGACTGCGGCGTGGTATTCGCCTGAGCAAGCATCGCTGTTCCCGACTGGACGAGAATCTGGTTCTTGACGAAATCCACCATCTGCTCTGCCATGTCGGTGTCACGGATGCGCGATTCGGCCGCCTGCATGTTCTCATAACCGGCCATGAGTCCCTTCGCGGCATATTCGAGCCTGTTCTGATACGCACCGAGATCCGCACGCTGCTTCGTGACCTTCAGGAGCGCCTGGTCGATCGAACCGATAGCCCTGTTGGCCTTTGCCGGTGTGCTGATACTGATGAATGTAGCCGCGTGGGCCGGATCGGTCGGGTTCTTCAGACCAAGCCCCTGGGAAGACATGGTACCAATGTAAATTCTCTTTCGCTGGTCCATGTTTGCACCCAGGTGAATCCACATGCTTGCCGTTACCGTGTTCTCCCCCGTTTCCCTTGCGAATCGCCCTGTCAGGACATTCATCCCGTTGAACTGGGCGTGCGAAGCAATCCGGTCGATCTCGTCTATCAGCTGGGAGACCTCGACCTGGATCATGATCCTGTCTTCAGCCGAGTAGAGACCGTTTGAAGCCTGGATTGCGAGCTCGCGCAGTCTCTGCAGAATCGACTGGCTTTCCTCGAGATAACCCTCCGCAGTCTGGATGAAGGATATTCCATCCTCCACGTTGAACTCCGCGCGACGGAGTCCCCGGATCTGGGAGCGCATCTTTTCGGAAACTGCGAGCCCCGAGGCATTGTCACCGGCCCTGTTTATCTTCATTCCTGAAGACAGTTTTTCGATGTCCTTATTGACATCCCAGCCGGTGAACTTGAGCTGCCTGTTCGCAAAAATCGCGGGTAGGTTGTGGTTGATAACCATTTGTATCCTCCTTGATTATGGTTGTGGTAACCTCCCTGTCCTACTATTCCCATTCGGTACTTCCCCGTATTCCTTTAGCGTTTTTCCGTGGGAGAAGGAGGGCGTTTTCACCGGTGGACGATGGAATACATGGAATTTATACTATAAATAGAGGGCTGGGACTTTTGCCATGGATGTATTTTTATTTCTCAACGGTTCGGATAAAAAATGCACCCGGTGCGCGGAGCATATTGCGGAACACCGGAAAAAGGGCGACCCTGTTCTTTGCGCGGACGGCGGATATTACCTTGCCGTGGAGGCGGGGGTCGTCCCCGACCTCGTAATCGGCGATTTTGACTCGCTCGAGGAAGGGGACGTTGAAGACGGGGTGGAGGTGGTCCGCTTTCCCGAGAGGAAGGACTATTCCGATTTCGAGCTCGCGCTTCAATTCTCGGAGCGTTATAATCCCGCCTGCGTTTACGTGTACGGCGCGCTCGGGGGAAGGGCCGATCACGCACTGATAAACATACTGCTTCTCTACCGGGCCCCGTTTCCCGTTGTCTTCATCGACAGCGATATGGAGGTGTACAACCTGCGGGAGCGGCTCGTGCTGGAGGGAAGATCGGGATGCATCTGCTCGCTCATTACGTTCTCCGGAGATTGTGTGGTCGATCGTATGGAGGGGTTCAGGTATACGCTCGAGAACGAAACGCTCGCCCCTTCGAGCAGGGGGCTGTCGAACGTTATTACCAGCGACCGTGCGGAGATATCCGTCGGAGGGGGTACGCTTGTCGTCATGGTCGGTACGTAAAGGACTGAAGAGTGAACCGCCGGGCGGTTACCCGCCGTGTCAGGCCCCGGGTTCGTCCTTGAATGCGGCGCGCAGTTTCTCCATCGTTTGAACGGGGTCCTCTATTACGATTTTCGCGCCTCCCACGATATCCACGAAGCCGAGCTCGTTCCTGTACCTGGGAATGACATGCATGTGGAGATGCGTCAGGCTTGCTCCCGCGAATTCGCCGATGTTGTAGCCGATGTTGTAGCCGCTGGGCGAGTAGAGTTTATCCAGTATATCCAGGCTCCTCTTCAAGAGGACGCCGATCTCCTCCTCCTCTTCGGAGTTGAGATCACGT
>Ga0180431_10007691_pt1 | contig 12491 bp, 2 predicted proteins | sample SS_ome_11_FD_132459 | JGI IMG/M metagenome (GOLD analysis project Ga0180431, IMG submission 132459) | Hypersaline lake sediment archaeal communities from the Salton Sea, California, USA - SS_1_MS_1 metaG | ecosystem: Environmental > Aquatic > Non-marine Saline and Alkaline > Hypersaline >... | reverse complement strand
CGACGCAAAGGAAGAAAGCGAATTATACGCAACCACTCTGAAAGAAACGGAAGAAAAACTGAAGGCCGAGGCTCAAGCGCGAGCGAAGGCCGAACAGAAGATTCAGGCGCAAGCCCGGGAGATGGCTAAAGCTCAATCAAACGCCGAAGCCCAAATCGCAGCCCGGCGGGAAGCCGAAAAGAAGATCAAGGAAGAAACCGAGCTTCGAGCCAAAATCGAAGAGCAACTCCGAACCGGAAAGGCCGAACGGGCTCGAATTGAGGCGGAGATCGCAACGGCCAAAGCAAACGCGGAGAAGGAAGCGGAATCCTATGCGACAGCCTTGAAGGATATCCGAAAGGAGCTCAAGGCAGAAGCCGAGGAACGAGCGAAGGCCCAGGCAAGAGTCGAGTCGGAAGCCAAGGCCAGGGCCGCATTGGAAGTGAAACTAAAGAAGGAATCGGAGGCGAGAGCAGAAGCCCTTCAGGACGCTCAGACTCAATCGCAAGAAAGAACGAGAGCCGAACAACGGGCGCAAACTGAGTCCCAATCAAATCTTAAAGCCCAGGAACAAGCCCAGTTCTATCGCAAAGCCATCGCCAAGGCAGAAAAAAGACTGGAAGCTCAGGCCCAGGATGTTGCAAAGGCCAGGGCGAGAGTGGAGGCCGAAGCACACTACAGAGTTCAAGCCGAACAACAGGCGCGTCAAGAAGCCGAGCTTAGAATCAGAGCCGAAGAGAAACTGAAGGCGGGGACAGCCGAGCGAGCTCGAATCGAGACGGAGGCGGCTGAGGCCATTGCAGGGGTTCAAAGCAAGGCCGAAGCCGAAGCGGCGGCAGCGAAAAAGGTCCAGGAACAGGCAGACTCCAATGCGGCCGCTCTGAAAGAAGTTGAGGAAAGACTCAAAGCGGAAATCCGGGAACGACGCCAGGCCGAAAAGAAAGCCGAGGGCGAGTCACAAGCGAAGTTGAAAGCCCAGGAACAAGCTCAAACTGAGGCCGAAGCCCACCGTCAAGCCGAGCAAAGGATACGAACAGAAGCCCAAGCGAGGACCAGGGCCGAGGAAAAGCTCAAAGCCGAAACAGTGCTTCGAGCGAGAATTGAAACCGAGACGCAGGAAAAGGCAAAAACCTTAGCCGAGGCCCTGAAAAAAACCGAAGAGAAACTCCAGCTTGAAGCTGAGGCAAGATCGGAAACCCAGGAGAAGATTCAGGCCCAGGCGGAGGCGCTGGCTCAAGCGCAATCAAAGATTGACGCCGAAGTTGAAGCCCGAAGGGATACCGAAGAGAGAATCCGGAAAGAAGCCGAGATTCGGGCGGGAACCGAAGAACAACTCCGGGCTGAAACGGCTATGCGGGCAAGGACGGAAGAACAACTTCATGCTGAAGCGGCCATGCGGGCCAGGATTGAGGCCGAAGCCGAGAAGAAAGCAAAAGCCCACCTTGCCGAACTGAAACAGGCCGAAGAAAAACGCAAAGCGGAAACACAAGCGGTCTCGCAAGCCCGGGAGAAAATTCAAGAACAAGCGGAAGCGTTGGCCAAAGCACAATCCCAAATCGAGGCCGAAGTTGAAGCCCGAAGAGCCATCGAGCAGAGCGCCCAAAAAGAAGTCGAAGCCCGGACCAAAGCCCAGGAGAAGATTCAATCACAGGCGCAGGAAATCGCCAAGGCGGAAGAACGAGCGCAGGCCGAGACCCAGACGTCTCTCAAAGCACAGGAGAAAGCGGAGTTTTACCGAAAAGCCGTCGCCAAAGCCGAAAAGAAGCTGGAAGCTTACGCCCGGGACGTTGCCAAAGCCAAGGCCAAAGTTGAGGCCGAAACCAGCCATAGAATCCAGGCCGAGAAAAAGGGCCAGGGCGAGGCGGAGGCCAGAGCTAAAGCCGAAGAAAGGCTCCAGGCCGAAAGGAAAGAGCGGGCCAGAATCGAATCCGAAGCGGTCGAGGCGATTGCTTCCATCGAAACCGAGGCAAAGGCTAAAATCAGCTCCTACGCTGCACAAGCCGAAAAAGACCGGAAGCAGACAGAATCCCTCGCTGCTGCTTTGAAAGAAACGGAAGAGAAGCTGCGGTTAGAAATCCGAGAACGACAAGAGGCCCAAAAGAACGCCGAGGCCGAAGCTCAGGCCCGAGCCGAAATCAAAGAGAATTTGAGAATCGAAACGCAAGCGCGGTCGAAGGCCCGGAAGGAGGCCCAAAGCGAAGCACTCAAAGCAGCCAAGGCTCAATCAAAAGCGGAAACGGAAGCCGCAGCTCGGCGTGAAATCGAGCAAAGGGCCCGGGAAGAAGCCGCCGCCAGAGCGAAAGCTGAAGAGAGATGGCAGTCTGAAAAAGCCGAGCGGACCAAAATCGAAACCGAGGCGGCTGAAGCTATTGCCAAGGTCGAAGACGAGGCGGAAGCCAAAATGGAGTCTTACGCCGCGCAAGCCCAAACAGCTCAGGAGCAAATCGCATCTTATGCCGCCGCATTAAAGGAGGTTGAAGAAAAACTAAAGGCAGAAACAGAGAAACGACAACAAGCTCAAAAGCGGGTTGAAGCTGAAACAAAAGGCCGGTCGAAAGCCCAAGAGGAGGCGAAAGCCGAATCGCTCAAAGCAGCCAAAGCCCAGTCGAAGGCTGAGACGGAAGCCGCGGCTCGACGCGAGGCGGAACAAAAAATCCGTGAAGAAACTTCCGCGAGAGCCAAAATTGAAGAAAACTTACAGGCTGAAAAAGCCGAGCGAGCCAGAATCGAAACCGAAACGGCCGAGAAAATTACCGCGATTGAAGCCGAGACAGAGGCCAAAATCGAATCGTATGTGGCCCAAGCCAAAAAAGACCAGGAGCAAATCGACTCTTACGCCGCTACACTAAAGGACGTCGAAGAAAAGCTGGCCTTGGAAATCCAGGAACGACGTCAAGCCCAAAAGAACGCGGAGGCCCAGACGCAAGCCAGGACCGCCCTTGAAAAGAAGTTAGAGGCTGAGACGCAAGCACGGTCTCAGGCCGAAAGGGAAATTCAGGTCCAGGAACAGGAACGAACCAAGGCGGAATCGAAAGCGGCTACTGAAACCCAGGCCCGAATCGAAGCCCAGGAGAAAGCAAACGCCGAATCGGAAACCCGGGCCGAGGCCGAATCCAGGGCCGAATCCGAAGCCTCTGCTCGTCGCCAGGCCGAGCAGAGAGCCAGAGAAGAAGCCGAAGTCAGAGCGAAGACGGAGGAAAAGCTTCGGGCCGAAGCGGCCATGCGAGAGAAGGTCGAAACCGAAGCGCTCCAGAGCATTGCTGCGCTCGAAGCTGAAGCCGAGGAACAAGCCAAATCCTATGCAGAAGCCCTGAAAAAGGCGGAAGATAAACTGAAAGTCGAGGCGGATGCGCGGTCGAAAGCTCAACAGAAGATTCAAGCCCAGGCGCAGGAGGTAACCCAGGCTCAATCGATGGCCGAAGCCGAAATCCAGGCCCGGCGCCAGGTAGAACAGCAGCTTCGTGAAGAAACCGAAGCCCGGGCCAGAATGGAGGAAAGGCTTCGGGCCGAAGAGGACGAACGGATCAGGATTCAGGCCGAAGCCGTCGAGTCCATCGCCAAAGCGGAGACCAAAGCCGAAGCCTATGCGTCGGCCCTGAAAGATGCGGAAGAAAAACTCACGGCGGAAACCGAAGAAAAAGCCAAACTGATAATAAAGACGGAATCCGAGACCGCCGCTCGTCGAGAAGCCGAACAGAGAGCCAGAGAGGAAGCCGAAAGCCGGGCCAAAATCGAAGAGAAACTGCGCTCGGAAAAAGCCATTCGAGCACGGGTGGAGTCCGAAGCGGAAAAGGCTATTACAGCGACGAAAGCTGAGGCTCAAGAGCAAGCGAAGTCGCACGAGGCCGCCTTGAAGAAGATTCAAGCACAACTCGAGACGCAAACTCAGGAACGAGCACAAGCTCAGGCCAAGGCCGACTCAGAAGTCCGGGCCAGAACGGAGATCGAAGAAAAACTCAGGGCCGAAATGCAGGCGCGCTCGAAGGCTCAACAGGAAGCCCAAGTCCAATCCCAGGAAAGAAGAAAAGCCGAAGAACAAATCCAGACCGAGACTCAGTCACGTTTCGAATCGCAGGAGAAAGCGGAATTCTACCGTAAAGCGATAGCGAAAGCAGAAAAGAGACTTCAAGCTCAGGCGGAAAATGTGGCCAAGGCCAAGGCGAGGGTCGAGGCCGAGGAAAGTCACCGGGCCCAAGCCGAGCATCGGGCGCGAGAGGAAGCAGAAGCCCGCGCTAGGGCCGTGGAAAAACTGCAAGCCGCAACGGCCGAACGCGCTAGAATTGAAACCGAAACAGAAGCGAGAATCGCGTCTTATGCCGCACAGGCAAACAAAGCACAAGAGCAAGCAGAATCGTATGCTGCGGCCCTGAAAGAAGCCGAAGAGAAACTAACCGCGGAAATCCAGGAACGTCGCCAGGCTCAAAAGGTAGCCAAGGCGGAAACGCAAGCCAAAGCCGCTATTGAAGATCAGCTCGAGGCTGAAACGCAGGCTCGGACGAAAGCTCAGCAACAGATTCAGATCCAGGCACAAGAAACGACAAAGGCCCAATCCAGAATCGAAGCTGAAATCGCTGCCCGCCGTGAAGCCGAAAAACATTTCAGGGAGGAAGCGAAGGAAAGGGCCAAAGTCGAAGAAAAACTCAAAGCCGAGTCGGCCCTGCGAGAGAAAATCGAAGCCGATTCCGCAAAAGCCATCGAGGCAGCGAATGCTGAAATAGAAGGGAAAATGGCATCTTACACAACGGCCTTAAAGGAAGCGGAAGAGAAACTCAAGGCTGAAATCCAAGCACGAACAAAGGCTCAACAAGCGACTCAGACCCAGGCACAAGAAACGACAAAGGCCCAATCCAGGATCGAAGCTGAAATCGCCGCCCGGCGTGAAGCCGAAAAGCACGTCAGGGAGGAAGCGAAAGCAAGAGCCAGGGCCGAAGAAGCGCTCAAGACCGAGGCGGCCATGCGCGAGAAGATTGCATCCGAAGCCGCAACGGCCATTGAGACGGCTAAAGCCGAAGTGGAAGCAGAAATCCGATCGTATGCAAATGCCTTAAAAGAAGCGGAAGAAAAACTCAAGACCGAGTCGGCCATGCGCGAGAAAATTGAAGCCGACGCCGCAAAGGTTATTGAGTCAGCGAAAGCTGAGATAGAAGAGAAGATGGCATCTTATGTGACGGCCTTAAAGGAAGCGGAAGTAAAACTAAAAGCCGAAACGCAAGCTCGAACAAAGGCTCAACAGGAGATTCAAGCTCAAGCACAACAGACCGTTAAAGCTCAATCTCGAATCGAAGCCGAAATTGCAGCCCGCCGTGAAACCGAAAAACACGCCAGAGAAGAAGCAAAGGCAAGAGACAGGATCGAAGAAAAACTCAAGACCGAATCGGCTATACGCAAGAAGATCGAATCCGAAACCGCTGAAGCCATTGCGGCGGCGAAGGCGGAGGTGGAAGTGAAAGTGAAATCTTATGCAACGGCCCTAAAAGAAACGGAAGAAAGACTAAAGGCCGAAATCCAGGCCCGAACGGAGGCTCAACAAGCGATTCAGGCCCAGGCACAAGAAACGATGAAAGCCCAATCACGGGTTGAATCCGAAATTGCAGCCCGACGTGAAGCTGAGCAAAACGCCAGAGAAGAAGCAAAAGCAAGGGCCAAAGCCGAAGAGAGGCTGCGGTCTGAAACCGCGGAACGGGCCAGAATCAAGGACGAAGCCGATATAGCCGTCATGGCGACTAAGGCCGAAGTGGAGGCGGAAATCCAATCGTATGCAAATGCCTTAAAGGAAGCGGAAGAAAAACTAAAGGCCGAAGTCCAAGCACGAACGAAGGCTCAACAAACGATTCAGACGCAGGCACAAGAGACAACCAAAGCCCAGTCCAAAATCGAAGCGGAAATCGCCGCACGGCGTGAGGCCGAACAACACGTCAGGGAGGAAGCGAAAGCAAGAGCCAAAGCGGAAGAAAGACTTCGATCCGAAACCGCGGAACGAGCCAGAATCAAGGCCGAAACCGCCAACGTCATCGAGACGGCCAAAGCTGAGATGGAAGAGAAGCTGACATCTTATTTGACGGCTCTCAAAGAAACAGAAGGAAAGCTCAAGGCCGAAACACAGGCACGTTCAAAAGCCGAGCAAGCCGTTCAGACCCAAACACAAGAGACGACCAAAGCCCAATCACGGATCGAAGCCGAAATCGCCGCCCGGCGTGAAGCCGAAAAGCACGTCAGGGAGGAAGCGAAAGCAAGAGCCAAAGCGGAAGAGAGACTTCGATCCGAAACCGCGGAGCGAGCCAAAATCAAGGCCGAAACCGCCAACGTCATCGAGACGGCCAAAGCTGAGATGGAAGAGAAGTTGGCATCCTATGCGGCAGCGCTGACGAAGGCGGAGGAAAAGCTCAAAGCGGAAGTAGAAGCACGATCTAAAACGCAACAGGAGATTCAAGCTCAGGTGCAAGAAACAGCTAACGCTCAATCCCGGATCGAAACCGAAATCGCGGCCCGTCGCCAGGCCGAACAAAAGGCCAAAGAAGAAAGCAAAGCCCGGGCCATCCTCGAAGAGAAATTACGAACGGAAGCCGAGGCACGTGCTCGAATCGAGACCGAGGCATTAGAAACCATTTCGACGACGGAAGAAAAGACCAAATCTTATTCAGCGGCCCTGAAAGAAATGGAGGAAAAACTCAGGGTGCAAACCGACGAGCGGGCGAAGGCTCAAGCGAAAGCCGAAGCGGAGATTCAGGCCAGAATGGCACTGGAAGAAAAGTTGAAGGAAGAAGCCAAAATTCGCGCCGAAACCCAAAAGCAAGCCCATGCCCAGGCCGAAAGAACGGCCCGAGCGGAGTCCAGGGCGGAATCCGAAGCGACGGCCCGGCGCGAAGCGGGGCAAGACGCCAGGAAAGAGGCCAAAGCGAGGGCCAAGGTCGAGGAAAGGTTACAAGCCGAAAGAAAGGCCCGTGAAACCGCCGAGGCTGAAATGACAAAGGCTGTCACGACGACTGAAGAGAAGATGCAATCGTATGCAGCGGCTCTGAAAGACATCGAGGACAAACTCAGGTCGGAAGCCGACGAGCGGGCAAAAGCTCAAGCGGAAGCCGAGGCGGAAGCTCTATCCAGGAAGGAAATCGAAGAAAAACTCAATGCTGAAATTCAGGCCAGGACGCAAGCCCAAGAGAAGGCTCGAATTCACGCTCAAGAAATGGCGAAGGCGGCCGAAAAAGCTCAGTTACAGGCCCGGTCGAGTTCCGAGGCGCAAGAACAGGCGGGATTCTACCGCAAAGCGATGGCCAAGGCGGAAAAGAAATTGGAAGAACTGACACGGGAAGCAGCGAAGGCCAGAGCACGGGCGCAAGCCGAATCCGACTATAGAGCGCAAGCTGAGCAACGGATTCGCCGGGAAACCGAAGCCAGAGCCAAAGCCGAAGAACGACTCCGGGCGGAAGTGGAAACCCGGGGTAAAATCGAGAGCACGACCGCCGAGGCGCTCGCCGCGGCCAAAGCCGAGGCGGAGAATCGAGCAAAATCATCCGCTGCGATGTTAAAGGAGCTTCAAGAACAACTGAAGGCGGAGTCCGAAGCGAGGGCTAAAGCCGAATCCAAGGTTGAAATGGAGGTAACGGCCCGGCGTGAAGCCCAACAACAGGCCCAAAAAGAAGCCGAGACAAGAGCCCGCATAGAAGAAAGACTACGCGCCGAAGCGGCGGAACGCCTGAGAGTCGAAGCGGAAAACGGAGAAATCGTCTCGGTGGCGAAAGCCGAGTCGAAAGATCTTATTGAATCCTATGCCGCGGCGTTAAGAAAGACCGAGGAGAAATTAAGAGCCGAAACGGAAGAACGCGCCAGGGCGGAAACGAAAGCTCAGGCCGAAGCCCGAGCCAGGTCGGGAATCGAAAAAGAACTGAAGGCTGAAGCGAAAGCGAGATCGAAAGCCGAACAAGAAGCTCAGACCGAAGCCCGGGAAAGGGCCAGAGCGGAAGAACGACTACGATCCCAAACGGACATCCAAAGCAAAACCGAGGCCGAAGCCGTGAAGGCTTTAGCTGCGATGAAAGCTGATTTGCAAGAAAAAGTGGAGTCGTACGCGAAGGCGCTCAAAGAAACCGAACTGAAACTCATGGCCGAAATGGATGAGAAGGCGCAAGCACAAGCAAGACTGAAGAGTGAATCCAAGGCCAGAGCCGAGTTGGAAAAGAAGATCGACGCCGCGATGGGGGCCCAGGCGAAGTTGGAGGAAAAATGGCAGGCCGGGACAGTGGAAAGGGAGAGAATCGAGACGGAAACGACAAAGTCGCTCAAGAAAGCTAAAACGGAGGCCGAGGAGAAAGTAGAATCATATGAGGCGGCTTTAAGGGAGGCCCAGGAAAAGCTAAAGGCCACCATTGAAGCACAAGCCGAGGCTGAGGCAAAAGCTACAGCGCAGGCTCAGGCCAAAGCTCAATTAGAAGAGCAATTGCAGACCGAGACGGAAGCCCGTTCCAGGACCCAGCAGCAAGCTCAAATCCTATCGGAGCAAAAAGCCCAGGCCGAATCGAGGGCACAATCGGAAGCCGCGGCGCGGCTCGAAGCGGAACAAAAGCTCATGGCGCTCACGACCGAGCAAGACAGAATCGAGGCTGCAGGTACAAAATCGACTGAAGCCTCACAAGTCGCATTACAGATTGCTCCATGTGACTGTTGTGGTCGAGAGGACTTGAAAGAAAGCGAATTAATCCGGATCGATTCCGGCCAACTGTTCTGTCCGGATTGTCTGAAAGAGCTGAGAGGCTGACGGTTCGCAACCATATGGTAAAATACACCTGTGGCAACGAAAGAACTGATACAAATCAATTCTCAGGAATCTGTTCCCAACACAGTCGGGGATAGTCCTGTCCTTCAAGAATCCACCAAATCTCGTCGGCGCCATTTTGGGTTTCACCCAAAAAGTCCCAACCGGCTTCCAGAAATGTAGCCGCAGTTTGCATCTCGGGTGTGGTTAGACCTGTACCGCCCCCGCTCGATGCCCGGTGGCTAAGACGAATGTCCCAAAAGGAATTTGTGATTGCGGCCTCTACATTCGAACCAACCAGTCCGCCAGAATTGTCCCCTCCTGATACAGCTCCCGTAGAATAGCAGTTGAGAATCGAATCCGGGTAATATGGGTCCACGCGGTTCAGACCGACCAAACCGCCAACCGCATTTCTTCCAGCGGCCGCACCAGTGCTGTAGCAGTTCGTGATGAAACCATAATTCTCGCCCGCTAAGCCGCCGACAGGGCGACCTTCGCCAGGAGTCCATTGAGACCATTCAGCGCTGACTAAACAGGTGCTGTAGCTCATGGAAATGATACCAGATCCGGCATTGGCGCCCGCAAGACCGCCGACAGAGATCCTTCCACTAACAGTGCCCGTACTGTAGCTCCGGGTGATACGGCCATAAGTAACCCCGGCAAGACCACCGATACAGTGCCTTCCACTGACTGTGCCCATGCTGGAGCTCCGGGCGATGTGGCCATAGTTGATCCCCACAAGACCACCAACACCAATCCCTCCGTTCACTTTACCCGTGCTGTAGCACAGAGTAATGTTGCCATAGTTATGCCCGGCAAGGCCGCCCGTATCGTCGGCGGTTCCGTTGATACTTACTGCTTCCAGACCCAGATTGGAGACCTTTGCTCCGACGTCTAATTGCCCGAACAGACCGAGGTAGCCTTCGCCTCTGAATGTCAGATGGAAGATCGTATGATCATTACCGTCGAAAACTCCGGTGAATGGAGTTCCCTGAAATCCGTTTTCAGCCGGATCGCTGTCCGGTGCGATAACCGCCCTGTCAAAGCCCTTTCCTCCGAGCAGGCTCGGACCCACACTGATATCATTAGTCAGCATGAAGTGCTTTTCGTAATCTTCTGGGCTGTTGCCGAGCAGCATCAGGTCCCCAGCCTTTGCGATCTTGTATGGATCGCCGGGCTCTCCTGTGCCACCACTGTACTTGGCATAGGCAGAAACACTTAGAAGACAAATTGCGATGAGTAAATGGATAATCTTCAAAACTCGCTGGTCATTCGGAATTTCCATTTTTCATCTCTCTGCCCCCCGACTTATAAAATAGCACTCAACGACTTGTCCCGATCTCGATGACGTGTAGTATAACAGATTTCGACTGATTTTGTCAAATGACGTTCCCAATTATCCTGGGCATCAGGCGCCTCCGGAAACTATTTTTACAGTAATCAGTGCGAGATAAACACACCTGGCTGGGCGAATAACAATACCGTGATGTAAAAATTGGAACCAGATAGATTGAAGCTTAGAGCAAATTATGTTAAATCATATTTGATTCTTATGAAGAATTTATTTTCGCAATTGATATTATACGGCCCGTTAGGCGCTGCACTTCTGATGTTGTTCTCGTGCAGCGCACCCCAAAGCGTCACGGCAGACAATACATGGCGGATCGTCTCGAAGCCGGAAAAGCTCGGCTACGACTCGGCTAAGCTGGCTCGAGCCCAACAATATACCGAGGACATGAACACGGCCGCGGTCGTTATCGTCGTGGACGGTAGGATATTGTATGAATGGGGCGATGTTGATAAGAAATTCAACACCCATTCGATCCGTAAGAGCTTCCTCAGCGCCTTGTATGGTAAGTATGTGCGAGACGGCGTGATCGATATCGACCGGACGCTGGGGGAAATCGGAATCGACGACGAGCCGCCGCTATCCGAAGAGGAAAAGAAGGCGACCATAAGAAATTGTCTCAAAGCGCGCTCCGGCGTGTATCATCCGGCATTGTACGAATCACAGGGGATGAAGGACCTGAAGCCGCCTCGTCATACCATGAGGGCCGGCACGCATTGGTATTACAACAATTGGGACTTTAACGTGCTGGGGACCCTCTTCGAGAAATATACCGACAAGAAGATATTCGAGGCGCTCAAAGAAGAGATCGCCGATCCGATCGGCATGGAGGATTTTTCTGTCAAGGACGGCACCTATATCACCGGTGACGCATCGACCCATCCGGCCTATCCGTTTCGAATTACGGCCCGGGATTTAGCTCGCTTCGGCGTGTTGATGCTCAATGAAGGACGATGGAACGATAGGCAAATAATTCCGCGCGACTGGGTCAGAGAAAGTACGAGTTACCATTCCGACGCCAGCCTCTACGGATGTGACGGATATGGCTACATGTGGTGGGTGTCAAAGGACAACAACAAATACCCACACCTGCCCAATGTCAAGCTTCCAGCCGGCACGTATTCCGCCCGAGGCTCCGGCGGTCATTACCTCATCGTGATCCCCGCCTATAATATGGTGATCGTGCACAGGGTCAATACCGACATACGCGGCAACAAGGTGGCCAAGTCCGACGTCGGCACACTCATCAGGATGGTCTTGCTGGCAAGGATGTAACAATTCGGATGATTGTAAGATGAGCTTCGATTTCGACACAGTATTCGACCGGCGACACACAAGCAGTCTGAAGTGGAACAAGTACAAAAACCGCGACGTGATCCCGATGTGGGTGGCGGACATGGACTTTCAGTCCCCCGCTGCCGTTCTCGAAGCGCTGCATAAACGAGTGGACCACGGAATATTCGGCTACACGGTGCCGCCGGATGAGCTTGTGCAGGTCGTTGTCGCTCGGATGTGGGAGAAATATCAGTGGAAGATCAAGCCGTCGTGGATCGTATGGCTGCCCGGCGTGGTACCCGCCTTGCATCTTGCGTGCCATGCGTTTGGGGACGATGGCGACGACGTGCTGACCTTCACACCCGTCTATCCCCCCTTCCTGACGGCCCCGTCCCTATCCCGGCGGCAACTCAAATCCATCCCTCTGCGTCGCCGGACAAATCGATATACGATGGATCCGGAAAGGCTCAAAAGTGAAATCACATCGCGCTCAAAAGTCCTGCTATTGTGCAATCCCCATAATCCCGTGGGCAGACGTTACGGCCGCCGGGAACTGAGGGACATCGCCGAGATATGCGTTGCACATAACCTTGTTCTGTGCTCGGACGAAATCCACTGCGACCTGATCCTCGACGGCCATCCACACGTACCCACGGCAACGCTCAGTCCCGAAATAGCCGCCCATACGATTACGCTGATGGCCCCGAGCAAAACCTTCAATACACCCGGCCTTAACTGCGCGTTCGCTATTATCGAAAATAAGAACCTTCGCACGAAATTCCGGCAAGCCCGCAAGGACATCGTTCCGAACGTCAATGCGCTGGGCTTCTCGGCGTGTCTGGCCGCCTATCGGGATTGTGAACCGTGGAGAACCGCGCTGATCGATTACTTAACAGACAACAAGAACATCGTCTATCGAGTCATTAATGATGAAATCCCGGGATTATCCATGGACGACGTTCAAGCGACTTATTTGGCATGGATCAATGTTGCAGAACTTAGTTGTGACGATCCCATTCGTTTTTTCGAGAACGCCGGCGTGGGGCTTTCAAACGGCAGGGAATATGGCGGCGAAAACCATATGAGACTCAATTTCGGTTGCCCGCGAAAAACACTCTTGGAAGGTCTCAACCGCATTCG
>Ga0180431_10007690_pt1 | contig 12491 bp, 7 predicted proteins | sample SS_ome_11_FD_132459 | JGI IMG/M metagenome (GOLD analysis project Ga0180431, IMG submission 132459) | Hypersaline lake sediment archaeal communities from the Salton Sea, California, USA - SS_1_MS_1 metaG | ecosystem: Environmental > Aquatic > Non-marine Saline and Alkaline > Hypersaline >... | reverse complement strand
ATTCACGTTGGAGTGATTGAGGTGACCGATCAGAGTCGAGATGACGGCGATCGCCAGGACGACCCGGCCGTCGACGCCGAGGATCACCAGGGGAACGTACTTGATGCTTCTGTAGATGATCACCTCCATCCAGTGAAAGCGGAAATTGCCGATCCAGTCCATGGTCTCGATGCTGTGGTGGAGCTTGTGGAATTGCCACAGCCACGGGACGCGGTGGAGGAGGTAGTGAACACACCACTCCAGGAAATCATTGAGCACGAAGAAGAGGATGAACTGCACCCACAGGGGAGCCTCGGTCAGGAGCCGCAGGGCCTCCGGAGCCGGGAGATCCCAGAGGTGGAACATCTGATTGACCCGGCGGAGAACCCAGGCGGCGGCATAGGCGAGCAGCAGGCCCAGGAAGTGGCCGTTGAAGATCCACCAGAAAAGATCCTGCCCGAACTGCTTTCTCAGCGCTTTCTGCTCACGACGCCAGGGCACAATCCTCTCCAGGAGAAAGCAGAAGAGCGACACCACCAGCAACCAGAAGAAGTAGCCGTGGGGGTCCCAGATGAACTGCAGCATGCTCGGTATCTCCTTTCCGATGGTTCCGGGGCTCAGGACCGTGGGCCGACGAACGCGATTCTACGCCAGTCGGTGAGGCGTGGCTACGGCCTCACCCCTCGATCCCCTCTCCCAGACAGGCCCTCCCCCACCCGGGAAAGGGGGAAAGGGGACGGGAGGGGCGAACTCTCCTCGAAATGCGGTAGGCTCCGGGAGTGAGCCAGAGCCCGCCCCCCCCGAGCTCGGAAGACCGGTCCGCGGAGCTCGCCGCGGCCGCGGTCCCGCCCGAGCTGCGTTGGGGGGTGCCGGCGGTGATGATCCTGGCGCTTTGTCTCTGGGCATTCCCGGCTCTCGACCAGTACAACGTCACCTGGGACGAGGCCCTGGGCGACTTCTTCTTCGGCGAGCGGTATCTGTCGTTCTTCACTTCGGGGGATGGGGTCTACCTCGATTTCCTCAACAACCCCTACCCCCCCGAGCGCTCCCCCGACCTCAGCCGGGCGTACTTCAAGATCCGGCCCTGGGAGTACTACCCGGTGGCCAACGTACTGGCGGCGGCCACCTCGACGGTGCTCTCGCGCTGGCTGGGATGGCTGGATCCGTTCGACGGCTTCCACGCCGTCAACATCCTGCTCGGAGCGCTGCTTATCTGGGTCTTCTATCGCTTCCTCCACGAGCGCTACGGAGCGGTGACGGCGACCGTGGCCGTCGGCCTGCTGATGACCGCGCCGCGGGTGGTCTGCCACATGATGGCGAACATCAAGGACTTCCCGTTGATGGTGTTCTACACCCTCACCGTCGTGGCCTTCTTCCGCGCCTACGAGGCGGGCTCGGTACGCGGCTTGTTGGGGTCCGGCGCGGTCCTCGGTCTGACCCTGGGAACTAAAGCCAACGCGCTCTTCTTGCCCGGCATCCCGCTGGTGCTGCTGCTCGTCGGCGGCATTCCCCAGCGCTGGCGCAAGCGCCGGCGGATGCTCGTCGTGGCGCTGGTCGCCGCCGGTGGGCTGGGGATCGCGGTGATGTTCGCGCTGTGGCCCTATCTCTGGCCCGATCCGGTGGGACGGGCCGTGGAGCACCTGCGCTACATCGGCCTGCGCAAGGAGTACAGTCGACCCGAGAGCGCGGCACCGGTGCTCCAGGCGATCGCCCTGACCACCCCGGTGGTTTTTCTGGCGCTTTTTGCCATCGGGCTCGGTCTGTGCCTGCGCCGCGCCTGGCGGCGCGAGCGCCTGGCGATTCTCCTCCTCGCCTGGATCGTCGTGCCCCTCGGGCGCTTCCTGCTCCCGCAGGCGGTCAACTTCGACGGCGTCCGTCACTTTCTGGAGATCTTTCCGCCCATGGCCGCGGTGGCCGGGTTGGGCGCCGCCTGGCTCGGGGGGCGGGCCGTGCGCCTGGTCGCCACGCCCTCGCCACGGGCTGTTAAGGCGGCGATGGTGGTGCTGCTGCTCCTGCCCGGCAGCTGGGCGGTGCTCAGAACCCACCCGTTTCAGATCGCCTACTGGAACGGCTTCGCCGGCGGCTTCGCCGGTGCCTATTCCCGAGGGCTGCCGCAGGCGAGCGACTACTGGGGGATGAGCTACCGGCTGGGTATGCGCTGGATCAATGACAACGCTCCGCCCGATGCGCTGCTCGCCGTGCCGGTGGTGGAACACGCGGTGCGGCTGGTGGCGCCGGAGCGACTGCGACCGGACATTCTGCTGCTGCCGGTCACCACGCCCTTTTCACCGCGCATCGCCCCGGACCGGCTGCGCCGCACCCGCGAGCTGGCCCGCGAACGGCCGCTCTATGTGATGTTCGTCGAGCGTCGCGACTGGATGAACGAGCTGATGATCGACTGTCTCCGCTACCTGGAGCCCGAGATGGAGTGGCAGCTCGAGGGCGCCCCGGTCCTGAGGATCTATCGCTACGTCGACTCACGGGTGGCGCCTTGGGAATGATCGGTTCCCTATCCACCGAAGAGCAGGGTGGCCGGACCGAAGACCGTTTCCCTATCGCCGGCGCTCCGCAGCCTGGAGAGCCCTCTCGAGGTCGATGATTCGGAACGGCTTGCCCAGGTAGTCGTCCATGCCGGCGGCCAGGCAGCGTTGGCGGTCGTCGCGCAGGTTGCCGGCAGTCATCCCGATGATTCGGGGCCGGAGGTCTCGGGAGAACTCGCGACAGATCTCACGGGTGGCGATGAGGCCGTCCATCTTCGGCATTCGGGTGTCCATCAACACCACGTCATAGGGCTGACGCCGCAGGGCCTCGAGCACCTCGAGACCGTTGGCGGCCACGTCGGCCCGATAGCCCAACCGTTCCAGCATCAGAAGTGCGACCTTTTGGCTCACCGCGTTGTCCTCGGCCAGGAGAATTCGCAACGGGGTCGGCGCTGGGGCGGACGCTTCGCCCTCAGGGCGAAGGATCGGCCGCTCGCGTTCCAGCGCCTCGTCGGTCGTTGCGGGGCTTTCGGGGAATGCCGCTTCGGCGGCGATGGTGAAGTGGAAGGTCGACCCTTCCCCCAAACGGCTTTCCACCCAGATGCGACCACCCATCCGTTCGCTCAACCGTTTACAGAGGTGCAGGCCCAGACCGGTGCCATACGGTCGCGCCGTGGAAGGGTCGGCCTGACGGAAGGGTTGAAAGAGTCGATCGAGGTTTTCTCGGGAGATTCCGATGCCGGTATCGCGCACGGCGAAGTGCACTTGGAAACGATCCTTGCCCATGTCGTGGACATCGACAGAAACGAAGACTTCGCCCTCGTCGGTGAACTTGACGGCGTTGCTGACGAGATGGGTGAGGACCTGGCGAACCTGGGTGACGTCGCCCACCAGGGACTCCGGAACCTCGTCGTCGATCCGGAAGTCGACCTCGATGCCCTTCTGGCGGGCCGCGGGAGCCATGAACTCGAGCGTCTCCTCGACGCAGGTGCGCACGGAGAATGGGGCGCGCTTCATCTCCAACTTTCCCGAGTCGAGCTTGGAGAGATCCAGGAGGTCATTGACGAGCGTCAGCAGGGTCTCGCCACTGCTGCAGATGATCTCTACGTAATCGCGCTGCTCGGGGCTCAGCGGCGTGTCGAGCAGCACGCTGCTCATCCCGATCACGCCGTTCATCGGAGTACGGATCTCGTGGCTCAGGACGGCCAGGAACTCGGTCTTGGCCCGGTCGGCGGCTTCCGCGGCTTCTTTGGCCCGCAGCGCCTCCTGCGATCGCCGCCGCTGGCTCAGCAGCGCGCGCGCGGTGCGCTCCTGGTTCTTTTGCTGCAGCAGAACCAGGATGGCGAACAGCAGGAGATAGAAAAGCACGACCTGGTTGCGGGCTGGTCGCAGCGTCGGGCCCAGGACTCCGAGACAATGGAGCAGGAGATGGAGCAAAGGCAGGCAGAAGGCATAGACGACCAGAGGGATCCAATAACGATACGGAACGGTCACCGCTTCCGGCCGGATGCGTGGTCGAACGGGTTCGTCCAGGGTCGTGACGTGGCGAAGGCGCGCTACCACCACCAGCGGCGGCATCCAGGAGAACCAGAGAAGATCGAGGGCGGGAAGCGTGTCGAGAGAAAACGGTGAGTTGGGTAGAAATGAAATGCCGTCGAGAAGGTCGGTCACCAGCCAGCTGAGATTGGTTCCCGCGAGGAGAAGGTAAATCGACCGCCATTTTCGGACGGTGCTTCGGCGGCTGAGGCGTACCCATCGAAAGATCAAAAAAACATCCAGTACGGCGTAAAAAAAGTTGGCCGGCAACCAGGTGGAACCGGGATCCTCGGCGGAGGCGTTGGAAACCAGGGCCACGTAGGCCATGAGTGCAAAGGGAAAGAGAATGGCGCCAATCAGATTGAGATGGCGCTGAGGATCGAACGTGCGCAGAGTCTCGGAGCGATCAGGGGGACCTTCGGAGGCAAGTATGAAAGCCACATAGATGATGAGGTAGGTGCATTCGGAAAAGAGCTGGAAATAGGTCCAGTCCCACGCGGGGGTGGCTTCCAGAACGACGACCAGGAGCCAGGCAGCGAGGCCCGCCGTGATGGTGCTCCAGAATCGCTTCTCGACGGCGCCCCTGATTTCACGAAGCCGATGAAGCAGCGCTCCGATCGACAGCAGGAGGAGGAGGGAGAGCGCGGGCGACCATCCGATCCATGGACGCTCCGAGAACAAGGCGATCGGAACCACGTAGGCCAGGCAGACGCCGAGGAGCCCGCCGAGCGGCAGCAGCAAACCCGGGTCCCGGCGCAGAGGGGTCCCCATCGCTTCTTACCTGCCCGGCCGGATCGCTGTGAGGACGCTTTGCAGGTCGGCGATCTGGACCGGTTTGCTCAGATACTCGTCCATGCCGGCCGCGAGACAGCGCTCACGGTCGCCGCGCATCGCGTTGGCGGTCATGCCGATGATCGATGGCTGCTCGTCGCCTGAGAGCTCGCGCCGGATCTCCCGGGTGGCGGTGAGGCCATCCATCTCCGGCATCCGGACGTCCATCAAGACCACGTCATAGGGCTGGCGGCGAAGGGCGTCGAGCACCTCGAAGCCATTGGCCGCCACATCGGCCTGATAGCCTAACCGCCGCAACATCATCAGCGCGACCTGCTGGTTCACCGCATTGTCCTCCGCCAGGAGGATTCGCAGCGTCTTAAAAGGACTCTTGCCCGACTCGCTCTCCGGGCGGATGACCGGCCGGTCGCTCTCCGCCGTCTCGACGACGGCTTCGTCCGGCGCGAACTCCGTGAGGATGGTGAAATAAAACGTCGAGCCTTCGCCCGCGCGGCTCTCGGCCCAGATGCGGCCGCCCATCAGCTCGCTCAATCGTTTGCAGATGACCAGGCCCAGGCCGGTGCCGCCGTACTGCCGCGTCGTGGAGGTGTCGACCTGACTGAAGGGCTGAAAGAGCCGACCCAACCCCTCCGGCGCAATGCCGATGCCGGTGTCGCGCACGGCAAACTGCAGTTCGCAGCGATCTCTCCCGCTGCGGCGGGCTTTCACCTCCACCGAGACGTTCCCCTCCGCGGTGAACTTGATGGCATTGCTGAGCAGATTGGCGAGAATCTGACGAATCCGCGTCACGTCGCCGACCAGGTTCTCCGGAACGTCATCGGCGATCCGGAGATGCAACCGGAGATCCTTCTCACGGGCCGCAGGAACCATGAGATCGAGCGTCTCTTGAACGCAGGTTCGCAAGGAAAAAACCGCCGGTTCCAGGTCGAACCTGCCCGACTCGAGATGGGAAAAATCCAGGATGTCGTTGAGCAGCGTTAAGAGCGTCTCACCGCTCACGCGGACCGTCTCGACGTATTTGCGCTGATCGCGGCTCAAAGGCGTGCGCAACAGGAGACTGCACATGCCGATTACCCCGTTCATCGGGGTGCGAATCTCGTGACTCATGAGAGACACGAACTCGCTCTTGGCCCGGTTGGCCGCCTCGGCGGCCTCCTGGGCTCGCAGCGCTTCCTCCGAGCGCCGGCGCTCGGCCGCCAGGGTCCGCGCTCGCGCTTCTTGAATCCTCTGCTGCTGAAGCATCAGCAGGCCGAGAAGGAGAATGTAGATCAGGATGACGAGGTCGCGCGCCTGCTGGAGCTCGTCGCTCCTCCAGCCCAGAGCATAGAGAAGCAGATGAAGAAAAGGCAGGAGAAAGGCGTAGAGCACCAGCGCGATCCAGTAACGCGTCGGGATGGCGTCGCTCGCACGGGAAATCTCGACGTGGAGCCGGGGCGGCTCGTCTCGGGACTCGACATGGCGCAGGCGTGCCGCCAGCGTCAGGGGGACGGCCCAAAGGTACCAGAGCAGATCCAGGGAGGAGGTCTCATCCAGAGAGAACCACGGATCGGGCAGTGTGCTCAATGCCACCAGGATGTCCGTCAACAGCCAGCAACCGCCGGCCAGGGCGAGCAGCCGGAAACTTCTGCGCCATCGCCTCCGCCGGCAACCACGGCTTTCGTGGTAGAAACGGAAAATCAGGTAGCAATCCATGCCAATATAGAAGAACGAAGAAGGGGGGGCAACGGCATCGGGATCCTCGGCAAGATAACTGGGGATCAGGGCGAAGTAGACCAACAAACCGAAGCCAAAGAGAATGGCACCGAGGAAGTTGAGCCGGCGCTGCGGGTCGGAAACTCCGCGTTCAGGGTGACTACCGGCGGCAAGGATGTAGGCGAGGTACCAGCACAGGAAGACGAAGTCGCCCAGAACGCCGAAGAACGGCAGCTCGCGAATCGGCGAATAATACTGCATCACCAAGGCCAGCAGCCAGATGCTCTGAGCTGCGGTGACGTAGCGCCAGAATCGCCGTTCGATCGCGCTTGCGACTTCCCGCAGCCGATAGTGCACGGCCCCGATGGAAACAACGAGCAAAACGGCAAGACCGTCGTTCCAGGAGACGTCTATGGGAGAAATCGAGAAAGCCGTCGCGAGCACGGCCAGGCTGACGCCGAGAAGAGCCCCGAGCATGACCCTCCAGGCCGGGTCCTTCCAGACCGGATGACGGAGCTTTCGGATCCACTCCAAATCGACCATGCTCATAACCCGCTCCCGGGTCGGGGAGCGCCACGGGTTACGTCCGGCAACCGTCAAGAACCGGAACCGGACAAATACTTCACCAGATCCTCGAAGAGGCGTCCCCTCAGGCCGCGAGATTCATTCACTAACTGGTGCCGCGCCCTCTCGAGAAGCACGATCTTCGCAGTCGGCAACTTCTCCTGAATGAATTCGACGTTATATTTCCAATCCACCGTGGTATCCGCCGTGCCCTGAATCACCAGGACCGGTCGCTCGGACGGTGGGTAAGTCTTGATCTGGTCATTCCACGCGTAAAGGGCATTCGCCCATTTCAGGGGGAAATAGCCGTATTGCAGGGGATCCTCCCGGAGGAATCGCACGAACTGATCATCCGAGGAGTTGGACCGAAAAACTCGCGGAATGCTTTCGACCAGAGGCCCGGCCGCGACATTGCCCAGCTTCGAGATCTCCCAGGCGTAGGATCGGACCAGGGGAGCCAGCAGAACGGTTCTCTCCACCGGGATCTCCTCCGCCGTGAGGAGATAGTCCAACGCCGCCGCGCCGCCCGTGCTGTGTCCCACGAGATGAAACGGCCCGGGGAGATGCGGTTGACAAAGCCGCAGGAACTCCTCCAGGGCCGCCACGTATTCTTGAAACGAGTCGATGGCGGCCCTCTCGCCCGTCGACAGGCCGTGCCCGGGCAGGTCATACGCGGCGACCGCGTACTGTTTCCCGAGGAGAAAATGAATCAGGTTCTTCATGATCCCCACGTGGTCATAATAACCATGGAGCACCACCACGGTTCCCTGCGGCTTTGCCGGACGAAAGACGTGGGCGGCAAGGCGATAGGCGCCCGAGGTGAAAAAGCCGAAGCGATGATCGGTCTCCGGGACGTCCAACCCGTAATACTCAAAGTAGGCCCGGACCGGCGGCGCGATCGCAGCGGGGGCGGAATCAAACAGCGGCTGCAGGTAGGCATCGGGTTTTTCCAGCAATGCCGCCATCGCCGCCGGAGAATCGGCATGCGCCGGCCCGGGTGATAGAACAGGTAGCATCGCAAGAAGCACGGAGGATCGCCTCAATATTTTCTTCAGCATGGATCTCTTCCGCCAAATCATCGGCTCTGCTGCATCAGCACCCCGACCCGCTCGGCTCGGGCTTTCCGAGGAGCTTGCGGAAGGGCCGGTAGAAGGCGTCGCGGCGCTGAGTACAGCGGGCGCAGCTCCCTACCGGGTGACCCGAGACCAGGCCGTCGCGGATTCTGGCCAGCGGCTCGCCGGTCGCGATCGTCGCCAGATCCCCGGCGGGGTAGAAGCCGATCGGGTCCTCCTCCCAGAAGGTGCATGGGGAGACGGCGCCGTTGGGACGCACGACCCAGGTCCTGCCGGGAAAGGCGCAGCCGAGACGCCGTTCGCGCCAGAGATGACGCCAGTACTCGAGCCGCTCGAGGCCGGCGCGCAGCCGCCACCGCCGGCGCGCGATGCGACCATAGAGAGTACGGGGGCGATCCGCCGCGGTTTCAAACTCGGGGAAGGAGAAGAGGAGCAGACCCCGCGCCACCGCCTCGCGCGCGGTGGCGGCGAGCTCCGCGCGCAGCTCGACGGGATCTTCCCCGGACAGCAGCTCGGGGCCGACGTCGACGCCGGTGGTCGGCGAGACGAACCGCACGTCGAGCTCGCTCGCGCCGTGCGCCGCGGCGAAAGCCGGCAGGCCCCGCAGCTGGTCGCGGTTCGACTGCATCCAGGTGAAGATGATCCGTAGCCGGGGCCGCTTGCGCCGGCGCTTGCGTCGGGTTTCGCGGAGCAGCTCCAGGCGCGAGATCAGCCGATCCCACTTGCCCCCGACGCGGATGGTCTCGTAGGTCTCCCGGGTGATCCCATCGATGGAAACCGCCACCGTGGTGACGCCGGCATCGACGATCGCCTCGGCGGTGGGCTCGGTAAGCGGCAGCAGATTCGTCGGGAACCACAGATCGGGGATCCGGTAGCGTCCGGCGACGGCGACGATCTCGCGGAAACGCGGGTGGATCATGGGCTCGGCGGCGCATCCCAGAGCGACTCGCCAGGCGCGGGGAAAAAGGTCGGCGGCGATCTTCTCGAAAACGGCGACCGGCATGTTGCCGCGCTCCGACAGGGAGGTGTCGAAGGGGGGGAAACGCAGCCGATCGACCTTGGAGAAGTAGCACATGACGCATTTCAGATTGCAGCGCTCGGTGACGTCGAGCACGATGGTGTGGGATCTTCTCATGGCTATAACCGTATCATTCGGCTCGCCCTCCGGGGGCGATTTTCATCGCCGGTTCGGCGACGGGGCCCAGGGGCGTCGCCGCGGCATGACGGCGGGCGCCGCCCCCCCTGCAGGACGATCCGAACCCGGGCTTGACCCGGCGTGGCGGATTGGCTATAACCCTCTCGAACTGCCCGATAGGAGAACTCATGAGCTTGGTCCCCCAGACGCTCACCGTCAGCCTCTTCGTCGCCCTCTCGCTGATATCCCCCGGATCTGCCGGCGGTGGCGAGAGCCCGGACGTTCCCTCTCGCCCGCCCGGCCCGAGCGCTGCGAGGCGTCCGAACGTGCTGCTGATCGTGATCGACACGCTGCGCGCCGATCACCTCTCCTCCTACGGCTACGACCGGCGGACGTCGCCCCATATCGACCGGCTGGCAGAGGAGGGGGTGCTGTACGAGGATTGCATCTCGGCCAGCTCCTGGACGCTGCCGTCCCATGCATCGCTATTCACCGGCTTGTTTGTGCGTGACCATCATACCACCAGCGAGAACTGGACCCTCGCGGAGTCGTTCGACACCCTCGCCGAGCTGCTCAGCGAGGCCGGCTACCATACGGGGGGATTCTCGAACAACGTCTGGATCAACGACGTGAGCGGTCTGAAACGGGGCTTCGACACGTTCCGCGAGATGTGGCGCGAGCAGCCCGTCCGCGAAAAGGGCATTTCCTTCGACGACCCGGCCGTCGATATGGGTGCCGCGAAGACCAACGGGGAGATCTTCGCCTGGCTCGACGGACTTCCTGACAAGACCCGGCCGTTCTTCGTCTTCATCAACTATTTCGAGCCCCACCTGCCGTATCGGCCGACCCGGCCCCACGATGACGATTTCCTCACGGAGGAGATCGATCAGGGAACGATCCGGAGATTGCGCTCCTTTTACTCACCGCGGGAATACGCCTATATTCTTGATGTCCCCTGGATGAAAGTGAGCGCGCGGGAGATCGGGATTCTGACCGATCTTTATGACGGCGAGATCGCCTACGTCGATTCGATCATCGGTCAGCTCGTTCGGGGCCTGCGTTCGCGTGACTTGCTCGACAACACCCTGCTGGTGATTACCTCGGATCACGGCGAGCATCTCGGCGAGCATCACATGCTGGATCACAAGCTTTCCGTATATGAGCCGCTCCTGCGCGTACCGCTCATCCTCCGGCACCCCGGGCGGATTCCCGCGGGAGTGCGGATTCGGACCCAGGTTCAGGCCCATGACGTGTTCGGGACGATCCTCGACGCGACCGGAGTGCGGGAGGGCTTTGTTCCCCGACTGCCTTTCGCGGAGCGCGCGCATGAGTACACCTTCGCGGAGCTGGCCTATCCGGGCATCTTCCTCAAGGTGATCGCGAAGGAGATCCCGGGATGGGACGCCAGCGCCTTCGCTCGCTCTCTCAAGGTAGTCCGCGGGCAACGTTACAAGCTGATCCGGGGCTCGGATGAGCGCCTGGAATTGTACGACCTCGTCGACGACCCCGACGAGAACCGGAACCTGGCAGGGACGCAGCCGGCGGTCCTCGAAAAAATGCTGAAGGCCCTGGAGTCGTTCAACAACGGCACGCTACCTGGCAAGCACTAGCGCCGCAGAGCAAAGACGCACTTGTTGCAGATGAAATTCTCAGGCGCCGCTTCGCGGCCGTAGACCCAGCGCCGCATCTGCCGGTAGGCGGGGCCGGTGAGGATCTCGTCGAGCGAGGTCTTGGTGAGGTCGCCGACGACGTAGTTCTCGTCGTAGTCCTCACAGCACAGGACGCACTTCGCCTGCGGGGTGATGTGCAGGTGCTGCAAGGGCCGCGAGCCGAGGTTCTCGCACCCGCAAAGCCGGCCGCCGCCCGCGGGCCGCCGCCCCACCGGCAGGTGGCCGGCGCGGTCCATCACCTCGTGGGACTTGACCTCCAGGAGGCTCCCGGCAAAGCGCTCGCGGATGGTGCGGAAATCCTCCGCGTGCCGCTCGTCGCCGATGCCGAGGACCATGATCTCCATGGTCTCGGCGAGCGGCTTGTCCTTGAGATAGTCGAGGTTGCGCAGCACCAGCGCCAGCTGATCGGCACCCCGCTCCCGGGCGTAGCGCTCGCGATCGAGGGTCGAGAGGTTGACCGAGAAGTAGCACAGACCTCCCATCTCCAGGAGCGCGTCGATGCGTTGCGGCGTCAGCCCCGAGCCGTTGGTCAGCACCGCCGGCGGCAGGCCGACGGCCTTGATGGCCCGGACCTGATCGAGAAAACGCCGGTCGGCCGTGGGCTCGTTGTAGTTGATCATGCAGACCGCTTCGATGGTGCTGCGATAGGCCGCGAGCTGGCGCAGGATGTCCTCGTAGAGCTCGGTCGGCATGAAGTAGCTCGGGCGCGGCTTGAGCGAGACCGGGCAGAAGTAGCAGGACTGGTTGCACACCGTATGCGCTTCGAGCGACACGACCTTGAGGAAGAATCGGGAATCGAGCTCGGCGTCGCCTTCCACCAGCCACTCCCCCTCCCGCAGCCGCGCCACCACCTCCTCGGCCACCGCCGCGAGGGGAAGCGTGCCCGCGATCAGGCCGTGAAGCTCCGCATAGCCGGCCTCCCCTGCACGGATCGTCCGGTTGGTGAGCGGGTTGTAGATCCGGTCATCCCCCACGTGCAGGTAGGGATCGGGAGCCCAGGGCGCGGAGCACGGGGCGATGGCAGGCGCGGCGGCGCCGCCGAGAGTCGCTTGCTGGTCGGTCACGTTTTCTCCCTGCGGTGGGTCGAAGTCCTCGTTTGGATGCACTCCGGATCCCAGCGGTGCTCGGTTGCGATCAGGCCGAACTCATAATCCGGCGCCTCGACCCGGAAGGCCCGCTGAATCACCTCCTGATCGTATACGTGCAACCCCGTTTCGTCCAAAAGGTAGACGTAGAGCGCGTACTCCCCTTTGAGGATCGGCAGCTCGGGGATCAGCAGACGCACCCGATAGTGCTCCTCGCCGGTCATCGGCGCCAGCCCATCGCGATGGGTGGAGAACGAGCACACCTGGACGCCGTCGATGCGGTCGATGCCCACGCCGACGTGGAAGGCGAGCTCCGGCTCGCGGGTCTCCCACTCGACCTCGAGAATCCAGGGATCGTGGAAGCGGTAGCTGGCCTCGTCCCGGTGCTCGGCCAGACGGGCGGCGGCGATCCGGGCCGGCTTCGCGGTCCCCTCGGCCTGCGGTTCCGGCTCCGCTCCCGGCCGGCGTTTGCTCAGCAGGAAGTT
>Ga0180431_10007686_pt1 | contig 12494 bp, 5 predicted proteins | sample SS_ome_11_FD_132459 | JGI IMG/M metagenome (GOLD analysis project Ga0180431, IMG submission 132459) | Hypersaline lake sediment archaeal communities from the Salton Sea, California, USA - SS_1_MS_1 metaG | ecosystem: Environmental > Aquatic > Non-marine Saline and Alkaline > Hypersaline >... | reverse complement strand
CTTGTACCCGCCCAGATCGGGGCAGGTTCTGTGCCCGCGCCGGTAGGGGCGGGTCTTGTACCCGCCCAGATCGGGGCAGGTTCTGTGCCCGCGCCGGTAGGGGCGGGTCTTGTACCCGCCCAGTTCGGGGCAGGTTCTGTGCCCGCGCCGGTAGGGGCGGGTCTTGTACCCGCCCAGATCGGGGCAGGTTCTGTACCCGTGCCGGTAGGGGCGGTTCTTGTACCCGCCCAGTTCGGGCCAGGTTCTGTGCCCGCACGGGTAGGGGCGGTTCTTGTACCCGCCCTTGCCCCGTGACGGGTGGGGGGGCTACAACAGGTGGAGCGCCGAGGCCCGCTCGACCGCCTCATAGCGACTGTGCGCGCCCAGCTTGCCGTAGATGTTCTTGATGTGCGAGCGCACCGTGCTCACCGCGATGACGAACTCCTCCGCGATCTCCGGCGCCGATAGGTCGGCCGCCATCAGGCGCAGCACCTGCATCTCACGCTCGGTCAGGGGCTCCAGGAGGGGTAGGGTGTCGGGGAGGATGGGATCCCTTGCTGCCCGTCCATGCCCCGTCTCCCCATCGAATGCGGCCAGCAGCCGCCCTACGTAGCTGGGCTCAACGCCCTGCGCCGCCGCCTGGCGCAGAAGATGTACCAGCGCCGGCCCTTCGCCTGGGAAGCCCGCGTCCGGGAAACCCCGTTCCCACAATGCCTCGTCCAGGAAGGCCCGCACGTAGCCCTCCGGCGCGGCCAGGCGCACCGCCCGGTCGAGGTAATCGAGGGCGTTTGTTCGCCTCCCGAGCAGCGCTGCCGCGAGGGCCTGCTGGATGTGAATCGTGATCAGTTCGCGCTGCCGGTCTCCGCGCGCCGCCGAGCGTTCCAGTCTGGCCAACAGGTCCAGCGCCTCTTCTGGGCGTGCCTGGGCCAGCAGCAGGCGCACGCGCACCGGATACTCGAACTTGCGCGCCGTGTCCCTCGGCTCATCGGCAAGCGCGCCGGCCTGCACGTCCAGGCCCGCGGCCCAGCGCTCAGCGGCGACGCGGTTGCCCTGTATCAACTGCAGGTCGGCCTTGAGCGCCTCGCTCGTCCGGTGCCACAGGCGTTCACCGGCCTGGGATGCCAGACGCTCCGCCTCCTGGATGGTCGCCAGCGCCTGGTCCATCTCCCCCGTCGCGCATTGGAGCAGTGCCAGCGCTTCCAGGCTGCACAGCACGATCCGCATCGTGGCCGACTGCTGCCCGAGGGTCAATCCCTGTTCCAGGTGCCCGCGGGCCTGGGCGAGCTCGTTGGCCTCGTATTCCAGCGTGCCCAGCGCCACGAGCAGCAGGCCCGCCAGGGGGAGCGGGTTGCCCCGCGCATCCACGTGCCGTTGGATGGCCTCCGTGCAGAGCGCCACCGCCTCGCGCCGCCGGCCCTGCGCGTTCAAGGAGAACGCCAGGTGGCCCGCTGCCACGGCGGCGATCAGTAGGTTGTCGTAGCGCTGTTCCAAATGAAGGGCCTGCCGGAAAGCGCGGATGGCTTCCGCCACGTTGCCCACTGCGTCCTGCGCGTCGCCGAGCATGAATAGCGTGATGCTGCGGGACGGCGGGTCGGCGTCCCCCAGCAGGTCGAGCGCCTCCTGGGCCAACTCTAGCACCTCGTGCGTCTCGGCGGCGTAGCAGCGCAGGCTGAGAAGCCTCCCGCGCCGGATCGGGTCGCCGTCCGCCGGAAGGGCGGCCTCGGCCGAGCGGGCATAGGACATACCCGCCTCCACCTGGCCCGTCGCGGACAGGCCCCATGCCTTCATGGTGGCCAGGTCGGGGTCGGCCCGCACCACCTCGTCCGGCAGCGCGTCCAGCCAGCCCAGCAGCGTGGTGAGCGCGCCCTCGACGAGCGCCTGCCCGCAGGCGTCCGTGACGATGCGCGCGGCCTCCTCGTCGTCGCCCGACGCCAGCACGTGCGCGACCGCCTCCGGCAGCAGGTGCTGGGCCTCGAACCAGTGCGCGGCCTTCAGGTGCAGGGCGCTGGCATTCTGGGGATCGAGCTCGGTGCGTAGGAAGTCGGCGAAGAGGCGGTGGTAGCGGTACCACCGGCGCTCCGCGTCCAGCGGGACCAGGAACAGGTTGGCGCGCTCCAACCGCTGCAACACCGCGTCGCTGTCGTCGCGCCCGGTCACCGCGTCGCAGAGTGGGGCGCTCAGGCGATCGAGCACGGCCACCTGGCGCAGGAAGTCGCGATCCGCCTCGGCCTGTTGGGACAGCACTTCCTCGGCCAGGTAGTCGATCACGTGGCGGTTGCTGCCGCTGAAGGCGGCGACGAAATCGGCCACGCGCTCCCGCGCCTGCCTCGGATCGTGGTCAGGATGGCCGCTGCCCTGCATCGAGAGGCTCGCCATCTGTAGTCCGGCGATCCAGCCCTCGGTGCGCGCCTCGAGCGCCGCGACCAGCTCGCTCTCCAGCGACGTCCCCAGGGCCTGGTTGAGGAAGGCGGTCGCCTCCTCGACCGTGAAGCGCAGGTCCGCGGCGCGGATCTCCGTCATCTGGTCGCGCACGCGCAGCCGGGGCAGCGGCAGCGGCGGGTCCTTGCGCGTCGCGATGACCAGGTGCATGCGCGGGGGTTGGTGCGCCAGGAGGAAGGTCAGCGCGTCGTGGATGAGGGGCGTTCGGATCAGGTGGTAGTCGTCCAGGACGAGCACGAAGCCCGGCCCCGGGTGCGCCGGGAGGGATGCCAGCCAGGCTGCGACGTCGTTGACCAGCAACGTCATCAGCGACTCGACCGGGGGCACGTGTGGCCCACCCAGCAGGCTCTGCGTGGCCTGGCCCACGTCCTCGCCCAGCGTCCGCAGCGCGGCGATCAGGTAGCCGAAGAAGCGCACGGGGTCGTTGTCGCCCTCGTCCAGCGACACCCAGGCGACGCGCGCGGGTGGTGTCCCGCCAGCCACGGCACGCCGCTGCGTTGCGCACGGATGTCGCCGACCGCTGCGGTCGGCATCCGCCCTCACTGCGAGCGGGGAAGCGCCCGTCTCGTCCCAGGCTTGCAGCCATTCGGCCACCAACGTGGTCTTGCCGAATCCGGCCGGCGCGGACACGAGCGTCAGCCGGTGGCCGGCGCGCGCCCCGGCCTCCAGCCGCTGGGTCAGGCGCGGGCGCGCCACCAATCCCGGCCGCGGCCGTGGGACATATAGCTTGGTCGTCAGAAGCGGGGCGCTCATGTCACCTACCTATCGCCTGCATCGTACCACACCCCGAGCACCCCTACCTATCCGAGACCTAACCAGCAGCTATGAATATCACCCTGACATCAGACGCTCGGCGTATGACGTATGACGTATGACGTTTGACGCTTGACGTCCCACGTCTAACGTGCATCGCCTGCTCTCCGACATCCCATCGTTCATTTCTCCATCCGCGGTAGTCTTTCCCGCCTCTCCTTCACGCCCCGCAGCGCCAGGATGGAGAGCACGAACATCGCGCCGTAGATGGTGAACAGCAACACGTAGCCCAGGTGATCCGCGATGGGCCCGCCGATGTACGCGCCGATGGCGCCGGCGCCCGCGCCCGCCAGGTTGGATATCCCCAGGTAGCGCCCGGCCTGCTCCTTCGGGACGATCTCTGTGCCCAGCGCCCAGTTGGCGGTGTAGAACAGGCCGATGGCCACGCCGGCCAGCGCCCCGCCGACGTAGGTCGCGGTCAGGTTGGGGATCGCCACGACGATGATGATGCCGATCGTGGCCACGATGCCGCTGACGACGACCAACCGCTTCTTGCCGACCCGGTCGGCCAGCCACCCGCTGGGCAGCGCGGTCAACAGGATGAACACGCCCACGAACATCATCACCATGGAGGCGGGGCCGGCCGCCTTCTCGCCCTGCAGCTCCACGAATCTCTCCTGGAGGAAGTACAGCATGAAGGTCGCCAGGTTGGTCGAGGCGACGAGAAACGCCAGCCGGTTGACCACCCACCAGGTGAACGAGGGGTGCTCGCGGATGTCCGGCCCGATGCTGATGCGCACGCTCACCCAGACGCCCAGCGCGACGGCGATGACCATGCCCAGCAATCCCGCCACCCCCGTGATGGCCAGCACAGCGCTGCGCGGCAGGTCCAGTGACACCCGCATGATGGCGTTGACGCCGGCCCCCATGCCGAGGATGATGACGGTGAACGCCGCCGTCATGAGCACCAGGCGCAGGAAGGGCTGCCAGTCCAGCTCGAACGGCGCTTTCTCCAGCTGCTTCTCCCGCGCGAACATCGTCACGGCCATGGAGATCACCATGACCCCCATAAGCGCGAACAGCGCCCCCCACAGGTTGCCCGCGCTGACGAGATTGCCGAGGACGAACGAGACGAAGATCAGCGGCAAGGGCAGCTCCAGCAGTGCCTTGACCCCGGAGAACCGCCCCCGCAGATCCTCGGGCACCAGGTCTGGTATCAGCCCCTGGGTGGCCGAGTGGGCGGTGTTCGAGGCCAGCATCGACAGGATATACAGGCCGAAAAGCACCCAATATCCTGTCATGCCCTCCAGGTTGGCCGTGAAGCCGATCGCCGCGAACACCGCCAGTTCGCCCAGCGTGCCCACGGCGATGAAGGGCCGCCGCCGCCCCCAGCGCAGCGTGCTGCGGTCCGAGAGCAGCCCCATCAGGGCCTGGACCAGTACGGCGACCATGAGCGCCCACAGGCGGATCTTGCCCACGTAGGTGCCCTTCGCCTGTTCGCCCACGAACTGCTGCACCAGGAGCGGGATGATCAGCGGCGTCAGGACCTGGGAGCGGGTGGTCAGGGCGAACCAATATGCGTTGATAGTGAGGTAGTCGTGCCAACGGATGGCCCGTTTCATGGGAATCTCCTCCTCGTGTGATTTTGGCCTCAGACTTCCGAGGTCTAGGACATAGCTCCAGGTAGCAAAGATCGCGGCTTCCGCAAGGTGTTGGGCGGGTCAAGTGAACTGCTGAAGACCTCGGAAGTCTAATGTGGCGTGACGAGCAAAACCTTGTAGACGTCCAGCGGGATGTCCAGCCGCGCCCCCTCGTGGCGCTCCTCATCGCCCGTGCCGTCCGGCGAGACGACGCGCGCGGCGACCGGCGAGCGAAAACGCACCTGGACCTCCTGCGGGCCGGCCGCGTAGTTGACCAGGTGCACCTGCAGCGTGTCCCCGCGCCTCCAGACCTCGATCAGGGCGGGCTCCGGTGCGCTCAGGCGGGGATACAGGTCCTCGGGCAGCGCGTTCAGCAGCGCCTCCCGCGCCCCCTCTGGCGGCACGTAGTACAGGGGGCTCTGGGTGAACACGCGGGGCAGGCCGGCGGCGTCCATAACCTGCCGGGCGAGCCGGTTCTGGCTGTACGCGCTGAACAGGATCCGCGCCCCGGCGGCCACGAGTCCCCGCAACACGGGGTGCCCGTCGAGCGGCGATGGGCTGGGCCCCTCCCACCCCTCCAGCGCTGGCATGAGGACCACCTGTGTCTGCAATGGACCGCCAGCATCCTGCTGGCATGCCGCCAACCCGGCCTCGTCGAACACCAGGACGGCCTCCAGGCCATCCGCCGGATCGCCGGGCCGGATCACGCGCCAGGGGATGCCCGCCACCGTGAGCGCCTGTCCCGCCCCGAAATACATGGGCGCTACCTGGTGCCAGTTCAGCCACAACGCCTCCCCGGGGTGGAGCAGCCCGACCGGCGCGGAGTTCCGCCGCTCCCCGCCGAACAGCGCCGCGTTTGCCTCCAGCCAGGCGTGGGCTTCGCCGATGGCCACGTGAACCGGCGCGTACTCGGCGGCCGTCAGCACCGTCATCTTCTCACCGTCGTGGTACTCGGCCCCCTTCGTCGTCATGCTCGTGCCACAGGCGGCCGCCTCCGCGATGCCCTGCCGGTACCGGCGGGCAGGGTAGATGGGGTCGAAGCCGATGCCCACGTCGTAGGACAGCACACTGAGGTGGGCGGCGCGGCCCACGATGGGGCGGGCCGTGCGTATGGTGAGCGCGTTGTTGGCCAGGCGCGGCCCGGGCCAGCGATCCCAGCGCGGCAGCCCGAAGTTCTCAATCATCACCACGTCCTGGACCTGTGCCAGCGCCTCGAGGTCGATCCCGTAGATCAGGTAGGCGTCGCGCATACAGGCGTCGAAGTCGTTGGCGCTCAGGGGCGTGCCCGGCTGGAGTTCGTCCGCGTAGGCGGCCAGCTCCGCCACCAGTTGCGTCACCTGGCCGGCGCGCCAGCGCAGGTAGCGCGCGACGGTGGGGTCTTCGGGCCGGACCGTGCCCGTCGGGATGGGCGCTCCCGTCTCCGCCCGGTACTGCTCCCGGCAGCGCGGGCAGTGGCAGCCCGCCGCGCCCAGCCACGCGCCGAGCAACGAGACCGGCTGCGCCCCCTGGAACAGGTTGTCCAGGAAGATGCCGTCCGCGCCGCGCTCAATTGCGCCCCGGACCAGGTCCTTGAGGTGCTGCCGCCAGTCTGGGTGGGCCAGGCACGCCATGTACCGCCCGCTGTAGGTGATGTAGGTGATCTTGCGGCCCCGCTCGTCAGCGGCGTACCAGCCCTGCTCCCGGAAGCTGCCGTCGTACACGCAGTTGGAGCTCTGGATGTAGGCGAAGACCGGCGTCCCGGCGTCGTGGTAGACCGCCGCGGCCCGCTCGAAGTCGTCCCAATCCACCCGCTCGACCTCAGGCGGGAAGCCCCAATCGTACATCAGGTGCACCCAGTTGCAGCGCATCGTCCCGACCACCCGGTCCGCGCCCGTGGGGGTGTGCACCTCGTCGTGGACAAACTCGTCCACGGCCACGTCCATGAACTTGAGCCGGTTCATGCGAACGGTGCCCGGCCCGCCCCAGAGGTAGATGGGGCGGTAGGAGCCGACCTTGAAGTGGGGTGGGTATGGATTCACGACGTTGCCCTTCTTGACGTTTATGCTTGCCTGGGTGGAAGAGCCAGCTCATAGGCGGGGCGGCCGCACGGCCACGGATGGGCGTCGCAAGGAGGACGGTGAGCCGGGTGCCGCACCGCGGCTAATTGTACCACATCTTCGCCCCAGCCTCAAACGTTGCGCCCCTGGTCGCCTCCTCCCCCTGGGACCGCGGCCATCCTGGCCGCCAGCCCGGCATCCGCAGCGCACCCCCCTGGGACCGCGGCCATCCTGGCCGCCAGCCCGGCATCCGCAGCGCACCCCCCTGGGACCGCGGCCATCCTGGCCGCCTCCCCGGCATCCGCAATGCCCCCTGGGACCGTGTCCATCCTGGCCGCCAGCCCGGCATCCGCAGCGCCCCCCCTGGGACCGCGGCCATCCTGGCCGCCTCCCCGGAATGGCTCCGTACCACCGAGAGCGGGCTACCTCGGGAACCGCCCTATAGTCTCCCTGAAGGCCGCCTCGTCCGGCAGGAAGTAACCCACGTCCGTGATGTAATACTTCACCCGCCGCAGGTAGAAGTTGATGAACGCCGCCACCTGAGGCTTGCCCTCCATGATGTCGGCGTCGGAGTAGATGAACAAGGGCCGCACCAGCGGATAGGCCCCGCTGTCCACCGTCTCCGGCCTGGGCTGGACCCTGTCCACCGGCAGCGTGCCCAACGCCTCTTCGTGCGACTGGTAGTAGGCGTAGCCGAAGAAGCCCACGGCGTGGGGGTTGTCCCGCACCTGGGTGGCCAGTTCCGCGTACTCGTACTCCTCGCTCCGCGTCGTGACGTGGGGGGCCTGCGACAGCGGCGTGGGATCGCCGTCGAAGATCTCATTCACCAACACGTCCCGCGTGCCGCTGCCCTCAGGCGGGTAGAAGCGCTGGATCGCCTCATCCGGCCAATCGGATTTCACGTCGGACCACTTCTCTGCGGTCGCCAGGATCTGCCGCAGTTGGTCGAGCGTCAGCCCGTCCAGCTCCGGGTCGCCAACCACCGCGCTCCCGGCGCTGACCGCGATGACGATGGCGTCCGTGCCGATCTCGAACGCGATGGGGTCCAGCCCGATGTCCTGGCATGCCTGGCGCTCCTCGTCCTTGATGGGGCGGCTGGCGTCGGCGATGTCCGCGCCGCCGGCGCAGAACGTGGCGATGCCCGGGCCGGTGTGCTCCTTGCCGATGTCGGGGATGTCACCGCCGAAACCGGCCTCTCTGAAGCAGTCGGCCACCCGCTGCGTCAGGGGATACACCGTCTGGCTGCCCACGATGGCGATGTTCCCGCTGACCCCACAGTCGACCTCGGGCAGCGTGGCGATGCCCTGCCCGGCCCAGTAGGCGGCGACTTCCTCGGCGGTCGGCAGGTAGATGATCCAACCTTTTCCGATGGCGTCCGCGCTCTCGATGCACGTGTAGGCCGTGTTCGTCTGGCATTTCTGGTTGTTGAGCGCGACGATGGCCCGATAGTCGAAGGGATTGCCGTACTCGCGCTCCGCGATCCTGGAGAGCCAGTCGCCCCCCTGGACCTCGTAGGGCTGGCCCGCTCCGGCCCCTGTGCCCTCGGCGATCTCGCAGCTCGGCGGTGGGGTGGGGACGACGTCGCCCGGCGGCGTGGCCGTTGCCGCGGCCGGCGGCGTTGGCGGCGTCACGGGGACCTCCATGCATCCGGCTGCGAACGCCTGCTCCACCTTCTCGTCCCAGGCCCGGCACAGTCGCCCGTACGTGCCCGCCGCCCTGATCTCCTCCAGGCCCGCGTTGATCGCGTGCAGCAGACCGCCGCAACCCTTGCGCACGGCGATCCCATACACCTGTTGGCTGGGGATGAACGTGTCCAGGAGCCTCAGGCCCTTGTAGGCCCCGATGTGCCTGCTGGCGCTGGGCTGATCGTCGACCACGGCGTCCACCGTGTTCTCCGATAGCGCCGCGAAGGCCTCCTCGATGCTCGGGTAGGCGGCGCAGCCATCCCTGAGCTGCTGCGTGCACCAGTCCTGGCCCGCCGTGCCCGACTGCACCCCGACCATCCGGCCGGCCAACTGGTCGGGCGACTGGATATCGCTGCCCTCGCGGACGGCGACGGCCAGCACGGTCTGGTAGTAGGGCGTGCTGAAGTCGACGATCTGTTCCCGCGCCGGTGTCTGTGAGATCGCTGAGATGGCGACCGCGAACCGGCCATCGGCCATGTCGGTGAGGAGACTGCCGAAGTCGCCGCACTGGGCGTACGCGATCTGGAGGCCGGCGGCCTCGGCGACGGCGTTCATCAGGTCGATGTCGAAGCCCTGCACGCCCGCCGGCCCCTGGTCGACGAAGGGCTCGTAGTCGGGCGAGATGCCCACCGTGATGACGCCGTCGACGTCGCAGGGGACCGGAGTCCCGGCGGTCGAAATGGGTTGATCCGTGGGTCCCTGCGCCTGGGTGGGGTCCGGCCCTGAGGGGGAGGGGGAAGGAGCGGGCGTCGCCGTTGGCCCCCCAGGCGTACAAGCGCCCAGGATGAGGCCCGTCAGCAGGACCGCCAGGACGGGGACCGCCGTCCGCCGTTGGTCAGGTCTGAGTCTTCGTCTCTGTCTCTGCCTTCGTCTGTGTCGCATAGTGTTCTCCCAACAGGGCTCCATCCTCGCTATTCCCGGCAGACCCGCGGCGTGCCGTCCTCCCGGGGCTCAAAACCGGCCGGAAGCTTCACCTTGACCTCCGCCGGGGGACTGAAGAAGTGGGTGTAGAAGTGATGGTCCTCCAGCATCGCCTGGCCTTGCCGGCCGAGGACGTATTCCAGGAACTCGCGCGCCAGCTCCGTCGACTCCGCGCTGAGCTGCCCGCCTCCGATGACGTACATGTACAGGGGGCGAACCAGGCGCGGATCGTACTGCTCCGGATCGAAGCAGGGCTCCTGATCCTCCTGGACGCCGGGCCGTTCGCTGCATATGGGGTAGAGCGGGTACGCTTTCCAGCCGTCGTATTCCACGAGGATGACGCGCATGAACCGCGGGGGCTGGGTGTGCAGCCAGGCCGTGCTGACCCAATACAGGGAGCCCGGCAGGTTCAGGGCCTGGTCGAGGCAGGCGTCGTTGCTGCTGCACGGCTCGCAGCCGTCGGCCGGGTCGTCGTCCTCGTCCTCGCACAGCAGTTCGCCGCCCGCGCCCTCACGCGTCGGGGGCAGGGTGACGAAATGGCCTGGGATGGGGATCGGCTCGGCGTCGTCTTCGCTCTGGCTCAGTTGGCCGACCTCGCGCAGGATCAGGTCGGTCGTGCCGCTGCCGTGGCGGGCGATGATGCGGATGGGGCGGGGCTCCCCTTGGTCGTCCTCCCAACCTTCGAGATCTCCCCAATTGGGGCTGCTGCCTCTCAGGATGCCCGGCAGATCGCGCGCCTGTATCGCGGGGCCCTCGTTGTTGATGTCGGTGACGAACGCGATCACGTCGTAGCCGATCACGGCCGCGCACGCGATCGTGTGCTCCTTCTCGATCTCCTGCTGCATGTTCAGGGGCATCGCCTCCGAGGCGACCACCAGTTCCGCCTCGCCCCGGGCGGCCATGTTGAAGCCGTCCAGCGAGCCTCCCGGCTCAATCGTGACGTCAATCGTCCGGTCGGCGCAGATGAGGCCGCCCAGGATGCAGTCCTCCCACGCCTGCTGCGCCTCGAAGGCCTCCTGCCACTCGCCGGCCAGGCCGATTTCCTCACCCAGGACGGTGTTGCTCCCCACGATGCGCAGCCTGGGGCTGGGCCTTCTCCTCTGCATGATCGGGACAGCCCAGCCCTGGATCGCCTCCGTGAGGTCCGCTGCGAAGCCGATCGACGTCCCCAGGAAGGTGCCGATGAACATCAGGACGGGGAGCCACCTCTGCCTCCGAAGTAACGCCAGCCTGCTCTGTTCGGACTCCGAGTCTGGCTGGGCGTCCGGTGCGTCGCCGGGCTTCGCTGCTGGCTCTGCACGGGGGACTTGCGGTTGCTCAGTGGGGGAAGATTGCATGGCATCACCTCCGCTCGTCAGTCAGGGCGTGCTTCGGTCTTGCGTGACTTGGACGATTCCCCGTCAGCGCCAGGCACGCAGCGTGTCCGCGGACAGACCGGCGGACACAGTGAACGACTGCCCGACCTCCCGCCCGGCAGACTTGAGGGGGCCGGGCAATTCGGCCTGTAGGACGGGGCCGGCAATACACCGGCCTCCCATTGTACACCGGGAACTTGAACGAGGCGTTAACGGAGCCTAGCGCAATGTTAGCGCTGTGTTAACGGTCTGTTAAGGGGAGGCGAGCTTGCTCCCGTCTTGTGGCCGGGATTTCCCAATCGCGACCGAAAGGGGGGCCCCCTAAGAACGTCGATCCACGTGGCTACGCTGATCAGGCGCAGGATCCCCACAACTACTATGCCATACCGCCAGAGTTGGGGGACAACGAGCTGGGGGATCACCCTGCCCCTGCTCGGAAGATCGTCCACGACGCGCAGGCGAGCGAAGTCGAAAGGGGGCGGCTCCCCTGTCTTCGATCAACAAGGACAACAGGATACTCGTTGCTCCTGAAGGCCTGATCGACTGGAAGGGGCCAATGGCCTAGCCCTTTCAGCTCCCTACTTGACGGGATACTCGTTGCTCCCCAGAGAAGCAGGCGCAAGAGCCGCGAAGCGTGGCGCTTTCAGCTCCCTACTTGACGGGATACTCGTTGCTCGGCGGATAATGTGCCGGGTAGTTACGCGGAAGTGCGCTTTCAGCTCCCTACTTGACGGGATACTCGTTGCTCCTAACGGGTCGGTGAACATAGCGCCCCAGTTGTACCGCTTTCAGCTCCCTACTTGACGGGATACTCGTTGCTCCCCAGGATTAGGTAGGATGCCGGTGTCTTGAGTGCCGCTTTCAGCTCCCTACTTGACGGGATACTCGTTGCTCCTCCACTTCCTGCACGAGAACGGCATCGACGTGACGTCTTTCAGCTCCCTACTTGACGGGATACTCGTTGCTCCGCAATGCGGGTAAGCATCACCGCTTGCACCGGGACACTTTCAGCTCCCTACTTGACGGGATACTCGTTGCTCCCGTGCCCGGATTGTCGCATCGGATGCGCCATCGACGAACTTTCAGCTCCCTACTTGACGGGATACTCGTTGCTCATCATCTACTATGCCCTCGTCAATGGCCCAGGTCCAGACTTTCAGCTCCCTACTTGACGGGATACTCGTTGCTCCACGAGCAGGACCCGGTGCGCGTGTTCCGCCACCTGGCTTTCAGCTCCCTACTTGACGGGATACTCGTTGCTCCGTGGTACGGCGGCCGGGGCCGGCGGGGACGTGGTGGTCTTTCAGCTCCCTACTTGACGGGATACTCGTTGCTCCGCGGCGATGCGCAAGGGCACAATACCGGTGGAGGTGGACTTTCAGCTCCCTACTTGACGGGATACTCGTTGCTCCGACGGCATGGACTTCCCCAAGCTGCTCGGAACGATCTTTCAGCTCCCTACTTGACGGGATACTCGTTGCTCCTTGACCGCGCCGTGAACGTGTCCCGCCACGTAGTCCAGCCTTTCAGCTCCCTACTTGACGGGATACTCGTTGCTCCTTGTGGAATGTGTCAATGATTTTGAGACAACTCAAGCTGGGATTTAGGGAAGAAAAGCTCGGCTACGTCAGGCTGATCCAGCGGCTCCTCCACGATAGCCTGGTGCTCGTCCGCGTCAAGGGATCG
>Ga0180431_10007685_pt1 | contig 12496 bp, 13 predicted proteins | sample SS_ome_11_FD_132459 | JGI IMG/M metagenome (GOLD analysis project Ga0180431, IMG submission 132459) | Hypersaline lake sediment archaeal communities from the Salton Sea, California, USA - SS_1_MS_1 metaG | ecosystem: Environmental > Aquatic > Non-marine Saline and Alkaline > Hypersaline >... | reverse complement strand
TCCACGTCGACGGGTTCCACGTCCGTGGGGGGAAGCCTATCGGCCACCTTGAACGGACGATGCTCGCGGGGAACGTGTTCGAGGACTTCGCGAACATCCGTGCGGTCAGCAGAGAACAGTGGGCCACGGCGCAAGCGGAGATGGAGGTCGCCGGCCTCGCGCCGCATATCCTGCTCGACGCAGCCCAGGTCACCGTCGGATAGGGGTTGTAGCCGCGGAAGGTCCGTACAGCCTTCCGCGGTGTCGCTTGGAGTGCAGGGGCAGATCTCTGCCTTGGTATCCGGAGCTGTGGCGCGTTCCGGCCTTCCGGGTGAGACCGGGAACCGAAATCCGATCCCAGAGGAGCGTTTAGTCAGAAGGAATCAGCCGTTGGTGATTGACGAAGCCGGGCGGCGCTTCCACATCTGAGGGAACGAATCCAAGATGCTCGTAGAAACCAATGGCTTCCACGTTGCTCCGAAGGGCGCCGATCCCGATTTGAGTTGCCGATCTGCGGAACTCATCCTCAAGCGATTGGAAGATAGCGGGGCCGATGCCGCGCCCCTTGAAGCCGGCGACCTCACCGTCTGCCACAACAGCGCGGATCTCTCCAGTCGTCTCGAACGCTTCTACGAGGCCCGACCACGAGAGGCCGAGGCTCGTGAGCGAGTCTTGCCCGAGTCTGATCAACTCCTCGCGTAGTGCCTCGAAGAACATATCGCGTTCGGTCTTGGTCGTCGCACGAAGCTCAAGCACCGGAACCTCCTCAATCTCACGGCTGCCAAGCGTATCACAGTGAGGAGGTTGCCGCAGGACCGGGCGTGCATCCGGATTCGATCAAGTAGCTCGCCGTGCTAGATATCATGTTCCAGGAACCCATTCCCGGAAATCCCCATTGCCAACCTGCGAACAGGACAGCACAACCCGACAAGTCACGGAATCGTAGTAGGGCTTGGCGGTTCGGATGCTTCCTTGGGTCGGATTCCGCGAGTAGAGGCCGATTTGTCCGAGCAGCTTCATTGCTGTAGCATGGTATGTGAGAAGTCGATACTAATACGTGGGAGTAAGAGTAATGAAGGAACGTTTGAGGGACGGTGACCGGCGTCAAGGCGCACCGGCGCCAGCATGCATGGTTGAGTATGAATCGTGGTTCGGCACGGGAAAGGGGTGATGGGCGAAGGCTTCATTGGTTAGCGATCAAGAAGTGTGTCTTCATCTTTGGCACGCAGTTTCAGTAGGTATTGGAGGAGGGTGTTATGCTCAAGAGTCGAAGGACCACAGGAATCGTATGCGTTCTGATCGTGGCAATGCTCGCGGTGTTTGCAGGTGCTGTGATGGCAGACGACAGTGCAGGGGCAGCAGTCAAAGCCATGGTGGAGCAAGGCGTAATCATGGCTGTTGTAGAAGGGGAGGAGGCTGTGCTGGCAGCCATCAGCGATCCTGAAGGCCCCTTCATTGATGGGGATCTCTATCTCTTCGCGGGCCTTGTGAGTGATGTCATCATGGTCGCGCATCCATACTCGAGTCTTCTCAATCAGGACTTGAGTGACTACCAAGACCCTGAGGGCAACTACCTGTTTGCCAATTTCGTGGCTGTCGCTTCGGAAGCTGGCGCTGGGTGGAGCGAGTATTGGTGGCCGAAGCCGGGGGAAGAGGAGTCTTCGCGCAAGTTGACCTACATCATGAAGGTGGCTGGCCAGGACCTGTATATCGGTTGTGGCTACTACCCTGCGGAGTAAGAACCTAGTTCTTCATTGTACAGTCCATTCCGCGTCGTCTTATGGCGCGGAATGGACTGTCTCTTCGCATGACACTTGATTGGCCAGCTCCCCTGACATCGGTCCAGAGCAGGGCAAGCGGTTTGGGCGAAGGTCACGATAGCTGGGGAGTTGGGGCGTGTTGAGGACAGTTCTCGCGTGGAATGCTATGCGATTGCTCAACTGACCGCGCGAAACGTGAGGGTAGTTGTCCGTCAATCATTGGGCTGAGCGCCGGCAGATCCGGGGCTCCCTGCCCTCGCGCGAATCTGATGGTAGATTCCATGCTCCGCACAATGGACAATGGGCGCCGGGACCCAGACAAGAGGACCGAGTTCCCGGGTCGAAGCGCGATCCTTCAGCAGGGAAGAGAACGACGAGAACTGCTAGGCCCGGCAGCGGGGGAGTGCTCCATGGACGTCTCAAACCGTGAACCGCGAAGGCAGCTATCTAGGAGGAGCGGATTCATCCGCTGGCTTCGAAGCTCTCTGGCAGGGTACACAGAGAGCCTTTGCATTGTCCGCCAACTTCTCTCTTGGAGACCGACAAGATCCAGACTTGGCGTATATCGAGTCGTCCTGCTTGTCGCGTTCGCTGGGAGTTTGACCTCATTCCATCTGGTCTGGTCGGGCAGAGTTGGAGCTGCAAGTCTCCTCCGTCCCTGGAGTCACATTGCGCAACTCGAAGCGACGGCTCCACTCATTTGGCGGCGCTCGGACCTCGATAGTGCGGTTGGTGAATCCGACGTTGGGGGCCCTGCTGGAGTCCCAACCGCCAGTATCCGATATGACCTACGAGTTGATGCACCGAACGGACTATTTCAGGGAGACGGTATGAGTCTGCTCCCGGTCTGGCCTGGACCAGTGCTCACGATCGCAAACACAGGACTGCCTCCGAATTGGGCACTGGTCACTATGGAAGTACACGGGGATGGAAGAGTGCTCCAGACTCTCGATACCGAGTTCGTGCGAGTCGAGCTCCCAAGAGACGGGGTCGTTCAGGAGACCGTCGAGAGTGTCACGGGCAGCGGTACGACAAAGCGACTGTCGTGGCTGACCACGGTCCCGGCAGGCATCGGGCTGCTTGACCACCCGGATCAGGCGATCGCGGCGTCATATGATGTTTCAGATCTGGCAGCCGGACATAGCGCTGCTCTACACATGTTCGTGGTCGCAAGCATGTCCGTCATCGAAAACGAGATGGTCGGTCTCCTTCCGGTGTCGCCTGCCTCGCAGATGTGGTTGGAGATCCCGGCCACGGTAGACCGGCTCCTGATTGCGTTTCGAGTGATTGCCGGGTGGAGTGGGCGAATCGCGGAAGCATCTCTGACTCTGGATCCAGATATCCAGTTTCGGTCGCTTGAGAGGCGCAGGAACATTGAGGCGACGAGGCTCGCGATGCTGGGGCTGCTCTTCGTGTCGATCACAGTCGGCATTGAGTTCGTCAAGACCTACTTCCTCCGATCTGAGAACTGAAAGCTACAATGGAATCCGGATCGGAATCGAACAGCAAGCCCTATGCCTAGGCATCGGAGACGCCCGTTTGGGCTCTCGATCAAGCCGGTATCCCAGTTGTCTTCCATGAGCTAGATGCGTAGCATGCAACCGATCAGATGTCATCATGAGATCTGATCGGAACGCGGGACGGCATCCGTCCGCCCGGCGACGTCGCGAGGACGCGCCGGGAAGCTACGGAAGACGCAACGAAAGGAGAACGTGATGAAGACGCTCGATCCGAAAGGGAGAGGCATGGACATCGTCTGCCAATCGCTGTTCCTGCGGATCATGTACCTGAAGCACAGGGCCAGCAACGCAGTCGATGGCGGGGTGGACCTGGATCCAGCGCAGAAGTCGGGCGCTGATGACAGCATCAGAGACCTCGTAGAGACGACGGAACAGCTCAAGGACGCACTGCAGGACTGGGGCGACCGAGGCTGTTCACTGACCTCGATTCGGGGCGGAACTTCCCTCTAGGTTGCTCGAGCTACCGGGTCCAGTCGAACGCCGTAGACATCCTGGCTGGAGCGACAGGTCTTGGCGGTCGGCTTCCCGCTCCGAACACCGAACGAGAGGAAGGACCCGCCTGGAGAAGAGCGTCCGGCGACGCCTGCGGAGTTGCCGGGCCCCGGACCTGGCTCGCTGATTCGGTCCTGGCTTCCTCGGGACAATGCAGCGCTCGGTGTGGTACGGAGCACGATCTGACCCTTTCCACACACAATCGGGGCGAGGGCCTTTGCTGCCAATGGTCAGCTACCATTCTCCACGGTGAATTGGTAGCCGCTTGCCGAATCCCCGGTCAACGTAATGGTGGCCTGAGAGACGCCATCGAGGTCGTGCTCGAAGAAGGTATCCGTCACCAGAACAGCCGAGCTGATCGCCTGTCCTTCCTGAATCTCCGAAGCGATGCCCCAGTACAGCTTGGGCTCTGAAACGAATGTGGCCTTCTGATCGTAGGCGACAATGGTCTTCTGCAGGATCACCCTATCGTCTCTAAGTAGCTGGGCCGTGATACCGCCGTCTACGTGCACGAGGGAACCAACTTCGGTGGCGTTCGGCTGAGACGCGCTCCCGCTGGGGACGAGTACGATGCCGGTGGCATCTTCTTCCACCGTGTATCGCTTGCCGGTCTCCGCGCGGAGAGATCTCGTCACGTTGCAGGCGCCCCACATGGCCTGAACGGTCGTTGCTAACGGGTAGATGAGTAGAGTGGAGGCCCCTTGGGCGACATCGGACAGCACGCGCCACGCAACGCCATCGGTTAGCTCGTCAAAGGTAGGTATCGCATTCTTGGCGAAGACGAAGACCGTCAGCTGATCAGGATCGTCCGATTCATTGAAGAACGTGATGAAGATAGGGGCGGCAACCATGTCTCGGCTGATTACCGTGACGTGGGACGGTTTGGTTGTGCTCACCGGCAGACCCCAGCGGGATTCGACGGTCAGGGTCACAGAGTAGGTCCCTTCATCGGTGTAGGTGTGCTCTGGGTTCTGCGCTGTGGAGGTCGTCCCGTCTCCGAAGTTCCATAGCCAGCTGACGACATCCCCTTCGACCAATGGGCTGAACGTCACCGTCAGCGGAGCTTCGCCTGCACGGGGCTCAGCGCCGAAGTCCACTCCGTCTGCGGAGAGGAAACAGCCGCCGAGAAGCAGGACCAACCCTGCAGCAAGCACGGAGAGAACGAACAGTGAATGGGCTTTGTGTTTCATCGGTGGACCTCCTGTTCGGATTATAGGGATGGCGCGCAGTTGGAGCCCATCGTGAGCCTGCTCTGCCCGCAATCCGTGAGCCGGAGAATCGTGGCGGCACCAACCTCCGATAGAACTCACTCGCCTTCTGCTGTCTCTTCAACCGTATCATCGGGCGGCCACGTGGAGAAACGGCCCCATGTCTCAAGCATGAGCTGCTCGCGGTTTAAGCGAGCTACCCGTTTGCAGTAGGAGTGCAGCCATCGGCCAACGTCGGACTCTTTGGAAGCCGCGTCAGTTCCCTGCTCGGCTTCAGAGAGCCACTTTATGATGCCAAAGAATACATAGGCTGACCAGAGTCCCAGAAACGTTGACAAGAAGGCAACTCCGACCAGGAGCTCGACGGGAAAACTGAAGCCTGAAGAAGGAAGGATATCAGCCCGAGGGTAACGCAGGATGAGCACGGCAAGGATCGGGACTGGACAGATGTACAGGTATTTGAGGAAGAGCCGAACGGGTTGTGAGCGCACGGAGATCTTTGTCTTGTTGGTCGCTTTCTCTTTCTGACTGGCTTCCCACAATGCGAATCCAATCAATAGCAGCACACTGACGCAGCTAATCAGCAGTGGAAGCCCTCGCCAGACCTTGCTGAGCTCTGGGCTCGGGAGCAGACTGAACGCAGCGACGATTAGAGGTACGCCGAGTACGAGAATCGGCAGGCCTACGCCAAGGTATCTTGCCCTATAGAGGGGGCCGTTCAGATGATCGGAAGCTTCTGAGTGAACAAGGAAGTTCTCCCACGCCATGACCGGGCAGACAGTCGAGTTCCCGTTACCCTGAGACACGGTGTCGTCACTTGCTGCCTTCGTGAGCAGCCGCTCAAGGATGAGGACGAATGCACACACGCGTCGATTGCGATGCTGTTCGTGCAGGTACAGAGACCCGAAGGCGTTGACGAGGAAGACAACGCCAACAGCACCGAGCTGCAAGGGTCCAGGTGCCAGAAGATCTGATCGCAGTGCAAACAGGCCTCCTATTCCTGCAACCAGGGTCGTGAAAATCCCCACCACAGCCGCTTGCCGGAGAAGCGTGCATTGATTGATCTCGGCTCGAAGCAACTCATACTGCCGCAGCATGATGTCAAGTGGTTCCCGCATGACGACCTCCGTATCTGGACTTCTCTTGGTGCTGCTGCACAATAACACAGAGTGGGTAGACAGGCATAGGTGTGGAGGAAGTAGGGGTAGACCACATCCTCGAATACAAGGCGATCCCCGGCCTGCAATGACATGAACTGCCGAGGTGCAGGCCAAGATTTCCGGAGATCTGCCTGGCTTGCCAGTAGTGAGCGCCGACGGCTTTCATGGAGGAGACCGCGCCCCATTGACCTGGTCTGATGTCAGCTTTAGAATCACCCCACCAATGCTTGCTGAAGCCACACCGGGCAATTCTGTCCGGGAGAGACGAAAGGTGTCCAACGCGCTGAGATGCTTTGGCAGAACACTCCTCAGACTTCCGATCTCCTTCATTCTTTCTGTGTGTTCTGGAGGCAGCGCTCAATCCCCGAAAGCTACCGGAGAAACCCAATCCGTCACCATCATGTCGTTCAACATCAGGTGTGACACCGAGTATGACAAAGGGAACAGGTGGCCGTTCAGAAGCAAAGCGTGCGTCGAGATGATTCGACAGATCAACCCGTCGGTGTTTGGCATTCAAGAAGGCATGCGTCACCAAGTGGACGAGCTGGTTGCGAATCTGCCGGAGTATGACACCGTAAGCGCGGGAAGAGATGATGGAGCGTTTGGGGGCGAGGCGTGTGCGGCGTTCTTCCTAAGACGCCAGTTCACTCTGTTGGACCAGGGGACATTCTGGTTGAGCGAAACACCTGCCGAACCGTCGCTCGGTTGGGACGCAGTCTGCAGACGCATTGTCACGTGGGTGCACCTGCAGCCGAAAGACAGAGAGAAGCCCTTCTTTCTCTTCAATACCCATTTCGACCACAAGGGGGAAACGGCTCGGATCAAATCAGCTGAGCTGCTGGTACAGAGTATCCGAGAGCTGACGGGCAGCGAGGCAACTGTCTTTGTCACAGGCGATTTCAACGCAACCATAGAGAACGCGTCACTCGCGCCGATACTGGAGATCCTCTGCGATGCTCGCCGGACAGCGCCCCAATCCGATCGAAAGCACTCCTACAATGAGTGGGGGAATGCCCAACCCCCAAGAAGCATCGACCACATCTTCTATACAAACGCGCAGGTGTCGGTGTTCAAAACCATCACTGAAGACTTCGGTGTGCCCTACATCTCAGACCACTACCCGATCATCGCCGACTTCCGCTACTAGCGTGTCGCCGCAGGCCTCGCGCCGAAAGCTGCAGACTAGGTGTCAACTACAGCAAGGCGTTGCCGTGATGCCGATTCGTCCACACGCACCGCTTGTCACCTCATAGGCGCCGCCGGGTGTTGCTTTGCTCCTGCAGGCATGACGGAGGAGAAGATCCTGGCTGACATGTCGGTACTGACGCAAGAAGATACCCCAGCATGCTTCGCGCTTGCGGTCAATCGTGAGAAACGGGTGACGCCATCGGAGTACCCAGAGAAATCAAGATCTGAACATCCCTCTTGGAGAACGGCACTCCGGTCGAGCTGATGGAGATCTCCGACGTGCGCGTATCCGCATAAGGAAATCGAGAGCGGCATCTCCTCGTCCGGAGCGGATCACTCGTTGTATGCCAAGTTCCGAGCCCGCGCATTGGGGATTGCATCCGCGAAACTCAACGGGAGACTCAGGCGACGGACCGTCTCCCACGTTGGCCTGCGACCCGTCGCGTCGGCCACCGAAGGGCTACTCTCCTTGGTAGATCCTGAAGACCCCACATCCGCTGGAGAAGTACACGTCCGTGTTTGTCTGCGAGCCGATCACCCCGGCGGGATCCATTGGCAGGTTCTGGGCAAAGACGACTACGGATCCATCCGGCGTGATCTGCAGCATATGCATGTCATCGAGATGTCCCGGGAGGTACAAGTCGCCGTGGCCCGTCCAGTAGATGTTGTTGTCTGCGGCTCCGGTAATGCATCCCATCGGGCAGCACATCTGAGCTGTCGAGAGATCCGCAACCTCCTGGAATTGTCCGGCCATCGTGTCCACGCGGTACAGAGCGCCACGTACGGGGATCGTGGTTTGGTCGTCCGAGGGATACGCGACGATGTAGAGTGAGCCGCTTGGCGTGAATGCGAGGCTGTCCAGAACCTTGCCTGCAGCCCTTGTGGAAAGCGTGCGACGCCTTCCGTACGCGTCGACTGACCAGAGATGGCCGGGGGAGATTCCCCAGAGATTTCCGGTCAAAGGATCCATAGCCAGTTCCCAGGCGGGCTCGCCGAATTCGGCGAGAACGTCGACATGGCCTGATGGAGAAATCTCGTACAAACGGGTTGCAGATCCACCGGGCACCCGGCCCATCGCGAGAGCATAGGCCATTCCGTCGGAGGCGATCGCCAGGCCCTGCACATCCGGTAGAAGTCCGCCTGCGAAATGGCGTGGCCTGCCTTCGCCGTCGATGCGCATAATCTGACCCTCTCCTGTCACGCTTGGATGACTCACGCCGATGTAGACCCTCTCCTGCGAGTCCGTCGCGAGCGCACGTGTATTCCCCATGCCCAGCCAGAGGACGTCCAAGCGGTGTGTCGACAGATCGAAGCGCACGACGTGGTTGAACGTGATATCGACGCAGACGATGCGCCCCTGTGGATCGAAGACGAAGTCGCAAGGATGCAGACTCGTGTAGCTCTCCTGGACCCAGGGGATCCGTGTGCATCGGCCCGTCGTTGTTGAGATCTCCCAGAGTCCGGCGATCAGATCCATAAAGTAGAGGTGTCCGTCGGCAGAGCAGGCGATGTAATTCCACTCGCGCAGGACGTCACGAACGAGCACAGATTTCGATCCGTTCTGTGCAACGCGATAGATGAGTCCGGCACCCTTGTCGTAGACGTACACCTCTTCGGTCAGTGGGTTGACGGCGAGATCGATCGCATCGGAGAACCCGGTGGCAAAACGTGTGACCTCTCCGCTTGGCGACACGCGCTGGACACTCGAGCCACTGCCTTCGGTTCCGTAGACTGCGCCGGAAGGGCCGACATCCAGTTGATACCCGTAGAATCCGTGAGCATACTCCGTTGCTTGTCCAGTTGGATCGATCTTCCAAAGGATTCCGTTTGCCCCCGTCACGAAGAGATTTCCGGCTGAGTCAAAGACGATGCCGGAATTGTCGTCAGACGGCGCGGGGCAGTAGTCGGTCAGTGTTCCGTGTCCGCTGAGCTCAAACAACGTCTCGCCCGATCCCCAGTCAGTTATCACGATCGTTCCGTCCGGCCCGACAGCCACATGACTCGGCGCCTGGAGCGGAGGATCGTAGACATGCTCTGCCAGATAGCCATCGAGCAGGCGGAACTCCTGCGCCAGGGCATACTTTGGATCGTCGCTGAGAAGTCTCCCGGGATCGATCTCTGCGAGAACGGGGATTCCACCGGGGAAAAGAAGGGTGTCGGTTGGCTGCCACAACGCCTCGCAGCATTCCCCGTGCATGGCGACGACCTCCACGAAGCGGACGACGCTGGGGTCATCGATATCCAGATCACGCAGATCGATTCGAACCTCGAGACAGGAGTCGTAGGCGAACAGCGAATACTGCGTCGGGCCGATCTCCTGAAATCCATCGGTTACATCCGCTCGGTATCCCTCTGGCGAACCCGGAGGCCAAGAGATCAGGTAGTCCATCGATCCGACGCCGATGAAAAGATCGAACTGTGCGTACGGCTTGCTCGCATCTTCCAGCTCGACGATGAAGTAGAGGGCATTCCGGTTGAGGAACGCGCGACCTCCGACGAACCCGAGGTATCCGGGGGCTTCATCGTAGGCACTGTCTGTTCTGATGGCGACATCATCTGGCCAGTCTGAGATGTCACCGTCAATGACAATGTCCATCGTGCTCGCGCTCTGAGCGCACAGCGGTACTACGACTCCCGAGACGGCAGTCAAGAGTACGCCAAACAGTGCAACCATATGTGTGAGACGGGATACACGGTACATGCTAGGCACACCTCCCATGTACGAAGACACACAACGCTAACATAGAGCCATGAAAACATCAATTCGCGGTCCAAACACTGTCGGAACCGTCAGGATTCCGAAGGACTAGGGGATCCGTGGATCAAACGACACCGTAGCGATTTCTGAGCGGCTCGAGCTGGATTCTATCTTGGCGACGCGCTCGGAATACCCGGAGCGGTTCAATCACATCCTTGGCATGCCACTCCGAGCTGCTTCTATGATGGCCGTTCAGCAATGCACTCTATTTCGACTAGCGCATCCAATGGGTTCTGTCTGACCGCGATGGTTGTTCGGCTGGGCTTGTGCCCCTGAAACACCTCTTCATAGGCAGCATTCATCCCTTGGAAATCTTGCATGTCTTTGAGATACACCGTCGTTTTGACGATGTGCTTGAGTGTCAAGCCAGCGCCAACCAACACAATAGAAAGATTCTCCAAGACTCTCCTGGTCTGCTCCTCGATGCTTGTTCCAACCAACGTCATTGTCTCCGGATCCAACGGTGTCTGTCCGGAGCAGAACACCAGATTCCCGACATTCATCGCATGACAATACGGGCCAATCGCCCTCGGTGCACTCTGCACTGTGAGCATCTGCATGTGTCGTTCTCCTTTGTGTATGTCTCTTCGTTTGGTCATCCAATACCGCACCGCCGACGTCTGCCTCGTCTTGCCTCGTCTTTCCGCCAATCCAACATCATCGAGATCAGAGAACCGCTCAGGCAACTTCGGGGGGCTGGGGGCATGGTACTCAATTGGAGGGTTTGGGGCCGCGCTTTCTTGGTCGGAGAGAACGTCCGGCTAGCTGCTCAAGGGGGATCGAGATCTAAATCTCCCTCTGGCTACGCGGTTGGCAAACGTATGGGGCGGTAGTAAGCCCAGATGCCATCAGATTTGCATCTGGTAGCACCAGATGCAAAAGCGCTGACATATGTACTTGTGGACGGAAAAGAGATCGACTTCGTGGTTCGACGGCGCGGGCGAGGCCGCGATGCCATTGAGTGCAAATGGTCTGCGGATGGGTTCGACGAGAAGAACCTCAAGGTGTTTCGCCGCTGCTATCCGAGCGGGCGGAACTGAGTTGTCGCGGCGGATATCGATCGACCGTTCGCCCGGAACGTGAAGGGCATCGATATCCGCTACATCTCACTCAGCGACCTGATCGAGGAGATCTAGGCAGCGGATCGCGAGAAGTGGGTGACGTCACCGTCCAGCAAATCCCAAGAATCAATGTCCGAACTCATCTTCATGCTCGCTGCCGCCATCGGGCGGCAAGAAGCCGGCTTGCATGGAATGCCCACGCCGGAGCATGATCGACCGAACGGCTGACACCGACATGGCGATGCTTGGTAGTTCCCACCCATTGTGGTCAGAGAGGGAGGTCATGATCTGATGAAGTCCAACGCTGAGATCATCCACGATGCCCTTGAGCAGGTTGTCAATCAGAAGCGAATCGATGCTTGGGACGAGTATTTCAGTCCGGACTATGTCGCGCGGGGAGCTCAGTCTATGGGGTTGGGTTTCTACAGAGACACGTCAGACAGCAAGCACACCGTCCACTACGTCGTCCCCGGCGGTCCTGCTGAGGGGAAGCTTGAGGTGGGGGACGAACTGCTCTGGGTCGAGGATGAACGCCAGCGCTGGGCTGCCCACGAAGACATATCGGAGGGACTCCGGCGCCACCTGGGCAGCAGGCTCAAGGCGGGCGTCCGGCGGGGTCAGCAGACCCTTGAGGTTGAACTGACTCGGGGCCTCATCGGGGGCTTCGATACCGACAACGAGCGAGCGAAGTCGGAGATGCAGGAGTTCATGACGAGGCAGATCCCGGACTTGAGCGTCGACATCAAGCTGACTCTCGCAGATGGGGACATGGTTGTCTGTCTGATGGAGTATCGCGGCACCCACGCCGAGTTCAAGCGAGAAGCGGTCTGGAGGGAGATCTGGATTGCACGTCTCTCGGAAGAAATGATCGTCGAGAGCTGGCCACTTCCCGATGTCGATGCCTACTACAGGCAACTTGGCTATCAAGTCATCCCACCCAGCGCCTGAGGCGCCTGGGCCCGGAGCGCTCGCCACGGCCCGATGCGGAGTTCCCGCAGGAACTCCGCAGCTGCTCTGTGTTGCCGAGCAGCCCTTGGTCAGGTGGCACGCAGACCTGAAAGAGAAACGGTTGGCGGCGTCGGACCAACCCAAGAATGAAGATCTGTCCCCCTCTTCGCAAAGGAGGTTCACTGAGATCTTCACCTTGACAAGCAGCGCGCGTCCAGAGATGCCCCGGAACCCTCGCTCAGAGACCTGGTCGAGCAGATCTGAGTAGCGGATCGCGAGAAGCGGTTGGTTGTGCGCACGAGGGAAACCCAAGAATCAAGCTCTGAACATCCCTCTTGGATTGTCAAGCTGTGGGGTGGTGGTCCTCCCGGATCTCGTAGTCTCGTCCGTCTCGCAGCATCGCCCAGATGACGCGCACCAAG
>Ga0180431_10007683_pt1 | contig 12498 bp, 6 predicted proteins | sample SS_ome_11_FD_132459 | JGI IMG/M metagenome (GOLD analysis project Ga0180431, IMG submission 132459) | Hypersaline lake sediment archaeal communities from the Salton Sea, California, USA - SS_1_MS_1 metaG | ecosystem: Environmental > Aquatic > Non-marine Saline and Alkaline > Hypersaline >... | reverse complement strand
GAATGTTGCACTCTTCATCAAACCGATCGGCGATGCGTTCATTAACCTCCTCGTCATGATAGTGGTTCCGCTCGTGATGGCTTCCCTCATCGTTGGAACCGCGAGTCTTGGCGATCTCCGCAGGCTAGGTAGAATCGGCATAAAGACGCTCGGCTATTACGCCGTTGCAACCGCTGTTGCTGTGGCCATGGGACTTGCTGCCGGGAAGATCTTCAATCCCGGTGCCGGACTGGACGAGGATGTCAAGGAGGAGATGCTCACGGACTATGCCGGACTAACACCGGAGCAACTCGAGCGTGTCACCGACAAACCGAGCGTCCTTGAGATCCTGGTTAGGATCATTCCGAGAAACCCGATCAAGGCGATGGCCGACACCGATTTCCTGCAGATCATTTTCTTCGCACTTCTGTTCGGCATTGCGCTCACGATTCTATCGGAGGAAAAGCGAAAACCGGTTCTCGACGTCCTCAACACGGTCAATGACGCGATGATCGTGTTGGTAAAGGGGGTAATGCAGGTTGCACCCTACGGCGTCTTCGTGCTGATCGCTGCAGTCGCTGCTCAATTCGGCTATGGAATATTGATAACGCTGGCCAATTACGTTCTAGTGACGATCGGCACAATGCTCTTTTTCATGTTCACCTACTACCCACTCTCCACAAAATTGTCCGGAATGTCACCGGTCATGTTTTTCAAGAGATTCTACGAGGTGGCGGTGTTTGCGTTCTCCACCTCGTCGAGCAACGCGACTCTGCCTCTCAACCTTCAGGTGTCGGAAGAAGAACTTGGTGTCTCGAATGAGGTGGCCTCGTTCGTGCTCCCATTGGGCGCCACGGTCAACATGAACGGTACGGCCATTTATCAGGGTGTGAGCACGATCTTCATTGCTCAGGTGTTCGGCATCTCCCTGGGGTTAGGTGACCTGCTCATGGTAGTTCTCACAGCGACTCTTGCATCGGTGGGTGCGGCAGGGGTCCCCGGTATTGGCGTCGTAACACTCACTATAGTACTCAACGCAATCGGCATTCCGATCGAGGGAATCGCTCTCGTTATGGGCGTGGAGCGGATTCTCGACATGACTCGGACGGCGGTGAACGTTACCGGAGATACATGCTGTGCGATCTGGGTGGCGAAGACGGAAGGGGAACTCAATATCCCCAGTGATGCGGAGTCAAAAGCAGCAGCAATCTGACAAACACGGGTGCCTCGGTTGAACATACACCGAGGCACCTGTTCTCCTTTCCTTTGATCAAACGCCCTGGTGCTTCTTGACCAGCGATAGCACCTCTCCAGGTTCTGCATGTCGATCCAGCGCCTTCTTGGAGAACACCAATTCTCCATCTACCACAACCTCGAAAACGCCCCCACCGCTTGCGATGAGTTCGATCTCTGCATCCGGCAAGGCTTCTTTGATCTCGGCCGCCGAACTGGAGGCCCGCGGTTCGTAGTGTCAAACCGCGCAATATTCGATCGTTATACGCATTGTTCCTCCACAGATGATATGTTCATAAAACTACGATCATTGTTGCCACGGGACCATCTGACATACGCAGGCACATTGAAGACACGAGAGTCGCGACGATGACTTCGACGAGCACACCAAACATCCGCTGGTTTTCGACCGCTGTCGGCCTAGGTGGGCTGGGGTTGCTTGTCGCATCGCTAGTACGTCTGCTCGCAGCTCCCGACTTGCAGCTAGCGAGTTTCGGCCTCGAGTTTTTGATCATCGCCGGTGTGACAGCCGTCGTCAGGCAATTCGCGGTCGTGCTACCTGGGCACTCGCGTGTGTCCTTCGTAGGTTCGGTAGCCGTGACGGGCCTGCTTTTGACAGGCTGGGAACTCACCACATTGGCGGTATGCCTGGGACTCTTGGTGGGCGAAGCCGGGTTGCAACGCTCTCCAATGAATGTGGCTCTTCGTGCTGCTGTGCTATTCTCGTTCACCACCGGAATTGCCGGTATCGTCTACTCGGCGCTGGATGGCATTGTCGGGGCAGGCGCAGTTGGATTTTCTAACGCGCTGCCATTACTCGTAGTGGTGGTTGCACAACCGTTGCTTACTCAGGTCCTGGTGACTGTCGAGTCCACCCATTCCAATGTGGCGAACCCAGATACTGTACGTATCTCGTTAAAATGGGGATTGACAGCGGCTGCATTGGGCACCGCCTTGGCTCTAGGTTGGGTCAGCGCTATTTCGGCAAACCTTGTCTTAACACAGGCGATTCCAACATTCGCGATCCTTACAATCGCCGTCGCATTGGCCGTGTGGTTTTTGCGTGCCGCCGTGAAATCTGATATGTGGAGTGCGGCTTTCCGCTTGGGAAGGGCCGTGACGGAGGCGGCAAGTGTGGGTGGCGCGTTCGAGCAGCTCGTTGCCCTTACACAGTCGCTCGTGACTTGGGAGGCAATGTGTTTTGGGAGATTCGATGCGGTCGCGGAGGAAGTGGAGATCTTGGCTGACACTGCCGGGCGCGTCGGCACGCGCATTGACGCCACCCAGGGCATAGCTGGTATCGCGCTTCGCAACAGACGTGCTGTGGTGGGAGGCTCCGCAATGGGTGCGGCTGGGGAGCAGATAAGCAGCGATTCACTCAACTCCGAAATCGTCATTCCATTGCTCAGCGGATCTGTGCCTGTTGGCTTATGGATTGTCTCCCACTCTAATCCTACGCTCTATACCCAGACTGACGCAGATCACCTATCGCTCCTCGCGCCGCAACTGACTCACGTGCTCCTCATGAACCAGGCGCTGGTCCCAATTGCTCGATCCGCCGGCGCAATCGTTGACCGCGGAGAGCAACTCAGCAAAGCGAGCGAGACCGTGACAAGCGTTGCAGAGATAGCCGCGGAACAAGGGGAGCGTGCGGAATCCTCTGCGCGCCAAGCCGAAGAGTGTGCGCGCACTGCTATCGCCTCGGTTGGAGTGCTACTCGACGGCATCAACAGGACGATACCTGCATCGAGCGAAGCGCTTCATGCATCAGAGTCGGTAGCTCGAGATGCAGCGGAAGCTCACGATGCTGGCCGGCATGCAGCGTCACAGGTGGATATCATAGACGCGACGATTGAGGTAGGCATTACCGAAGTCGGACGGCTGCGCGATGCGGCGCGCGGGATAGAGGAATTCACTGAAGCCATCTCGTCGATCGCAAACCAGACCAATCTCCTAGCACTGAATGCAACAATTGAGGCCGCAAGAACCGGAATCCACGGAAAGGGATTCGCAGTCGTCGCTGATGAGGTACGCAAGCTCGCGGAACAAAGCGCGGCAGCGGCGCGGGACATGAGCCGCAGTGCGCAAGACACAAATGGTGCGATTGAACGAGCATCCAAGGTGCTTGAAGACTTGCGGACACAACTCTCTCAGCTTTCCGACACCTCGAAACAATGGACCACTGCGTTGGGGAACGTTTTGGCCTCGGCGGGTTCAGCTCGCGATATGGGAAAGCACTTGGGCTCGTTGCCTGAAGACAGCCAGAACGTTGCAGAGAGCCTTGCGGAAGCGCTCAAAGAGGCCGGTGAGGCAATCGGAGCATCGATAGCCCAGTTCGGCGAAATGAGGAAGGTCGCAACGCAGCAGCTTGGAGTCGTCAACGAGTTGACCGCTCATAGCTGCGCCATCTCCGACCTCGCCAACGATCTCTCCAACGCAACCGACGGCCTGGTAAAACAGGGGGTTCCGCTGCCGTCGTCAACGGTCGAACCGGACGTTTCGAGCAGTAGTACAGAAAAACCTGGTGCTGCCGAACCGGGGCAAAACTGCTGACACCCCACTCAAGACTTCTTAGATTGGACACCATGCCAACACGCACCCATTCCGCCCGCACGGCACCGTTCGCGTTGTTCGCGTTCGCAGTGCTGCTATCGACACCCTGCTTCGCCCAGTCCGGAACCTCTGGCCAAGTCGAGCTGGGGGCTTTTGGGATTTCGGCGAAGCACGGTGATACGCTCGCCCTCGACCGCGCATTTGGTGCTGGAGCGCACCTCGGGTACTTCCTGAATCGGATGTTTTCGATCGAAGGTACGGGCGACTACGTCCAGACCAAAGTGACGGAGTCAGGACAGAGAGTTGACGTTACCAGGCTCAGCGGAACCGTGCTGGCGCACGCGCACACGACCGCCTGGAGCGCGTTCTATTTGGGAGCAGGTATCGAACGCGTCTTTTATGACGGTGCGATAGACGACGTCGTCACCGGGTTCCATGGTGTTGTGGGAAACCGTCTCTCTCTCGGCGGTCGCGCGGGCTTGCGCATTGAGGGTCATGGCACTTTTTCACCGTCCACCAACTTCTCAATCTCCGCCGGCTTGTCGGTATTTGCCTTCGGGGGACCACCACGTGACGCCGATAGCGATCTCGTACCGGACAAAGACGACCGCTGCCCCCGCACCCCGCTGGGAGCTACAGTCGACCACGAGGGTTGCCCTAGCGACAGCGACGGCGATTCAATCCTCGACGGGCTCGATGCATGCCCAGACACGCCTGAAGGTGCCACTGTGGATCAGGAGGGTTGCCCCAGCGATGCTGATGGTGACGCGGTCCTGGATGGCATAGACATGTGCCCCAATACGCCCGATGGTGCCATCACCGATGACCAGGGCTGTCCAATTGACGGAGACGCCGACGGAGTCTTTGATGGACTCGACAGCTGCCCAGGGACGCCGGCCGGTGCCACGATCGACGAATCCGGGTGTCCGCTCGATGGAGATGGAGACACCGTTCTCGACGGACTCGATCGTTGCCCCGGAACGCCGCCTGGCGTTGCGGTTGACCACACCGGCTGCCCGACAGACACCGATGGAGATGGTGTACTCAACGATGCCGATGCCTGCCCGGGAACACCGCCCGGAATGGAAGTGGATGCGCGCGGGTGCGAGGTTGCCCAGGATACCGACGGAGACGGTATTGCAGACCCACAGGATCGCTGCCCAAACACGGCACCAGGCCAGAACGTAGATGCAGTCGGGTGTCCGATACTGTTCATGGTTGAGGAGGGCCAGCGCAGGCCGTTGGTCCTTCAAGGTGTCACATTCGCATCCGGTAGATCTGTGTTGACCGAAGCATCGTTTGCGACTCTCGATGAGGTTGCTGCATCTCTTCTGGCACATCCGGAAATTCGCATTGAGATTGCCGGTCACACCGACGCGACCGGCAGTCGCGAGGTGAACACCAGACTCTCGCTGGCAAGGGCCAGGGCAGTGATGATGCATCTGGCCCGGCAGGGCGTGTCGCCAGAACGGATGGAGGCAGTCGGTTACGGTCCGGATAGGCCGATCGCAACCAATGGCACCCCGGAAGGCAGAGCCAGAAACCGCCGCGTGGAGCTATCGATAATCGAGGGGGGGCGGTAGGCGCGCCGCTGGAAACTCTATGAAACATTGCGTTTGCTTCTGTTTCTGGGCGGCGTTTGCCCTCAACACTATTATTGCTGGCGGTGTTTTCGCTCAGGATTCTTCGCGATCGCGGTGGCTCGATATTCACCCGCGTGAAACCCGCCCTAATTATCTTGCTGAAGTTCTGCCGGACGACTTTGCATCAATACGGCTACCTGCGCCTCCTCCTGGGCAACCGCCGGCCGCTGTGCGGGGCCTGTACTTGAACGCATGGGTGTTTGGATCGGAGCGCTTCTACGATCTGCTTGCACTCGCTGATACTACCGAGATCAACGCGTTCGTAATCGACGTCAAGGATGTGCGCGGCTTCATTACGTACAGATCCTCCATCCCCACCGCCGTCGAGATAGGAGCAAACCGCCTGGTGCGTGTCAGGAATGCGCGTCAGCGTCTAGCAACTCTGGAAGAGCACGGAATTCATGCTATCGCCCGGATCGTGGTCGCTAAGGACACAATGCTGGCCAACCACAAGCCTGGCTGGGCTGTGCGTGATCCCGACGGTGGCATATGGCATGACCGATTCGGCGATCCGTGGGTGGACGCGTACTGTGATTCCGTCTGGATGTATGCGGCCGATATCGCTGCAGAAGCGGTGTTGATGGGCTTTCGTGAGATTCAGTTCGACTATGTGAGATTCCCGGACGAGCCGGCCGAGAACCTCGAACGCGCCATGTTCAACTGGCGGCGCCCAGGTGAGTCGCGGAGGAACGGAGTCCGCAGAAACCTTGAATTGGCCGCTGAGAGGGTGAGGGCACTTGGGGTACCGTTTACTGTAGATGTCTTCGGGCTCGCAACTAGCGCGAGAAACGACTTGGGCATAGGACAGTACTGGGAAGATGTGCTCACCACAACTGACGTTGTGCTGCCCATGGTATACCCTAGCCACTACCACGCTGGTGCATACGGGATTTCGTTTCCGAACGCCGCGCCTTACGAGACTGTGCGTCGCGCGCTGGTGGACGGCATAGAGCGCGCCGCTGCAATCGAGGGCGCTGCGAAGATTCGCCCATTCCTACAGTCTTTCTCCATTCGACGGGTACGGTACACTGCAACCGAGGTGAGGGCGGAAATCCAAGCGGTCGAAGATGTCGGCCTCACCGACTGGGTTTTGTGGAACGCGAGCGGCAGATATCCGGCCGCGGCGTTTCGGAGCGAAGGAGGAATGCTCGCCGATCAACTTGAGGAGAGAACGCGGTCGGAACAGAACAGGTAAACCCTGGTTCACCGTCATACCGATACACTTGATAGGCGTTCTGCTTGTCATCAGAACGCCTATTCCGTCCGCCACTGGCAACAGTCACAGGCCCCACGTCTGTTCTGTGCGCTACGCCGGCTCCCAGACCACGATCTGCCCCGCAATTGCGCTCGCGGCAGTCGTGTAAGGACTCGCAAGATAGAGCTGCCCAGGACCAGATCTGCCCGGTAAGTTCCTGTTTATGGCGCTAATTGTCACTGTGTCGGGGCTGTACGATACACCGCGGCCCGCATTGATGCAGGCCCCGCAAGATGGTTCTATGAACTCGGCTCCGACCTTTTCGAAGACATCCACGTACCCCTGTTCTTCGCAGTATCGCTTCACCTCTTGTGAACCACATTGGATGAAGCAGCTCACATCCGGATGTACCTGCTTTCCCGCAGCAAGCGCCTGTTTGAAGACCCGCGCGTACATGTCCATGTCGGCCTTCTTGGCGCCAGTGCAGGATCCTCCATATGCAATGTCGATCTTCACGACTTCATCGAGTTCATCCACGAACTTACCGTTACCGGGATCGCCTGGCAGCGCCACAAACGGTCGTAGCTCATCCGCGGAGATGTCGATGATTTCCTCATACTCCGCATCCTGATCTGAAAAAAGGCCGTCGATTCTTGCACGCGCCTCTGCTGCATCCATACCACGTTCTCTGACCAGGAAATCCACCACGTTCTCGTCCGGCTCTACGATACCCGTAAATGCCCCGACTTCGGCAGCCATGTTGGTCATCGTCGCACGGTCGTCCACCGGCAGCGCTGCCACTGCATCGCCCGAATACTGAACGATTTTTCCGATTGCATGACCGTTCTTGACGTACGGATTGCGAAGAATTTCCAGCATGAAGTCTTTGGCGGTGACGTTTTCCGGAGCTTTTCCATTCACGCGAATGAGTACCGAGCCCGGCACCTTGATCCGCACGTCTTTTGTGAGCCATGAGTTGAAGATCGCCGTCGTTCCAACGCCGAACGCTATGCATCCTATCGCTCCAGCATGGGGGGTGTGCGAGTCACTGCCGATTACCAAGTGGCCGGGAAGCGCATGGGATTCGAGGATCTTGGAGTGGCATATGGCCTCTGAACCGACAGGTTCACCCGATTTCGGTCGCCGTAGCTCACCGTATAGCCTGATGCCTTGCTTGGCGGCGAACTCCTCTTGTTTGCGCTTCAATTGGTTGGCTACGTCCAACAATCCGGAGGCCTTCCGCTCCTCAGTCATGGTGATCTCCAAAAACGTGAGGTGATCGCGGAAGAAATAAACCGACTCGGGATCTACCACCTTCTCATTCGCGCCAACAAGATCCTCCCAGAAAATTGCCGACATCGGGGTCACATATTCGTGGCTGAAACGGATGTCGGTACGGACAAACCCTTCGTCGGACGGCTTTACGTATGCAACGCCAACTTCATCGTTGGCCAGGTCAGTGACCCAATGCTGTGCGAGGATTTTCTCGCCAAGCGTCATGGCCCGTTTAGGAGTCTCGATCTGCGGAACGATCGCCTTGCCCTGCATACGGGCCACGTTGTACTTGAACAACCCCCCATACTCGATGATCTCTCGGGTGATTTCTCCCTCTCCGCGGGTGAACTCTGACAATGGTATCGGCTCACCCTTTCGAACCCGCTCGATAAGCGCGAAATCCGTGCTGGTGAATATGCCGAGGTTCTGGCAGTTCTCCCGGTAAATCCGCTCGAGGTTCTCCGCAATGACAACTTTGATCCCCGCACACATCTCCGCGTACGGAGATTGCTCCCGCGAAGACCCTTTGCCACGGCGCTTTCCACTCACGGAGCAAACGAAACCGCCCTTTCTAACGCTTCCTCGGGTTATTGGGAATTCGGAACCCGCCTTTAGTCCGAGATACGGGAAATCACCTAGAGTGTCGTCGTAGTAGTAGCAGATGTATGCCGGCGTGATCTCGTCAGTCGAGATGTTGTCGCGCAACGGCGCCGTCAGGGGTATTTCCAGGTCTTCTCCAGCTAGTTGCCGCCGAATGAGCTCTGGATCGTCTGCCAAGAAAAGCACTCGACCGGAAAAAACGACATTCTCCGGGAGTTTGTCGATTGATATCTGGTTCATTGTCGTATTCATGGCGTCAAATAATGGCCGCCCACTGTCACTCTGGCAACCTTGCGCGTACAATTTGACAGAGCCAATAGAGGAGAGCCTTTCAGTGCGAATACCCAAGCCTGCAGCGTTGATGTGGTTCGGCGTTTGCGCTACTTGCACCGCTGCTGCTGCTGGGGCTCAGTCGGTACAGCCGACAGAATTTCAGGTAACGGGTGAATTCCAAACCGGCCGCCTGAGCGAAGTCTCTGGAGTCGCCGTGAGCCGAACCCAACCCGGCGTTGTCTGGATTCACAATGACTCTGGGGATCGAGCACGCGTATATGCTACAAACCTGACCGGGACATTGCTCGGCAGTTTTCGTGTTGTGGATGCTCAAGCTAGAGATTGGGAGGATATCGCACTTGGACCTTGCCTGGGCAAACATCGAGACAGCCATTGCATCTACATCGCCGACACCGGCGATAACAACGGCACCCGCCAAAATGGAATCATTTACATAGTGCCCGAACCGCGGGCACAAGCTGAGCCAACTGACGAAGAGATGAGCACCGAGCCGGCGCACGCGATAACGGTTCGCTATCCCGATGGCCCACATGACATAGAGGCGTTGGCGGTGACGCTGGACGGGAATATCCTGCTGGTGACAAAAGGAACCCGCGGCCCGATCCTGTTGTTTTCGATTTCGTTAAATGAGCCTGACACGGGTTTGGCATACGCAACGCTTGTCGACACACTTCCAATCAGGCCGGCGAGGCGGTTCGGCAATCTCGTTACAGCTGCTGCCGTGTCACCATCCGGGGGTTTTTTGGTGGTACGCACGTACACGGAGCTGTACTTCTTTCGCCGTGACGCTGAGGACGGGTGGACTGCCATCGGATCACCGTGTTGGATAGGTCTACGCCAACCGCAGGGCGAGGCCGTGGATTTCCTTAACGAGACCTCGGTCGTGCTCGCAAGCGAGGCGGCCATGGGACGGAGAGGAGGGCTCGCTCGAGCTGTATGCCCAATCGACGTAGGAGTCCGCAGGACCCCGGAGAACGACCGCATCACACCAGTTTCAGTCACCCCACTGGCCGAAACGCGTTCTAGACGATAGTTTCACGCGAATACTCGGCAATCGTTCAATCACAGGGGAATTGCCCTGGAGCTGCCTAAACACCACCGAGTTCCCGTAACCTGGCTCCGAGAGCACGCCTGCGCTCCCATCCAATGGCGTCTCGCGACCGATATTTTGCCGCCCAAATCAATCACCACGCGTGATTTCAATGAGATCAAGGAGGGCGTGCTACAGTACAAAAAGGTCAAGCTGCTAGCACGAAAACAGTGGCAAAATGGCCTGTGGAGCGGGAATATGCTGGGTATCGCCCCGCTCAAATCACAGGGCATTAGAGATGTCGGGACAGTGGCGCAATACCGTCACTTAGTAGAGATGGGTGTACCCCAGAAGACGCGGCCGTTCAGGTTGGCTGAGCGCCTGTTTTACAGGGTTTTGTCCCGAGATGAAACACCGTCACTTTGGTTCGAGTATCAAAAGCCTTCGGCAAACAACCCGGAACTTAGGACATGGTCACGAGCCTTCCTGCGCGAGGGAGTAACCTGCGCTTTGGCTCACGCCCGGCGCATTGAAGACCCAAGGGTACGTGGCTCAGCACATCGCGTGATTTCCGACGTGTCGCAGTTCTTGAGGAGTGATCTGGCAGAGTCGCCTCTCGAGAAGAAAGCTTCAAAATACACGCTGCATCCCGATGCCCGTCCACCGTCGCTGTTTTCTGTGGCCATGATCGCGTACATGCCGAGGTTGCAGAGAGAACGGGCAGGATTTGTAGAGAGGTTGGGGCGGTTCCTAGCGAAACCACCTCCGAAGAAATCCTGGACAATTCAGATCGGGCGCAAGGCAATAAGGCCGACTTTTCACTTCTTGGGCGACCCGCTGAATGCCGACAAACGGGGCAATACGCCAGATATACCATGGGCTCTGCACTGGATAGAATTGATGGTGCGCCTAGAGCTACTTGACGAAATGCTGGTAGCCCAACAGATACTTGCGAGGCTTCTAGCAGACTGCGACGATCAGGGTATCTGGAGCCCCAAGAACCTGCGAGCCACACCCAAAGGTCCGTCGCATATCTCAGACTTTGCTTTTCCGATGGAGCACGACACTCGGACGGCCGAAAGTCGCCGCACAGACGTTACCTTCCGCCTTGCACTCATAGCTAAACTCGCAGGATGGAGCTTGGACTACATCTAGCCTCCATTTAACGCCAACAAGAGCACATCATTCAACGTCTCAACCGGATGTACCGTTATCCGCTCCCTTTCTTCGTCGCTAAGGTCTTCGAGATCAGCGATATTCTCCTTGGGCAGGATTATTGTGGTGATCCCGGCCCTGATAGCACCAAGCACCTTTTCCTTCACGCCACCGATCGGGAGCACTCTGCCTGACAGGGTGATTTCACCGGTCATAGCGACATCATGACGCACGGGTACACCGGAGAGTTTGCTCACCAACGCAGCAGCCATCGTGACTCCGGCTGAAGGACCATCCTTTGGGATGGCTCCAGCCGGAACGTGCACGTGCACGTCCTTGCCCGCCAAATCGTCCTCAGATATCTGTAAGTCAGCGACATGCGACTTAGCGTAAGACAAGGCGGCTCTTGCCGACTCTTTCATCACGTCACCGAGCTGACCCGTGAGAACGAGTTGGTCCTTTCCTGGCATGACAGAAACCTCGACGAACATGATGTCGCCACCGGCTGGCGTGTAGTATAGCCCAGTCGCAATCCCAACCTGATCCTGTTCTGCCGCATGTTCTGGGTGAACCGTGGGACGCCCCAAGATTGCAGACACGTCATCGTCCTCGACAGCTACTTCCTCGACTTCCTCGGCGGCAATGCGCCGTGCCACCTTCCGCGCCACCTTTCCCAGTTCCCGCTCCAGCTGTCGCACGCCTGCTTCGCGTGTATATCGGGCAATCAATGCGGAAAGAGCATCATCGGCGATCGCCAGTTGGTCGCTCGCAAGTCCGGCCTGTGACCGTTGGCGTGGCAGGAGGTACTGACGTGCTATGGCTAGCTTGTCGCTCTCGGTATAGCCGGAGAACTCGACCGACTCCATTCTGTCCAGCAGTGCTGGAGGTATGTTGACCTGAAGGTTGGCAGTAGCAATGAACATGACCTCCGACAGGTCGAACGGGACGCCCAGGTAGTTGTCGGTGAACGAATCGTTCTGAGCCGGGTCGAGCACCTCCAACAACGCCGATGCCGGATCGCCCTGAAACGACACTCCAAGTTTGTCCACCTCGTCTAGCAAGAATACCGGGTTCTTCGTGCCCGCGCGCTTCAGCCCATCAATGATGCGTCCAGGCATTGCACCGACGTAAGTTCGGCGGTGGCCTCTGATATCAGCCTCATCTCTGGCGCCGCCCAGCGCGATGCGCACGTATTCCCGCCCCATTGCCCGTGCAATGGATTTGGCCACCGACGTCTTACCCGTACCGGGAGGTCCGACGAACAGCAGGATCGTTCCTTTGGGTCTCCTGTCGTCCTCGTTCCCCAGCGGTTCTTCACTCTCTGAGCGCTTGCTCTGCAGCGTCCTAACGGCCAGGTACTCAAGAACGCGATCTTTAACATCCCTCAGTCCATAGTGGTCTTCGTCCAGAACCTCTTCGGCAGACTTGAGGTCCAGATGATCATCGGTGCGCTCATTCCACGGCAATTCAACGATCGTTTCGAGGAACGTACGGATCACCTGCGACTCCATAGATTCACGAGGAGCCCGTTCTAGTCGGTT
>Ga0180431_10007682_pt1 | contig 12498 bp, 9 predicted proteins | sample SS_ome_11_FD_132459 | JGI IMG/M metagenome (GOLD analysis project Ga0180431, IMG submission 132459) | Hypersaline lake sediment archaeal communities from the Salton Sea, California, USA - SS_1_MS_1 metaG | ecosystem: Environmental > Aquatic > Non-marine Saline and Alkaline > Hypersaline >... | reverse complement strand
TAAGAGATTGTTGCTGCAAGAATCGCTATTAAGCATAATTTCTTTCTCATCTTAATCTCTCCTTTCCGAAAAGACATTTCGATTAAACGAATGCATTTCTTCTCCACACGTTGCGAAATGACACTTCTGCACGCCTAAGCCTTTATCCTGATAGACTCCTGTTCAGTTCAAGTCCTATAATACTCATATTGCATCGCGATGTCAAGGAATTTCCCGGAAATTCGGGGCGCCACGTCGCATTCGGATTCCGGGGAGGGCTATGAGCAGGCTTTTGTCAAGACTTTCGCGGTATTTCTTCACAGGAATTCCAAAAATGTGCCCACTTGTGCCCTATAAAGCCCTATAGAGCACGATAATTGGCATTTTCGGCTGATTTGCATTATATCTACTCAAGCGTCGCTATGGGCCTAAAATAAAATAACGGCCAGAAAAGGGGTATTTTATAGGATTTCAAGCACTAATCGCCCCCTTCCAAAGCCACATAACCTAACAAACGCAAAAAATCCGCAATTTTGATAAAATTATTATTGCTCTTGCCGGATTTGACGATTATTATAAGAGTTTTACTTGTAAGGATTAACAGTAGCCAAAGCTAAACTTTGAGTCGAAGAGGTACTTAAGATGCTTTTTACAGGATTTGCGAACCGTGCAAGGTAGGCGAACAACGGATCTGTACGGCTGCGTTGTTGCGCGTGTTGCTGCTTGGCGATTGCTGTTTCTGCTTCAGTATCGGGAAACGAGAGAGGTTTTTTATCGGGTTCCCGCCTGTTTGGAAAGTTACGGGCAAGGGTTCGGTAACGGAGGCAGATGATGTAGGACGAAAAGAAGACCTCTATTCGTTTGTTGGACTAAGGGAGTCTGTCTTCTACGGCTCCCGGATGAAGTGGAAACCTGGATGGTTTCCATTTTTTTTGGCCGGCTCAGTTTGTGGGTCGGGTGGAAGACAATTAGTTCAGGAAGAATGAAGATATGAACCAGGAATTATTGAGAATCGTGGAGAACATTGCTCGCGATAAGAATATCGACAAGGAATCGATCTTCGTCGACCTTGAAGAGGCTATGATATCGGCCGCAAGAAAGCATTTTGCCAACCCCGAATCCGATATAACCGTGAGCATAGATCGCAGCACGGGCGAAATCACCGCGTATAAAGACGGAGCGGAGATTGACATCAAGCAGCTTGGCCGAATTCCCGCCCAGACGGCCAAGCAGGTTATAATCCAGAAGATACGCGCCGACGAGAGAGACAGCATTTACAGCGAATTCGTTCAGCGAAAAGGAGAGATCATAAGCGGCACGGTAGTGCGATACGAAAGCGGCACGCTTATAGTAAATCTCGACCGCTGGACCGAAGGTTACATGCCGAAAGGCGAGCAGATAATGGGTCAGAGCCATCGCGTTGGAGAGAGAGTCCGGTGCATGATTCTCGATGTGAAAGAGACTTCCAACCAGGTCAGGATCATTCTGTCCCGTACCCATCCCGATTTCATCCGGCGATTGTTCGCGTTAGAGGTTCCCGAGATCAGTGAAAGCATTATCGAGATACGCGCTCTTGCGCGTGAGGCCGGGTATCGGACCAAGGTCGCGGTCATATCTTTCGATGAGAAGGTCGATCCCGTAGGCGCGTGCGTTGGCGTGCGGGGCAGCCGGATAAAGAACATAGTGGACGAGCTCGGCGGTGAAAAGATCGATATCGTCCGCTGGAATGAGTCCTCGCAGGTGCTTGTTTCAAACGCGCTGATGCCGGCAAAGGTCAGCGAGATCGCCCTGTGTTTCGAGCTTGGCCGGGCAACGGTAGTCGTTGACGAGGACCAGCTAAGCCTGGCTATCGGCAAACACGGGCAAAATGTCCGTTTGGCCGCCAGGCTGACCGGATGGGACATCGATATACTGACGCCCGGTGAATACAACCAGGGCGTCGAACAGTTGGCTGATTTCGTCAAGACCGTGGAAGGCGCCGACGAAACGGTGGTTGACAAGCTGATAGCGCTTGGAGTCATTTCCATAGCTGATCTTGATGAGGTCGGACCGGAGCCGCTGGTCAGCGAGCTTAGTATTGACTCAGAACTTGCAGAAAAGCTGATTGAGGCGGCGGCCGGGGAAGTTGAGCGATTGGCAAAAGAGGCGAAAGAAGAGACAAAACACCAGGAGACGGAGGACCAGGTTGCTCATCCGACGGAGGCCGGTGAAAGCCCATAGAGAACGTATTTTATCAACAACCGGACATACAGACAGATAATCCGAATTGGAGATTAGTTTTTGGCCAGCACAAGGGTCTATATTTTAGCCAAAGAACTCGGCGTCAAAAGTTCCGCCATCGTTAAGAAGTGCCAGGACGAAGGTCTCGATATTAAAAACCACATGTCGGTGATATCAGCCGGTCTTGCCGCGACTATTCATGAATGGTTCAGCGAAGGTGAGAACATTACCACCGTTGAGACATCCCAAAAGGTGGACCTAGAAAAGGTCCGAGTCAAGAAAAAGAAGAAGAAAGCCAAGGCAAAGGAAGAGACACCGGAACCCGTCGAGGCAGAAGCGGAAACCACCATAGAGCCTCAGGCCAAGACGGAGACGGAAAAGGACACATCCGAATCAACGACGGAGGATATCGAGGAACAGGCAGGCACGGCGGTCATATCAAAAGAAGCTCCATCGACGAAGGAAGAAATAGAATTACCGCCGGAAGAGCCGCAGGTCAAACCTGAACCCGAGCCGGAACCTGAACCGGAACCGGAGCCTATCGTCCCTGCCGGACCGATTTTAGAGAAGCCCGAACCGGCGAAATTGAGCGGGCCGCAGGTTGTCAGGGTTGAGGAGCCCGAGCCGGTACGGCGGCCGAGACCAAGAACACGGACGAGACCCAGATATGACCAGCCGGTTACTGAACCATTGATGTACAGTCAGACCCAAGGCGCCGGCATAGCCGATACGTCAGCCAAAGACAAAAGACACGTGCCGAAACGATCGAAGGAAAGAACACATGGTCGACGGCGGGAGGAGCGGGATTCGGACGCGGCCAGAAAGCCGCGCTCCGGCAGCAGATTGCGGCAGCGAGATATCGAGGAAAGGCGAGCCAGGCTCGACGCAGCGGGCGGAGAAGGCCTGCGGTTGAGGCCGATGCGAAAGATTGCAAGCAAGTCGCAGCTAAAAGCCGCCCCCATAAGACCGAAAAAGGCCGTCGTCAACGATCCGATTACGGTTAAGGACCTTTCGGCAGCTCTGGCAGTGAAGTCAACTGAAATAATCCTCAAGTTGATGGAACAGGGCATCATGGCCAACGCCAACCAGGTCATCAAGAGCGACGTTGCCGAGCTGATCGCTGTGGAGTTTGAAACCGAACTCATCGTCGAACACAAGATCACAGTAGAAGAGCAGATAAGGAACGAGTTCGAGCAGAGGGAAAAAGACACCCTCAATAAACGAGCGGTTGTTGCCGCGATGCTCGGCCATGTCGACCACGGAAAAACAAGCCTGCTCGACAAGATCCGGTCAAGCCACGTCGCCGACGGCGAGGCGGGAGGCATCACGCAGCATATCGGCGCGTCCGAAGTTACCTGGGACGGCAAGAAAGTCACGTTCCTCGACACTCCCGGACACGAGGCCTTCACCGCCATGCGAGCCAGAGGCGCCAACATGACCGACGTTGTCGTGCTCGTGCTTGCCGCCGACGACGGCGTCATGCCCCAAACAATCGAGGCGATAGCCCACAGCAAGGCCGCGGGTGTTCCCATAGTCGTGGCGCTCAACAAGACCGACCTTCCCGGCTACGACATCAACCGCGTTTATTCACAACTGGCCGAGCAGGAGCTGGCGCCGGCCGAGTGGGGAGGCGATACCGAGGTGGTCAAGACCAGCGCGGTCACCGGCGACGGGGTCGATGATTTGCTCGAAGCCCTGGATTATGTAGCCGAGCTGCTCGAACTCAAGGCCGACGATACGATTCCAGCTACGGGGTGGGTCATCGAAGCCCGAATGTCGACCAAACGCGGCCCCGTTGCAACAGTGCTGATCAAGGAAGGGCAACTGAAAAAAGGCGACGTCGTGCTTGCCGGCAGTACTTACGGTCGAATAAAGATGCTCAAGAACAGTTACGGCAAGACCATCAAGAAGGCCACCAGCTCGATGCCGGTCGAGATAACGGGCCTTAACGACGTGCCCGAAGCCGGCGACAGATTTTACTGTTTGAACGACATCAACAAAGCCAAGCTGGCCGCGGAAGAGAACATGGAAAACCGCAGGGAGCTTTCCTTGGCCGAGAGGACTCAGGTTACGCTGGACAATCTGTTCAGCCAGATAGAAGCAGGCAAGGCCGAGTCGCTAAATGTGATTGTCCGCGCCGACGTCCAGGGATCGGTGGACGTTCTCAAGAAATACCTGTCCGAACTGAGCACGGACGAGGTCAAGATCAATATTCTGCACGCAGCGCCCGGCGGAATCACCGAGGGCGACGTTGTCCTGGCGGAGGCATCCAATGCGATCATAATCGGCTTCAACGTCGTCAGCGAGGAGCACGCCGCGAAAATTGCCGACGCCAAAGGTGTGGAAATAAGGCTCTACAGCGTTATCTATCGTATTACGGAAGACTTGCGGCAGTCAATGTCCGGCTTGCTCGCGCCGGAGGAAACAGAGAACACCCTCGGCAGAGCCACGGTGCGAACCACGTTCAAGATTTCACGAATCGGCACGATCGCAGGCTGCTACGTCAGCACAGGACTGGCCAAGAAGAACGCGAAGATGCGGCTGATACGCGACAACATCGTTATCAAGGATAACCTTAATATCGAATCGCTGAAGCACTTCAAAGACGACGTGCGTGAGATCAAGGCCGGTTTCGAATGCGGCGTCAAGATAGCTGGATTTGACGACGTCAAGGAAGATGACGTCCTCGAGTTCTACGAAATAGTACAAGTAGCCAGAACACTTCAGTAATGATGGCAACTCGAAGACAGGAAAAAGTGGCGCGTGTGGTCAAAGAGGCGGTTAGCAATGCAATTGCGCATCACCTCAACGATCCTCGAATCGAGGGCTTTGTCAGCATCACAAGAGTCGACGTCGCCCCCGACATGCGCAACGCCGACGTATTTTTGAGCATTTTCGGCAAAGACGAGGCTGCACAGAATAAAACATTCATCGCCGTAGAACACGCGAGAAGCCGAATACAGTCTTTGCTGGCCTCCGAAGTCCGGAGCAAGTTCTGCCCTGTTCTGCACTTTCACAGAGACGAAAAGTTCAAGAAAACGCTTGAAACCATGAGACTTATAGATGAGGCGACTAAAGAACTGGAGGATGAGAATCCGGACGAAGAGAATTATTAGACTTGGGATCGGACAAGCCGGCGCCATCTTCACAAGGGTGGGCTGACCGGTGAGGCAATCCGAACAGAGGTCAATGCAAAATGAAGAACAGTAAAGAATACGCCGACAAGATACAGAAGTTATATCGTGCGCTGGCGCGAAAACACCCAAAAGTTCAGAAAGTCGAAGACGTGGGCGTGACCGACTCGATAATCTACGCTATCGTCAGCAGTGAAATGACTGAAAAGTCCGCGACGGCGGCCGCCAAAAGGCTGGCCGATCACTTTGTCGACTGGAACGATCTCAGAGTCGCAAGGACCGAAGAGATAATCCACGTGCTGCAAAAGGATACGCACGCAACGAAAAATATTGCCACGGCTTTGGCAGAGGTCTTGAACGATATCTTCAACAAGTACCACAAGGTCGATCTGGAAGGCCTTAAGAAGGAAGGAAAGCGCCCGGCCAGACATGCCCTTGAGAAGATCGAAGGCATAAGCCGCTTTGCCATCGATTATTGCATGTTGACGTCTCTGAAAGGGCACGCCATACCGCTCACGAGCAAAATGATCGAATACCTCAAGGGCAACCAACTGGTAGATCAGGGCGCCGACGAGCAGCAGATTGGTGGATTCCTGGCCAAGCAAATACCGGCCAAAAACGGATACGAATTCTACAGCCTTCTGCGGCACGAGAGCGAAAAAAGCACGGCCAGGAAGACAAAGAAAGCTAAGACCAGTAAGAAGGCAAAGACGGCGAAAAAGACCAAGAAGAAGACAAAAACCAAAAAGAAAGTCAGGAAAAAGAAAACAGTCAGGAGAAAAACAAGCTGAGACGAGAGGTTGATACGTCCCAAGTGATACGAAACAATGTCAGATCAGATACTCAAATTAGGCATACCGGCGGGTAGTTTACAAAAAGCAACAATTGAACTCTTCGGCAAGGCCGGCTTGCATATTCTGGAGTCCAGGAGGAGCTATCTGCCTTCTATCGACGACGACCAGATCCGGTTAACGATGCTCCGGGCGCAGGAGATGAGCCGTTACGTCGAAGACGGCGTCATAGACGCCGGGATCACAGGCTATGACTGGATCAAGGAAAACGACTCGGACGTGGTCGAGATATGCGAGCTTGCATACAGCAAAGCCACGAGCAAGCCCGCAAGGTGGGTATTGGCCGTGCCGAACGAGTCGAAAGTCAGTAATGCCGAAGATCTGGCCGGAGGTATTATCGCAACAGAGCTTGTGAACGTGACCGCCAGGTACTTTGCCGACAGAAATACAAAGGTCAAGATCGAATTCAGTTGGGGCGCGACCGAGGTGAAAGCCCGGCTGGTGGACGGCATTGTTGAACTGACCGAAACCGGAACATCACTGGCCGCGAATAATCTGCGAATCGTGGACACCATTATAACCTCAACGACAAGGTTCATCGCCAACAAGCAGGCGTGGAAAAACGATTTCAAGCGCGAGAAAATGGAGAATATCTCGATATTGCTCACTGCTGCCATCGAGGCCCGAAGCAAAGTCGGCCTGAAGCTGAACGTCAGGAAGGACGACGTTGAGTCGATTCTGAAGATATTGCCGTCGGAGAAAAGCCCGACCGTCTCGTCTCTCGCCGATCCCGATTTTGTGGCGATGGAGGTGATAATAGAAGACAAGATCGAGCGCACTATCGTACCGGCCCTCAAGAGGGCGGGCGCTTCCGGGGTCATTACCTATCCTCTCAATAAGGTCATTCACTGATAACCTATGCGGCATAAGAAACAGTTTTCTTGCCATGTAAGTCAGATAAGATATACTTACGCAAGAGAGTCCCTATGATGGATTGTATTGTCGCGAAATAGTTCTGGATTCGTTATTTGTGGTAAAGCAAATTGCTATTTTGGGTTCGACCGGATCGATCGGCAGAAATGCCGTTGCGGTAATCGATGCGCTCGGGCCCGACTATCAGGTCTTTGCATTGACCGCCCACAGTAACGTGCGGCTTCTTGCCGAGCAGGCGAGGCGATACCGGCCCAGATTTGTCGCGGTCACGGATTCCGGCTGCGCGCCGGAGCTTGGCGAATTGCTCGCCGATGCGGACGTCGAGATTCTCGCCGGTCCCGATGCGCTGACAACGATTGCCGAACTCGATCAGGTGGACGTCGTTCTCGCCGCCGTAGTTGGCGCTGCCGGCCTTCCGGCTCTTCTGGCGGCCGCCCGCAAGGGAAAGAGGCTCGCCATCGCCAATAAAGAGCCGCTTGTGATTGCCGGAGAGCTGCTCACGAAAGAAATCCACAAGAACGGCGGTGCGATCCTGCCGGTCGACAGCGAACATTCGGCCGTATTCCAGGCCATGCAATCCGGCAGGCCCGAAGAAGTAAAACGCATCATTCTGACAGGCTCGGGCGGCCCCTTCAGAGGCGCCACAGCAGAGGATCTGCAAGAGGTAACGTTGGAGCAGGCCCTTTCTCACCCAACCTGGGATATGGGTCCGAAAATCACCGTCGACTCGGCCACCATGATGAACAAGGCGTTCGAGATCATCGAGGCCCGCTGGCTTTTCGATATACCTGTAGAAAAGGTCGAGGTCCTGATTCATCCCGAGTCGATCGTTCACTCGCTCGTGGAGTTCGTCGATGGTTCTACAATCGCCCAGCTTGGTGAGCCGGACATGTGCCTTCCGATTCAGTACGCCCTGACATATCCGGCGAGAGTTGCCGGCATTACCAGAGAGCTTCGCCTCGAAGAAACCGGCAAATTGACCTTCGCCAAGCCTGATTTCGAGATGTTCCGCGCCCTGCCGCTTGCGTATGAGGTCGCCGGAACGGGGGGAACGGCCCCTGTCGTGTTTAATGCCGCCAACGAAGCCGCCGTAGAGGAGTTCCTCGCCGGGAGAATCACCTTCGTTAACATAGTCGAGTTTATCGAACATTGCCTGGATAAACATAGTATAAAGACCGAAGTATCCCTCGAAGAATTGCTCGAGGTCGATGACTGGGCCAGAAGAGAGGTTACCGAGCTGGCCTGCAGCGTATAAGTCCCATGGTTTAGCCGGTTTTGGAGAGTCGTAATGTCGGAAATGAAGGAATTTGTAAACAAGTACTCACGGGTCATCGTGCTGGGGATTATTACCGTTGCGTTGCTCGTTTTGATCATCCTGAACCTCGGCACGTTCGGCAACGTGCTGCTGGTGCTTCTCGGATTCGGTGCGGTCGTCATGGTCCACGAATTCGGCCATTTTATAGCCGCAAAGATAGGGGGTATCAAAGTCGAGGCGTTTTCAATCTTCATGCCGCCCATCCTCTTCGGCATACAAAGAACCGAGAACGGCATACGGTTTCGAATACTTCCCGAGATTCTCCCGAAAGAAGATGATGAGTCGGGCGAGGGCGTGCTGAGCTTCACAGTCGGCTCCAAGGGCGAACCGAGCGACACGGAATACCGCATCGGACTTATACCGTTCGGCGGCTTCGTCAAGATGCTTGGCCAGGACGACACCGGGCCGGCTAAAGAGACCGAAGATCCGCGTTCGTTTATGAACAAGCCTCTCGGCACGCGGGCGGCCGTCCTGGCGGCGGGAGTGACCTGCAACGTCATCAGCGCGATTATCATATTTATGATCGCATTTTTGATAGGCATCAATCTGCCACCGGCGGTTGTAGGCGACGTCATACCAGGTTCGCCGGCGGATCTCGCCGGCCTGAAACCGGGCGACGAGATCATCGAGATTGACGGCAAGGACAAAGACCTCGACTTCACCAACATAGCATTAGTCGCGGCGTTGTCGGGAAGAGACGAAAAAGTGCCGATGACGGTGCGGCGGCCCGACGGCTCGGAAGAAAAAATCGAGCTTGGGGCCGAGGAATTGCCGGGCCAGCCCATGAGAGGCTTCGGTATAATTCAACCGCAGAGTCTGGAAGTCGCAGAACTTTCAAGGAAGAGCGACATCAATTATCTTGAGGCCGGCACCGGACTGCTGCCGGGCGACCGCGTCGTGTCCGTTAACGGCAAATCCGTAACGGCGCATTGGGAGCTCAGGCAAATAATTGACGATACCTTCGCACCGGAGGCGACCCTGTCGGCTAAACGGAGGACAGGTAACGAAACTGAAACAATCGAAACCGCGTTAAGACTGAGGTATGGGGTCGCGCGAAACATCGAAGGCGATCTTAGTCACGTTTACTCCATGATCCCCCGTCTGCGGATAGAGTCACTCAACATGGATTACGTCCCGCCGGCGGAAGGCCCCCGCCTGGAAAAAGGCGATACAATTCTGGCCATTGGCGAGTTAGAGAATCCGACGTATGAAGAGATGCGCCAGGTCACGAGCGATCATAAGGACAAGGAATTGCTCATAAAAGTCCTGCGAGAGAGCGCCGATCGGGCCGGGCAGACACTAATGGTTACTGCTACGCCCCGGAAGTCCAAAGTTGATGACGGCGTAATGATCGGTTTCGCGCCGGTGCTGGACCTGGATCATCCGATTGTCGCCGCAACTATCGATGTCAATGACGGCCCGGTAAAGCTTGATATACCCCGCGGAGCGGCGATCACGGCCGTAGACGGCGTAGCCGTCAAGACATTCTACGACGTGATTCGAGAGATCAGGCGATATCCGGGAGAACGCATCACAATCGATTGGCGTCTCGACGGCGAGACTGCCGGAAATGTTGCTCTGCAAGTAGATAAAGAAATCAAGTTTGTCGCTACGGCACAAGATTTCGCTGAGGTAATTCCATTTGACAGGCTGGAAAGGAAATACAAAGCCAGCGGCCCGGTCGACGCAGTAATTATGGGCTTTAGAAAAACTCGGATGTTCATCGCCCAGACATACGTGACCCTGAGGCGGCTGATCGGAGGATTAGTCAGTCCCAAGAATCTCATGGGACCGCTCGGGATCATCAAAGCCAGCTATACGATCGTCGATCAACAACCTTTCATTTACTATGTTTACTTTCTCGGCCTCATCAACGCGGTAATAGCGGTTTTCAACTTCCTGCCCCTGCCGCCGCTCGATGGCGGACTGGTCGTGCTTCTGCTGGTAGAGAAGGTGCGCGGTGCGGCGTTCAGCGAGCGCGTGCAGGCGGTCATAGCATATACCGGCTGGATACTGATATTGGTGCTTTTCCTTTACGTCACAATCAATGACATTGACAGAACCGGTATTTTCGACAAGCTCCGGCAGTGGATTTCAGGCGGCGGGTAACGGGTTGATTCGCCGCACTCGACAGAAAGGACGCAAACGTGTTGGATTTCCCTGAGAAGATGTCTTCGCCGCAGTACCACGAAGGTATTTTCGACGCCCTTAAAGAGCAGGACACACAGGTTTACGAACTGATAGTCAGAGAGTACGAGAGGCTGCAAAACACACTTCAGCTCATCGCCGCCGAGAATCAATGTTCCAGAGCGGTCATCGCCGCCCTCGGCTCGATCCTCCAGAACAAAACCACCGAAGGATTCCCCGGAGCAAGATACCACGGCGGCTGCGAGGTCGTTGATGAGGCCGAGAGGCTGGCCGTTGACAGGGCGAAAGAGACCTTCGGCGCCAAATACGCAAACGTTCAGCCTCATTGCGGCACCGGCGCAAATCAAATCGTTCTTGCCGCCCTGCTTCAAAGCGGCGACAAAATCCTCAGCCTCGCCCTGGACCAGGGAGGGCACCTGTCGCACGGCGCAAAGGTTGCCTTCACGGGGAAGTTCTTTAATGTGCAGAACTATTATCTCGACAGAGAGACATTCCTTCTCGATTACGAGGCGATCCGGGAACACGCGATTTCCTTCAGGCCGAAACTGATTATATGCGGGACAAGCGCTTATTCGCGAGTGATAGATTTCAGTAGATTCCGCCGGATCGCCGATGAAGTCGGGGCGTATCTCATGGCGGACATTTCGCACATCGCCGGGCTGGTAATCGCCGGAGTGCATCCCTCGCCGGTAGATCACGCGCATTTCACCACTACGAGCACCTATAAGCCCGGCGGACCGCGAGGCGGCCTGATATTGATGGGCAAAGATTATGACAAAACAGTGGACCTTGCCGGCAAAACGATTACTCTCTCCGAGCTGATCCAAAAGACAACCTTTCCGGGAATGCAGGGAACGCCATACCTGAATAACGTCGCGGCCAAGGCTGTGTTCTTCAAAGAAACGCTTTCCGGCGAATACCGGGACAGGCAGTTCAAGATCGTGGAGAACGCCAAAATTCTCGCCGAGAATCTGATCGCCCTCGGCCACGACGTGCTGACCGGCGGCACGGACACGCACATGGTCCTGGTGAACGTCGCAAGCCTCAAACCCGGCATGACCGGCATCGCCGCCCAGCAATGCCTCGAAGACTGCGGCATAATCGTCAACAAGAACCGGCTGCCTTACGACAAGAACGCCGCCGCGATTGCCGGCGGGATCAGACTGGGCACACCCATCGTCACCAGAAACGGCATGGGCGCCGCCGAGATGAACAGCATATCCGAAATGATAGATGCGGTGTTCAAGGGAGCAACGACAAGGCCGAACGGCCAATACCGGGTAGAGGAATCCCTCGGCGGCGAAATCAGAACTGAAGTCAAAGAGCTATGCGGCAGGTTTCACCTGCTTTAGGCGCGAGACAAACACTATATATTTATCCGGGGCCTTTCAAAAGCAAGTTCATGTAGTCCGGGCCGTTTTCCGGCTCATGCATCCGATCTGATATATATGTCCCCTACTCTTGCTTTGCCGCGCATTGATTCGAGCCTTTCACGTATTTGCCCCTGAGAGCACCATTGCGACAGGACAAAAGCCGTCGGCTTGTCGTCGAGACAGTAGTTGAATTCGGACGAGCTTATCTTCGAGAGATGTTCTACACACTTCAGGGTGGAGTCCATGAATTCCGGAGTAAACTCCAGGCTGATCATTCCGACCGGTTGTGACAGACCTTTCAGAGCCTCGTATTCATATCCTTCAATGTCTATCTTAATGAACGCCGGCTTTCCGTGCTGCGATATCAAATCATCCAGAGTCACCACGGGAACCGTCACGGCCCTGTCCCACGTACAGCTCGAGTACCTGCCGCTGCTTTTGACACTTTCTACCCAGTTCTTCGAGAGCGATGAGAGCGAGTGCGAATCGCAGAGCATCATCTCGGCGCTGCCTTGTGTTTCACCGACCGCTTTTTGGACCAGGACAACGTTGCCGTTGCCGTCGAACTTCTTCCTGAGTTGAGCCATACAGTGCTCCTGAGGCTC
>Ga0180431_10007681_pt1 | contig 12499 bp, 10 predicted proteins | sample SS_ome_11_FD_132459 | JGI IMG/M metagenome (GOLD analysis project Ga0180431, IMG submission 132459) | Hypersaline lake sediment archaeal communities from the Salton Sea, California, USA - SS_1_MS_1 metaG | ecosystem: Environmental > Aquatic > Non-marine Saline and Alkaline > Hypersaline >... | reverse complement strand
TCGTCTTACTAACGGTATCATCGTTACTATGTTTATCTATATTCACTGTGCTATTTCCTGATGAAAATGAAAAGAAACCTGCGACCGGGAACACTATCATGAACGATCACGCTTTCTTACTCATTGCCCACAGAGGCGCCTCGGGGGAGCTACCCGAGAACACCATACCTTCATTTCAGCGTGCCCTTGAAATCTATCCACAGTGTGTCTTGGAAATGGATGTACGATTATCACGGGATGGTGAGATTATCGTCTCACATGATGGATCACTTGATCGAATGACAAATAGCTCCAAGAAGATCAAGGAGATAACACTCGCCGAAATTAAACAGCTGGATGCAGGATATAAAAAGAGCCTTGATGGCGGTAAGAGCTTCCCTTTTCGGGGCAGGGGATACACCTGCCCAACCCTTGCCGAGGTACTGAAATCCTTTCCTGAAACCCGGTATGTCATCGAGATAAAAGAGAATAATCGGGATCTGGCCGAAAAGGTTATCTCTCTTATATATGAGCACAAAGCATCTGAGCGGGTCATTATCGGTTCCTTTCATGACCGGGTATTGCAGATAATAAGGAAAAAAGCACCGGAAATAATCACGGGATTCGGATCCAGTGAGGCGAAGAGATTCGTCTTCATCCATAAACTCAGATTAGGAGCAGTGTATCGAGGCGATGGAGATGCTCTTCTGCTCCCTGAGTTCTCTGACACTGAAAACCCAGAATATCGTAAAGACGGTGGCAATGGTTTCAGAGTCATAACAAAAAAACTTATCAAGGATGCTCACCGTAAGGGTATTCCGGTATATACCTGGACGATAAACAGCGAAGAAAATATGAAGCGATTGATACAATGGGGCATTGACGGAATCATTACGGATTTTCCCGACCGTCTTAAAGCGGTAATGCAAGAAGAAGGAATGGTACAATGAATTCATCGCAATTTTATTCAGATTTCCTGATCATCGGTTCCGGAATAGCCGGGCTCGCTTTTGCCATAAATGTATCTCAGTATGGATCAGTCAATATCGTCACCAAAAAGAAGGATTCAGACTCAAACACCAACTATGCGCAGGGGGGGATTGCCGTCGTACTCTCTCCCGATGACTCAATTGAAGATCACATCAAGGATACCCTGGAGGTTGGTGCAAACCTCTGCAATCGGCGTGCAGTTGAGATTCTTGTCAGCAACGGCCCTGATAGGGTAAGAGAGCTCATTAACTGGGGAACCAGGTTCTCCAGCAGGACTGATACTGTTGGACACAAGATACTTGATCTCGGCAAAGAGGGGGGACATTCATGTAACCGCATTGCTCACGCCAGCGATCTGACCGGGCAGGAGATCGAACGAGCGCTCCTGAATAAAATTTCAACTATTGACAATATCAAAATCTTTGAAAACAGCACGGCAATAGATCTCCTGACTGAACATCAGCTACGGTATCTCTCCTCTCAGGAGAGAAGCTTTAACGGTACCGACAGCATTACCTGCTATGGAGCGTACATTCTCGATAATTCCACCGGTGTGGTTAATATATTTAACTCAAAGATTACTTTCCTCGCAACCGGTGGTGTCGGTCAGGTTTACCGCCATACAACAAATCCCGATATCGCAACGGGCGACGGCATTGCAATGGCCTACCGCGCCGGTGCGCTTATTGCTGATATGGAATTCATTCAGTTCCACCCAACCACCCTCTATGAGGAGAAACAGGACGAGCGCTCCTTTCTCATAAGCGAGGCGGTGAGAGGTGAAGGGGGAATCCTTATCAATTCCAGGGGACACCGTTTCATGGAACATGAGCACCCGATGAAGGATCTCGCACCTCGTGATATTGTTGCCCGCGCGATCGACCGCGAACTTAAAACCCTGGGAGATAAATTCGTTCTCCTCGATATCAGCTTTAAAGACAAAGACTTCCTCACACAACGCTTTCCACAAATATATGAACAGTGTCTGGAAAAGGGATACGACATCACTCAAGAACCGATACCGGTCGTTCCTGCAGCCCACTACCTGTGTGGCGGCATTATATCAGATCTTTTTGGAAGAACCGCAATCCGAAATCTGTATGTTTCCGGTGAATCCTCCTGCACCGGTGTACACGGTGCAAATCGGCTTGCCAGCAATTCACTGCTTGAAGGGGTGGTTTTTTCTCACCGGGCATATGAGCACATTTGCAGCAGCATCGATTCCATCAGAAAAATTGCCATCCCCGAATATCCGCACTGGAACAAAGAGGGAACCTTTGATCTTGAGGAATGGATTCTCATCCAGCACAACGTAGAAGGTGTTCAAAGACTGATGTGGGATTATGTGGGCATTGTGAGGTCAAATCTCAGACTGCAACGAGCCTTTCGACGAATTTTGCTGCTCGATGAGGAAATACAGGATTTTTATCGGAGGAGCACCATATCCTCTCGGCTTGTCGAGTTACGCAATCTTGCCACAATTGCAAAGCTCATTATACAGGGAGCGATGAGCAGAAAAGAGAGTAGAGGCCTTCATTACAATACCGACTATCCATTTACGATCGACAATCAGAAAAGGCATGTTATACTACAATCAGGTATGGAGCCGTATATGAGAGATCTCGAAGAATTATCGTTCTCGTAAATTACCCCCGCATATACACTTCACAAAAAAACTACTTGTCACTCAGAGAAACAGTTTTACAATTAATAGCATCATCACGAAGAATGAGGGAGCATAATGCCAAAGGAGCTTATCCTCAGCGGAATTGTTCAGGGCGTTTTCTGCAGATACTACTGCAGCCAAAACGCGAAAATTCTGGGCATACGGGGTTCAGCATCAAATCTCAGGGATGGAACGGTCCGTGTTCTCCTCGACTGTGATGATGAAGACCAGATACAGGAATATGCCCAAGCCCTGAAGAATAATCCCTATGACATAAGATTCTACGGTAAGATACAGAGCATAACGATACGTGATTTCCAGGGCAGGATAACGGGAGACTACCAGTTTTAAAGAACCATTTCTCCTCTTCTCACCTTCACAATACACACATCGGCAGTGAGAACTGTCTCATCTCTCCTTTCAGAAGTATTTATCCCCACGAAACGAAGAAAAAGTTTCAGCCCTATAATCAGTTTTTATCGGCGAGAGAAACCATCTCCTCAGCATGCTTGAGCGAAAGATCGGTAACCCTCTCTCCCGCAAGCATTCTTGCAACTTCCTTTACCTTTTCATTCCTGTTGAGATTCCGTACGAGCGTGCGCAACCTGTTTTCAGCTCTCTCCTTGATAACCAGATAGTGATTATCCGACATCGAAGCTATCTGCGGGAGGTGAGTAACAACAAGTACCTGCCGCTTTTTTGACAATTTTTTTAGCTTTTTACCAACAATCTCGGCTATCTTTCCACCAATTCCTGCATCAACCTCATCAAAGACGAGACTATCCACGATATCATTTGAGAGAATGACATTTTTGAGTGCAAGCATGATCCGTGACATCTCACCACCTGATGCCACTCTCTTCAATTGCCGCAGATCTTCGCCCTCATTTACCGCGAGAAGAAATTCAACTCTATCCAAACCACTTGAGTAGAGTAAATACCGCTTGTTTCCTGACTCTATCTCTCCCTCGGGGCTAATCTCCCTTTTGATCGACACGCGGAATTGGGTGCCGCCCATGCCCAAGTCATTGAGCTCATTCATGACCCGCTCTTCGAGCTCCTTCGCTGATATCCTCCTTCTCTCAGAGAGGTCAAGAGCAACCGTTTTCGTCTCCTGCACTATTCTGGTATACTCACTGTTCAGCTTTTCAATCTCCTCATCACTTGATGAAATTGCATCGAGCTCTCGCTTTGACTTTTCAGCATAATCAAGAATCTCCTCGATGGTGTCTCCATATTTCTTCTTCAAGCTTGATATCAGGGAGAGCCGCCCCTCAACCTCATTTATTCTCTCAGGTGAAAAGTTGATTCCACTCTCGTACTCGCGCAGAGAGAGTGAAGCATCCTCTAATGTATACAACGACTCTTTCACCGTCTCAAGTATACTCGAGATATTGCTATCAAACTCTGAGATTGCCGAGAGGCTCTGTTCAACTCGCTTAAGACTGGCAAGGATACCGCTCTCCCCCTTGAGTTGAGATACGGAGGTATTAATTTCTTTGAATAGCTTTTCAGCATTTGCAAGTATTGTAGCCTCATTCTTGAGCTCTTCGTCTTCACCAAGCTTGAGCTCAGTCGATGTAATCTCACGAATGGCAAAGGAGAGGTATTCAACCTTGCGTGCCTTTTCCTTTTCATCAATCTGATATGAATTGATCCGCTCCCGCAGATCATGTAATTTATCATAATAGTACCGAACTTTCTCAACGAGATCCTGATGGTTTGCAAAGCTATCCAGAATCTCACGATGCTTGGAAACCTTTATTATATTCTGATGCTCATTCTGCCCATGAATATCAACCAGGTATTCCGATATCTCCTTTAATCGCGTATTCGGGATCTGTGTGGCATTGGCAAAGCATCTCCCCTTCCCGGTTGCATAGAGCTCTCTCCTGAGAACAAGAATGTTATCATCAACCTCAATTCCGAGATTATCGAGCATTTCTATGACCTGCGGGAGATGAGATATATCAAAGACACCTTCAAGCCCTGCCCGTTCGAAACCACTTCTGATTACGTCAGTTGTCATCCGCTCACCAAGCAGTCCAGAAAGTGCATCAATGAGTATTGACTTACCAGTACCCGTCTCTCCCGTTAAGATGTTTAATCCCTCCTTGAACTGAATGTTCAGACTGTCTATTAAAACAAAGTTTTTTATCTTGAGTTCAAGAAGCATATGAGCTCCTGTCAGTGCAGGTTCTTACCCCAGCCGAGCTTTTGCCGTAAAATGTCATAGTAATTTCTTTCGGGATGGGTTATAAAATGAATCTTTCTCTCTGATTTCTTAAAGAGGATCTCATTATTACCTTCAATATGAATAGCAACCTGACCATCGATTGTCAATAATAAATTCTCACAATCGGTTAACACCCGGGCCCTGAGTTTTTTATGTGATGAAACAATCATGGGCCTGAGTCCCAGCATGTGTGGACACACCGGATTTATAATATACACATCCTGCACCGATGGTGTAACGATAGGACCCCCCGCAGAGAGCGAATAAGCGGTAGAACCTGTTGGTGTCGCTATGATGAGCCCGTCTCCCGAATAAACATTGAGAAATTCATCATCTATTTCGAGGCGCAACTGAATCGGTCTGGAAAACGCACCCCGTGAAATCACCGCGTCATTCAAAAAAACAATACGCTGTGACTCACGGCGATTGCTCATCAGAACCACCTCAAGCATTGAACGATCCTTCACGTGATATCTCCCCCTGAGAATATCCGCAAGATAGAGCTTCGCTTCTTCGGGTGAGAACTCAGTGAGAAATCCCAGTCTTCCCTTGTTAACACCAAAAATCAACTTATCTGTCTCAGAGAACTGCCGTGCTGTTCTCAGAAAAGTACCATCACCACCAATGACGATTATGAGATCCGGGGATTGCACAAAAGTCTCCTCATCACAGATATATCGGTTAAGCCCCTCCTCCTGAAAAATCTGAACATCCGGCAGAAGTACAGAAACACCCTCATTATTCAAAAACTGTATGAGATCATAAACGAGCGGTATGCTCTGTTTATCATCCGGCCTGATGGTTAACGATACTTTTTTTATTCCCATTGTTTCTGTCTTTTTCTCGTACGAGAGAATTATCCTCTGAACCGTTCCTCTTCACTACCGCTTGATTACAAGACACGGTTTCTTCGACTTTCGTATCACCTTCTCAGAAACCGAACCGAGAAGCATCTCCTCTATATTGCTTTTCCCATGTGAACCAAGTATAATAAGAGAGACTCTTTCCTTCTCAGCACTATCAATTATTACTTTAAAGGGTACCCCGTTTTCAATGCGTATCTTCACCTTAAAGAATGGCGAGAGCTTCTTCCGAATCTTTTCAAGCTGTTTTTCTGTCTCTCTTCTAATACTTTCATACATATCAGACTCATACTGTTGAACCGTTTCGCCAAACCACCCTACCGTTTCAATAAATCCACTGTACCGGGAATCGATTACGTGTATAACGACGACTTCTCTCGTACCCGATTTCTTCAATTTCTTCAAATAGGGTATAACACTCTCGGAACATTCCGAGAAGTCAGTGGGAAACAAAACCTTTTTAAACATCTGCTAACCTCTCAATAAGCTCATATAGTGTTACAAGGGAACAGACAAGCCTCTGACCATAGAAAATAGTATTGAAAATTTTATGATATAAACAATATTTCTGTAACCGGCCATGTTTTCAACAAATTAATATCTCAATTATAGTATTCTGTAATAGTTTTGAATTAACAAAAATTCTCAAGCGAGCGAGAAAGATATCATACCTCATTTTATTGAAGATAAGCTCGCATTTTTCAATAATCGGTATATTTCATTTTTCTTTATCCTTCAGCCGAACAGAGATCAATCGTGAAAAGCGCAGTAATAGACACCTCTTCCGCTATACTTCTTCTGAAAGCAGATCTGCTTGAAAAACTCATTGCCCGATACCAGATCCTCATTCCACAAACCGTGTATAATGAGCTAACGAAAGAAAATCAGTTCGGGTCGAATAAATTCTCCTCATTATTTAAAAAAAATGTACTGCATCTCAAAAATGAATACAAAGAAAAAAAAGTCGAATTTCCACTACACGGAGGAGAAAAAGACACCGTTCTCCTCTACCTTCAGGGCAAATGCGATTTTATAATCATCGATGATAGAAAAGGAATCCGGTTCTGTAAACAAAATAGTATTCCCTTTATCAATGCGCTCATCGTCCCCAAAATACTCTATTTCATTGGTGATATCGATCACAAACAATACTGCACTAAGACAAACCTCATCACGCAAATCGGGAGATACTCATACCGTGTTCTTGATCTCGCCCAAAAAATTAATCAAAAAGATCTCGAAATCTTCTTTCCGTAAAATGGATCACACCTCCGATATGCAAAACATGAACAAAAACATATTTCGATAGATAGTGCTAATCCCCGTAATAGCAACGGCAATCACCCTGGCAACTTCCGCTGCTTTTCCACGGATAATCATGACCCGTGCCAGACTTATTCTCCTAAAACTGCAGATCTTAAAATGAATACTGTCTGTAATTCAGCCCCGCGGACTGCTGAAACGAGGGAGGTGGTGAGACCGAGTCCGGATCTCCTCTACTCGATCTGCTTTTACGATGTTTCGAAAACCCCTCTCCAGATCAGCGCAACAGTGCCGGACACCTACTGGTCAATTTCACTCTTTCAGAATAATACCGTTAACTTCTTTGTGAAAAATGATAGACAGGTGCAGGGGAAAAAAGTGAATTTTCTGCTGATTGGAAAAGATACGAGTTATACAAATGCTGGAAATGCTGAAGTAATCGTCTCACCAACAGATACCGGCGTTCTCCTCTTTCGAATGCTCATTACGGATGCAACAAAACTTTCAGAGCTCCTTCGGATTCAAAAAAAGACATGCTGCAGACCAGTGTAGTGAAATTCACTCTACGGATACAAATTGCCGGGAGTTCGTTCTCTTAACGATATCAGCGGGAATCTCGTGAACACTGCTGCAACCAGTGAGGATCATAGCTTTTTCAAGTTCTCGTTTTAATGTTGAAAGATAAAATGATACTCCGCGGACACACATTCCAACAGCAGCGATGATAATCGGCCTCCCGATAAGGACATACTCAGCACCGAGCGCGAGCGCTTTCAGAACATCCACTCCTGTCCTGAAGCCACCATCGATGAGTATTCGAATATGACCTTTCACCTCATTCACAATCTCCTCAATGACATCCATTGCTCCAACCATTTCATCGAGTACTCTTCCACCGTGATTCGAAATGACAATTGCATGCGCACCCGCCTCAACCGCCATCACCGCATCACGAACATTCATGATCCCTTTCAGTATAAAAGGATAGTTGGTTCCAGAGATAATATACTTCAGCTCTTCGAGACTTTTTGGACCTACCGCCTGATTCTTCATTGCCATGGTCTTAAAGACAACGGCATCAATATCCATACCAACAGCAATGGCGTTAACTTTCTCAGATGCTTTAATTCTCTTCAGTATCTCACCATCATCGCTTCTGGGTTTGAATATGGGAACGCCCATCCCCTCAGCCTCGGAAATTGCCTGCAATCCCAGCTTGTACTTCTCCGGTGAAGCTCCATCACCAACAAAGGCGATGGTCCCGGCGTCCATACACCCCTGTATAACAGCTCTGTTATATTCAAGCTCATCAATAGCACCGCCGAAATTTGTCACCGCGCCGGTTACCGGAGCTGCCATTACCGGGAATGACAGTTCAATCCCGAAAAAGCTCGTTCTCGTATCCGGTTCAGTCACATTGTGAATAAGACGGGTGTTAAGCTTATACTCTCTCAGAGACTCAATATTTCTTCTGAAGGAAGCACCGGTTCCGATACCACCCATGCCCGGAACACCAGTCGGGCAATCCCGGCCATCGCAGTTCTTGCACACGTAACATATTTTTTTGAACTTTTCTCGAGCTGCCATGAGAATTGCTTCCATGGAAAGCTCGGATTCTTCAAAAACTTCTATCTTCAAGACCTCTTTGCACCGTGCCACTGCCTTCTCTGCCTCAGCAAGGGTATCACCAACAGCAATTATGTGGCCGGTTTTCTCAACATTTGAACGCGGTTGAACCACTTTGTCTCCCGGTTTCACATTCATGAAGATCTCCTTCACTCCTCTAATTCTGAGCGCCTCCTCGAGACCGGTAATGCTTCGAACAATACCCGGTGTGGTTATAAGAGCCCTCTCCACTGATACCCGGTTCATAACCGGTTCCAGATTTCCCGGTTCCCTGCCCACCGCTACATCAATAGCTGCTCTCATCAGATCAACCCCGGAAGAGAGGGGATAGGTATAGGCTGACATGAATCCCCCGGAGAGTCGGGCTGCAATCTCACCGACCTTCGGGCCGCATTCTGTAATTTTGATATCACCCTTTGCACACCCCATGGTAATACCGAGGGCTCGAATACCCTTTTTCATCACCTCACACGCCTCGCTCTGGATTTCAGATGGCAGCTGTGAAGGCATGGTATGACCCGTCTCAACAAAAAAGGGAGGAAATTCAATAATTCTATCAGCAACACCGGTTATCGTTATCTCGCCCTTATATATGACAGCGTCTATCGATAATTCAGGCCCGTTCATGTACTCCTCTATAATCAACTCGCCACTGGGCGATGCATTCTTTGCAAACTCAAAAGCATCGGAGAGTTGATTTTTGTTATCTAATCTCATTACCCCTCGAGCACCCATATTATCAGATGGTTTAATGACAACGGGAAACCCCAACGCTTTACTCGCCTTTTTCGCATCAGATAGTGACCAGACCGGATAAAAGTCTGGAGCTGGAACATTGTGCTCCTTAAACCGCACGCGCATCTTTATCTTATTGGTGGCGGCCTCGGCATCCTCGAATTTAATTCCCGGCAAATTCAGGCTGTTCGCTACCGCAGAAACCGTCATAGATGCATCAGTGCCAACGGTCAGAACACCACTGATTGGTGTGATATCATTCTGAGACCTGGCAACCCGCACCGAACCCTCTATATCTCTCGTGCTCATCACAATAGGTATATCGGCATTTTTCATTCCGATTGCACTGGGATTATAATCGGTCACAATAACCTGAAATCCCATTCTCTTTGCCGTCTGGATAACCGGTACCTGAAGGATACCTCCTCCGATAACCATAAGTGTTTTACTCATTATTCCACCTCTTCAGGACATCAGACTGTATCACCCTGTATTAATATATATCGGAATGAAATCTCGAATTATGTCACTTTAAAGCAACAATTTTTAAAAAAGATACATTTCGCAATCCTATAACAGGAACATCAATCCGCCTTATAGCAATACCGAAAGAAGAGAGCGGAGTGATGATCGATTCGTTATATTTTTTCAGAATGAATTTATGGGCATCTCTAAAAACCAGTATTTACACTGATCCCACATTTGTATATACCGGTTTTTTCAGGCATTGTGCATACAGTGACACGATGTCGCGGTTGCCAGCGTGCACAGGATGTGCAAAAAAAATGCTTACCACGAGCATATCATATTAATAGTTTTTTGAACTCCCCTTATAATTAATACCTGTTGAGGAGTATTTGAACCGGTATATATAAGAGCGTTCGAGCGTTTTGCTGAAAGAGACTGTAATGTGCTGTTAATACATTCAGTATCACAGCAGGTGCACTTACGACGAATCTCGATAATGAGCATTACCTTGGAGATAGATCAAAGCTGAAATAGCTTGACATGAGAAGAAAATTGTGGGAGATTTGGCTCACGTAACAATTAATAACCAACACAGGAGCATCAGATGAAAAAAAGAATAGTCGCAATAATCATCACAACGCTCTTTGCCATGCCGCTTATTCTTTACGGCGCAGGTGTTGTTACCGTAAAAAAAACTGACACCAAAAACTATAAAAGAGTCAAAATCAGTCATGAGCTTCATAAAAGTAAAGGTATCACGAACTGTAAGACGTGCCATCACAAAGGACCGGTAAACAAGTCATGTGCATCGTCAGGATGTCATCAAGGTCCGAGTGGAACAAGCAAGATTCATAAATTGTGTAAAGACTGCCATAAACAGAAAAACGGGCCCACGAAATGCGCCCAGTGCCATAAGTATTGATGAAAGTGATACAACCTCACAAGAAATCAGTAGAGGCTGTCTCGCAAGACAGCCTTTTCTATTCACGTAAGTTTTTTTCCAGTTGACTGTTGATTTCAAAGAGATTTAATTATTGCGGTGAAAGAGCGATTCAATGCCAGGTATTATTTTACACAACAGAATTCTTAACGAAGCTATACAATACCTCAGTAAAAAGAAAAAGATCTCTTCCATAACCAGATCGGTCGAATCGCTCATGAAAGGGAATGATTTCAGAAGAGCAGCGTTCTTTGGTGCGATTGGACCTAATATCTTTGACTACATACCTTTTAGAAAAAAAAGCCTCATCGGCAGCGAGATTTCCTTCCTCATACACGATGGTGGAAGCACCAAACTCATATCGGCTATGCTCAAACGATTGTTTTCACTCAGAGATCATAATAACGAATGGGCATCAACCCAGCGTGCCTATCTCTATGGATTCATCTCACACATCATCGCCGATTCTCTCTTTCATCCCTTCATGTTCTACTGGTCTGGATTTCCCGAAATATACAAAAGGGATCAAATAAACCACTACAGAGAACAGAATCTCCTCTTTTTATACAACATGGATCTCTATTTCCTTCACTACTATGAGGACGGGGAGTATACCTACAGCCTCAACAACATGCTCCCGGTAAAAAAAAAGAGGGGGTTCCTAAGAACGAACAAAGCCATCAAGGATTTCCTTATCGGTTCGCTTATGGACGCATTTCCCAAAAGTGCTAAAAAGATCATCTTTACACAGGGCAAAAAGGGGGACTATCAGTACTCCAACAGCTTCGGGCACATAGATCTTTTCCCATACTGTGTTCAGTGTGTCTACCTGATTAAAAAAAATAAAAACAGATACTTCATCAAGTTCATCGAAACGATTAAAAGGAAGAAAATTTTTTTCTCCGATTTCATAATACGATATCCGGAGCCTCGAAAAATTAATAAGCACATACTCAATCTCCATCGCGAAAGATGGTTTTATCCGGGGGGAGCAGCAGGATTACACTATGAATCTGTTGAAGATCTTATGAAAATTTCCCGCGAACAGATAGTCGATATCTGGGAAAAAATAGAATTAAAGGCTACTTCTGAAGATAAATCTACTGGTGATATTATGGAAAGCTTTCAAGTAAATGCTCTTACTGGTGAAGAGAAAAAGGGGTATCGAGATATGAAGCTTATGAATCCCATCCGCATACGATTCTAACGTTATCTCTTCTCTCATGTATCTCCGTGTCCTGAAGATGGAGAGAATCAGATTATCATCATACAGAGGCGCACTAATTACTTGATACTCTTGATAAGGGCATAGAAGTGCTCTTTGCTGAGCCGTACAATCTCTGTAATGTTCATATATTTGACGAGAGAAGGATTTTCTATCAACTCAAAACGATTTTTCCTATTTGCAACAAAGCGAATATAATTCATCGCAGCAATTCTATGCGGATTAACGGCGCTATAATCGAGATAACTATACAGTACAGATAAACCGAGATATGGATTTGAATAGATAGTACTAACAAGTGCTAATTCTTCACCAGTAACCTGATCAAAAAAATTATATCGATTATTGAGAATCTTATGAGTTACCTCATGAACCTCGAACATCTTCCATATCTCTTCTTTAATTGTCCGTGAACGATTAAAAGCTCGCTTCAGACAGTACTTAATATCATCAGTAATGCGTGCACCGACAAAGAACATTGAATCCACATTCTTGTCGATTAATACGT
>Ga0180431_10007680_pt1 | contig 12499 bp, 8 predicted proteins | sample SS_ome_11_FD_132459 | JGI IMG/M metagenome (GOLD analysis project Ga0180431, IMG submission 132459) | Hypersaline lake sediment archaeal communities from the Salton Sea, California, USA - SS_1_MS_1 metaG | ecosystem: Environmental > Aquatic > Non-marine Saline and Alkaline > Hypersaline >... | reverse complement strand
CGCGCACAGGAGGCGATATGGACGAGGATCGCCTCGCCGACGATGCCGCCGGCGCCGGCGAGACCCTGCTTTACGAGCGCGAGGCCGGCGGGAAAGCGGCGGAGGCCAACGCAAAGAGTGAATCGGAGGGTCTGACGCCCTACTTGGGGGGCAAAAAGACCGAAGGCGAGGAAGTCATTCAGCTCATCGTGCTCGATCTTCCGCGCGACCAGGCGAACGTCGAAAAGATCGCCGTCGAGGAAGGGGGCCAGCTTACAGTGCTTCGCACGAAGACGAACAACGTAAACGGCCTCCTTGTCGAAGTGCCTGGGGCGAACTACGACCGAGCGGTCAACCGCCTCCAGTTCTACAACGACTCGAACAAGCTCACGCAGCAGGTGCAGCTCGAGGAAGACGCCGAGAAGGAGCCTCAGAGCAAGGCAGCCCCGGTCCGAAAAGCGCAGCCGGAGCAGCAGAAGCCGCTTCCGCTGATCATCCGCCGGCTTGTGAAGCAACTGCCGGTCGCCGGCACTGAAATCAAAGACACCGAGTAGCTGCAGCCATCGTAAAAAAGAATGCCGCCCCGGATGGATTCCGGGGCGGCAAGTTTTTGCCCTGGAACGACGCGGCAACTAGAAGGTGTACTTCACTCCCGCGCCGAAGGCGAAGGTCGAATCATCCTCGACGGCATCCTTGACGTCGTCGTCGAGGAGCCACGAGCCGCTCACGAACGCCGAGGCCGAAAACGCCTCCGAGAACGGGAACGTCACGGTCACTTTCGCCGTCAGGTCGTTGAGCGCGAAGTCGTCCACGCCGTAGTAGCCCTCGTTGTAGTCCGAGCTCCCGGCCCCCAGCGACAGGCCGAAGTTCCAATCGAGGGTCTCCAGCTCCTGCCCATAGCTGCCGCCGACCTGGAGGTAGAAGCCCTCGATCTCGTCGAGATCGTAGTACAACGACACGAACGGGGAGAACATCACCTCGGAGAACGTAAACGTCCCGAAAATCTCGAACGTGCTCTCGGCGTCACTGTTCGGGTAGTTGTAGTAGACGGCCCCGACGTCGAGCATGTACCCCGCGATGGGGATGGCGTAGCTCGCCGCCAGGTCCACCTCCGTGAACTCCCACTGCGCATCGTTCGGCTGGTCGTCGAGGTCCATCGAGCCCCACACGTCGAGCGTGAAGCCCGAGTACTCGACGCAGCCCCACGGCTGCAGCGCGCCGTCGTCGTTCCGGACCTGGCCGCGCCAGACGTAGTCGCTCACGGCGTCGGCGCCGACCGAGACCGCCACCTCGTCCTGGGCGACGGCCGGTCCCGCCAACGCGAGCGCCAGCGCCAGCACCACTCCACTCAGTACCGTTTTCGCCATGACCTTGTTCTCCTTTCCCTCGGTTCAAACGCCTTCAAGCCAAAACACTTTCCCCTAAAAACCATCCCGGACCAGGCCCGGGCGGTTTCCTGATGGCATCGTTATGCGGTCTGGTGTAGTCTCACCTCGTTCGTGGAAACGCCCACCGATACCGCCGGCAGGATAGCATGAGACGAGTTCGCGTCAAGCATCTTCTGATGTTCGCGGCGGCGGCGCTCACGGCGCTTACGGCGTTCGGCGCCCCGGCCGCCGCGCAGGACGTGCTTTTCGAGGACGCCTTCGATGGCGATCTCTCGCAATGGACGGTCGTCAGCGGCACCTGGGCCGTCAACGAGGGCAAGGCCGAGGGCACCGGCCCCGGCACTTTGGATCTCCGAACGAAGCGCGACTTCAGCGGCGACCTCGTCGTCGAGTTCACCGTCGCTACGGGCTCACCCATCAAGCACCCCCTCCAGTGCATTCTTTTTACCAACGCCTATTCTTTTCTGCTCGGCTCCGGCTCTGAAATACTCAGCGCCATCCGCCGACGCAGCGTGTTCGTCGCCCAAACGGACCGCATGACGATCGAACCGGGGCGCGAGTACGCCGTCACCATCATGCGTCGGGGCGGCGACGTCGAGTTCATCGTTGACGGCAAGCTCCTGCTCTCGTGGACCGATACGAAACCATCCGGGTCAGGCCCCATCGTGCTGCTGACCGGCCAGACCCGGATGGTCGTTGACAATTTCCGCGTGCGCTCGTTTCCCGCGACCCCGGTCGTCAGCGTCGTCAACGCCCAGACCGGCCGCCCGCTCAGCGCCAAGGCCGTCAAGGAACTCCGCGCCAGCCGCGACTGCGCTGCCTGGCAGCCCACACGCCTCGAGGACTCAAGCCGAATCGAGCCTGTCTTCATGTTGCGTACGAAACACCGCGCTTACCTCGCCACGTTCCACGGCTACCCGACAGAATACCTCGATGACTATGACGATCTTAACTGGTTCTGCCACGCCTTTGCGGGCTGGCCCGCGTTGCGGGTGCGCCTGCACGAGGCCGGCCCATCGCGCCCCGGCGGCTACGCCGAGGCGGCGGGCCATACGACGAGCCCCTTCCAGCAGGGCGACAACGTCCTCATCGAGGTGGCCGGCATGGCCGCGGGCCGGACCACCGGGGGCCTCGAACTTTTCTATGGTCCCAAAGGCGGCACGCCAAAGCGAATCGCCGCTGTCGCCGAGGCCACACTCAGCACCTCGTCGGAAACGCTGGCGTCACACACCTTCAAGCTCGAGACGGCAAAACCCGGCACGTACCAGGTGATTGCTCGGCTCACAAGGGGTTCCGCCGTCATGGCCTATGCAACGGCTACGTTCCACGTCATGGGCCCCGACGAGCTCTTCGATGCCGGCAACGGGTTCCGCCTGCGCCGTGGCGGGTTCATTGTTGATATTGATGCCCGGCGCGGCGCGATCAAGGGCCTCTTTGAGGATGGCGGCCGGTGGGGGACCAACTACGTCGCCAACGAGACGAACCATCCGATCTTCGGCCAGTACGGGAGCCTTTTTTTCGGCGACGTTCTTGTCACCTCGAGGCTCTCGGGCCTCAAGTGGCGGAACGAATCCACGGCCCTTTCCGAGGACGTGCGCCAGGTCGCTCCCTACAAGGGGGGCGTGCTCGTGAGCTACGCCGAGAAGTCCAATGTTGCCGACGGCGGGTTCCAGAACGTCCGGCTTTGGGAACGCTACCGGGCCAACCCGGCCGCAAAAACCTTGGACTGGGACATCTTCGTCGAGAACGCCCAGTCCTTCCCCATCGAGATCGGCGAGATCGCGCTCCCGCTCTTCGTGAACGATACGTTCTTCGGTCTCATCGGGAAGCGGGACGTCGTTTATACGCAGCGCGTCTTCGCCTATCCGCATATCGGCGGCCACAGCGGCTTCGTCCTCGTCCAGAGGCTGTTGGGCGACCCGCCGTACCTGCTCATCGTGCCCGCCGAAGGCACCGCGTTCGAGGAGGTCGCCGTCACCGCGCACGCAACCTACCAGCCGCGCACCCCCGATTGGTTCGGTCTGCGCAACCTCCACCTTTTTTCGGCCGCCTCGGCCGAGATCGCCGGCTGGAAGCCCGGACCGAACCCGAACACCTCGATCACGCTCGAGGCGGGCGAGCGCCGCCGGTTCGGCCTTCGCATGACCTGGGTCCGGAGCATTGACGAGATCCCCGCCGCGCTCTTCCGGCTTGGCAAGATCGGCATCCAGGTCGCCCCGGGCATGGTCGTGCCGACGAACCAGACCGCCTCGCTCCTGTGCTGGTCCCAAAAGCCGATCCGCAAGGTGCAGCCTCTCGATGAGGGGATCACGATCGTTCACACCTCGTCGAAAGCCGGGGTGACCCTCTACGTGCTCCGGTTTGAAAGCGAGGGCCGGAAGCGGCTGCGCCTCTACACCGCGCCCGACGAGTGGACGATGGTCGCCTTCGACGCCGTGCCGCCGATCGAGACGCTCATTGACGCGCGCGCACGCTTCATCGCCGAGAACCAGCAGTACCACGATCCTGAGGATGTCCTTCACCGCGACGCCGGCTTCCTCCCGTGGGACGCGTCTATTGCCGGCATGGCCGAGTTCCTCGAGAATCCTTCGCCGATCCTCGGCTGTTCCGACCTCGGCGGCTTTGCCGATCCGCTCTTCCTCGCCGAGAAGAACGTTTATCGGCCCAACGAGCAGCAGGTGCGCGTCCTCGAGGAGTACGTGGAGCGTTGCCTCTTCAAGCACGTGCAGGACCCCGAGACCTACACGATCCGCGCCTCGCTCTACGTGGACCCGCAACAGAGAGGCGCCTGGCCCGAGGCGACCGCCCGGGACACCTCACGCACGTACAACTACGCGTTCGCCATCAACATCTACTACGCCCTCTACCGAATCGGCTCGCTCTACGGCCTCACGCAGTTCAAGCAGCCGAAGGCATACCTCGAGATGGCGGCCGATACCGCCATCGTCATGTTCGACGACACGCGCTGGCCCTACGAGGGCCAACCCGCCGGCGGCACGGTGCTCGACGTGCTCGAAGCGCTCCAGCGCGAAGAGCTTGCCGACAAGCACGCCGCGCTCCTCGCCCGCGTCGAAGCCTGCCGCGACGCGCTCGAACGCGACCCGTTCCCATACGGCAGCCAGGCGGTGTACAACCCGACCGGCACGGCGCAGGTGTACCGTTTCTTCCGGCGCTTCGGCTCGAGCGACAAGGCGCAACAGGCCCTGCGCGTCATGCTCGCCGTGCGCGGCAAGCAACCCCTCTGGTACCACTACGGCACCGACAGGCTTTGGTACCACTTCTATTACTACGGCAAGCGCCGCACGCACGGCGACACCGGCCTCTGCTACAGCTCCGCGGTCAACGGGGCCGCGCTCCTCGACGGCTACCGGCAATTCGGCGAACGGCAGCTCCTCCTTCAGGGCTACGCCGGCGTGCTCGGCGCGTGGGCCGGCGTCGCCAAAAGCGGTATTGGCTCAACCGGCTACCACGTTGACCCGCGTATCCGCGCCTTCGATGAACTGAGCACCGCCGGCGGGATCGGCCTGTGGGGGTCGCTCCAGGGGCTCGGCGCCTACCTCGTGCACGATCCGCATTTCGGGGTCATCGGCTTCGGCTGCGACGTCTCCACCTCGGGCGGTTACACGATTGTCCCGAAAGACGGCCTCTTCAAACGCGCCTTTTTCCAGCCCGTCGCCATCGGCGTTGACATTGACGTCGGGCGGCTGACCAAGGTGGCCACGACGAGCGACGGCGCAAAGGTGTGGGTCGCGTTCACCGTGGACCAGTGGTTCGAGAAGAAAACGACTGTGACCGTCACCGGGCTGCGGCCCGGCCCCTATCGCGTCACCGCCAACGACAAGGCCGAGGAGATCCGCGTCGAGGAAGCTGCGCTTGTCCTGCCGCCGATCGAGACCAAGGGGGGCACAAACCTCGTCGTCATCGAGCGGATCGAAGAGAAACCCCCAAAAGAAACTGAAAAAGAAACGGAAGGCGGCGAGACCGGCGACTGAGCGTCACTTCGCGCCGCGAGCGCGGGGCTTCTTGATCGGTGTGTCCGGGCCGTCGGCCCGGCAGGGGTAGACCCGGCCGGGGAGGCCGGAACGTTTCCGCGCCTGCACGAGTTTTTTCACCTCTTCCGGGGGCAAGGTCTGCACCCGCCCGAGCTGCCGCGCCGCAAGCGTGATCCGCGCCGCGTGCTCGAGCGTCTCGAGCTTGCAGTAGGCCTGCATGACGTCCTCGCCGACGGTGACCGTGCCGTGCCGGGCGAGGATGAGCGCGTCGCACTTGGGGATGTAGCGCCGGATGACTGCCGCGCCCTCGGGCGTCGAGGGGGTTGCATACTCCGTCGTCGGAATCGAGCCAAAGATAAAGACCACCTCGGGAATGACGCACTGATCGAGCGGCACGCCGGCGATCGAAAACGCCGTCGCGACCGGCGGGTGCGCATGGATAACGGCGCGCACGTCGGGCCGCACCTCATAGACCGCCAGGTGCAGCGGCATCTCCGAGGTCGGGCTGCCGCGCCCCTCGAGCGTGCGCCCCTGCCTATCGGTCACGATCAAGTCCTCGGCCTTCATGAGCCCCTTGTGGACGCCGGCCGGCGTGGCGAGGACGCGATCGTCGTCGAGCCGCACGCTGACGTTGCCGTCCGTGGCGGCGATGAAATTCTTCTCGTGCATCAGCCGGCAGACGGTCAGCACGTCCTGGCGCGCCCGACTTTCCTCGGCCGACGAGCCTTCCTGCTTCATCTCCGGTCCGTTCCCCTTTACCGTCCAACCCACGCCGGCGAGCTGCTGACCCCGTTCTCGGTGAGCTGCACCAGCGTCCGCCCGCGCGTGTGGACCTTGAAGAGATTAATCGAGCGATCCGTCGGGATCATCTTCTCGAAGACGATCCACGAGCCGTCGGGCGACCAGTCGAGCGCACCGACCTGCCCCTCGGACGGCGCGAACGACGTGAGCTGCGTCACCTTCCTGTTCCGCAGGGAGAGGACGCAGACGTTGGTGGCGCCCCGCGCGTTCCCGCGCACGAACGCCACGTGCCGGCCGTCGGGGGACCACGCCAACGCCATGCCGCACAGCCCCTCAACCGGCACCGCCTTGAGCACTTTGCCGGTAAAGTCCGCGAAGATGATCTCGCTGCTTTCCTCGGGCTGCACGATTGTGCCGCGTCGCGTCCGCCGCGTGTAGGCCACCAGGTCGCTGCGCGGCGAGCAATAGACCACCGCGTCGAACGACTCGAAGCGCTTCGAGAAATCGGCCGGGTTGCTGTGGACGCGAATCTCGTCGGTGGCAAGCGTCGCCAGGGTTAGCTTCGTGACGCGCTTGACGATGAGGCTTTTCTTGTCGGTGAGCGCCGCAATCGCCAGCGGCATGAAGCGCTTGTGTCCCATGCAAAAGAGCGCCGCGCCGTCGCGGACCCACGTGGGCGAGGCGAACCAGTGCCGCTCGATGAGCATGGCCGGCTTTTCCTCGGGCAGCAGCATAAACTCGTGCTCGAGCCGACCCCGCTTGTCGAGCTCAAGGAGAACGATCGAGCCACCGGCCGCCACGGCGAGCCGCCTCCGATCCGGCGACCACGCCGGCGCGCGCAGCTCGCTCCCACCCGTGTAAAGCTTCCACGTGCGCCGCCCTCGACCGTCCATGAGCCACAGCTCGTTCCCGCGGCAGTAGGCGATCACATCGTTGGGCGAGCCGGCCCGCCTTGCCCCTCCAAGGTCGAGCTCGTAGGTGACGATCGAGTCGGTCGAGCGCCGGGCGCCCATCCCCTGGTCGAACGCGCGGGCCGCATCCACGAGCTGGATCGTGCTCGTGTGGTACCGCTCGTAGTCGTACTGCGGCCGCAGCGGCAGCGCCTGAAAATCCCTCACCACGAGCCGTTCGCCCGGATGCACCCGGACGTTCACCCGCTCGAGACACGTCTCGAGCGGCGCTTTCTGCACCGAGAGGTAGTCCACCCGGATGAAGATGTTGTCCACGGTGAAGTCGTTCTTGTTGACGAGTACGAAATCGTGCACCGGCACTTTGTACGGGTCCATCTTCATTGCCGGCTCGACCAGCTCGACCTTCTCCATCAGCGACGGTGAGAGGTCCGTGACCGATTCGAGCAACGCGTCGAAGCTCGGGCGCGCCTCGTCGAACGCCTCGGGCGAGTCGGCGCTCGCGGTGATGAAGTAGGCATGCGCCCGGCAGGTGATCACGGTCAGCCGCCTGACCTCGTCCGATTTAGCGCGTGCCGGGCGGCCGCGAAGCATCCGGTGCACCGCCGGCCGTCCGAAGTACGTGGCCTGCCCGCTTGCGCCCTCGAGTCGCAGGTGGGGCCGCCCCCGCTGCACCCGCGCCAGCCAGAGATCGGCAACCTGGTTGAGCCGGTCGAGGTCGAGCGCGTAGTTCGTTGTCGGCAACACCGCAATGCCCCAGGAAACGTCGGACCGGCCCGCCGGACGACATACGACGTACGGCTCCCCTGCGCTTGCCCGCCAACCCTGCGGCAACGTGATGTAGTACCACAGTTCCGGATGGACAAAGACACGGCCCGAGTCCGAACCGGCTCCAAGCACGCTCGAGGAAAGCGCCAATATGATGACGCTGATTAGACATGCAGGCCGCAACAAGCGCATCCGTAGCTTCCTCCTGGCTTGGGCTCGCGCTCGTCCGCGGCCCGTCGAGAAGTCTTTGGGATGTTCCCATCAAGCGCGAAGCAAAGTCAAGCCATTTGCCCCGTCGAGCAATGCGCCCTCGTTGTAGGGCGGGGCCTCCTGGCCCCGCCGCCGCATTCACGCAACGATTGCGGCACCTTCTATCCGCAAAAGAGCGCGCTTCCACTTCAACCCGCTTGAGTAGCCGCCGAGTGAGCCGTCCGCCGCGACGACCCGATGGCACGGCACAATGATCGGCCATGGGTTCGCCCCGCACGCGCGGCCCACGGCGCGCGCCGCACCCGGGTGTCCGATCGCGCGCGCCACCCAGTTGTACGGGCGCACCTTGCCATAGGGTATGCGCCGGAGCGCCCACCACACCTCGCGCTGGAAAGGGGTCCCCAGCCCGCGCGCCAGCGGGAAGCGGAAGCGAACCTCCTCGCCGGCGAAGTATCGGCCCAGGGCCTCCTTGAGGCGGCGCTCAAGCTCGCAGCGCGCGGCGAAGGAAGCGTTCGCTTTGCGGCGGCCGAGCTCGATGCCGAGGAGCGCGCGGCCATCGTGCCGCACCGTGACGACGAGACGGTACTGGGGCACTTCGATCGAAAAGAGGGGCAGCGCATTCATGGCGGCGCGAGCTTACCACCTCGGCCGCTTGGAGACAAAAAAAGGACAGGCTGAGAGGGAAGCTTGTGTAGGGGTTCGATCTCAGCCTGCCTCTGTGTTCGATAGGATCTTGGTCATGCTAGGCAAGACACAGGCGAAAATCCTACCGAATCGAGCCCCGGGCCGCAGTCCCCCGCGCTGCAGCCCGGAGACTTGGATTCGCTTGAGCCGAGGTACAATTCACCTTGGCTCCGGCACGCAGCACTATTGTACTCCGCAAGTACAAAGAAATTTCCACCGAAGCGCGCAACCAGAAAATGCACAAAGGTGAACTTTCTACTCAACAATTACACTCTTTTTTCAGGGAGCGCCACAGAAAAAGCAAAATATTAAAACGCGTGGTTGCCTGGATGAGTTCCCGTGAGCCGCACAACATGAAGACAGAAAAAAAGGCAAGCCGGGAAGGGTTTAGGGTATCGGGTCGGCTTGCCTTGCGAAAAGGATGAGGTTGTTGAGACTTGTTGAGAGTCTGCTAACCCCCCTTATCTCCGAGAAACCTCGGAGTTAAAGACTGATACAGTTACCAAAGACCCCAAGCGAGCTTCACCCATACAAAGAAAAACCCAACCCATCCCGCAACCCGCAATTCACAAAAATGTTCACTCTCAATATCCCCTTTGCAAATGGTGCATTACAACGAGGCCAACCCAGGAAAAAGGTCGGGCCAAAGAACTGCTTGCGAGCTGCGCAGAGGGGCCGAAAAGGGTTGGAAAACGAGCAGCAATTATCCAGGATTTCTCGCGCGCCGAGCGCTGGCGCTAGCTTGACACGCGAGAAATGCGGCTCGGTTGGATACCCTTTTAACGGCGTGTTTGAGCCCGCTTCAGCGGGCTTGCCTCGATCCCAGGCCGGTCCTTCAGGGCCGGTGCGACAAGCGGAACACCGTTGTTGGAAGCCCGTTTCAACGGGCTTCTCGACCAAGGGCTTAAGCCAGAGAAAGTAAGGACGTTGAAACGCCCTTGGCGAATGGGAAGATATCGTTTGCCTGGACCAGCCCTGAAGGACTGGCCTATGGCGAATGGGAAAGCCCGTCAAGACGGGCTTCGAATTGGCCCGCCGACCCGCATCGCCCGCACAGCGTGCATGGAATCCGGATTAGTCGAGTTCGAACCGCAAAAAACGCAGCCAATCCCGCTCAAAGAGGGCCGGCGTGGTGTGGAATTCGCGGTCGAGGATCGTCGCCGTGTCCTCGCCCTCGGCGTATCGCCGGAGCACCTGCATTACCTTCCACAGTCCATAGGTGTCCACGATGTACTTCATGATGGTGTACGACTGCTCGTAGGCGAGGGCCACCTTTTCATGGCCCTCGATCTTGATGAATTCGCCCTGCATCTCGGCGAACGGGATGAGCGTTTCCGCGCGAAAGCGGCGTTTGAGGACCGGCGTCGGCATCCCGTCCTCGCTGTCGTGGTACTCCATATATTTGGCGAGGCCTTCGTTGAACCACACGGCGCAGCGGTCCTTTGAAAGCTCGCTCACCAGCGCGTGGGTGTACTCGTGCCGGATGAGCCGCTTCATCGCCTCGCTTTTCATCTCCTTGGAGGCCGGAACCCGGATCTTGCCGTCGTAGAGACCCGCCACCCACTCGGGCACCGAGCGGATCCGGGCAAAATCCTCCGGGCTGTACACGAGCACGACCACCCTGCGCTGCGGGTAGTAGCCGAGCCGGCCACCGATGCCGTAGTAGGCGTCGCTCAGGTTGGCGCGAAGCGCGTCGAGGTCGAAGTCTTCGAGGCTTCCATCGTAGCGAATGTCGAAGGCGCCGGCGTCTTGCTGCTCGAAGCCCCCTTCGACCGCGGCTTCCGCCTCGAGCTGATTGATCCGCTCATCGAGCTCCGCGGCGCTTTCCGGGTCAGCCGCGCGGGCCGCCCGCAGGTAGTAAAGCGCCCACCCGAGTTGTTGTTGCGCGTAGCAGACCTCGCCCAGGAGCCTGAGTGCCACGGCGTTCTGCGGGTCGTAGCGCAGCGCCTCCCTGAGTTTGTAGAACGCCTTGCCCGTGTCGTGGCGCTCGTAGAGCGCCTGTCCATGGCAGACCATCGCCGCGGCGAGGTTTCGCCGAAAGACCGCCTCGCGAGGGTCGTAGCGGATCGCCTCGAGGAGGGTGTTCTCGGCGGCCTGGTAGCTCTTGGCCTCGATGAGCGCCACGCCCCGGCTGTTGTAGGCGCGCGCGAGGTTGCCCAAGAATTCCTTGTCGTGAGGCTCGATCTCGATCGCCTTGCGGAGCGCCGCGACCGCCTCGGTGAACTGGTCCTTCTCGAGCAGCGCGATCCCGTAGTTGTTGTAGGCGATCGCGAGGTTATGCCGGATCGTGGCGTCGGTCGGTTCGGCCCTGAGCGCGGCGGCGAACGCGGCGATGGCGGCTTTGTGCTCGCCCCGCTCGAGGGCTTCAACGCCTTGCCGGTTCAGGCGAGCCGCCTCGGACGCCGCACACGCCGTCGGCACGCTGACAAGGAGAAGGAAGAGGATCAGAACGTGTCGCATGACGCGCTCGCAGCTCATACGCTTTCCTTCAAAATTGCCACGCCCAGGGGGCCTGGGCCTCTCTTCAACTATGCATCGAGGTCGAGCTCGATGCCGCTCGGCGGCACCGCGCGACGCCGCATGAAGAGATAGATCAGCCCCATCCCCGCGATGAAGCCGCCGATATGCGCAAACCATGCCACGCCGGCTGCGGCCGGGTTGTGCAGTGCGGGGATCCCGTTGAGGAGCTGGAGCAGGATCCACACGCCCAGGAAGACCCATGCCGGCACGTCCCTTCGAAAGAAGAAGTAGCCGATCGGGATCAGGCTATCAATCTGCGCATGGGGGAAGAGCAAGATGTATGCCCCGAGCACGCCCGAGATCGCCCCGCTCGCGCCGATCGTCGGTACCACCGAATTCGGCCCGGTCACGATGTGCGCAAACCCGGCAATCACGCCGCACAGCAGGTAGAAGGGAATGAAGCGGATGCGGCCGCACACGTCCTCGATGTTGTTGCCGAAGATCCACAGGAACCACATGTTGCCGATGATATGCAGCCACCCGCCGTGCATGAACATCGAGCTGAACAGCGTCAGCCACTCGTGGCGCCGGCCGACCTGCGGGAGCAATTCCCTGGCCTTCGCCTCGGCCTCGGCCTCGGCCTCTTGCTCAAGTGCCCGATACAGGCTCGAGGGAAGCGAACGGATGCCGCGAGCTTGAAGATTACGGAGCCGCCGCTCCAAGGCCCGCTGCAAGGCCGGTCTTCTCAGCGCGTCCAGCAGGGCCTCCTTGTGCTTCTCAGGATTCCCCTGCGCCAGGAAGCACCGCGGGATCACGCCGAAGCGGAAGAAATCAAGCTCTTGTTCGATCCCGGGGCGGAACACCTGGACGAGGAACACGGCCGCGTTGATGACGATCAACGCGAGGGTCAGGTACGCGCGCTCGCGCGTCGGGTTGAGGTCTCTCAGGGGGATCATGGACTCGGTGGACGCTCGCCGTGGTTACGGTCCCGTTTTCTTTACAAAGTACGCGGCGACCGAATAGGTGTCAATCGTGTTCTTGTCCACGGCGATAATGAGCTTCTTGCGGTATGCGCAATGCTGCGTGTCCACCTCGTCGAGGTCGGCCAGCGCGTAGTAGGCCGTCTTGGGCGGGATCGTGGGCACGGTGCCCTTCTCGTCCGATAGGCCCGTAAAGGCGATCCGCACCTTGAGGAGGTGCGGCCCTTCCTTCGGCCAGGGCTTTTCGAGGTCCACCCCGACGACCACCTCGGCCTTGAGCACGTTCGTCTCCTGGTTCAGGAACTCGCCGACGAGCACCACCGACGGCGACGCATCAAGCACGAACCCCACGACCTGCTGCTCGTTCGCCTCCGGGAACGGGTCCAGCT
>Ga0180431_10007679_pt1 | contig 12500 bp, 12 predicted proteins | sample SS_ome_11_FD_132459 | JGI IMG/M metagenome (GOLD analysis project Ga0180431, IMG submission 132459) | Hypersaline lake sediment archaeal communities from the Salton Sea, California, USA - SS_1_MS_1 metaG | ecosystem: Environmental > Aquatic > Non-marine Saline and Alkaline > Hypersaline >... | reverse complement strand
CCCGAGGACACCCTCGACAGCGCCGCCGACGCCTTCCTGGCCGAGTGGGAGGCCGGCGCCAAGCTGTCCACCCTGGCCGAGGCCGTGGCCGACGCCATCCAGTTCCGCATCGACGAGGGCGTGGACGTCGGCATGACCGTCGACCAGTGGAACGAGTTCTCGCACCGCGCCGGCTGGTTCCAGATCCGCCAGAAGGCCCGCGAGATGGGCATCGAGGTCGATTGGAGCGCCGACCGGGCCAAGACCCCCGAGGGCTACTTCCAGATCCGCGGCGGCATCCCGTACGCGGTGGCCAAGTCACTGGCCGTGGCCCCGTACGCCGACATCCTCTGGATGGAGACCAAGACGGCCGACCTGGCCGACGCCAAGGAGTTCGCCGACGCCATCCACGCGGTGTACCCGGACCAGATGCTGGCGTACAACCTGTCGCCGTCGTTCAACTGGGACACCACCGGCATGAACGACGACGAGATGCGCGCCTTCCCGGCGGAGATCGGGAAGATGGGCTTCGTGTTCAACTTCATCACCTACGGCGGCCACCAGATCGACGGCCTCGCGGCGGAGGAGTTCTCGCAGTCGCTCAAGGAGGACGGCATGCTGGCGCTGGCGCGCCTGCAGCGGCGCTTCCGGCTGCTGGAGTCGCCATACCGCACGCCGCAGACCCTGGTGGGCGGCCCGCGCGGCGACGCGGCCCTGGCGGCCATCACCGGGCAGACGGCCACCACCAAGGCCATGGGCGCCGGCAGCACCCAGCACCAGCACCTCGTGCAGACCGAGGTGCCGCCGAAGACCCTGGCCGAGTGGATCGGCCCCTGGAAGGAGCACAACGGCATCGGCGACGACCTCAAGGTGTCGCTGCGCCCGCACACCCCGGGCTCGCAGATCCTCGAGCTGTCCATCACCAACGGAGCGGGCGAGAAGGCGGCCAACATCGTCTTCAACGTCATGGAGGACCGTGCCGGCCGCGTGTTCCTGTCGGTGCGCGACCAGAACACGTTCGACCTGGGCCTGCGCCGCAAGCGGCTCATGACCCTCATGCACCTGTTCCTCATCCACCGGTACAAGGCGGAGTCGATCCACTACCTCACGCCCACCGAGGACAACAAGAACGCCGCCGACGCCATGGTGCGCCGCGGGCTGTTCACCTCGGCGCACGACGAGGTGGGCGACATCATCGTGGCCGACATCAACGGCGCCACGGTGGCCGAGTGGGTCACGCCCGACTCGGCCGGTCGCCAGGCCCTCATCGAGGGCGGCGGCAGCAAGTAGCGCCCTGCCCCCACGGGTAGTGCCCGTGACCCCGCCCCGGCCACGCCGGGGCGGGGTCACTACGTTTCGGGGGCATGAGCGCGCACGCCCCCACCCCCGACGAGCGCCGCGCCGCGGGGCGCGCGCTGCGCAAGGTCACGCCCCGATCGTCACTCGGCGGCTTCACTCCCCCGCCACGCCGCTTCGACCCCCTGAAGGTGCTGGCGGCGCAGGACCGCGTGCGCATCCCCGACCTCGTGCCCATCCGCCATGGCCGCATGGCGGTGTCGCCCTTCACGTTCCTGCGCGGGGCCGCCGCCGTGATGGCGCGCGACATCGGCACGCGGCCGTCCACGGGCATCCGCGTGCAGTGCTGCGGCGACTGCCACCTGCTCAACTTCGGCGCGTTCGCCACCCCCGAGCGCAACCTGGTGTTCGACGTCAACGACTTCGACGAGACCCTCGAGGCGCCGTTCGAGTGGGACCTCATGCGCCTGGCGGCGAGCATCCACGTGGCGGCGCTCGACCGCGGGCTGCCCGCCCGGCAGGCCCGCGACGCGGTGCTGGCCGGCATGGCCACCTACCGCCAGGCCATGGCGCGCCTGGCCGGAATGGGCGACCTCGAGATCTGGTACGCCCGCGTGGACGTGCAGCAGATCGAGGCGTTCATCCAGGGGGCGGCGCAACGCAAGCGCTTCCAGAAGAACGTGGCGAAGACCCAGCGGCGCGGCAACCTGCAGGCTCTCGGGAAGCTCGGCACGGTCACCAGGGACGGCCGCCTGCGCATCGCCGACCAGCCACCGCTGGTGCAGCACGTGGAGTTCGGCGGTGACACCGAGCTCACGGTCGAGGTGGTCACCCAGCGCTACCGCGCGTCGCTGGCGGATGACCGGCGCACGCTCCTCGACCGCTACCGGTTCGTCGACACCGCCCGGAAGGTGGTGGGCGTGGGGTCGGTGGGGCTCGACGCCCGCATCGCCCTGCTGGTGGGCCGTGATGACGACGACCCGCTCTTCCTGCAGATGAAGGAGGCCCGCGCATCGGTTCTGGCGCCCTACGCCGGGGCCGGCCCCTACCGCCATCAGGGGCGCCGCGTGGTGGAGGGCCAGCGCCTCATGCAGGCGGCGTCCGACATCTTCCTGGGCTGGTACACCGGTACCAACCGGCGTCACTACTACGTGCGGCAGTTGCGCGACATGAAGGGCTCGGTGGACATCGCCGCCCTCGAGCCGGACGCCTTCGCGGGGTACGCCACGCTCTGCGGCGGCACCCTGGCCCGCGCGCACGCGCGCAGCGGTGACCCGTGCATGATCTCCGGCTACCTCGGATCGGGCACGCAGTTCGACGAGGCCATGGCCGACTTCGCACGCGACTACGCCGCACAGACCACGCAGGACCACGCGGCCCTGGTGGCGGCGATCGACGACGGGCGCATGTCCGCCGAGGCGGGGGTGTAGGTGTCCACCGCGCGCCGGCGGTTCACCTCCAATACATCGCTCGCGGTCTACGCCACCATCGTGGCCACGGCGGTCATCGCGGGCACCGACGACCTCGAGCCCGGCTGGAGCTCGTGGCAGTTGCTCATCACGCTGGTCGGCACGCTGGCGGTGCTGCTGTTCGCCGAGGTCTACTCCGACGTGCTGGGCGACCCCAGCGCCGACCGGCTGCGCGTGCGCCTGCGCCGGGCCGCCACGCACCGATGGCCCGTCATGGAGCCCGCCGTGCCCATGGGCATCCCGCTTCTGCTGGGGGGGCTGGGCATCATCTCGGAGGACGCCGCGGTCTGGGCGACGCTCATCGTTGGCGTGGGGTTCCTGGGAGTGGGTGGCGGCGCCGCCACCCGGCTCCGCGGGCGGCCCTGGTACCGGGTGATCGTCTCGGGCCTGGTGAGCGCCCTGGTGGGAGTGATCATCATCATCCTGAAGGCGTGGCACTGAGCAGCCCGCGACCTGCCCGCGAGCGCCGTCCGCGGTCGCCCCGGGGGCGCGGCAGGGCGGTGGCCGAGATCCTGGCCGAGGAGCGCCCCGTGGTCCCGGTGCCCCTCGACCACCGCAATGCCTACGAGCTGCTGACCGCCACAATCCTGTCGGCGCAGTGCACCGACGTCATGGTGAACAAGGTCACGCCCGCGCTGTTCGCGCGCTACCCCGACCCCGCGGCGCTGGCCCAGGCCGACCCCGCAGAGCTCGAGGACATCATCCGCCCCACCGGCTTCTACCGGTCGAAGGCCAAGTCGCTCATCGGAATGGCCCGCGCGGTGCAGGAGCGCTTCGACGGTGAAGTGCCTGGCACCTTGCCGGAGCTGGTCACGCTTCCCGGGGTGGGGCGCAAGACCGCCAGCGTGCTGCTGGGGCACTGGTTCGGCACGCCGGCCATCGCGGTGGATACCCACGTGCTGCGGCTGTCGCGGCGCCTGGGGCTCACGGAATCGGACGACCCCGTGCAGGTGGAGGCCGACCTGAAGAAGGTCTGGCCGCGCGACATGTGGGCTGACACCGGCCTCAGGCTCATCATGCACGGGCGCGAGGCATGCACCGCGCGCCGGCCGCGCTGCGACGGCTGCCCGCTGTTCAACGCCTGCGTCAGCCGAGGGGAGTTCTAGCTACACGCCCTGCGGGGGCGGGGGGTCCTGGCGCTCGCGCAGGAACCTCTCGAGCTCGGCCACCAGCTCGTCGCCGGAGGGCAGCTCCTGGTCGCCCATGCCGGCCTCCTCCTCCTCGGCCGCCTGCTCCAACTGCTCCACCAGTTGCTGCAGCCGCGGGTCACCTGCCACCACCTGGTCCACCTGCTCCTCGAACTCCCGGGCATTCGAGCGGATGTCGGTGGTGTCGAGGGTGACGCCGGTGACCCGGCCCACGCCCTCCACCAGGGCGAGCTCGGCCTTGTGGTTCACCACGCCTGCGGCGTAGTGCGACGTGGGCGCCCACAGCGACACCGCCTCCATGCCACGCTCGGCCGCCAGCACGTGCAGCACCCCCACGATGCCCGTGGGCCCGCGGTAGGTGGGCGGGCGCGTGTCCATGCCCTCCGCCAGGCCGTCCTGCGTGGCCATCACCGTGAGGGTGACGTCGCGCGTGTGGGGGACGTCGGCGAGCAGCGCGCCGAGGGTCACGAACCTCCGCGCGCCCAGCGCCTGCACTGCGTCCAGCAGCAGGCGGCAGAAGGTGGGCCAGCGCATGGAGGGCTCGCCCCCCAGCACCAGGATCAGGTCGTGGTCCGCATCGGGGCACCGCGCGGCCATGATCTCGACCTCGGGCCAACTGAGCGTGTGCGCGGGACCGGTGAGGTCGATGATCGGGCGCGTCACCTGGAAGTCGTAGAACTCCTCGGGGTCCACCGCGCCGATGCGCGTGGCGCCCCGCTGCTCGCCGATGCTCGCGATGGCGGTGGATGCGGCGCTGGCGGCGTCATTCCAGCCGCGGAAGGCCACCACCACCACGGGGTCGCGCAGCGGCGGGGACGGCGAGGTGACGTCAAGGGCTCCTGGCATGCCTGCATGGTGACACGTGACGCGCCCGCCGGGCGCGCGTTCGGCATGCCCCGGGGCCGGTACCGTGCGCGGCCGTGAGCCGCGACGCCCCTCACCCCGCGCGCACGCGGGTCTTCACGCTGGCCACGGCGGCCATCGCCGTGGACACCCTCATGTTCAGCGCCATCGTGCCGGCGCTGCCGGTGTACCAGCGCGAGATGGGCCTCAGCGACACCCAGGTGGCCCTGCTGTTCGCCGCCTTCCCCATCGCCCAGCTCGTGGTGGCCCTGCTGCTGCCCCGCTGGGTGGACCGCGCCGGGCGACGGAGGGCCATGGCCCTCGGAGCGGTGCTGCTGGCGCTGTCGGGCGTGGCCTTCGCGTTCACCACCGAGCCGCTGATGCTGGCCATCGCGCGCGCGGTCCAGGGAGGCGCGGCAGCGCTCACCTGGACCGGTGCCCTCGCGGCGGTGAGCGACGTCTACCCCAGCATCCAACTGGGGTTCCGCCTGGGCCTCGCCGAGACCGCGGGTGGCGGCGTGGGGCTGCTGGGGCCGTTGGCATCGGGGATCCTCATCGACTCCGTGGGGGTGCGCGACACCTTCCTCATCCTGTCCGTGGTGCCGCTCGTGCTGGCCGGGAGCGTCCTGCTGGTGCCCGAGACGGCGCGGCCGTCGTCGCGGGTGCCCTCTGTGCTGGCCGGGCTGCGCACCGTGGCGCGCTCGCCGGGGGCGCGCGCCGGCGGGCTGGCCCTGGTGCTGCTCGCCGTGGTGGAGGCCATGCTCGAGCCCCTGCTGCCGCTCGACCTTGCCGACCGCCTCGGGCTGTCGTCGACGGGAATCGGGTTGGTGCTGGCGCTCGGCACCGCCACGCTGTTCCTGGGCTCGCCGCTCGGTGGCTGGTGGTCCGACCGCGCCGGGCGCAGGCCACCGCTCATCGTGGGAGGCATCATCACGGCGGCCGCGCTGCCGTTCGTGGCCATGGGCCCGGCATGGTGGGTGACCCTGGCATTCGCCATCTGCCTCGCGGGCGCGGCCGTGCTGGCGGCACCCGCCGGCCCGCTGTTCACCGAGGCCGTGGACGACATGGGCCACGCGGGCTCATACGGCCTGAGCGCTGCCGCGATGGTGGTGGTGTACTCGGCCGGCTACACCCTGGGGCCGCTCATCGGCGGCGGCCTGCACCTCGTGCTGTCGTTCCAGGGCGTCACCATCGCCGTGGCCGCGCTCGTGGCCGCCGGAACCGCCGCAATCGCCCTGATGCTGCCTGCGCGCGGGCGCTGAGGTGCCCGCGCCCCCGCCCGGGCCCGCCATCGGACGCGCACCGGGTGCGCTCACCTAGCATCCCGCCCCGGAATCGACCGGAGGGCATCTCACGTGGGACGAACCGCCACCACCGCGCGCACCGCGATCGCCGCCTGCCTGGCGGGGGCCGTGCTGGCCTCACCGGCGCTCGGGCAGAACAGCTACAACGTCCGCGCCGAGGGCAAGGTGGCCAAGCCCACCAAGATCACCCGCACCAGTGCCGTGCTCAATGGGTTCGTGCAGAACCCCACTGGGCAGAGGACGCGCCTGGCGTTCACGGTGGGCCGCCGCGTGGTTGCGAGCCGCTGGAGCACCAGTCGGCTGCCGCGCAGGGTGTCGGTGCGCATCGCCAAGCTGCGACCGGGAACGCGGTACGTCGTCCGGGCGCGCGTCCAGGCGTACGTCCTGTGCAGGGGAACCACCCGCAAGCCCTGCAGGTCGAAGTTCACCGTGAAGAACCGGCCAGCCGGTACCGTCACGTTCCGCACCAAGGCGTAGGAGCGATCATGGCCACGACAGACCCCAAGCGCGCGGCGCTGGTGAAGGCGCTCATGGAGCGCGACCTCTACGAGATGCTGGACGTCCCGCGCGACGCCGGCGACCAGGACATCCTCGCCGCCATCGCGCGGCGCACCGAGTGGGTGGAGGAGACCCCCATGCGGCATGCCGACCGCGAAGCCGAGATGCACTGGCTCGCGTGGGCGGAGCGCGCGCTGGTGACCGACCCGGAGATCCGCATCGAGTACGACGCCGCGCTCGACCGCAAGGCGGCGGCCGAGGCCCGTGCGGTGGAGTCGCGCCAGCGCGTGCGCAAGCTGCGCCAGGCCCGCGACGAACTGGCCAAGCGCGAGGCCGGCCGTGCGGTGCTGGTGGAGGACCCCAAGGCGAAGAAGGCCCCCACGCCCCGCACGACCACCGAGCCCTCCACGCCCGCGGGCGCCGGGCCCGAGGTGGTGGAGGTGGACGTGGAGGTCACCGAGGTGCTGCAGGTCGAGCAGACCGATGCCGGCACGGTGTTCACCGACGTCACCGAGACCGTGGTGGCCGTCACCACCGACGATGGCGCCGTGGAGGTGACCGACGCCATCGAGGTGGTCGAGGCCGTGGTGCCGCCCGAGGACGGGCAGCAGGCCTAGGAGCCGATGATGCGGCGGGCGGCCCACCGACCGGTGGCCGCCACGTCCTCCATGTACGGGCCGGCGGCCACGGAGTCGCCGGCCACCAGCACCCGGGTCCACTCGGGGTTGAGTTCCTGCTGGTCCAGGCGGTCGCGCGTGGTGGAGTAGCGCCAGCGCTTCACCTGCGACCACGCCGGGCGCGCGGCCTGCCTGCCCAGCACCTTCCCCAGCGCCGGCAGCACCTCGCCCAGCACCGCGCGATCCGACTCCTCCATGAGCCGCTCGCTGGCATCGGCGTCCAGGCGCACCACCACGGGAACCACGCCGGCCGCGGGCGGGCGCCCCTTGGCGCACTCGTTGGTGACGTACTGGATTGGCCCCGTGAGAGGCCGGTGGGCGAACCACTCGGGCATGTCCATGGCCACGCCGGCCAGCACCATGACCGCGGCGTCGTAGCCCACCCCCCGCATGTCCGCGGCACGCACCGCGCCGCGCGGGCTGGTGTCCAGCAGGTCCGCGGCCTGCGCCCCGGGCGCCGTCACCACCACCCAGTCGAACGCGCCCAGGGTGTTGCCCTGATCCTGGCCCAGCTCCAGCATGTCGCCATCGCCGCGGACGGCGGCCACCCGCACGTCGGTGACCACATGAAGCCCCTCGGCCATGGCCTTGGGCAGGCGGGTCATTCCCTGCGGCCACGCCAGGCGCGGGGCGCCGGGCATGGCCCGGCCGGGCACGGGCTCGCCGGGGGCCTCCACCTCCAGCACGTCGTCCGACGCCAGTTCCACCACGAACCCCGCCAGCACGCCATCACGGGGCACATCGAGCACGGGCAGGCCGTGGTCCACCACGGCGTCCCCGTCGGCGCGCCGGGCGGCCATGCGCCCGCCCAGCCCGCGGCTCTTCTCGAGCACCACCACCTCGTTGCCGGCGGCCTGCAGGTCGCGCGCGGCCACCAGGCCGGCGATTCCCGCGCCGATGACGGCGACCCTCATCGGACCGCGGCCAGTTCCCCGCGCGTCGTGGCCTCGGCCCGGGCGAGCCTGCAGATGCTGCGCAGCGTGCCGCCGAACACGTACTGGTGGAATGGCCACATCGCGTACCAGTAGGCCCTGCCGAACACGCCCACGGGGTCGAACAACGCGGTCTGGTGGATCATCGACCCCGACGGCACCTCGCGCACCTCGTACTGCAGCCAGGCGCGACCGGGCAGGGCCATCTCGGCCTTCATCCGCAGCAGGTAGCCCGACTCGATCTCCTCGACGCGCCAGAAGTCCACGGTGTCGCCGACGCGCAGGTGCTCGGGGTCGCGACGCCCGCGACGCGTGCCCGCGCCGCCGAACGGCAGGTCGAGTGCCCCGCGCACGTCCCACATCCAATCGGCGTGGTACCAACCGGCGTCCCCGCCGATGCGCTGGATGGGCGCAAACGCCACCTCGGGCGGCACCGGCACGAAGGCCGATCGCGAGTCCACCAGTCGCGTGCCCTTGCGGGCCCCGCCCCACCGCATCCGCTCCTGGCCGCGCGACGACACGGCGTCCGACCACTTGGTCTCGGCGAACTCGCGGTCCTCGTTGGCGAGCGCGCGGTCGATCTGCTCGCGCATGCCCATCGGGCGCACCGAGAACATCCGCTGCGCGACGTCGTTGGTCACCACGGTCTCGGCCTTCAGGCCGTCCACCAGCTCGCGCCCCACGCGCGCGTACACCGGTGTCACCAGGCCCAGCCACAGGCTCGACAGCCGGGGGGTGAGCACGGGCACGCGGATGAAGAACCTTCGCAGGCCGCGCGCCTTGCCGTACTCGATCAGCAGCTGGCCGTACGACACCCGGTCGGTGCCGCCGATCTCCACCACCTCGCTGTGCTCCAACGGCACCTCCGAGGCCTCCACCAGGTAGTCGATGACGTCCTCGATGCCGATGGGCTGCGTGGGGGTGTCCACCCACTTGGGCCACACCATCACGGGCAGTCGGTCCACCAGCGCGCGCACCATCTCGAACGAGAGGCTGCCCGAGCCGATGATCACCGACGAGCGGAACTCGATGGCGGGGACCGACCCTCCGCGCAGGATGCGCCCCACCTCCTGGCGGCTCTCGAGGTGCGTGGACATGTGCGGACCACGACCCAGGGCCCCCAGGTACACGATGCGCTTCACGCCCGCGCGCTCGGCGGCCGCCACGAAGTTGCGCGCGGCGTCGCGCTCGGCGCGGTGGTAGTTGCCCTTCGCGCCCATCGAGTGCACCAGGAAGTAGGCCACGTCCACCCCGCGCATGGCCTCGTCGAGGCCCTCGCCGGTAATGACATCACCCTTCACGATGCGCGTGCTCGGCATGCAGCGCGGCTCCAGGTTGTCGGGGGTGCGCGCCAGGCAGGTGATGTCGTCGCCCCGCTCCTCCAGGCGGTGCAGCAGTCGGCCACCCACGTACCCGGTGGCTCCGGTGATCAGCACGGAACGGCTCATGCAGCGGCCTCCATTCGCGCGGCGTGCCGCGCATCAGCGTCCTTGTAGCGGGCAATGGCCTCGGTGCGGCGCAGCGCGTGCTCCACCACCGGTGCCGGGTAGTCGCGGCCGATGATGCAGCCGGCCGCGCGCTGGGTGTCGTCGTCCATGGTCCAGGGCTCGTGGATGTAGCGGTCGGGCACGTCCGCGAGCTCCGGGATCCACCGGCGCACGTACGCACCGGTGGGGTCGAATCGCTTGGCTTGCAGGATCGGGTTGAACACGCGGAAGTACGGCGCGGCGTCGGTGCCGGTGCCGGCGGTCCACTGCCACCCGCCGTTGTTGTTGGCGGGGTCGCCGTCCACCAGGCCACGCATGAACACCGCCTCGCCCCGGCGCCAGTCGATGAGCAGGTCCTTCACCAGCACGCTGGCCGCCACCATCCGGGCGCGGTTGTGCATCCACCCGGTGGCGCGCATCTGGCGCATGCCGGCATCGCACAGGGGGAACCCCGTGCGCCCCTCGCGCCACGCGGCCAGCAGGGCCTGGTCGTCGTCCCAGTGGATGTCGCGGAAGGCCGGCTTCAGGGCCTCGGCCGCCACCTCGGGATTGCGGGCCATGTGGTGGGCGTAGAAGTCGCGCCAGGCCAGTTGCCGCCAGAAGGCCTCGCGTCGCGCGGCATCGGCGCCCGGCCCGCCGATGGCCCGGCCCACCTGCGCCGGCGACAGCACGCCCATGCGGAGGTCGGCCGACAGGTGCGACGTGCCATCCTCGGCCGGCAGGTCGCGGGCGTCGCCGTATCGGTCCACCGCGCCGCTGCGGATGAACTCCTCCAGCCGGGCACGCGCGGCGTGCGGACCCGCCTCGATGGGCGGGTCTCCCGCGGGCAGCATCCCCAGCCCCTCCGAGGGCAACGCGGGGCCCCGCAGGGACGCCGGCGGTTCGACGCGCCCGGCCACCGGCACCTGGTCCCATGCCCGCCAGAACGGCGTGAACACCAGGTAGCCGTACCCCTTTGCACCGGCCAGCTCGTCGGGCGCCACGCGCCACGGTCCGCCGATGGCCCGAAGGCCCACGCCGGCGGCGGCGAGGGCATCGGCCACCGCGCGGTCGCGGCGCCGCGAGTAGGGCGTGACGTCGTCCGTCACGTGCACCAGATCGGCACCGGCCTCCAGCGCCACCTGCGGCACCACCTGCGCCGGGTCGCCCTGGCGCACCACCAGCCGCACGCCCGCGGCGCCCAGGGCATCGTCGAGTGCCTCCAGGCATCCGCGCAGGAACCGCAGGCGCGCCGGCGCGCGGTGGTGCGCGGCGCCGAGCAGCGCCGGGTCGGCCACCCACAGGGCCACCACCTCGCCGCGCGCGGCGGCGGCGGCGAGGGCCGGATGATCATCCACGCGCAGGTCGCGGCGGAACCACATGACCGTGACGGGCGACTGGCTCACGCGCGGGATTGTCGCGCCTTTCGGCGCGAATCCCACGGTGTACGGCGCTGCGGCAAAACCGCAGTCCGCGACCGGGACGACCCCGATGCCCGCGCACCGGGGCGCGCGTACCGTGGGGGGAGCAGCACGGATGACGACCCCGGGACGGCGGGCTCCATGGCGCTGATTCGGGGGAACGGCCGCCGCACCGCGGGAATGGCGCGGCAGGGGATCCGCTCCCGGGGTCAGTCCGCGCGCCCGGTATCCCCCAGCCGCACCGACATCTCCACCAGCCGCGCGTCCGGCATGCGCGCCGCCAGCAGCATCTCCTTCGCCAGGCGCCCGCCGTCACGGGCGGCCTCGGCCATGGCCTGCTCCACGTCGATGGCGAAGCCGGCCTCGATGGAGCGCCGCACGGGGTCAACCCGCACCGCACCCACCGGGCGGGTGCCGGGCACCGCGCCCGCGGCGTCGGCGAGCCGCGCGGTGGCGTCGCCATCGAGGTCATCGGGATTGACCGCCGTGAAGCGGATCACGTACTCACTCACATCCCCACAATAGGGATGACCCCGGCCCGCACAGCGGCCCACGACGACAGCGCGGTCCGGTCCTCCACGGCGTCCAGTTCGTCGAGCGCGGCGACCCGATCGGCCTCCTCCACCTCGGCCCGGGCCACCCATATCCAACCGCCGTCACCGATGGCGCGCACCAGTCCCACGACGTAGCGCGGCGGCGCGGCGCCCATGGCCATGCGCGCGCCGGGGAGGGAGGGGTGCGGGCCCAGCGCCAGCACCAGCGCCCCGCCGGCATCGAGCAGGTGCGGACCCGCGCCGTCGCTCAGCACCACGGGCAACGCCACCTCGGCGAGCGCCAGGCTCCGGTCGCCGGGGTGCACCCGCGCAAGCCACCCGCATGCGGCCTCGGCCTCGGGGCGCGTGAGCCCGGGCATCAGCACGCGCTCCCCCGCGCGCACCCCATGGACCCGCGTGGGGTCGCCCGCCGCCATGGGCGCGTCCGGCACGCGGATCGCCTCGATTCCTGCCACGCTCCCAGCATATGCGCGCGATGGTGCTGACAGCGCCCGGAGGCATCCATGCGAAGCCACTGCGCCTGGCCACGTTCCCCGACCCCCAGCCGGGCCCCGGCGAGGTGCTGATCCGCGTGGGCGCCTGCGCCGCCTGCCGCACCGACCTGCAGGTGTGCGAAGGCGACCTGCCCCCGCGCATCCTTCCGATCATCCCCGGGCACCAGGTGGCAGGCCGCATCGAGGCCGTGGGGCCCGGGGTGGACGACTGGGCGCCCGGGGACCGCGCGGGGCTCACGTGGCTGGCGGGCACGTGCGGTGCCTGCGCCTTCTGCGCATCCGGGCGCGAGAACCTCTGCGCCGCGGCCACCTTCACCGGGTGGGATCGCCATGGAGGCTTCGCCGAGCTGGTGTCGGCGCGGGCCGACGTGGTGGTGCCGCTGCCCGAGGGGCCGGATGACCGCCACCTGGCGCCCCTG
>Ga0180431_10007678_pt1 | contig 12500 bp, 8 predicted proteins | sample SS_ome_11_FD_132459 | JGI IMG/M metagenome (GOLD analysis project Ga0180431, IMG submission 132459) | Hypersaline lake sediment archaeal communities from the Salton Sea, California, USA - SS_1_MS_1 metaG | ecosystem: Environmental > Aquatic > Non-marine Saline and Alkaline > Hypersaline >... | reverse complement strand
CCCGGCCGCAGTGGTGTCCCGGAGGGTGACCGGTAGCCCGGGTAGATCTGCGCCCGCTGTGCTCTCTGTATACAACCGGCAGCCGGCCGCTCCCCGTTTCACCACAACGGTGCGGGGACCTGACACGATGCAAGATACCCTCATGAAACACCACCGGAGCCGGTAGCCTGAAAAATGCTGTCAGGCCGCCGGCTTGTACTTGGCTACTATTTCAACAACAGTATTCCCTGTGCAATCGAGTAGATATCTTTGAGCAGAACCAGAAAGCTGACCACAGAGACGGTGAATATCAGAGCGATCATCGCACTCAGCAAAAAAGAAAAAACACGACCGTCGCAATGATACCCAGGACCACTGTAAATATACCCCGACCCGATCAGTGGCATATTTCGGATTTGGACGGATTATGCGATACCGGATCGCCGGATCACGGGGGACAGCTTTACAACAAAGGAGCAAACATACGGCTGATCGAGTTCCGCAGTCGAACGGCGGTGCTCTGTTCGGCGATATCCGCGGCAGCGATCTTCCTGCATTGACCTGCATCTCTATCGAACTGTTGCCTGAGTTGCCGGGCACTGTCGCGATCGTATACAACAAGATTCAGCTCATAGTGCAACTGCAAGCTTCTGATATCCAGATTGGCTGTTCCTACGGTTGCCATGCGACCATCCACAACAATCATTTTCGGATGGAAAAATCCTGCCTGATAGAGGAGTATCTCAACCCCCGCTTTCAGCATGCGCTGGAAATACGTTTGCGCCGCCCAATAGGCAATGCGCTTGTCCGGGACTCCTGTCATCATGAACCGTACCCTTACTCCACCCAATGCCGCGGTCTCCATTGCGCTCTGAATGCTTTCGTCGGGAATAAAATACGGACTCTGAATAAGTACTTCCTCGTTGGCATTGCTGATGAGGGTAAAAAAGAGCAGCTTCAGGGAATCCCAGGTTGAATCCGGTCCGCTGCAGATAACCTGCACGGGGAGTCGCCGTCCGGCGAACTCCGGTTGCTGGGATCCGTCTGAGGGCACGCCGGGAAAATACTTCCTGTCTCTCAACAACCCGGCGCCGCTGTTATGCCACTCTATTAGAAACACGCCCTGCAGCAGCCTTACACTCTCACCCCGAAGCCGCATGTGTGTGTCACGCCAGCAAGCAAACCGCTTGCCACCGGTTATGTATTCATCTCCAATGTTCATGCCGCCGGTATAACCTATTTCACCGTCGATCACCACGATCTTGCGGTGGTTGCGATAGTTGATCAGCCTGCCGAAGAGGGGATTCTTAGGATCGAGAAAGGTACGGAACTCGATCCCCGCCCGTTGTAACCGCCGTTTGTATTCGCGGCTAATGCGTGCGAAGCTGCCCACACCGTCGAAAATCAGGCGTATCTCGATCCCGGCCCGGGCTCTCTCAACGAGAATCTCTAATATTTTATTTCCCAGGGCATCCGATTTCCAAATAAAAAATTCCATGTGGATCGAGCTTCGAGCCGCCGCCAGATCAGCCAGCATCCGCGGGAAAAGCCGATTACCGCCGAAATAGGCACGAACGCTGTTGTTCAGCGTGATGATCGAATTACTGCTGTTCAGAAGAAGAGTGATGACCTTCATCACGTCGTTGTCTTTGTCGGATCGGTGCTGCTGAAGATAATGCCTCTGTCGTTCGAGGATGGATTTCAACTGAACGCCGAAAAACTCTTCCGGCCGGTTTTTGACGATTTTCTTGGATTTCCAGTTCACACCGGCGAATATGTAGACAATAACACCCACATAGGGAATGAAGTAGATGGCCAGCAGCCAGGCAATGGCCACCTGCGGGTGCCGGTTATCGAGAACGATTTTAACGGTAACAACAATGACGCAGAGTGCGTAGATGAAATAGAGAAAAAAGGTGATCGATCGCCAGTTTAGTAAATCCATACCGAACGAACGGGATATTGGTGCTCAATAAATCTTACATCACAGCCGCCAGCATGGAACCGGCGGCTGTGTCCTGCTGTATCTTCTTTGATTCGTGCTGCTTCCGGACGGGCTATTTTGCTGCAGGAACGCCTTCCAGCAACTCCTGGAACGCTTTTGCATCCAGGGTCTCCACTTCCAGCAGTTTCCCGGTAATCCTCTCCAGGCTGTCCTTGTTCTCCCGAAGCAGATTGAGTACCCGTTCGTAGCTCTCATCGATGATCCGGGCTATTTCCTCATCCACATAGCTCTGGGTGCTCTCCGCGTACTCCCGGACCACGCCGGGTTCGGCCCGGGTGCCCAGAAGCGGGGCCCGCTGTTGAGTCAGCACGACATTCCTGAACTTGTCGCTCATCCCGTACTCGGTGATCATCTTCTTCACGATGTCGGTGGCTTTTGTCAAATCGTTGGCCGCTCCAGTGGAAACCTGCCCGTAGACGATCTGCTCGGCCGCACGCCCGCCCAGAAGCACATCGACCTTGCCAATCAGCTCCTCAAAGGTTAGCAGGAAGCGTTCCTCCGTCGGGGTCTGCATGGTGTATCCCAAAGCGCCCAATCCTCTAGGTACGATGGTCACCTTCTGCAGCGGATCGGAACCCGGCGTGTGGACCGCTGTCAGGGCATGTCCCACTTCGTGGTAGGCTACCACTTCCCGTTCCTTCTGATTGATCAACCGGTTCTTCTTACGCAGCCCGGCGATGTTCTTCTCTATGGCCTCTTCGAAATCAGCCTGGACAATCCGCTCCCGTTTTTCCCGCACAGCCAGCAGAGCCGCCTCATTGACCACGTTCGCCAGATCGGCGCCCACGAAGCCGGGAGTCATCCGGGCCACGACCTTCAGATCGACCGCGGGATCCATCTTCACGTTCCGGCTGTGGATTTCCAGTATCTGCTCCCGACCCTTCAAATCGGGACGGTCCACCAGGACGGTTCGGTCGAAGCGCCCCGGGCGCAAGAGGGCCGGATCCAGAATCTCGGGGCGGTTGGTCGCCGCCAGGATGATGACGCCGGTGGTGGAGTCAAATCCGTCCATCTCCACCAGCAGCTGGTTCAGGGTCTGCTCCCGTTCGTCGTTGGTGGCCATCACGTTCATCCGGCTCTTGCCGATGGCATCCAGCTCATCCACAAAGACGATGCAGGGCGCCTTTTCTCTGGCCTGCTTGAACAGATCCCGCACCCGGGCAGCCCCGACACCCACGAACATCTCCACGAAATCGGAACCGCTCATGCGGAAGAAGGGCACGCTGGCTTCCCCGGCTACGGCCTTGGCCAGCAGAGTCTTGCCCGTACCCGGTGAACCGACCAGCAGCACGCCTTTGGGTATCTTTCCTCCGATGGCCGTATACCTCTCCGGTGATTGGAGAAAATCCACCACTTCCACCAGCTCCTCTTTGGCTTCATCCACCCCGGCCACATCGCTGAAGCGGACCTCTATGTCCCCTTCGGCCACGATCTTGGATTTGTTCTGTCCCAGGCTCAGAACATTACCGCCCATATTCCCCATCCGTTTGAACATGTAGCGCCAGATAACGACCAGTATGAGGATGGGCAGTACCATGCGCGGCAACAGATCTATTATCGGAGTGTTCCGTTTCTCAACGGCGTAGTACTCCACGCTATTGCTATCCATCAGAGCGATAAACTCCGGATCGTCCACCCGTATGGTCTTGTACACCGTGATCCGTTGCTGATTATCAGCCTCCTCCAGTTGCTGCTCAGTCAATGGAAGTCCGATATAGGACTCCTCGCTCATCTGGACCCGCTTGATCTCACCGCTCTCTATCCTCTGCTTGAACTCGCTGAACTCGATCAGCTGCTCCTGTTGGTTAAACGATCGGGACAAAAAGCTGCTGACCATCAAAAAGATGAGTACGCCGATGATTATGTACCAGAATGAAAAGCGAAACTGCTTGTTCTGAAAGGAAAAAAACGGCTCGGGTTTGCGTGGTCCCCCGTCGTTTTTCTGATCTTTTTTCCAGGGGTCCGGTTTTTTGGCGAAAGATTCCATAGGTATTCTCCTTACAAACTCTTGCTGAACTTGGTGAGATGTTCTTTGAGCTGTTTTTTTTCCACCAGGGAAAGGACGCTTAACAGCTCCCTTAAGCGTTCGACGTGGCCGGGAAAACACTTCTCGACATACGAATGTCCCCTTTCTGTCAGGACAACGATCCGCCGCCTCCCATCCTCGGGGTCGGGGTTTTTGACGATCATCTTCTTCTCGAGAAGGTTGTTCAGTACGACATTGATGTTGCCGCTGGTGCTCATGGTTTTCTCAAGCAGTTCGTTTACACACTGCGGCCCCTTGTGGTAGAGGACCTGCAATGTATCGAACTGTCCCGGTGTAAGACCGTCCGCTGCAATCAGGGGCAGCAGGCGGCGCTTGAGACCCTGGAAGGTAGCAGCCAGGGCAACCAGCAGGGAAAGATTCAAGTCGTTCTCTTTTCCATAGCCCATGGCTGCAATATGTCTCTAATTAGAGATAAAGTCAAATTTGCCGGGGCCGGCCGTGTTCGCCTTCACAAGCGCACTACCGGCCTCTCCGGAACGAGTCTCAGTTCTTCTCTACAAAGAGCATGAGCAGCTCCGACTGCGCCCGATACAGATCCGCGGCCGCCGCGAAGCTGTCGATCTGCGCATTTTCCACGCTCAGGCGGGCCTGTTCGAGCTCGAACACCGTACGATCCCCCTGCCGGTACAGCAACTCCGTCTCCCGTAGGGTGAGTGAGGCCTGCTCTTGGGCCAGGGAGGCGGCCTGCAGGGCCTGCTCGGCGATACCGATGTTCTGTTCGACGAGCTGTTTCTGCAGGCTGAGATCGAATTGCTCGACCTGGATGTCCACCAGCACCTCGCGGATCTCCTCCTCCAGGTCCGTCCGCTCCTCATCCTTGACGTCGTCAGGGGAAAAGCTTATCGAAGCGCCGATACTGTAGGCCGACGGGTCGGGCACACCCAGCGAGCCTGACAGATTGAAATCGGGTCGCCATCGCGGTGTGTCATTCAGCTCCTCCTGAAGTGCGGTGAGCTCCAGCTTGAGGTTCTCCAGAGTCTCAGAGCTCGGCCCGCCTGTTGCGGCGAGTCCGTCGACCTGTTCCTCCCGGTCTCGGATCAATTCTTCGAGCTGCTCCAGGGAAAGGGGAGCTGGCTCGACCTCCTCACCCTCGGGATCGAAGAGCAGCTGCAGCTGCTTCCAGGAACTCATGCCCTGCGACTCGGTGGTGTAGAGTTTCTTGCGGGCGTCGGTCAACTCACCGAGCTGATCCTGAAGCTCTTCGAAGGAAGCCTCGCCCAGCTCCAGTTCCTTCCGGACCGTTTCATAGAGTTCCTGCTCCAGCTGGAATGTCTTCTCCGCCGCCTCAACCTCCATTCCGGCGATCAGGTACGCCAATACCGCCTGTTCGGCATCGAAATAGGTCTGCCGTCTCAGCCTCTGCCAGGCGACCAGAGCCCTGCCGTAGGCCTCCTCTTCCGGATAGGTCGGATCGGAGACGGCAAAGGGAGTGACTGAGAGGGATAGCGCCCCCTCGAGCTCTTCACCCTGTCGGGCCGTTATGCTTCCGCCGACCGACAACTGATCCAGAAGGGGTACGGTGATGGCCGCCTGCCCTGAAAGCCCCGCCTCCTCCGCGGGCGTTCCGCCCTGGTTTTGAGAGGTTCCGTAGTCGGACTCCAGGCTCAGGCGGGTTTCCAGCAACCGGCTCTCTCCGGCCAGATCCTCCTCCGCGTTGTTCAGAACCCGCAGCGCCTTGAGCACCTGCGGATTTTCCGCCTGAGCCCGAAGGGCGATCTGTTCGATCGTGAGCAACTCAGAGCCGGGCAAGTCGGCACTCTGCTGCTCCGCAGACAAAGGCATCAGCAGGACCGTGGCCAGTCCCAAAATGAAAATGAACTTCTTCACGATCAGACCTCCCGGATTCCTTCAGCTATCGGCGTTTGCAGTGTTGAGAACACGGGGAAGATCCCGAAGGTTCCGCCGATAAGCACGGCCGCGGTGGAAGCGATCAGCACCGACGGCAGGGTTATGAGCGCACCGTTTTGACCGCTCAGGCCCACCCCGGCCAGTACGGGCTGCAGCACCTGCTGCAGGGGCTCTGCAAAGACCACGCTCAATACCAGTCCGACCGCCGCGCTTAACAGGCTCAGGATCACGGAGCGGGCGAAGAACTCTCCGACCACGTTGCGCCGCGATGCTCCGAAGGTCCGCTCCAGGGCGATCTGGCGGCTGCGTCCCAGCACCTCCACCAGCATGATGCTCAGGATCCCAATCGCTCCGGTGATCAGGAGCACGAAGCCGAGCAGGTTCACCACCAGGTTGAAGGTGGCGATGGTCTGGCGGGTCTCCTCCAGCCAGCCGGTCTCGCCACTGGGTGTGCCCTCCCACACCAGCAGCTCGAGATCGTCCCCGTAGGTTCGGCCTAAAACCTCCTGCAGCTGGGCTTCCACGGTGGACAGGCCGGAACCCTCCACCCTGATCACCTGGGTGCCCAGCAGCATGGCACGGGCAAAGGCGTTGTTCATGGGAATGGGGAAGGCGCTGGTGTAGGGAATCAGCACGTCCGCCACGCCGTAGGCACTGCGCTGCATCTCGCTTGGATCTTCCATCACACCGGTGACGGTGAAGGTCTGTACAGCCGGCTCCTCCCGCTCCGCGATCGTCGATTGATTGTTGGCGGCCGGAGGTCGTCCCATGGCCGGAGGCTGGACGATCCGGCCGATGGCCTGGTCGACCGAACCGAACAGCTGCTCTGCGAAAGCCGCGCTGACAATCGCCGTTTTCGACGCTGTATTCATATCCTCCGGCGTAAACGCAGATCCGATGATCATCTCCAGGCCCAAGATGTCGAAGTACTGCTCCGAGACACCCAGAACACTGCGGATCTGGTAGGTAGCCCCTTCGATACGCACCTCTCGCCAACGGGGCGTCACCAGCGGTGACAGGGCCGTCACCCCCGACACCTCTGTCTGCACGATGTCGGTCACCTGTTCGTCAAATTGGGGCGGCCGCACCGAATCCACCAGACCTTCGGCGCTCAACTCTGCGTTGGCGAAGGTAACGATCGTTTCTCCGCCGGACAGCTGCTTCTCAACCAGATCGGAGAAAAAGCTGCTGAGGCTCAAGGCCAGGATCAATACCCCGACTCCTGCACCCACCGTGAAAATCGTGAGCAGGCTTTTGCCCGGAGCCGCGGCGATTCCTTTCAACACGTCTCGTACTATCTTCATGGTTGTCTCCTATTCGTTTCGTATGGCCTCGGCCGCCGGAACCCGGGCGGCTTGCAGCGCCGGGAACACGGTCAGGGCCATGGTGATTGCCCAGGCACCCAGGATTCCTGCACCCAACACCCCCGCAGAGATCCGTTCGAAACCGAGGCTCGATTCCATCAGCTTGGACAGCAGCACGGAAAGGCCGATGCCCAGAACGGCCCCGAATCCGCCCAACAGCAGGGCTTCACTGAAGAACAGCCTGAACACATCCCGCATCGAAGCTCCCAGGGCCTTGAGGATGCCCACGGAGCGATGCCGGCGCACCGCCCGGCTGTACAGGATATTGGACACATTCACCGCGGCGATGAGCAGCCCGGCCAGGGAAAGGAACAGCACCACCGTGGCCAGTCTGGTGGCCCGAACCTTGGCCGCTTCGGCTTCGGCCCGGGGAATGCTGATCACAACGGATCCGGCTCCGTAGGTCCGGCTGAAGTAGCTCTCCAGCTGTTCCTCGGCCTCTTCCAGGCGCTCTACATCGGAAACCGCAAAACGCAGGGTCGTTCCCCAGCTGCGGCGCATAGCCATCATGTCGTTCATCTGCAGATCCGGCATGAAAGCCGGAGAAAAGGCCATATTGTCGTAATCCGTGCCCGTTGGCTCCAGTACGCCGACCACGGTGTACATCTGTCCTTCAACAACGATCTGCTCGCCGACTGCGCCGTCCATATCGGCTGCCAGCTCCGAGCCGTAGATCAGCAGAGGCTCACCGGCGGCCATGTCCGCCTCGGTGAACAGGGACCCTTCAGCGGCCCGCATCGACCAGGCGGAGAAGAACTCCGGACTCACCTCGTAGCCGTCCAACTCCTCGATCTCCAGCATGTCGGCGGGATCGGGGGCTGCCTGCCCCTCCTGAGGCGGCTGCCCGGGGCCGAAGCCCCTGAAATCCCCCAGATGATAGCGGGTGCGGCCGGCCACGTAGGCGTACTGCACATCCGGCGCTTCTTCGGCGGCTTTCAGATCCATGGTGGTCAGCACCAGGTCGCTTTCCTCGTCAACAGCTGCAACCGGCAGATCCATCTCCGCCGTATCCTCCCGGATGCTGACCACGATCTCCCGGTACTCGGGAGAGGCCAGCAGTTCCCGGCTCTCCGCGGCGGTGCCGGCCATCATGGCGATCCCGGCCCCGGCCGCTCCGATACCCAGGGCGATGGCCACGATCAGAAGGATGGATTCCACCATGCGCTTGCGGATCGAGCGGGAGCTCAAGAGCAGGTCTTCCCCCCGTTTCATGCTCCTCTCCTTTCTACTTCTGCCACCGGTGCAGCCGCGCGGGATGAGACCAGTCGTTCATCCGCTTCCAGCCGGCCGTCCATGATGTCGATGCGCCTGTGCGCCCGCCTGCCCTGCTCGTCGTTGTGGGTAACCATGACGATGGTCACCCCCTGGCGGTTCAGATCCTCGATGATCTGGAGAATCTCTTCCCCCTTGTCCGAAGGCAGGTTTCCCGTAGGCTCGTCCGCCAGGATCAGACTGGGTTGATTGGCCAGGGCCCGGGCTATGGCCACCCGCTGCTGTTCTCCTCCGCTGAGCATGGTGGGCAGGTGGTGCAGGCGGTGGGACAAACCCACATCACCGAGCAGCTGCACCGCCCTCTCCCTGCGCTTGGATGAGGAGATGCCGGCGTAGCTCATGGGCAGCATCACGTTCTCAAGAGCGCTCAACTCGGAAAAGAGGTTGAAGCTCTGGAATACGAACCCGAAGTGCTTGTTGCGGATGCGGGCCTGTTCCCTGTCCGGAAGACGGGTGATGTCGTAGCCTTCCAGGAAATACCCCCCGCCGGTGGGAATGTCCAGAATCCCCAGGATGTTGAGCAGGGTCGATTTTCCCGAACCCGAGGGTCCCATGACCGCCACATACTCGCCCCGTTCGATGTGTAGCGACACATCCTCCAATGCCTTGACCTGCACCTCGCCCAGGTCGTAGCGTTTTTCGATATTTTTCAGTTCAATCATCTTTCTCCTCCAATTTGATTTCGTTGTATTCGATGTAGTTCTGGTAGCCGCTGACGATAACCTCCTCCCCGGCTTCCACGCCGCGGAGGATCACGATGTCGTTGCCCTGGACCGTACCGAAGCTCACCTCACGCTTGATCGCGCTATCTCCCTCCACGACGTAGAGGTACTTCTGGCTGCCGGTGGTCAGAAAGGGTCCGCGGGGCAGGTACAGAACGTCCTCCTGCTCTCCCACCTGCAGTTCTCCGACCACCGTTGCCCCCGGGACCAGTGATTCCGGGGAGCCCTCCGGCCGGACTTTGACGGTCACGGTGGATCCGATTCCGTCGCTGGATGCTACGGCCACCTTACCCACGGCCGTGATGGTGCCGCTGAGCTGATTGCTGCCCACGGTCAGCAATACCGTCTGTCCGGTTTCCAGCACTCCCGAGTAGGTTTCCGAGACCTCCAGCTCCACGATGGCGCTGGAGCGATCTGCAATGCTGAACAGGGCCTCGTTCTCCACGATCAGGCTTCCCGGTACGGCCAGTTCATCGGCTATTTCCAGCACCTCACCGGCCATCGGGCTGGCGATGCTGGCCTCTGCTATGCGGCTGGCCAGGCGTTGTATCTCCGTACGGTCCAGCTCGATTTCCGCACTCTGGTTTTCCTGTGACAGCACCGAGAGCACCTGCTTCTCTTCGATTTCCAGCAGCAGCTCCTCCCGCTGACGCAGCAACTCCTGAAGCGTATCTTCGGCCGCATCCAGTTCGCTCTGGCGGGAGGCGTTGATCGCCACCAACTGCTCCATGCCGGCAACCTCTTCCTGCGCTTCCAGGATGTCCTCCTCCGTGTATTTGAGGCTCTGGTTGAGCTTCTGAAGGGCGAACCGATCCTCTTCGATGGAGGTCGCCAGGTTCTGCTCCTTGACCTGCAGATCCGCTTCCAGATCGTCCAGCTCATCCTCCAGATCCGGCACGTCCAGCCGGGCCAGAACCTGACCCTGGGTCACAGCCTCACCTTCTTCCACCATCACGACCGCAGCATACCCGGTTTCCGGGCTGAGCACGCTCAGGGTAACCGGGATGGTGACCGTACCGCTGGCCTGGGTGATCTGGGACAGGTCCCCGCTCTGAACAACGGCCGCATCGTAGTCACTCAGGTGATAGACCTCCTCCCGGGGCACCAGCAGGAAGTACCCCGCTGCGGCCAGCACCAGAACCACGGCCACGACGACTATGGCGATGCGGCGCTGGCGCTTCTGGTTGGGCGATCGAAAAGTCTTGATCTTGTCCTCCCGGACGATCGATTCGTGCAAACTTGCCATGTAATCCTCCTGTGTTGGTTACGGTCATAAGCTACGGTGATTTACCAGGGCTGTGGTTAAGGGGGGGTAAAGGCAATGTAAAAGCAATGTAAAATAGCCGGGTTGGGAGCGGTTTTCTGTGTGTTCGGGGAATTTTTTTGTGTACAATACAGTCATGAACAAGCGAAACGTTCGCGGGGCGGGCCAAGGCAAAACAGATTTCCTTCTGCCCCTGTTGTTTCTGATCGCTGCCGCGGCCCTGCTGCTGGGATTCCTGCAGTTCCGCTGGATCTCGAGTGTATCCACGGCCGAAGGATCCCGGCTCAAACAGAGTCTGCGCAACTCGGCTGCTCAGGTGATCAACGTGGCCAGTGATGAAGTGCGAGTACTTCAGGCACTGCTGTACCTCACCGAAGAGGAATTCGCAAACCGGGATTGGTCCCGATTCAGCTCATCCTACGAATTCTGGAAAGCCAACAGCCGCTTTCCCGAACTTCTCTCGGATGTGTATCTGGTCGTCCTCGAAGATGCGGGGCCGAGCTTTCTCGAATACAAAGTGGAGAAGAAAACCTTTGCCTCTGCGGAAAAACCGCAGGTGTTTGAAGAGTTGAACGGCGATAAAGACTCCGCTGATGTTTTCATTCGTCAGCTGGGGGAAACGCTGATGGAGAGAGGGGTTCTGTTCTCCCCGATTGGATTGCCTCGTTTTTCCGACAAGGGGTCGGAGCCGATATTTCCTGTCTTTCTGGCCCTGACCGTTCATCCGGGAATATTGTACAGGGAGGTCATCCCCTTCTACATGGATCGCTACCTGGAGGGGCATCCCTACCGCATCAGCGAAGCCGAAACCGGCGGCACTCTGATTTCCTTTGGTGATTTCGATCCGGCCAGAGAACCGGAGTTCTCCATCTCACCCAGCACTCCCCTTCTGTTTTGGAATCGGAGACCTTCAGAGAAGCAGGAGGACAGGGAAAGTGGGGATAATCTGGCCAGAGATTTGCTGTCCGCTTATACTCAAGCGCACCTGGGAGAAGATCCTTCCACACGTTTTTGGACGCAATCCAGGACGCTCGGCGTGGACCCTGGCCGTCACCCGGAGCAGCGGATCAAGCCCCTGTTCCGCCTGGATATCTACTATCCCGGAGGTCCGCTGGAAAGCATCATCTCCACCCGGCGGATCGTGAATCTTGCGGTGAGCGCCGTGGTCCTGCTGCTGCTGGTTTCCAGCTCGGCTATCCTTTTCCGCCTGTACCGCAACACCACCCGCCTGCGTGCCACCGAACAGGAGTTTGTGGCCTCGATGAGCCACGAACTGCGCACCCCGATTGCGGTTCTGCAGTCGACCACGGAAAACCTGAGAAGCGGCGTGGTAACCGATCCGTCCCGGGTATCCCGGTACGGGGAGATCATCCACAGGGAGACCCGGCGCCTGGCCGGCATGGTGGAGAACATCCTGCTGTACTCCGGATTGGAGAAGCGCGCCCCCGGATCCGGGACACTGGTCCCGTTAGATGTGGGGAAACTCATAAAAGAGGTGCTCACCTCCCTCCGGGAACCGGCCACAGAGGCCCGCTGCACGATTCGCCTGATAGAGAAAACCGCCCCTGCATCGATCCACTCCGACCCCGCGGCTCTGCGGCTGATCCTGGAGAATCTGCTGCTCAACGCTATCCGCCACGGGGTGAGCAGCGATGCGGAAGAGGACGACGCGGCTGAGATCCGCCTGATCGTGGAGCAGGACCTCTTCAACCGGGGATTGCTGATCGCGGTGGAAGACGACGGTTCGGGGATCCCCTCCAGAGAGCAGCGCCGCATCTTCGAACCCTTCGTACGGGGAGAAGCGAGCGTTCGCGCACAGCAACCGGGCAGCGGATTGGGCCTGCATCTGGTACGGAGGCTTGTTCGAATTCTAGGTGGCAGTATCACCCTGGAAAGCCCCTATGAAAACACGATCGGACAGACGCAAAAAGGGTGCCGTTTTGTTATAGAATTACCCGGTAAACCGGTTGGGAAAAACCATGCAGAAGATTCTGATCAT